>LXNI01000528.1_pt1 | contig 42986 bp, 35 predicted proteins | sample 809091 | NCBI WGS metagenome assembly LXNI01 (sample SAMN04870527, study PRJNA318959) | sponge metagenome | biome: 01000161; feature: marine sponge reef; material: water | host: Sarcotragus foetidus | place: Greece: Milos, Mediterranean Sea | collected 2013-05-29 | depth 5-7 m
GCTCGACGGGGAAGACCGTGAGCTGTTCGAAGCGGCCTCGCTGCTGCACAACGTGGGAATCTTCATCTCGCACAGCGCCCACCACCGGCACAGCTACTACATCATCCGCAACAGCGAGCATCTGACCGGCTTCACCGAGCGCGAGATCGAGATCATCGCTCAAGTGGCTCGCTACCACCGCAAGAGCGCGCCCAAGTCCAAACACGCCGACTTCGCCTCGCTCAGCTCCGCTGACAAGAACAAAGTGCGATGGATGGCGGCAATGCTGCGCGTCGCGATCGGCCTGGACCGCTCCAACCGCCAAGTCGTGACTCGTGTGCGCGTGGCGGACGAAAGCGATCAGCTCGACGGCGAGCTCCGCTTGGTGGCGCGAGTCTCCCCCGGCGTGGACACCTCTGTTGAGCTGTTCACGGCCAAGGCCCGCAGCGAGCTGCTCGAAACGGTCGCACGCCGCGAGGTGGTGATCCAGCCCGAAGTTGCAGAGACCGGCAGGACCGTGCATCCGACTAACGGCTTGGGCTGCAATTCCCGCAATGAACCGCACACCACCGCGAGCCGCACACCACCCGCTGGCAACGCACGAGTAGCGAACTACCCACCAGCCGCGGCCGCTGACACCTAGCCAGCGCCCGCGGCACTTGTGTGCGACGGACTTATGACGGGATGCGCAGCACCCAGCCCACCAGGATCAGGTCCGGGTCGGTGAGCGCACCGCCATAAGCCTGCTCACGGTCCTTGTTCGCTTCGAAGATGACCAGCCAGTGGCTCGCGTGGGCCAGGTGCGCCTCGGAAATCCTGCGCAGCGTGTCACCCGGCTGCACGACGTAGGCGACGTAGCTGCCGTCCCCGGCATCATCAGCATCATCAGCCGACTCATCGACCTCGGAGGCCGCCATGGCTGAGATGCGATTGCCGCCGTCAACGGGGTACTGCGAGGCGCTGATGACGCCGCCCAGGTCCTCTCCGATGTAATCGGCAAGGGCCTGCTGGTACGTCACGCCGAGCCGGGTGAAGGATATGCCGCCCAGCGGGTAGCAGTCGCCCCCGCCAGCGAGGAAATCGACGGTGGCCAGCGCGACCGGATCGCCCGGCACGACCTCGCCATTCGTGACGATCTGTGTGCCGTCGTCTAGGACCACATCGCGAAGGCGTGTGCCGGTGGGCTCGATGAGCTGGCAATCGCCGTCACGGTCCACGCCTTGCGCCGCGCCGTCTGGGTCGTAGGTCACCGTCATGCCCGAGACATGCGGGAATTGGCCCGATGCACCCGGCAATGCGTTCAGTGCCCGTTCGAGCAGCTCGGCCAGAGTGGCACGCGGCACCTCGGCGGTGACCAGCACGTTGTTGAACGGCGCGATGTCCCATGTGGTGCCCACGCTCACCGTGCCTGCCGGAATGATCGAGTCGTTGCGCAGCCCACCGCCGTTCGAAACCGCCACCTGCGGTGCCGCAACACCGAAGCCCGGGGCGAGCTGAGCGCCACGCACCCGCAGAGCGTCAGCCATCAAGCTGCCGATGTTGGTCGACTGGGTGCGCAAGACCGGCTTGCGGCCTTCGAGGTCGACATCGCTGGTGCCGATCTGAGCACTGTCGACCAACGCAGCCTCGGCTGCAAGCGGCACAACCACCTCGGACTGCGCCGTTGCATCAGGCTCGCGGTCGAGCGCGACGCCGATGGACGAGCCCGTCGCCGCAGTGACGTTCCCGTCCGCGTCGAAGGTGACCTCCAGCTTGCCGATGCAGCGGTAACCGCCGGGTGCGGTGACCACGGGCACCCGGGTTTCCGAGGCATCGTCGACCCACATCGGGTACGGCGCGACTGGCTCGCCGTCTGGCTGGCAGGTGTCGCCAGGATTGGCCAGCAGGTCATCGCCGCCGCCGGCAATCACCACGTCTACCCCGGTGAGCTCGGCAACCAGCGCCACCTCTTCGTTCACGTCCTGCAGATGGCTGACGAGGATGATCTTGTTGACGCCGTCTGCCGCCAACCGGTCGGCCTCGGCCTGCACGGCGGGCAACACGGCGCTCACCACCACGTTGCGCGGGCTCGAGATGTTCGGCAGCCACGGAGTCACCGCGCCGATAACGCCGATGCGCTCGCCGCCAGTTTCGACCACCGTCGACGGAGCCACCAACCCGCGTGCTGCCAGCGCCGCCAGGGCCGGTTCGGCCGAAACGTCGATGTTGGCGCTCAGGAACGGGATCGGCGGGTCGAAGCCTTCGATGAAGCGGGCAGTGACGTCGGGCCCGAAGTCGAAGTCGTGGTTGCCCAGCGCCATAGCGTCGTACACACCGCTGAGCGCAACCGAGTCGTACATGGGGCCCTCACGGTCGAGCGACACGCCCAGCTCGAGCGACGCAAGAAAGTTGTCACCAGAGGTCAGGCTCACCACTGGTCCGTCGACTGCGGCCTGCAGTTCGCGCATCGCCGCGACGAACCTCGCCACGCCCGGAAAACCCGACTCCACGTCACTCAGCAGCTTCGACTCGCCGTCGTTGTTGTGCAGGATCGTCACGGTGACCGGCGCCGCCGAGATCAGGACTGGCTCGGCCCCGTCGTCGTCGCTCTGGGCACCCGATGGCATCGCTGCAAACGGCACCGCCAGCAGCACGGCGAGGGCCGCCATGGCCCACCGCACGATCCCGACTCGGCGTCGGCACACTCCCGCATCATCCAACTGGGCCACCGTCACCTGCTGCCTCCTCGGCTCATTCGCTGCGAAGCGTTGCAGCACGGTGTGACTGAGGTGCCACGGGCCTGCAACGTATAGCCAAACCGTTAGCAAACGGTGGGTGCGCACGTCGCTGATCCCCGCCGTAGGTACCCGTTCGCCGAAGACCCTCCAGCCCCGCGACGCCGCCCGCACACTGCGGCGGTAGCTTCCCCGGCTGATTGCCTCGAAGCGCTCAGCCTGGGTCGCCAGACGTCGCGCGAATCTCCGGCATCACACCGCAACGGAAGGACGCCGACGATGTACACAGCGCTCGGTCGGTGGTGCTTCCGCCACCCATGGCGAGTCTTCGCAGCGTGGTTGGGCTTCGCGGTCGCCGCCGGCCTCGTCGCCGGTCTGGTCGGTGCCAGCTACGGCGCTGCGCTCAGCACCCCAGATTCCGAAAGCGATCACGCTGCTGACGTGCTCGAAGCCCACTTCGGCAACCTTGGCTCCAACATCGGCGGCTCGATCGTGGTCAAGTCCAGCTCGGGCGTCGACGATCCTGCCGTCCGCTCGGCGCTGACCGAGGTGTTCGCCGCGGTCGACGCCATCGACCAAGTGACCGTCAACTCGCCCTACGACCCCGGCGGCCGGCAATTCATCGCACAGCAGGGCCCCCGCGCGGGCCAGATCGCCGTCGCCGAAGTCGAGATCAGCCGTTCGTTCAATGTCGACGAAGCAGGCGGTCTCGGCGAGCACATTGACGAGCTCATCGACGACAGCGGCTTGCGCGAAATGCCGGGTGTCGAGGTGGAAGTGGGCGGCCAATGGCTCGCCGGGCAAGAGCCACCCGAGACCGAAGCCATCGGGCTCGCATTCGCCGTGTTCGTGCTGATTGCAGCCGTCGGCTCAGTGGTTGCCATGGGCGTAACCGTCGGCACGGCGCTCATCGGCGTCGGCATCGGCGCGCTCGCCATCACGGTCCTCTCCAACCTGGCCACCGTGCCCGACATCGCGCCGACACTCGGGGTCATGATCGGGCTCGGCGTGGGAATCGACTACGCGCTGATCATTCTCAACCGCTATCGAGAATGGGTTCGCAGCGGCTTCGGACCGCTGGATGCCGTCGGCGCCGCGCTCGATTCCGCCGGCCGTTCGGTGGTCTTCGCCGGTGCGACTGTGGTGGTGTCGCTGCTGGGTCTGCTGCTCATGGGCCTGCCGTTCGTGGCCGGCTTGGGGCTGTCGGCGGCGATCACCGTCTCAATCGTGATGGCCGGCTCGATGACGCTGCTGCCCGCCGTGCTGGGGCTGATGAGGAACCGGATGGCCACCACCAGGGTCCGCGGCATGCTCGCTGCGGCGCTGGTAGCAGTGGCGCTGCTGGGCTTCGGCCTCGGCTTCCGCCCGCTGCTGGCCGGGCTGCCCGCGGCCGCCGCCGTCCTGCTCGCAGGGGCTTTCGGAGGCCCCCGCAACCCGTTGCGGCGGATCCTGCACCACCGCCAGCCCAAGCCGCTGCGCGACACTGCCTGGTACCGGCTCAGCCGGGTCGTGCAGCACCGGGCCTGGCTGTTCGCGCTGGGCGGCACCGCCGTGCTGGTCGTCGCCGCCGCTCCGGTGTTCGCATTGCGGCTGGGCTTCTCCGACGAGGGAAACTTCCCGCCCGACAGCACGACGCGCAAGGCCTACGACCTGATCGCCGAGGGCTTCGGCCCGGGCGCGAACGGCCCGTTGCTGATCGTGGCCGAGACGTCGGGCAACGACGACCTTGTCGCCCTGCTGGAGCTGACCAACGCACTGAACCGCACCGATGGCGTCACGGCAGCGTCGCCCCCCTTCCCGAGCCCCGACGGCGGGGCCGCAATGATCCGGGTGCTCCCGGCAACCGGTCCCCAAGACGCAGAGACCGAGACGCTCGTGCACACGATGCGCGACAGCGTGATTCCCCGAACGATGGACGGCACTGGTGTCGACGCGCTCGTCGGCGGTGCCGTCGCGTTCCGCATCGACTTCAGCGACTACATCGCCGGCCGCATGCTGATCTTCTTCGGCGCGGTGCTGGGCGCGTCATTCCTGCTGCTGATGGCGGTATTCCGCTCGCTGGTCGTGCCGCTCAAGGCGGTCATCATGAACATGCTGTCGATCGGCGCGTCCTATGGCGTACTGGTGGCCGTGTTCCAGTGGGGCTGGTTCGGCAGCGTGCTCGGCATCCAGCCGGCGCCGATCGAGCCGTTCATCCCGATGATGCTGTTTGCCGTGCTGTTCGGCCTGTCGATGGACTACGAGGTTTTCCTGCTGTCACGCATGAAAGAGGAGTACGAGCGAACCGGCGACCCGGTCAACTCTGTTGCCGACGGTCTGGCCGCAACGGCCCGGGTCATCACCGCTGCCGCAGCGATCATGGTGGTGGTCTTCGGCAGCTTCGTGCTCGAAGAAGAGCGCGTGGTCAAGCTGTTCGGCCTCGGCCTCGCCACGGCCATCGCCATCGACGCCACGCTCGTGCGGATGCTCATCGTGCCCTCCACCATGGAGCTGCTCGGCGCCCGCAACTGGTGGCTGCCAGCCTGGCTCGACCGCATCATCCCCAACCTGCGCGTCGAAGGCGAACTGCCCAATGTCGAAATGGAGGAGTCGTCCCTCGACGACGCCTGAAGACCCGAGCGGTTAGATGCGGTTGGACGACCTAAATTGCCGCAAGCCCGGGGTTTGGCGGCACGTTCGCTCGCTTACCCGCGCAGCTCGTCAGCCAGTGCGGCGGGTCAACCGCTCCACTCAGCCCGTGGCGAAGTCAGCCACCTCGGCACCGCTGGCGCGCACCAGCTCGTCGGGCCTCAGCTCGAACACGGTGTCGGGCGTCCCGGCCGCCGCCCACACGGTGTCGTAACCCAGCAAGGCCCCGTCGACGACGGCCCGCAGCGGCCGGACGTGCCCGAACGGGGGCGTGCCGCCGATGGCGTAGCCCGTGGCCTCCCGGACGCCATCGGCATCGGCCCGTGTGATCGTGCCCCCGAGCAGTTCGCCCAGCCGCTTGGTGTCGACCCGGTTTGCCCCCGACGTCAGCGCCAGCACCGCCTCGCCGTCGCACAGGAACACGAGCGACTTCACGATCTGGCCCAGCGCGCAGCCCACCGCCGCAGCCGCTTGCTCGGCAGTACGGGTGCCCTCGGGAAAGCGCGAGATCTCCGGTGCGAGTCCCTGTGCGCGGGCCCCGGCCAGGAACCGTTCCCGTGCGCTCAGGCGCGACGAACCGGGCTGGTCGCTGCCGGTCACCACTGACCTGACTTTCCGTTTGGCCTGACTACCGTTCGGCCTGGCTGTCGTTTCGGCGCGTTGCCGGGCAGCTACTCGGCCCAGGCCTTGACCTGGGAGATGACCTCGAGGGGGTTCTCGGTCTCGGGCGGGACGGTGATGTCCAAGTAGTTGACGCCGACCGAGCGGTACACCTCGATCCGCTCCTGCACCCGCTCGGGATCGCCGGTCAGGCTGGCCCGGTCGACATAGTCGTCGGGCACTGCGGCGAAGGCCTCGTCGCGCTTGCCGGTCAGGAACAGGTCCTGGATCTTCTCGGCCTCGTCCACGTAGCCGTACCGCTTGAACAGGTCGTTGTAGAAGTTCTTGTCGCGGGCACCCATGCCGCCGACGTAGAAGCCCACGTTGTCGCGCACTCCCTTGCGGACCGCATCGACCATCTGGCCCGATCCCAGCGCAACGGTGCCGCCGGCCACGATTTGCAGATCGCCCAAGTCGTCGGCGCGCCGGGCACGGCCTGCTGCCAGCGATTCACCCCACACGTCGTTGAACTTCTCGGGCAGGAAGTGGATCGGCTGCCACACGTTGGCCAGCTCGGCGGTCAGCTCGACATTGCGCGGCCCGATCGAGGCGACCGCAATCGGGATGTCGGTGCGATACGGCTTGCCCATCCGCTTGAGCGGCTTGCCCAGGCCAGTTCCGCCGTCGTAGGGAAGGCTGATGGCACTGCCGTCGTGGACGACCCGGTCGCCCGACCACACCTTGCGGCAGATCTCGATGACGTCGCGGGTGCGGCCGAGCGGCTTCGAGAACGGCACGCCGTGCCAGCCCTCGATCACCTGCGGTCCCGAGGTGCCCAGGCCCAAGATGAAGCGGCCCTCCGACAGCGTGTCGATGGTCATGCCGGTCTGGGCCAAGATCGTTGGGCTGCGGGAGTAGATCGGCAGGATGCCCGTCATGATCTCCATGCGCTCGGTCTTGCCGGCCACGAATGCCAAGGTCGAGACCAGGTCGAAGCCGTAGACCTCGCCGCCCCACACCATGTCGACGCCGGCCGCTTCGAGGTCGGCAACATGCTGGCTGAGCCGCTTGGGGTCCAAGCTCGCACCGGCGCCGATTGCCATGGATATCTTCATCATCTAACTCCGTCTGCTTCGAGGTCGGTTGCATGGTAATAGCAACACCACAACATCGTCAGGTCCGCTCATGACAGACGTCTCCGACGAGATCATCGACACGCTACGTCGCTGGGTGGACGAGGTGGTCGTGCCCGGATCGTCAGCGCTGGAACTGGCCGACGAATACCCAACCGAGATGGCCACGCAGATGGAGGACTTCGGTCTGTTCGGCGCGACGATCCCCGAATCGCACGGCGGGCTCGATCTCGACCATGTGACCTACGCCCGGGTGATCGAGGAGCTCTCGCGAGGGTGGATGTCGCTGGCGGGCATCGTCAACAGCCACCTCATCTGCGCCAAGCTCATCGAACGCTTCGGCACCGAAGCCCAACAAGGCCGATCCCTCCCCCAGATGGCGACCGGCAAACTGCGCGGCTGCTTCTCGCTGTCCGAGCCCGACAGCGGCTCCGACGCGGGCGCCCTGCGCTGCCGTGCGGTGCGCGACGGCGACGAGTTCGTCATCAACGGCACGAAGATGTGGGTGACCAACGGCGAGCGTGCGGGCATCGTGGCGCTCCTGGCGCGTGTGCCCGAGGGAGACCCGTCGGGAAGCTCGGGCATCACCTGCTTCCTGGTGGACAAGACGCCGGGCACGCACTCGGGCGGCATCACGGTCAGCCGCAAGATCGACAAGATCGGCTACCGCGGGCTCGAGACCGTCGAGATGTCGTATGTGGATCACCGCGTCCCGGCCGACCGGGTGCTGGGTGGCGACGGTCTCAATGGAGACGGTCTCGACGGACCCGGAGGCATCGGCAACGGCCTGCGCTGGGCACTCACGGCGCTCGAGCTCGGCCGCATCAACGTGGCTGCCCGTGGCGTCGGCGTCGCCCAAGCTGCCTACGACGCAGCGGTGGCATACGCGAAGCAACGCGAGGCATTCGGCAAGCCCATCGCCAAGCACCAGGCCATCGCATTCAAGATCGCCGAGATGGCCACCAAGCTGCACGCGGCGCGGCTGATGACCTACGACGCCGCCCGCAAGGCCGATGCCGGCGAGCGGGTCGACCTGGCCGCGGGCATGGCCAAGCTGTTCGCCTCCGAGACAGCGGCAGAGCTGTCGCTCGACGCCATGCGCATCCACGGCGGCAACGGCTTCTCCACCGAGTACCCGGTGGAGCGCTACTACCGCGACGCCCCGCTCATGATCATCGGCGAGGGCACGAGCGAGATCCAGAAACTGGTCATCAGCAGGGCACTGCTCGCCGACGATTGACGGGTTGGTACCGCGGCCGGCGCCAGCGTCGCTGCACCATCGTGCCCGCTGCTGTTCGCTGCGCTCCCGAGCGGCCCGCCCTCTAGGTTGACCGTCACGCACGTGGAGGCATGAGCAATGGCAGACCGCAAGTCGTTCTGGGCGTGGTGCCTGGAATCCGAAGAACCGACCGACGCCCAGCGGGCCGAGCTGGCCAAGAAGCTCTCGGCCCAGTACGGCACCGAGATCGTGGCCAAGCCGGTCCCATCGGTGGACGACGCCGACCTGCGCCCCCCGCGCATCTCGATTCCCGACTCGGTCGCCGGCTGGTGCTCGGTGAGCACCTACGACCGGGCTCGCTACGCCTACGGCGCCCACTTCACCGAGCGCGTCCGGGCGTTCAACCTCGACTTCCCCAACCCGCCCGATGTCGTGGCGCACCCTCGCGACGAGACCGAGGTGGCGGCCACGCTCGACTGGTGCGACGCCAACGGCTACATCGCCGTGCCCTACGGCGGCGGCTCGTCGGTGGTGTGGGGCCTCACGCCTCCCGAAGACCGCGGACCCACCGTGGTGATCTCACTGGACCGGCTCGACCAAGTGCTCGAGATCGACGACGTGTCACGCGCGGCCCGCATCCAGGCCGGCGTATTCGGCCCCCACCTCGAAGACCAGCTTCGGCCCAGCGGGCACACGCTGCGCCACTTCCCGCAGTCGTTCCGCTTCTCGACGCTGGGCGGCTGGATCGCCACACGCTCGGGCGGCCACTACGCCACCAACCACACCCACATCGACGAGTTCGTCGAGTCGACTCGGATGATCACGCCGTCGGGCTGGTGGGAGTCGCGCCGGCTGCCCGGCTCGGGGGCCGGACCCAGCCCCGACCGCATGGTGATCGGCTCGGAAGGCATCTACGGGATCATCACCGAAGCGTGGATGCGCATCCAGAAGCGGCCCACGTTCCGCGCCACCGCCGGCATCACCTTCCCGTCGTGGGAAGCCGGCTACGACGCCGTGCGGCACCTCGTCCAGGCGAAGATGTGGCCGGCCAACCTGCGGATCCTGGACCCGGCCGAAGCCGGACGGGCAGCAGGCATGGACGGCGAGCACGCGCTGGTGATCGTGTCGTTCGAATCGGCCGAACTGACACAGCGCCACAACATCGCCCAGGCCGTCGAGATCGCCCGAGGCTGCAACGGCCACGTGCCTGACGACGAGATCCAGATCGACGACGGAACGGGCACCCCGACCGGGCGTGGCGGTGCCGTCGGCGCTTGGCGCAGCGCGTTCATCGGCGTCGGCAATGGCGTGGAGACTTCGCTGGGCCTCATCAACGACACCTTCGAAACCGCGATCACCTGGGACCAGTGGCCCGAATTCGATGCCGTGGTGCGCGAAAAAGTCGGTGCGGTGCTGGCCGAGGTGTTCGGCGAGCACCACTCGCTGTCATGCCGGTTCACCCACGTGTACACCGACGGCCCGGCGCCGTACTACACGTGGTCGGGCATGGGTACCCCAGGCGGCGAGCTCGAGCAGTGGCAAGCCGTCAAGGACGCTGCCAACGAAGCGCTCGAATCGGCAGGCGGCACCGCCACCCACCACCACGCCGTCGGGCGCATGCACCGCCCCAACGCCTACGACCGCCAGCGCCCCGAGCTGTTCGCCGAAGCCATCCGAGCCGCCAAGAAGCGGCTCGACCCCAACGGCATCCTCAACCCCGGCGTCCTCATCGACCCGTAGAACGCGACAAGCGGCCGCCGCGGCCGGATTGATCCCGGCGGCGACGGCCGCTGTGTCGCTCAGTTAGGAAAGATCAGCGGCAGCCGCCGTTGTCCTTGTCCCAGGCGCAGTTCGGCGAGCCGCCGTTCACGTCGACAATGTCGCCGACGATGTCCCACGTCTGCTCCGCCGCGTCGTACTGGCTGAAGTCCGAGCCCTCGATGTAGTAGCCGTCCACTGCACCGTCAGCCGCGAAGTTGATGCCGTCGAGCAGCAGCGGATGGTAGATGTCCAGCGACCGAGCGGCCAGGATGAAGTTCGTCCTGGTCAGACCGCCCGGCAGCTCCGCAGCCACCCGGATCGCCTCGGTGTGCGGGTACGCGAAGTAGTAGCCGGTGCCCAGCAGCGAGATCTCAGGATCGAGGCCCCGGTCAGCGAGCTCAGCGCGCAAGAACGAGATGAACGGCTCATCGACATGCTTGGGGTCGGTGGAGTCCTTCACACCGCCGCCCACGATCCACCAGTCATCAGCAGAATCGCCCGCAGGCGCCATGTAGGCCGCCACGGCCTTGCAGACCGACGGGGTGAACGCAACCGACAGGTCGTCGAGCAAGCCCGAGTTGTCGACCTCCTGGATGGCGAGCAGGCACGGGTTGCCGGCCGTCATCGAGATGAACACGTCCGGGCTACCCGCGGCGATCGTGGTGACCTCGTTGGTCAACGTCGGCGCGGCCGGGTCGTGACGCACCGGGACGAACTCCGACACCACATCCGGGTTGGCGTGGGCGTATGCCTCGAAGCCCAGCTCGTAGGCCAGACCGAAGTCGTTGTCCATCACCAGGCCGGCCACCTTGACGGGCAGCTCGTCGGCCAGATTGTCTCTGATCCAGTTGCCCCACAGGATCGCCTCGGTCGAGTACGACATCTGCATGCCGGTGGTCCACGGGTGGTTCACCGGGTCGCCCCAAGCCGGGTGACCAGTTGCCACCATGACCTGCGGGATGCACTCGTCGTTGATCTGGTCGTACACGGCCAGCGTGTTCGGCGAGCCCAGCGTGTGCAGCGCGAAGACGTTCTCTGACTCGATCAGCTCATCGATGAACTCGATGGTCTGCGCTGCCACATAACCGTCGTCACGGGAGATCAGCAGCATTTCCTTGCCGTCCACACCTCCGGTCGCATTCACGTACTCGTAGTAGTTCTCCCAGCCGACGGTGATATCGCCGTAGGCGGCCAGGTTGCCGGACTTCACGGTGGTCTGGCCGATGCGGATCGTGTCGTCGGTGATGCCCGTCGTGTCCGACCAGTCGGCCGGGCACTCGTTCATGTCGATCTCGAATCCCGACGGACCACGCAGGATGCCGTCGTCGCCGACGCCGTACTCGCCGGCCTCGATGCCAGCGGTGAGATTGGCCACGATCGCCCCACGCTGCGCCGCGGCCAGCTCCCAGATGCCGTCAATGGAGGACAGATCGAAGTCGTCGATGTCGATGCTCACCATGCCGTCGTCCATGTCTCCGTCGGCCATGTCACCGTCATCTTCGGCGGCGTCTTCCTCCAGCGCCTCCTGGGTGATGCCGCCGCCGATCGAGCCCTCATCTTCCGGCTCGGCCTCGTCGGCCATCTCTTCGTCGGCCATGTCCTCGTCGGCCATGTCCTCGTCTGCGGACTCTGTGCCCGCGTCAGTCATGCCGTCGCCAGCATCGTCGTCGTCACCGCCACCGCATGCAGCTGCGATGAGCGAGAACGCGAACAGCAGCGCGAGCAAGCGCCACAGCCCTCGGCGTGATCCGGTCATGGGTTTCTCCCTTGGGTTGTCGTGCCGCACCGGCGCGGCGACCGCAGAGGTCTCTGACGCCAGACGGTTCGGCTGACCCTAATGGCCCCCGCAGGGTCGACTTGTCCTGAGCGTGTTCAGCAAGCGCGACAAGCGGCCGCCGCTGCCGAGATTGATCCCGGCGGCGACGGCCGCTGCGTCGTATTTGGTCAGATGGCAAGCGCCTGCCTAGCGGCAGCCGCCGTTGTCCTTGTCCCAGGCGCAGTTGCCTGAAGCGCCGTTCACGTCAATGACGTTCGAAACGATCCAGGAGTGCATGGACGAGTCGTACTGGCTGAAGTCGGTGCCCTCGATCGGGAATGCATCGGCGTTGCCGTTCATGGCGAACGTGATGCCGTCCAGGAAGATCGGGTGATGGATGTCGATCGCCCGCACCGCCAGGATGAAGTTCGCGCGGTTCAGGCCCGCCGGGTTGTTCGCACTCGCAGGCAGCTCCGCAGCAATGCGCAGCGCCTCCACGTACGGGTAACCCAGCATGTAGCCGTTGCCGAACATCGAGATCGTCGGATCGAGGTCGTTGGCCTCGAGGCTCTCGATGATGAAGTCGATGAACGCATCGCTGCCGATGAGCGCCGGGTCGGTGGTGTCCTTGACACCGCCGCCCACGATCAGCCAGCCGTCGCCGTCATCGCCAGCCGGAGAGATCCAGCTTGCCGGCGCCTTGCACACCGACGACGTGAACGCTGCGTCCACATCTTCCTTCAGGCCCGACGCTGCAACCTCTTGGATGGCGAGCAGGCACGCGTTGCCCGCGGTCATCGAGATGTAGACGTCGGGGTCGCTTGCGGCGATCGTCGTGATCTCATTCGTGATCGTCGGCGAAGCCGGGTCGTGACGCACCGGGACGAACTCCGACACCACGTCGGGGTTGTTGTGGGCGTATTCCTCGAAGCCCAGCTCGTAGGCCAGACCGAAGTCGTTGTCCATCACCAGACCGGCAACCACGACGGGCAGTTCGCTGGCGAGGTTCTCCTTGATCCAGTTGCCCCACAGCACGGCTTCTGTCGAGTACGACAGGATGCTGCCGGTGGTCCAGGGATGTATCTCGGGGTCGCCCCATGCCGGGTGGCCCGTCCACACGAACGGCTGCGGGATGCACTCGGCGTTCAGCGTGTCGTACACAGCCAGAGTGTTCGGCGAGCCCAGCGTGTGAATCGCGAAGACGTTGTCGTTCTCGATCAATTCGTCGACGAACTCGATGGTCTGCGCAGCGACGTACGCATCGTCGTAGGACTTCATCACGACATTGCGACCGGCAACGCCGCCCTCGTCGTTGACGTGGCCGAGATAGGTCTGCCAGCCGAGTCGAGCGTTGCCGTACAGCGCGAGCGTGCCCGACTGCGGGCCCGTCTGACCGATGCGAATCTCGGTGTCGGTGATGCCCTCGGTGTTCGACCAGTCCTCCGGGCACTCGTTGAGGTCGATCGTGAAGCCTTCGGGCCCGCGCAGGACGTTGTCGTCGCCGACACCCCACTCACCAGACTCGATGTGGGCGGAAATCCGTTCGACAACCTTCGCACGACGGAACGTGGCCTCTTCGAAGATGCCCTCGATGGTGGAGCGGTCAAACTCCATCATCTCTGCATCGTCGGCCATGCCCTCGTCAGCCATGCCCTCGTCTTCGGAGGCCTGCTCGATGACGTCCTGGCTGAGGCCGCCGGCCTCTTCCTCAGGTTCGCCCGCGGCCATCTCCTCTTCGTCGGCCATCTCCTCTTCAGCCATGTCCTCTTCTTCGGCCATGGCTTCGGTGGTCTGGGTCTCGCCGGCCTCGTCGTCGCCGTCGTCGCCGCCGCAGGCCGCTGCTACAAGCGAGAACGCAAAGAGCAGCGCCAGCAATCGCAGAAGTCGGTTCTTGGTTAGTTGCATGGGTCCCCTCCTGGGTGGAACAGCAGACGCCGCAGCATCCCAAGTTGACAGCGAGCAGCCGTGGCCCCCGACTGTCCCCCGATGACCGCTGCGGCGGTGCGCGCGAGAGTAATCGCGTCGTGCGAAGTGTTTCTGGCCGAGGTGCGACGATTGCGTGACAATCGCTATCGACTCGAGCCCAGGGCACAGATGACATAGCTGCGGAGGCGGCAGGAGACTCTGCGACGTTGCGACCGGTTCCCGAGTGGATGCACCGTGATGCGTCGATGACGTCGGCGAGAAATGCGGTGCGGTGCGCATCTCTCGCCTGCTGGATCGCTGGAGCAGAGGGTCCTGCCGCCTCTGCAGCGGGCGCGGGCGGGCACGCGTAGCGTGTCGGCTCATGGAATGGGGAGTCACACTGCCGCACTTGGGCCACGTCGGAAGCCGGGACGGGCTCATGACGTTCGCCTCGGAAGTCGACCAGCTCGGATTCGACTCGGGCTGGGCGTCAGATCATGTCTGCTGGCCGGCCGAGCTGGTGTCGAAGTATCCGTACTCCGACGACGGTTCGTTCCCAGCGCCGCCCAAGACGGGCTGGCTCGATCCGATCGGCACGCTGCTGTTCGTGGCCGCGGTCACCGAGAACCTGCGGTTGGGCTTCAGCGTGCTGATCCTGCCCTACCGGCCGCCGGTCGAGACAGCGAAGCGATTGGCGACCATCGACGTGCTGTCGAACGGCCGACTGATTCTGGGCGTGGGCGTGGGCTGGATGCGCGAGGAAGCCGAGGTGCTCGGCATGCCGTGGGACCGCCGGGGCAAACGCTCCGACGAGCAGCTCGAGGTGTTCCGCACGCTGTTCACCGAGGACAATCCGAGCTTCGACGGCGAGTTCTATTCCTTCCCCGCCGTCGGCTTCGAGCCCAAACCCGTGCAAGACCCGGTGCCGGTGTGGGTGGGCGGCAACACCGCTGCTGCCTACCGGCGAGTGGCACAGCACGGGCACGGCTTTCACGCGGCGTTCGAGACGCTCGACGAGGTTGCAGCAGGCTGGAGCCAGGTGGGCGAGGCGTGCGATGCCGCGGGCCGCGACCGCAGCGAGATCACCTTGTCGCTGCGCTACTACCTCGACCCGGCATCGGCGATGAAGCCGGCGGTGTCGATAGCCGGCAGCACAGAGCAGATGATCGACAGCGTCGGCCAGGTAGCGGACACCGGAGTGACGCACTTCGTGGTCGACCCGGTGGCGCGCGGCGGCATCGAAGGCCGCCTCGATGCGCTGCGGGCCTTCATGGCCGACGTCGCCCCCCACTTCGCCTAGCGCCAGCCTTCCCCTCCGACGAAATCGAGCGCGCCCCGTTCGCTGCGGGGCGGCAGACTCGGTGCGTGCTGTGGGGATCCTCGCTTGGGAAGTCGTACCCGCCGCGGCGGCTGTTCGCTGATGTCAGCGTGCAGCTCTCCGCCGGCCGGCGGATCGCGCTGGTGGGCGGCAACGGCATTGGCAAGACGACCCTGCTGGAGATACTGGCCGGCCTCAACGAGCCCGATGAGGGCGAGGTCCACCGCCAGAACGGGCTGACGCTCGGCTATCTGCCCCAGGAGCTCGACGAGATCACCGAAGGCACCGTGCTCGAGGCGACGCTGGCGGGCGCGAGCGACATCACCGCCATGACGGCCGAGCTGCGCTCACTGGAGGCACGGCTGGCCGACGTGGATGCCACAGATCATGACGAGGTGCTGGCCCGCTACGGCGAGCTGGAGGCCCGCTTCCGCCAGGTCGGCGGCTACGGCTTCGAGGCGGAGGCTCACCGGGTGCTCGCCGGGCTGGGCTTTGCCGCTGACGACGCGCAGCGTCCGGTCGCTCAACTGTCGGGCGGCTGGCGGATGCGGGTTGCGCTCGCACAGCTCCTGCTGTCGAAGCCCGATGTGCTGCTGGCCGACGAGCCCACGAACCACCTCGATGTCGACTCGGTGGCCTGGCTGGAGGATCAGCTCGCCTCGTGGGAGGGCGGGCTGCTGTTCGTCAGCCACGACCGCGACTTCATCGACGCAGTCGCCAATCGGGTCATCGAGATGGACGGCACGAGCGCGTATGAGCACGTCGGCGGCTTTGCCGAGTTCGTCGTGGCCCGTGAGGAGCGGATTGTCGCGGCCGAGGCGGCAGCGGCACAGCAGGCGCGGCGGCGGGCGCACACCGAACGCTTCATCAAGCGCTTCCGCTACAAGGCCACCAAGGCCCGCCAGGTGCAGAGCCGGATCAAGGCGTTGGAGAAGATCGAGCCCGTCGAGGTGCCCACCCGCAAGGAGCTGGCGGCACGCTTCGGTTTCGGCACGCCCCGGCGATCGTCACGAGTGGTCACCGAGCTGGTCGATGCTTCGCTGGGTTACGCCGACGGCGACGCACCCGTGCTGGAAGGCGTCGACCTGGTCATCGAACGCGGCACCAAGGTGGGCGTGGTGGGGCCCAACGGCGCCGGCAAGACGACGCTGCTGCGGGTGCTGCGGGGCGAGCTGGGCGTTCTGGGCGGCGAGCTGCACCGGGGCCGCAACGTCGACATGACCACCTTCGAGCAGCATCTCGCCGAGGTGATGGACCCCCGCCGCACGGTGGTGGAGGAATTCACGGCATCGGTGGGCGATCAGCCGGGCCGCAACGTGCGCACCATGCTGGGCGGGTTCGGCTTTGCGGGCGATGCGGCCGACCGCAAGGTGGCCGACCTGTCGGGCGGCGAGCGGACGCGGCTGGCGCTGGGGATGACCATGGCCAACCCGGTCAACCTGCTGGTGCTCGACGAGCCCACCAACCATCTCGACCTGCCGAGCTGCGACCTGCTGGAGGATGCGCTGTCGGTGTATCCGGGCACGGTGCTGCTGGTGACCCACGACCGCCACCTCATCCGCAGCGTGGCCGACTCGCTGATCGTGGTGCGCGACGGCACTGCCACCCTGCACCCAGGCGTCGACGAGGATCTGCTGCGACCCCCGGGGCTGAGCACACGACGGACTGCTGGGGGCAGCACCGGCGGCAGCACAGGCACTGGCAGTCAGCGCCGTGCCGGCAAGGTCGCCGGGGGCCGGGCTGACACTGCCCCCGATGCGCCGAAATCTCGGGCGTCTGCCGCAGCACGCCGCCGCGAGGGCGCCAGCAGGCGTCAGGCAGCACACGATGCGACAGCGAATCTGCGCCGGGAGCTGGCCGCTGCCGAGCGAGCCTGGGAAGCCGCCGAACATCGCGTCGCCGAACTGCAAGTGCGTCTCGGCGAACCGTCGACCTACGACGACCCCGACCTCGCGCGGAAGGTCGCAGAGGACTACGGCGCAGCGAAGTCCGAGGCGATGGGCCACATGAACGAATGCGAGGCGCTGCAACGACGCATCGAGCGAGCAGCGGCCCCCAACTGACGAACTGACACTGCGAGGCCGGGCGCCGGGACACCGAGTCCATGAGTCCATCCGCATGACGACGGGGAACAACAGCGGCAATCACGGTGCGAATCCGCAGCCAACCCCGAGGCGTCGGTGTTGTGTCGCTACCCGCAGCCGTTGCGAGGCGGGGTGACAGCCACATGGTCCACCGAGACATCTCCAGTGCTGCCCCCGACAGGCTGGGAGAAGGTGACCAAACAGGCCGTTCCGTTCGACGGTGTGCCCATGGGGGCGCCGGGGTACCAGGCGATGACCTCGCCGACGGACACGTCGGTGGTGACGTGCCAATGGCCGAGCGCCACGTAGTCGGCGGCGGTGGCTTCGATCTCTTCGGCGGCGATCGGCGATGACCGGTGCGCGTCATCGTCGGTGCGCTGGAAGTGCCCGTGCCCCGCGGCGATAAACCAGCCGTCGTCGGGTCGGGCAGGGACGCCGGCGAGAGGGCGGTAGTCGGCATCGTGGGAGTCCATGGCCCGGCCCCACAGGGTCAGGTCGTGCTCGCCGAAGTGCAGGGTCGCGCCCAGCGGATCATCGAGGAAGATCACCCCGGCGCCGGTGACTTCGAGGCGGTGCTCGTGGTCGGCGTGGGTGCCCCACAGGGTCCGTTCGTCGTGGACGTCGTGGTTGCCGGGGATGATGACCACCGAGGCGTCGACCCGGCCGAGCAGATCCATGGTGTGCGCGACGTCGGGGCGGCGCAGCCGGGCGTGGTCGAACAGGTCGCCCGCGATCAACAGCACGTCAGCCTGGTGGGCGGCAGCGGTGTCGGCGAGGGCGTGGATGGGGCATTGGCACACGTCGCGGTGCGCTCCGTGCGGCCCGCGCACGTGTCCGATGTGGATATCGGAGGTGTGCAGGACGCGCAACGTGTGCCCTGCCCCCGACATCTCGGTCTCAGCCAGCCCCGTCACCGCGAGACAGCTTGCCACGGCATGCCAACAGACACTCCGGGCCGAACCCTGGGCCGTGACACTGGGCGTCAGGCAACTGCCGGCTGGATGTCAACGCTGCGGCACCGCCGGTTCACAAGGGGTACATCGGGGTGTCACCTTCGGGCGGTACCTTCGACACGGTGCGGATCCTGGTGACCAACGATGACGGCATCTCTTCGGAGGGCCTGTACGTCCTTGCCAGCGCCATGACCGCTCACGGCGACGTCGTGGTGGTCGCACCAGACTCCGAGTACTCAGGCGCCGGCGCAGCGATCGGACCCCTGCACCTGATGGATCCCCAAGTGCACAAGGTGCACTTCGAGGGGATCGACGATGCTTGGACCGTGTCGGGAGCACCGGCGCTGTGCGTGATGTTCGCCCGCCTCGGCGCCTTCGGACCGATCGATCTGGTGGTGTCGGGGATCAACCCGGGCGCGAACGTCGGCAGATCGGTGTATCACTCCGGCACCGTCGGAGCGGTGTTGACAGGCCGCAACGGCAAGATCCCGGGGCTGGCCGTCAGCCAGACCGTCGAGGGATTCGGCGTGGAGGGCCAAGGCTGGGAAGACGCCATCGCCGATCAGAAATGGCACTCGGCGGCCGAGGTCGCGAGCACGGTGCTGCAGGGTCTGCTCGCCGATGAGCATTCCGAAGCGTGGGCGGTGAATCTGAACGTTCCCAACTGCGAAGTCGCGGACATGAAGGGCTGGCGATTCACCGAAGTGGGCACCGTGCCGCCGCGTTCGATCACTTCGGTCAGCCTTGAGCCGCATCCCGACAACACCGAGGCATTCCGGGTGGCCATGCAGTGGGGCGATGCGGTCGACATGCCGGTGGAAGTCGACACCGGTGCGGTCATGCACGACTTCGTCTCGGTGTCGTTCCTGTCACGCATCACCGCGCAAGCGCCGACCGTCGAGACCAAGCTGAGCGCCTGCCTCGACGGCCTGTTCTGAGCACGGCTGGGGAGCGCCGCGGCGCTGCGATCGTGTGCGATCAGGCGGTGAGGCGGCGGGTGACCCGGAAGTTCCGCACGAGCATCGCGACGGCTGCGATGCCGAGCGCCACTGCTACCCAAGCTCCCCAGGTTGCCAAGTCGGCATAGGAGCGGTGCTCGACTGCCAAGCCTGAGCTCACGCCGGCGGCCGCGCCGAGCGCCGTCATCAGCACGTCGGCGGTGGCTTGCACGCTGACGCGGCGCTCCACGGGGAACGAGGAGGTCAGCAGCGAGCTGGCCGACACGACGCAACAGCTCCAGCCGATGCCGATGAAGAACAGCCCCGACAGCAGACCGGTGGCGTGCTGGGCTTCGGTGTTGGCCGCCATGACAGCGCCGACGGTGAGCACGAGCGCGCCGAACACGATGACCAACTGACCGCCGATGCGGTCGACCACCCAGCCCACATAGGGCGAGAACGCGAACATGCCGGAGATGTGCAGCGACAGCATGATGCCGATGATCAGCGGGTTCTGGTCGCCTTGGGCCATGTGAATCGGCGACACCGTCATGACGCCCACCATCACGGCTTGGGACAGCATCATCCCGATGAGGGCGATCGAGGCCACGGGATGGGCCAGTATCCGGCCGGCCTCGGCCAGGCTCGGCAGCTTGACGCTGGTTGAGCCGGCATCTGCGGCCACCACTTGCAGCGGGTCGGGGCGCAGGCGGCGCCAGATATTGAGGGCGCCGAGGCCGAACAGGCCAAGCGCCAAGGCGTACGGCAGCGCGAAACCGCTCAGCCCTTCGGTGTCGGCGAAGAAGCTCTTGAGGCCGAGCGCCACCGTGGGCCCCAACACCGAGCCGACCGTGCTGGCCCACAGCACGAGGCTGATCGAGCGGGCCCGGTTCTCATCGGTGGCCAGGTCGGCGCCGGCGTAGCGCGCGGCCAGGTTGGCGGCCTGACCGGTGCCGATCAGCACCATGCCCAACACGAGCACCGAGTAGCGGCCCACGAACGCGGACAGCAAGGCGAGCGTGGCGCCGATGGCGCCGACGAAGTAGCCGGCGGAGAGCCCGGCGCGGCGGCCGTGGCGGGCCATCAGCGCAGCCAGCGGGATGCCTGCGAGCGCGCCGCCGATGCTGAGGCACACGGCGGCCAGCGAGGCCTTGGTCTCGCTGCCCGTCATCTGATCGGCCAGCAAGGTGGATGCCGAGAACGACGCGGTCATGGCCAGCCCGCCGGGGATCACCCCGAGTTGCAGCACCCGGATGGTGCGGCGCGCCAGTTCGTCGCGCTCGGGCGAACCGGGGAGGTAGGCGGCTCCCCCGTCGCCCGCCGACAAACTCTGCACCATCGCTCTAACCTCCCGGCCCAAGTCTCCGCGTGCGTGTGCTGATCCGGCGGAGGAGCCGACTGGGAACGCTACAGCGGGCCGCCATCGCACGCCGGAATAAACGTCGCAGGAGGCGTGGTATGCGAGACATCACCGGATGCGTGGCGATGATCAGCGGTGCGAATCGCGGTATCGGCGAGGCCATCGCCGCTGCTCTGCATGCCGACGGCTGGGCACTGTCGCTGGGTGCGCGCGATCTGGCGTCGCTGGAGGCCTCAGCAGCTAGCTACCGGACCGACATCACCGGCGGCGGCGATCGCGACGGCGGTGGCGGGCCAGCAGTGACTCTGCACCGCTACGACGCCACCGATGACGGTGCTGCAGAGCGCTGGACCGCCGAGACACAGGCGGCGCACGGCCGGATCGACTGCCTCGTGAACAACGCCGGCGTCGCCTATCCCGACGGATTCGACGATCTGACCGAGCAGATGCTCGACGAGATGTGGGAGGTGAACGCGAAGGGGCCGTTCCGCATGATTCGCGCCGCGCTCGATCACCTGCGCGGCAGCGGCGAGGGCCGCATCGTGAACGTGATCTCGATGTCGGGAAAGCGGGTGCGAGGCACCTTCGCCCCCGGCTACGCCATGAGCAAGCACGCCGCGATGGCCCTGCACCACTCCGTCCGGCACCTCACCTTTCCCGACGGCATCCGTTGCACGGCCGTGTGCCCGGGCTACGTGCAGACCGACATGACCTCGGAGTTCGGTGTGGACCCCTCGATCATGATTCAAGCCGACGATCTGGCCCACACCCTGGCCACGATCCTGCGGCTGCCGAACACCGCATCGGTGGCCGAACTGCTCGTCACCACAGAACCCGAAACCATCGCCTAACGGGCGGCGAGGCGGCGTCGGCGTTCCTTTACCTGCTCGGTGGCGGCGTCGCTGCCGTCGTGCCAGGTGCCGAACCACTTGTCCATCGGCACCAGCGAGGTGCCGTAGTTGCAGTCGAAATAGCGGTGGTGGAGCGTGTGGAAGCGGTCGCCGCCGGCCACGGTGCGACTGCCGGCCACGACGTATCGGTCGAACCCGGAATGCGACGGCGCCGGCGACAGCAGCAAGTAGGTGGCCGTCAGTGTGACGAGGTACGGATTCGCCGGGATCAGCAGAAACATCAGCGGCGCCGAGAGATAGAACGCATGCTCGAGCGGGTGCATCGACACGCCTGTCCACGGGCCGATGTTCACGTTGTGATGATGCAGCGAATGTGCCCAGCGGTACAGGCGCGGCGTGTGCAGCAGCCGGTGGTTGGCATAGAAGTGCACGGAGACGAGCGGGAACACCGCGACGGTCAATGCTGCGGTGTAAGCGACGTTGGCGAGGCTGCCGCCTGCGGACACCGACCAGATGACGTCGTTGGCGTACAGCCACAGCATCAGCGATTCGTAGAGCGCGGCGATCGAGCATGCGCTGACGAGTGACCAGAACATGTTGTCGCGGGTCTGGTTGCGAAACAGGAACGGCCGGCGCCCCACCGACAGCCACCGCTCGTCGTACTTGTGCTCGGTGCCCTGGCTGCGCCGGATGTACAGCCACCAGTGCAGACCGCCGACGATCACCACCATGAGGGCGACGTTTCGCAGGTACACCAGCGCGACGGCCCAGGCGGCCGGGGTTGCGAAGCGGTCGAGCGACGGCGTCAGCCAGAGCCACGCCACCGCGCCGACGGCGATCCACAGCCCGTTCTGCCACCAGAAAAACTTGGTAACCAGCCAGCGCGCCATCGCGAGCGGTCGAGGCGGCCGTTCGTACAGCGGCGGGAGCGTCACCTCCCCGATCCCCACGATGCTCAGTGTATGACCGCATGCAGTGGTGTCTGGCAATCGTTGCCGGTGATCCGGCGACGGATCGCGACGCGCCATACGCCTCAGAGGTGCCCTCGGCCAGCCAGAGGGACCTAGCGTCGGTTCAGTGCAGGGCCCACTTGGTCCGGAGTCGTCGAAGCTCAGTTGGCGCCAGCGGATTCGCGACCGTCGGCAGCCGGTTACCGCAGCGACGACCGTCACTGTTGTCGAAGGGATTCGTGCGTTTATCGCGGCATTCGATGAACGCTCACGCTCCGCTGCCAGCAGTCCCGCGGCTCTGGGCGCCGACCTGATTCTCTTCTACCGGGCGATGCCCGGCGAGCTGTCGCTGGACGGGCTGGCCGACGCGGTCGGCTGGCAGCGCTTCGCCGTCACGCGCACTCCCCCGGACGGCCCGCTGACGCTGCACCCGGCAATCGGCGCGATGGAGCAGCATCGCTACGGCTTCCCGCAGCCCATAGCCGATGCGTTCGAGCTTCAGCCCCGCCATATCTCGCTCGCGCTGGTGCCCGGCGTGGCGTTCGATCCGCGCGGCACCCGGCTCGGTCATGGCGTGGGCTACTACGACGAGCTGCTCGCCAGGCTTCCCGACGACTGCCCCCGCATCGGGGTGGCCCCCTATGAGCTCATCTTCGATCGGTTGCCGGCGGAGCCCCACGACGTGCCGATGACCCATCTGGCCACCGAGGACGGTGTCGTCGCTGTGGCCCCCGACGGCAGCTGACGGTGCGTGTCTGCGAACCGCGCTAGCAATAGCGGCGACACATGACAAGCAAAGGAGCCGGCATGGCGACACAACTGCGGCGTTACGACGTCATCGAGGGGCAGATGGACTCGCTACTTGAGTGGTTTCCCAACATCATCGCCGTACGGGAGCAATTCGGTTTCAAGGTCGAGTTCATGTATGCCGACCGTGAGAACAACCAGCTCGTCTGGGCCGTGAGCCACGACGGCGACTACGAAGCGGCGTACGAGGAGTTCGCAGCGTCGCCCGAGCGGGCGGCCGTCTTTGCTGGCCAGCCCGACCGGGTCAGCGGTATGAACGTGTCGATGGTGGACACCATCATCGCCCCCGGCTCGAACTGACAGCGAGCCTGACCGGCCCTGATGACTACGGTGCTGGGCGCACCAGTTCGTCGCGGGCTGCCTCGATTGCGGGACGGCGGTGGCAGCCTTCGAGGTGGTCGTTGACGATGCCTGACGCTTGCATGAGGGCGTAACAGGTGGTGGGGCCGACGAAGCGCCAGCCCAGCTTGCGCAGCCCCTTGCTGAGCGCCGTCGATTCAGGTGTCTTGGGCATTGAACTGAGCGTTGCGTAGTCGATGAGCGACGGCCGGTCGTCGGGGCCCGGTTCGAACGACCAGAAGAACGCCGCCAGGCTGCCGTGGGTCTCGATCGTGTCGAGAGCGGCACGGGCGTTGTTGATGGTCGCCTCGATCTTGCCCCGGTGCCGCACGATGCCCGCGTCGCCGAGCAGCCGCTCGACATCGGCGCCGCCGAAACGGGCCACGGTCTCGAAGTCGAAGCCACTGAACGCCGCCCGGAAGTTCTCACGCTTGCGCAGGATCGTCAGCCACGACAGCCCGGACTGGAAGCCCTCGAGGCACATCTTTTCGTAGAGGCGAATGTCGGCAACCACCGGCATGCCCCACTCGGTGTCGTGGTACGCCTCGTAGTCGTCGTGGCCCTCACCCCACCAGCAAGCCAGCGCGCCGTCTGCCCGCTGTCTCAGCCCGGGCGGCTGGTTCATGCGGTGGTGGCGGCGGCGACAGCTTCGGCGATGGCGTCGTTGGTGGGGGGCGGGCCGTAGAACATCATCGTCGTGCGGTCGGCGAAGGTGTTGCGCTGCGCGACCTGGGCGCCGACCTGCGACGGCGAGCCAGACACGACGATGAGGTCGAGCAGGTCGTCGTCGATGAGGTCGGTCATCTCTCGCCAGTTGCCCTGCTTGGACAACGTGTTCAGGCGTGGCTGCAGCTCGCCGTAGCCGTGGTGGTCGAGCGCTCCCGCGTAGGCCGGCGTCGATCCGTAGAAGGCCAGCTGGTCCGCTGCCGAGCGGCGTGCCTTGTCGAGTTGCTCGTCGTTCTCCCCCATCGCGACGATGGTCAGGCACGCAACGGTGACATCGCCGACGTCACGCTCTGCAGACTCCGCGCCCACAGCCAATGCGGGCAGCGTGACATCGGTCATGAACTGCGCCGTGTGGAAGGGGTGGACGAAGAATCCGTCGGCAGCGGCGCCGATCACCTCGACCATGCGCGGGCCGACGCCTGCGACGTAGATCGCCGGCGGTGCCATGCCGAGCGGGCCCGGATTGAAGAATGGGGTCATCAGGGTGTGGGTGTAGAACTCGCCGCGGTGGTTGAGCCGCTCGCCGGTCTCGAAGGTGTGCCAGATGGCCCGCACCGCCTCGATGTATTCGCGCATGCGCTCTGCGGGGCGCGACCACTGCTCGCTGAAGCGCTTGGTGATGTGAGGCCGGATTTGCGTGCCGAGCCCCAGGATGAACCGGCCGCCGCTCATGCGGTGCAGGTCCCACGACGTGACGGCGCACGTCATCGGGTTGCGGGCGAAGGCGACCGCGATCGCGGTGCCGAGCTCGATGCTCTCGGTGCGCTCCGATGCCAAGGCCAGCGGCAGGAACGGGTCGTGGGAAGCCTCGAACGTCCACGCCGCCGAGAGGCCCATCTCCTCGAACTGCGCTGCTTCATCTGCGCAGCCGCCGGGCGTCGAGGCCGTCGTGGCCCCGTCAATGCGGTGCTGTGTGGTGCTGTTCATTGGTGAGATCTCCCCTCGTGCATGGCGCTATCGGGCTGCGACACCCGCATAACTCGCTGCATATTGCCTTATAGGACGTTCGTAGGCTGCGGCGTCGTGCGACACCGTCCGGATCGGCTGTATCTGCTAACGGGGTTCGTGCACGGTCTGGCCTTCGCGTGGGGCCTGCCGGCGATGGTGTGGTGGGTTGTCGATCTTCGGCTGTCGCCGTTCCGGCTCGCCGTGCTGGGCACCGCGCTGGTGCTGTCAATCCTCGTGTCCGAGACGCCGACCGGGGTGATCGCCGACCTCTACAGCCGCAAGTACTCCGTCGTGGCCGCATATGTCGTGATGGGCACAGCGATGGCGCTGGGCCCGGTGACCGAGCTGTTCGGCGTGCTGTTGGTGTGGCAGGTGCTGTGGGGCATCGGCTGGACGCTGCAGAGCGGTGCCGCCACGGCCTGGATGACCGATGAGTTGGCGTTCGTCGACCGGTCTCACCGCATCGGGGCGCTGCCTCCTGTGGTCGCCGGGCCGGCTCCGCACCATCCCCCGGCGACCAACGGCGAGAGCGCAGTCGGCAACGACGGCGGCGACGGCAACGACAGAGACGGCAATGCTGGTCGGCACGACCGCGTCGCTGACCAGCTCATCGTGCGCCATGCCATGTGGCGCTCGATCGGTGTGATGGTCGGACTCGCCGCGGCCACTGCCATGGGCGCTTGGTCGATTCGAGGGTCGATGGCTGCGATGGGATTGCTGGCAATCGCAGCGGCCGGGTACCTGGCGATCGCGATGCCCGAAGCCGGCTTCGAGCCGCCGCGCGGACGTCGTCACGGGGCCGCGGTGCCCCCGGTTCAGCGCACCAGCGCCTGGAGGGATGCGGTCACGCTGTGGAAGCGGGGCGCACACCTCGTCCGCCGCAACCCATCGCTGCTTGCCGTGACGGTCTCCGCGGCGATCGCCGCTGGGGCATGGGAGGCCAATGATCGGCTCTCCGCTCTGCGGCTGTTCGATCTCGGCCTCTCCCAGTTCGACGGTCGGGAGGCGGTGCTGTTCTTCGGCGCAGCTTGGTTCGCGATGTCTGCGCTGGCGATCCCGATGATGATGTGGCTCCACCGCCATCTCGAGCGCTCAGAGGCCGACGAAGCAAGCGCCCGACGTGACGGATTCCTGCTCGCGCGCTTCTTGGTCATTGCCAGCGCCGGCGCTTTCGCCCTGGCGCTGAGCCCGTGGTTCGCCGTGGCCCTGATTGGCTGGGCGGTGCTCGATGTGGCCGGCGAGACGGCGTACTCGCTGACCGAGGCCATGGCGAACCGTCATGCCTCCTCGTCGGTGCGTGCCACCGTCGTGTCGTTCGTCGGTCAGTCCCAAGCCGTCGGGGAGGTCTCCATCGGCTTGGGGTTGGGTGTCGTGGCACAGGTGGTCTCGCTGCCGGTGGCACTCGCAATCGCCGCAGCGTTGTTCGCCGTTTCGGCCGCGCCTGTTGCCCTTGTCGCCAGACGCGCCGCAGCCGCTGCAGAGTGAAACTGTGTGCTGTGCCGCGCCGACGGGCGTGAGGCGCTGAGCAAGCGTGCGCCCCGCAGAAGGCGGGTTCAGCGGTGGCCGCTCAGTGGTCTCCCATCTCGGCCATGGCGGCTTCGGACCGGCGGGCCATCTCGTCGGGATCGATATCTTCGATGTGGGTCGAGAGGTTCCAGCGATGGCCCCACGGGTCCTCGATCATGCCTGAGCGGTCGCCGTAGAACTGGTCCACGATGGGGCGTACCTCGGTGGCGCCGGCTGCGAGCGCGGCTGCAAACATGGCGTCGACATCTTCCACGTACACGCTCAGCTGCACAGGCGAGCCGTCATAGTGCTTGGGCGAGTGGAACTCCATCTCTGGGAACTCGTCGGCCACCATGATGAGCGAGTCGCCCAGTGCGAGCTCGGAATGGCCGATCCTGCCGCCCATGTCGATCCGCATCCGCTCGGTCATGCCGAGGATGCTCGTGTAGAAGTCGATGGCATCGGCGGCACCGTCGACGCTCATCGACACCGAGATGCGCGGGTAGTCGTCGGGGATGGGATTCACCATGTTCAGCTGCTCCAAGCGTGCATTCGCTCCGTGCGGAGCGAGGCGATTTTCGGTCCGCCAGATGGCGGAAGTGGCCCGACGCTAGTGGGCCAGCAGCACCTCGACGGCCTGGGTCACCGCTGCTTCGGCGCGAACCTCCAAGCCCGAGCCATCGGCGCTTGCGATGGGATGCTCGATGACGGTGAAGGGGTGCTCGGGCACGCCCTGGACCCGGGCCATCAGCTCGGCCGCGTCCACGAAGGCGCTGGTCATCACGCTGACCGCGGGCACGCCGACCCGTTCGACTGCGACGGCGTCGTGCAGACTGCACGACGAGCAACTGCCTCAGTCGCCGACTCCGGCCAGGACCGCATCCCAGCCCATCGCCTCGGCCAGCAGCTCATGCTGTGCAGGCGCGCTGTAGTTGAGCTTGATCCGCCGGATCACCTTGGCCACGCCATGCCGGTCGCGCAGGAGGCGCTCGACATGATCGAAGAACGGCTTGGTGTTCTCCTTGCCGTTGGAGATGAAGCCGATGGTGGTGCCCTTGAGGGTGGCGAGCCGTGCAGGTGCTGCGAATCCCTCGGGATCTTGCTCGTGGGTCGGGTTCAGTACTTCCACGTCAACCGTCCTTGGGCGGCAAGGTGCAGTGCCGGGCCCGCTCGGCTACATGCTGCCACGAACGTGCGACAAACCCCATGTTGGGCATGGGGCAGCACACGTCGGTCGCGCGCTCAGCCATCGACGCGGCCGAGTCCGGCGAACAGAAACTTGACGTGCCAGCTCGGTCCCGACACCGTCACGGCCCTGCATTGATGCTGTCGAAGCCCGCGAACAGGAACTCGAACGCGGCATCGGCTGGGTTCGCTGCTGCGAGCATCTCGGCGTACGGCAGCGAAGCGCCGCCGAATGCAGCGTCGTTCCAGAAGGGATCGGCGCCGTCCACCTCGCCCCATGGTCCGACGTACGCATAGGGGTACGGATGGGCAGCGTCTCCGGGTGAGAGGCCGTACGTCGCGCGCTTGCCGCGGTCTGCATCGCCGATCGCCGTGGCGATGTCGAAGTGCCCCGGCCACAGCTGGATCTCGTCGGCATCGGTGGCGTCTGGCAAGGCCGTCAACTGCTCCAGCGCCTCGGCACCGAGCCGGTACCACGCCACAAGGTGCTCGCCGACCTCAGGGCTGACCCGCAGCCAACGATCGGTGTCGCCGAGTTCGGGACTGTCATGCTCTCGGGCTTCGGTGCCCGGCGAGACACCGACGAATTCGGCTGCAGCGTTCAGCGTCGTGATGTGCATGCTGCGCAGCACTCCGCCCTCTTCGGCGAAGAGCTCGTCGCCCGCGATCCACACTTGGCACTCCATCTCGCCGGCGCGGCCCATGGAAACATCGAAGACTGGAGTTCCGAACCCCTGCGTCAGGCTTCGCAAGCCGAATCGGCCCGTCGCGAAGCGGCGTGCTTCGCCGACGACTGCGTATGCGAGCCGGTGGTAATCCTCGATCGACGCGAGATAGTCGTCGGGCAGTTCGGTCAGCAAGCCGCCGTAGGTGCCCCTCGGCTGGTCGGCGCCAGATTTTCCTTCCATGGTGCGATTCTGGCGCGACCGGCGGTTGCTGGGGTCGCGGGCCGGCAGCCTCAGCGCACCTCGCAATCGACGCAAGCGCCGACTGCGACTGTGGCCGCATGACTGCGTGTGCCCAGCCAGGGAGGGATGACCGCAGCGAAGCCGCCTGCGGGTCCGCCGGCTGCGACGATCAGCAGGTCGTCCGGCGCCTCGAGTGCGGGATACTCGCGATCGGCGCGGTCCTTGACGACGGCCCCCTTGCCGACGGAAGCCCAGTCGCCCCGGCGCACCCGTGCTCGCTCGAAGACACAGTGCGCGATGTCGTCCTTCGTCCAGCCGGCCGCATCGAAATGGGTCCGAAGTTGCGGCGGCAGCACGACCACGTAGTTGCCGGGCCAGATGGAGTAGTTGAGCTGGTTGGCCCGGATTTCCGCGGCGAGGGTCTCGCACAGCTCGGCGGGTTCGGTGGTCCACTCGTTCATCACCTGGCGGGGCGCCATCGAGGCCACTGCAGTCACCGACGACACCTGAGCTCGCTCGGCGGCCGTGGTGCCGAGCCGCTGGTCGCCCAGTGATACCCAGCCGGTGGCTTCCTCGTCTTCTGCGATGCAGTAGCCGAGCTTGCCCGGGTGACCCAGCGTCGAACGATCGATGCCACCGGGTTTGACGTCGAGCACGTTGGCCAGCACCAGTCGCACGGCGCGGGCGATGACGGCGCGCGACCGATCGGCTCCGCCGAGCACGCTGAAGGTGGCGTCCATGGCCAGCTCATGGCGGATGGGGCCGTTGACGATCAGCAGCACAGCGCATCCGCCGGTCGAAGCCGTCGGACCGTGCAGGCCGAATTCGGGCTGAAGCATGGCGGTGAGCGCAGTGACGACGACCGGGAAGTGCGGGGGCAGGCAGCCCGCCATCACGGCGTTGACGGCGGCCTTCTCTGCGGTGATGGAGCGGGCGCGGACGGGCTCGATGCCGATGAGATGCTCCGGCGGCAACATCGCCCAGTCCAAGCAGGCCACCACGGCGTCGTCGGTGGGCGGCACCACGGGCAGGCCGTCGGTCCAGCCTCGTGAGTGGAACGTCTCCTGAGCTCCGGCAAAGTCGTCGACAAGCACGCGGCCCGAGGTCAGCTGCATGGGCGCGACTGTATGAGGGCTAGTTGCGCTCAAGCAATCCCGAGAGCAGGCCGCGTGAGTCATCCGACATGGGTCCCGCGGCGTTGGCGAGCACCCGTGCGGACAGCCGCTCGAACGGCAGCGACTGCAGCCACACCCAACCGGAGCCCGACACGGTTGCCAGGAACAGGCCCTCGCCGCCGAAGAACATCGACTTGAGGTTGCCCGCTCGTTCGATCGAGTAGGTGAGCGACGGCTGCAGTGCGACCAGGCAGCCGGTGTCGAGCCTGACGGTCTGGTTGTTGAGCTGCACGGCCTTGATGGAGCCGCCGGCATGGAGGAATGCCATGCCGTCACCCGACAGACGCTGCAAGATGAAGCCCTCGCCGCCGAAGAGCCCTGTGCCGACGCCCCGCTGCCACGCGATGTCGAGCTTGGTGCCCATCGCCGCGCACAGGAAGGCATCGCGCTGGGCGATGATCTCGCCCCCCATCTGCGCGAGATCCACCGGGATGATCTTGCCCGGGTAGCCCGCTGCGAAACCGACCTTGGCTTTGCCGCCGGCGCTGGTGTTGGTGAAGTGGGTGAGGTAGAGCGACTCGCCGGAGATGACCCGTTTGCCTGCGCCCTTGAGCTTGCCCCACATGCCGGAATCCGGCTCGGAGCCGTCGCCCATGACGGATTCGAACGAGATCCCGTCTTCGATGAACATCATCGTGCCGGCCTCGCCGACGACGGTCTCGCCGGGATCAAGCTCGACTTCGACGAACTGCATGTCGTCACCGAAGATCTGGTAGTCGACTTCGTGGCTCTGCATGGCTGGCGGCTCCCCGCTGATCCGGCCGCGGCCGGGCGCGCGGCGTTCACGGCCCAAGGTACCCCTCGCCCTGAGGCGCTCCGGGGCGCGGCCTGTACGAGCTTCAGACGACCGACTTGGACGCCGATTTCTCCGCTAGGACGGCGGTCGAAGAGTCAGCTTCAGGCTGCGTTTGCCGCCAGGCGGTCGCCGCCGACGGGCAGCTTCGACAGGTCGATGTCGTAGAGCTCGGCTGAGTTGTTGCACAGGATGTCTTGTGCTTGCTGCTGCGTGAGGCTCGCCGAATGCTCGTCGAGCAGCTCCTGACTCCACGGCCACGTGCTGTCGGAGTGCGGGAAGTCGTTTGCCCACAGCAGCCGCTTGTGGTTGACGTCGTTGACCATCTTGAAGGCCACCCAGTCGTCCTGGAACGTGGTGTAGATGTGCTCGCTGAAGTACTCGCTGGGCAGCTTGGAGAGCTCCTGGCCGGGCGGCAGCCAATACCGGTGGCGCTTGTAGGCGTGGTCCATCCGGTACATGTAGTGCGGCACCCAGCCGGCGTCGGCCTCGACGCAGACAACCCGCAGCCCGGGGTTGCGCTCGAACACGCCGCCGAACACGAGCGTGCCCATGATGTCCTGGTTGGCCCTGATGATGGTCATGAAGGCATTCGCCTTCGGACCCCGGGTTCGGCCTTGGCCGCGGCTGGTGAGGATGTGCCATGAGACCGGCAGGTTCAGGTCGACGGCGGCTTGCCAGAACGGGTCCCAGCGAGGATCGTCGAAGTCGAACTCGGTATGGGGATTGCCGGACATCATCACGCCCCGCATGCCCGCCTCGGACATCGCGACGATGTCGTCGATGGCCTCTTCCACCGAGCGGAGCGGAGTCTGCCCCACCGCCAGCAGCCGGTCGGTGTCCACCGAGCAGTAGTCGGCGATCCACCGGTTGTAGGCGTCCATGGCCGCCTTCTTGTAATCGGCGTCGGAATGGTTGCATAGCACCATGCCCACCGACGGGTAGATCACCTCGGCAGAGACGCCGTCCCGGTCCTGATCGGCAGTGCGCGTCGTCGAGTCGTAGCTGCTCAGCGGCAGCTCCTCGTAGGCCGCGCTGCGCTTCAGCTCCTCGGGCTTCTGACCGGCGGCCGCAATGAGCCCCATGTCGATGGTCCGCTTCATACCGTCGATGACGTAGACGTCGCCACGCTCCTCGGTCCACTCGACCCGCGGCGCGACGTCCCGCCACTTCGGATCGATGTAGTCGACGTAGGTATTGCGCGCCTCCGCAATGTGCGAGTCGGCAGAGATGATCGGATAGTCGACGTCCACGTTCCCCCCTAGGTCCAGCCTCGCTGGGCAGCGTACCTAGGAAGGACCGGGCGCTGCCGGGCTAGCTCGAGCGACGTCGCATCCCCTCCTCGGCCTCGCGCACGCCACCGAAGAAGTCGTCTTCGGCCGAGATGCCCACTGTGGAGGACATCGCTCGCCGTTCGCTGTACGCCCGGCTCACCGACGCGAACGCCTCATCGACTCCCTCATCGGAGGCCTCGTAGTTCTGCACGTTGCGCTGATCGACCCCCAGGCGGGCGCTCTCCGCGTAGGAATCCTGGTTGGCGCCCATGAACACAAACGCCCAGCCCTGTTCGCGCCGCTTGGCAATGAGCTTGTGAATGTCGGCCGCCGTGTAGTCGGTGCTGGCGTTCTCGTACCCGTCGGTCACGATCACGACGGTCTGATCTTCGGGCTTCTTGCCCGCTTTTCGCCGTTGCTTGACTCGGCGGTCGGCGCATCCGATCAACCTCCCGAAGGCATCGAACAGGGGCGTCAGCCCACGCGGCTCGTATTGCTCCAGCGCGTGGGGATCGGCCTTGTGCACCGACACGTCGTCGACGAGCAACTCGAACGGCGCTTCCGAATCGAACTGGGCCACCGTGAGCCTGCACGAGCCCGGCTCAGCCGCCTGCTCGGCGATGAAGCGGTTGACGCCCTTGACGACGGCAGCTTCCAGCCCCGACATCGACCCAGATCGATCCAGCAGCATCCATACCTTCGACCGGTCAGATGGCGACCCGTTGCCGCTCCCCTCACCGCCCTTGGACTCCTTGGAGCCCTGCGCTAGCTGTGCCCCTTCCGCCGAGGCTGCGCCGTCGCCACCGCTTTCCCACGGTGCCGTGTCGCTCCGTTCGAGCTCCCCGTTCGTCATCCCGTTTGTTGATGTTGATCCCATGTCTGTTCCTTTCATCCGGAGCCCAGCGCCCCCGCCACAGCTGCCGGATTCGCTGGTCGCAGCGCCGCACTTCGGCAACCGCATCTCTCGATCTCCAACGTAGAGAGGGGGTGTTACATCACCCCCGGCGACAACGTGCGGCACCACCAGATGGAGATCGACCGGCAAGAGCCACGGGCCCCAGCAGCTCTTCAGAGATCGCGAGGCTGCGGCGCAGGCGCAATCGCTGGCCCGGGCCTCGACCCGTCGAGTCCGTGAGTCGGGCACTTGGGCCCGCCTCGACCTGCCACGCCGTGTCTAGGGGCCGCGGGGTTGTCGCGGCGTTCGCTGCGGTGTGGTCCTGGGCTCTCCTTGCTGGACGGTGGTCCAGGTGCCGTCAGGCTGGGGGACCATCTTGTAGCCGTGGTGGTGCAGGTGGTGGTGGTGCCGGTGGCACAGCAGCACCAAGTTGTCGAGGTCGGTGGGGCCGCCGTCGAGCCAGTGGATGATGTGGTGCGCGTCGCAGCGTGACGATGGCTCGTGACAGCCAGGCCAGCGGCAGTGTCTGTCGCGTGCGACGAGTAGGCGCCGCAGCCGCTTGGGCACGGTGCGCCGGATTCGGCCGACGTCGGCCGGGCCGCCTGGGCCGCCCAAGATCATCGGAATGACCTCCGCGTCGCAGGCCATCCGCCGCACGATCTCGGGCGGCAGTGCGGTGCCGGCGTCGGTCAGGCCGCTCTCGTCGGTTTGGCCGCGCAAGGCATCGAGGCCGATGAGCACGCTGATCTGCGCCGGCGGCAACCGCCGCCCAATCGCCAGCCCCTCGTCGCAGGCCATTTGGGCCCCGGGCGAGGCGCAGCCTGGCTGCCCACCTCCAGCCCTCATTGGCGCCGCCGCACCCTTGCGAGGCGTCGTGCGCCGCGACGGCGGCGGCACGTTTTCGACGTGGCCATTGCGGCGGGCACGAGCGTGGAGCCGGCCGACCGACTCAGCGTCGGCGTCGGTGAGGGTGATGCCAGCCAGCGCGTAGGCCAGCACGTCGGCGTCTCGCTGGGCTGGGCTTCGCCGTCCTTTGAGTACCTGCTTGTCGTCGTTCCAGTATTCGCGGCGCAGCATTTCGAGCTGGGCTTCGACGTGGGAGCCGGTCTCGGGATCGAATTTGGCCCAGAGCCGCAGCATGCCCTCGTGGTCGCGCCGCCATCCCGCGCCGCGAGCCTGCCGTTGCCGCTCAAAACGCTCCGTCGGTGTCTCCACGCAATGATCGGTTTCGGCCTGGCGGACTCGGCGACGCGTCGCGTCGGTGTCCTCGCCGGCAGCGGCCGCCACCAGTCCGGCCCGCACCGCGTCGGGCACACGTGCGTCACACAGCGTCTCGGCCTGCGCAGGATTGATGTCGCCCTCCGACAGCGCCTCCAGCACCGCCTCATTCGAGCGGGCCTTCTCGGCGGCGCGGACCATCTGTCGAGCGTCACGCTCGGACACCCCCGCCGCGTCGCGCAACGTGAGATAGGGCGTCCAATCAGGCGCCTCACCCGCCTGGTTCAGCACCTCCAGCGCGCCCAGCACTTCTGCCCGATAACCCGCCAGTCGGTTCGCCAGCTGCTCGATATCGCCCAGCACACCAGTCAGCTCGTCGCGCCCGAGCCCAGCCAACGCCTCCGCACGCAGCCGAGGCAGCGACAACGACCCAGGCGAGTCGGGAGTGCCGTGGCGGAGGTCGCGGCTGACGGGATTGGAGTTGGCAGTGGCTCGGCCTGCGAGTTCGTGGTCGACGCGGGCGTGACCGGTGGGAATGTGGTCGGCGGCGAATAGTTCCACAGGCGCCTCTTCGGCAGCGCCGCCATCATGCCTGGCCCCGTCAGAACCGTCCCTCAACATGAGAACAACCGTACGGAGGGGCTGTCACACGAACCGATCGCACGCCGCTTGGCTGTCCCGCCGCGGGCCCCGCTGGTCCTGTCCGAATCGACTCGCGACATGAGAACAACCGTACGAAGGGAGTGTTACATCGATCTAGGCAGCGTCGACTACCTCCACCGAAGACCACCTCTTCGTCATAGCCTCGTCGAATATGAGTCGATCTGAACATTTCCACGAAGGGAGGTCATACCACTGCCTCGATGCGGAAGATGCGGACCCCGACAATGTCGACCCGACCAGCCCTGAAGGAGCCAAACCAGACCCCGAGATTGGCGACAGCGGGCGAATGAAGCCGGTCACCAAGTCCGCGCGGACGCTCGGAAAACAGGCGGCCGATGCGACTGTCTCCGGAAGTCGAAAGGCGACCGAGATGGTCGGATCGGCAGGAACGGCGACGGCTCAGGCAATCGGCGCTGGCGCAAAGACCGCAGTGACCGCCGGCGCGTCGACAGCGCAGGCGATTGGCAGCGGAACCACCAAGGCGGGAGTTGCCGCTGGACGAGCTGTTGCCACAGGCGCTCGGTGGGTATTCGATTCGTCGTCCGAGCGGACAGCTCAACTGTTCTCGGCAGCCCAAGGCCTGGTGGCGAGCGATCTGTCACCTCAGCTGAACGATCTGGTGCAAGCAGCCGTGAAGGGCAAGGCCACCATCTACGACAAGGCCATGGACGCCGTCTATCTCGAAACGCACATCGGCGGCGGCAACCACCGCCTATTCGATGGCGGACACACGCTCTTGGGAGCGATCAAGGCGACTCACAATGCATCGCCAGACGACAACCTCATCCAAGAAGCACTCGGCGGGATGCAGGGCTTGCTGCGCGACGTGTCCACACCGCAGGGTCTGCCCTTGGCCACATGGGACAAGTCCGCCTACGACGCCGTTGCGGGTTCGCTTCAGGAAACCTTCGGCATACCCAAGAGTTGGTTCTACGACCTGAATTCCTACGACGTCGGCGAGCTGCTGGGCGGCGCCGTCGGCGTTGTCTCGCTGATCTTTGGCTGGAACAGAGCCGAAACCGAGTCGTTCGCGAGCCTCGCAACCGGCATGGGCATGTCGGCAGCCGTGAGCGCGAACCCACTGTTGCTAGCGGTGTCGGTCGTTGCCTTCGGGCGCGCCTTTCACAAGGCGAACCACGCAGACGAGTACGTGGAACTGGCTGAGGGCGCGCTCAAGGGCGCAATCGGCACGGGATCCAGCTTGGGCGCGATCGCGCTCGTCGGCGTAGCGGGCGGTCCTGCTGGAGTCGCGCTGCTCGCGGGCGTCACTGCAGGTGTGCTCGCGCACGTCGCCACCAAAGACGTGACGCTGGATGCGATCGGGGGCTTCGTCAAGGAGGACGCGGCCACGGTGGTCCGCCAAGTCTCTCAACAAGCCATCGCAGTCGGTGATGCCATCGGCGACGCAGCTGCCATCGCCCGACGCGGCGTCTCAAGCGGCAGCGTGGCTGCGGGCAACTTCGTCGCGAACTCGGCGTCGACCGCCGGGCGTTTCACAGCCGACCAAGCAGTCGTCGCCGGCAAAGCGACGGCCGATGCTGCGCGTGCGGCCGGCCGTGCGGCAGCAGGCACCGCCGCTGCGGCAGTCTCTGCAGTCGGATCGACGGCGCGGCAAGCCAAGGAACTCGTTGACCGCGACCCGCCTGAAGATGTCGGCATCGATCAGCCGGACGCGCCCGACAGCTGACACCGAAACACGCTGAAGCGCGACGGGCGCGGGATTCAGTAGATCTTGGAATCCGCTCCGGTGGCGGCTTCGGCGACGCCGGACTCGCGGGCGGTGCGCAGGTCGCGGGCCATGCCGCGACCGAGCGCCATGGCATCGCCCGCCACGGTCTGCATGCGGAAGCCCTTGCCGCGGCGATCCGCTGACAAAGAAGCCGTCGAGTGAATCCCGGCAACCACGCCGTGCGCAGCGCATCGCGCAGCGATGTGCTCCAACGCAGCCTTGTAGTCGGCATGGTCGTCGGTGTAGCCGGGCCCGTAGCCGTAGCTGATCGACAGGTCGGCTGGCCCGACATAGATCGCATCGACGCCTTCGATCGCCAGGATCTCATCCAGCGCCTCGACCGCCTGGCGAGTCTCGATCATGGGAATGCAGGCCGTGGTGGCATTCGCGACCTCGAAGTAGTTCTCCCCCGCCGCTGCCCGCGCCGCCACGAGCACCGGGCCGAAGCTGCGGGCACCGAGCGGCGGGTACTTGCACGCCGTCACGGCAGCCTGCGCCTCCGCGACCGAGTTCACCATCGGCACGACCACGCCCCGAGCGCCGGCGTCGAGCACCCGCCCGATGATGCCGGGCTCGTTCCACGGCACCCGCACGATGGGCGTGCCGCCGCTCATCTCGATGGCCTGCATCATCTCCACCGCAGCCTGGTAGTCGGCCACGCCGTGCTGCATGTCCACGCAGACGTAGTCGAAGCCGGCGCGCCCGGCGATCTCGGCTGAATGGCTGGACGCCATCGACAGCCACGTGCCCAAGGTCTCGCCCCCCGAGGCCCAAGTGTCCATCATCGTGTTCGGCATAAGTGCATGCTCCCGTATCGATTCAGTGCGCTCGTGCGATCAGCCCCGCACGTCGGCTCGAGCCGGCGCGCTGCGCGCAGGGCCCTTATCTACAGCCGGCACGCGGCGACCAGCGGCTCAGGTCTCGAAGATGTCGCGCAGCAGCGTGTTCTCCTGCGTCTCGACCAGCGGCGCAATCTCCTTGACGAACTCCAGCCACTGGGCGTCTGCGAAGAGCGCCTTGCGCTTCTCGGTTCGCTCCTCGAGCGTGTCGTAGCGCCACATGTGGATGATCTCGTTGATACCGCCGAACTCGGTCGTGTAGTAGCCGACCGGCTCGCCGAGGTACTTGCGCTGTGCCTCGTAGCCCTTGTCGAAGTACTCCTTGACCCAGCGGTCAGGTGCGCCCACCTTCAACCGGTAACGCCGCATCTCCACAAAGCTCATCACTGTCTCCTTCGCTTGTGCCTTCGGCCGTGCCTTCGCCTGTGCCCTCGTGCCCGTGCCCCGGCTGATCAAGGCCGTTGCGGGCCTGCCGCGCTCGATTCGGGACGCAGCAGCCGCACCGTAGCGCGCAAGCCGGGCGCTCAACCTCGGAGGTCGCGGACTCGCTGCGCCTTGCCCTCCGAGCGCGGGATGCCTTCCGGCTCAACCGTGCGCACCTCGACCGCGATGCCGATGCGCTGGCGAACGGTGCCGGCGAACTCCTGGGCAATCGTCTCGTGATCGCCGGCATCGGGTCTCGGCTCGAGGACGGCCGTGATGCCCTCCATGCGCCCCCGCTCATGCACTTCGAGGAAGAAGTGCCCGGTGAGCCTCGGGTCGGCTGACACCAGTTCTTCGAACTGGCTCGGAAACACGTTCACCCCGCGGATGATGAGCATGTCGTCGCTGCGTGCGGCAACCCGGCCCATGCGCCGCATCGAACGTGCTGTCCCTGGCTGCAGCGAGCAGATGTCGCGGGTGCGGTACCGAATAACCGGCATCGCCTCCTTGGTCAGCGACGTGAACACCAACTCTCCCGTCTCGCCCTCGGGCAGGACCTCGCCCGAATCGGGGTCGATGATCTCGGGATAGAAGTGGTCTTCCCAGATCGTCGGCCCGTCCTTGGTCTCGACGCACTCGTTCGCCACGCCGCCGCCGATGACCTCGGAGAGGCCGTAGATGTCCACGGCGTCGATCCCGAACGCGTCCTCGAGCTCGGCCCGCATCGCCTCCGACCACGGCTCGGCCCCGAAGATCCCCACTCGCAGCGATGTCGACGACGGGTCGATGCCCTGGTTGCGGAACTCGTCGGCTACCACCAGTGCATACGACGGCGTCGCGCACAGCACATCGGCGTCGAAGTCCACCAGCAGTTGCACTTGACGAGCGGTCTGGCCGACCGATGCGGGAACCACCGTGCAGCCGTATTGCTCGGCGCCATAGTGCGCGCCCAGCCCGCCGGTGAACAGCCCGTAGCCGTATGCGACATGAACGACATCGCCGGGCCGCGCACCAGCCGCCATCAGTGAGCGCTGGAAGACGTGGGACCACATGTCGAGGTCGGCCTGTGTGTACCCCACGACGGTCGGCTTGCCGGTGGTGCCCGATGAGGCGTGCACCCGCAGCACCTGTTCGCGGGGAACAGCGAACATCCCGAAGGGATAGTTGTCGCGCAGCTCCTTCTTCGATGTGAACGGGAACCGCTGCAAGTCTTCGAGACTGTGCAGATCTGATGGATACACGCCCGCTTGGTCGAACAGTTGCTGGTACGCCGGCACATGCGCGTAGGCATGGGCCAGGCTCCACTTCAGCCGCTCGAGCTGGAGGGCTCGAATCTCCGGGATCGGGGCGTTTTCGATGGGATGCAAACCCCGTCCGGCGGTGGGCTCGAACTTGGCCATGAGGCGGTTCCTCTCATCGGCGGCGGATAGCAACAATGCTGGCTTGAATGATGCTCCATGACTGACTTCCGCTTCACCATTCTCGTGGTGCCATACATGCGCCGCCGGCGCGAGCAGATCGGTCTCGCTGGTTCGATGCCCGAGCGCTGGCAGACCCTGATGGATCACATTCGCACCCAGATGCAGTTCGCCGAGTCGGTGGGCTACGACGGCTTCGCCATGACAGAGCAGCACCTGCAGGTGGAAGGCATCGAGACCACCACCAACCCGCTGTTCTGGGACTACTTCGTGGCCCAGCACACCGAGCGGATGCGGGTCGGCCAGCTCGGGATGAACCTCACCGCCGTGAACCCGATCCAGCTCGCTGAGAACATCGCCATGCTCGACCACTTCACCGGCGGGCGGACCTTCGTGGGGTTCTCACGGGGCAACACGCCGCGCTGGACGGGCACGTTCGGCCAGCACCTGGGCATCACCTCCACCGAGTCCGACAAGTCCGAGGCCGACCAGCGCAACCGCCGGGCGCTGTATGAGAACTGGCACCTGGTGAAGTCGCTGTGGACCCAGGACAAGGTGTCGATCCAGGGCGAGTTCTGGCAGGCACCTCCCGAGATGGAATGGCACTTCCCGCCCACTGACGACTTCGACCCGACCGCGGTCGACCAGAACAAGACACTGCGCGAGATCGGCATCGTGCCCCGGCCGCTGCAGCAGCCCCACCCGCCCGTGTACGCGCCCTTCAGCTACAGCATGGAAACGTCGAAGTTCTGGGCGCGCGAGGGCGGCAAGATGGTCAGCTTCGTCGCCCCCGAGCGGCAGAGCTTCATCGGCACGGCGCTCAACATCTATCTCGAAGAGGCGCACAGCTCAGGCCGTGACACCACGGCGGCCGATGCGCTGGCGATCGGCGGTCACCTCACGATGGGCCGAACGCCGGCCGAGGCCGCCGACCTGTACGACGGTTTCGAGGAGCTCTTCAACTGGGCATACAACGCGCCCCCCTACGTGGTGCCGATGGGCCGTGTGTGGCGAGGCAGCCGGGAGGAGGAACTCGACCACGTCGCCTCATTGCACACCGAGTTCGGCGTCACCGAGTTCTTCCTGTGGCACCACGTCGGCTACTTCACTCAGGACCAGGAATTGGCCATGCTCAACGAGTTCGCCGAGGGCGTGATCGCCCCCCTCCGAGCCGGCTCCTGAATCAAGCAAGCTGCGGGTAACGCTGTCGACCCGGGTCAGCGAGCTCTACAGCGAACCGAGGCGGTCTATGGCTGCGTCGAGGACGTCGTGCTGCTTGCAGAAAGCGAAGCGGACGAGGTGGCGGCCCTCGTCGACGTTGTCGTACATGACCACGTTGGGCACCGCGGCCACGCCGATCCGCTGAGGCAACTTCCAGCAGAATTCGATGCCGTCGTCATGGCCGATTGAGCGGATGTCGGCGGTGATGAAGTAGGTCCCCGACGGCTCGAAGACTTCGAGGCCGGTCGAGCGCAATCCCGCCGACAGCCGATCCCGCTTGGCGCGCAGGTCCTCGGCCTGAGCCTTGAAATAATCGTCGCCGAGGTCCAGCCCGGCCGCGATCGCGTGCTGGAACGGACCGCCGCTGACGTAGGTCAGCCATTGCTTGGCCGTACGCACAGCGGCCACCAGCTCTGGTCGTGCGCACACCCAGCCGATCTTCCAGCCGGTCACGGCGAAGGTCTTGCCGCCGCTCGAGATGGTGACCGTGCGGTCAGCCATGCCCGGCAGCGTCGCGATGGGGATGTGCTCGCCGTCGAAGACCAGGTGCTCATACACCTCGTCGGTGACCACGATGAGGTCTCGCTCGATGGCCACTTCCGCAATGGCCTCGAGCTCCGCCCGGGTGAATACCTTGCCGGTCGGGTTGTGCGGGCTGTTGAGCACCAGCAGCCGGGTGCGCGGCGTCACTGCCGCCGCCAGCTCGTCAGGGTCGAATCCATAGTCGGGCGGCCGCAAGGTCACCACCTTGCGCACTGCTCCGGCCATGGAGATCACGGCGCCGTACAGGTCGTACCAGGGCTCGAAGGTGAGCACGTCGTCGCCCACCTCGGTCAACGCCAGGATGCTCGCCGCCAGCGCCTCGCTCGCACCGGCCGTGATGAGCACCTCGCTGTCGGGGTCGACGTCCATGCCCCAGAAGCGCTTCTGATGCCGGGCCACCGCATGGCGCAGCTCACCGATGCCGATGCCCGGCGGGTACTGGTTCGCAGTGCCGCTGCGGATCGCTGCGACCGCCGCTTCGAGCACCTCGGTCGGCCCGTCGGTGTCGGGAAAGCCCTGTCCCAGATTGATGGCTCCGGTCCGCACCGCCAGCGCAGACATCTCGGCGAAAATCGTCGACTGGTAGCCCTGCAGGCGAGAGTTCAGGTACGGCAGCCGTGCCACGCTGGCGAGGTTAGGCGGCTACTGGTACGAGACGAACAGCGGGGATGGCCTGAGACGCAGCACCTGTTCGGCTGTGGGGGTGGGGAAGTCCTCGTCGTAGAAGTTCTTCCAGCCCCAGTAGAAGCGGCCTGCGTCCGGCTTTCCGGTCAACGCATCCCAAGTGCTGTATTTCGTGGCGATCGCGCCCTGCCCGTCCATGTGGACCAGCACAGCGAGCTCTGGCGGGGTCTCGACCAGTTCGCGGTTGGTGATCATCGAGAAGCGGAACTGGTGCAGGATCAGCAGCTTCTGAGGCAGGGCTTCGGTCCGGACGAGATCGGCCAGCCACCGTGCGACCCGGTTGATCTCGGCGGCATCGACGGTTCCGATCTGGCGAAGATGCACCTGATCAGGGCCGAGTCGCCATTCAGGATCGAGCGCCAGCCCAACGTGGGGCAACCGCAGGAACTCCTCATACAGCATGGCCTGGGAGAGGAAATCGGTTCGGCCCGACTGCAGGTCCAGCACCACGTACATGTCGTTGGCGCCAGCCGCCTCAATCCAAGGCCTGATGTCGTCGAGGGCGGTCTCGTTGGAGTAGTCGCCGTCGCGGCCGGCCCTGGCTGAGGCAACGGTGGCGATGATCTCGAACGCGAGCACGACGTCGAATCCGTCGGCGTCGTAGCCCTCGGCGATGGACGCCAAGCGCGCTACGCCCTCGGCTGGGTCCTGCTCCCCCAGCACACCGAGCTGCGACGTCGATGGGTGGCCGTACATCGCCACCAAACGGCGAGCGCGATCGGGCTCGAACACGAGCAGGCCGCCGCCGGGCAGCTCATCGCCGCGACGGATGACCTCGAGTTGCCACGCTGCGTCGGGACCGAGGCCCGCGTGCAGATCCACACGAGCAGCCCCGCGGAGCAGTTCGCGATCTTGTGGGCTCACCGCTCGTAAATCGCCCGTCACTGGCAGCGCCGCCACGTCGACCTGCCTACCGATGGCGCCGAGTACCGCAGCCTGCTCGGCGCTGCCGACAATCCACACGTGATCATGGGGGGCGGCTCGATGCGGCAGCACCGCCTCGGGATCGACGGGCACCCATTCGACGGTGACACCGGCGAGCCACTGTTCGAGGAGCTGCCGGCTGATGCCCGCGGCCGCGATTCGCTCCGGAGCCAGACGCCGAATCTCTGCCATCGTCTCCGCGGCCGTCAGTTCTGACGCGGACCACGAATCGATCAGCAGCAGCGGTCCGGCGACCCCGCGCGCCGCCAGCGTGAGTATCGCCTCTGAATCATTGGCAAACGCCAGACCGATTTCGTCGGCGCAGTCATAGAGCGATCGCGAAATAGCGACGCTGAGAAGCGCTGCGGCTGCGGTGTCCGCAGCGGCGCTGGCATCGATCACCACATCGTCTGCCGGATCGCGAGGGGAGCAGTCGCGAGCAGTCGTGGGGGGCGCGAACGTTCCCGACGTCGCTGGCACCGCAGTCTTGGCTGCGGTACCAGCGTCCGATCCGACGGGCGCGGCAGTTGCTGGTGTCGATTGGGTGTCCCAACCACCGGGCAGGCAGGCACCGGCAAGGACGACGAGCACGACCGCAGCCAGCGCCGCACCGACCCTG
>LXNI01000529.1_pt1 | contig 42962 bp, 37 predicted proteins | sample 809091 | NCBI WGS metagenome assembly LXNI01 (sample SAMN04870527, study PRJNA318959) | sponge metagenome | biome: 01000161; feature: marine sponge reef; material: water | host: Sarcotragus foetidus | place: Greece: Milos, Mediterranean Sea | collected 2013-05-29 | depth 5-7 m
CCCGGCCTGACCGAGAGCGAAGGCGTCCGGAACCACCCCGATCTTCACGTCGCCCGTGCGCCGACCGTGCAGACCCGCGCCATCAAGCGGGACATGCTGCCGGAAGACCTGATCGGGATACTGCTGTTCCTCGCAAGCGAAGACAGCGACTTCGTGACCGGGCAGACCTTCAACGTCGACGGCGGCAAGTACAACCAATGAGCCGCGCACGGCGAGCCTGTTGACCGCGGTACCGGGCCTGAAGCGCACCGGGCCGCTGGTGACGCCGGTTCGGCCGACGACGATCGACGCCTTCCCGGCGGCGGAACGACCTGTTTCTTCGACTCGTCGCGCAGCCGCAACGAAACCTTCTGCGGCGGCAAGCTCAACGGGAGTTTCCTTTCCTTGACGGCCCGACGCTTTTTGGGCGACATCCCGTTTGGCCATCGGACGCCGTTTCGGTATAGAGGGGGCGCCGCCTGACATCCGGGGAACCGCGATGAGCGATATACCGACCCGGGACTGGATGGAGCGCTACCGGGAGCGGGTCAACGAAGACCCCGAGATGGCCGTTATCGGCGACTGGTTCTCGCTCGACTTCAAACTGTCCTTCGGAGGCAGCGCCTGGCTGCTCTCGGTGCGCGAAGGGCGTATCGAGGACATCGTGCACCGCCCGCGTTTCGATCGGCCGGCGCGGTTCACGATCTCCGCGCCGATGCGGGTCTGGACGAAGTTCGTCCGGCCGGACCCGGAACCGCTGTACCACGATTTCTTCGCCATGCTGATGCGGGTGCCGGAATTCGAGATCGACGGCGATTCCCTCGCCGCGATGCAGAACGCGCGCGCGCTGCACCGCATGATGAACATCCTCAAGACGATGGAGCCGCTCGATGGCCGATCTTGAGCCGGTGGTCGGCCGTTACCTCAACCTCGACAGCGGCGGGCGGCGTTACCGGATCTATTACGAGGAGGCGGGAGAGGGGCGGCCGTTGATCTGCCTGCACACGGCGGGCGCCGACAGCCGGCAGTTCCGCCACGTCCTCAACGATACGGAAATCACCGACCGGTTTCGCGTGCTCGCGTTCGACCTGCCCTTCCACGGGCGCTCGAACCCGCCCGACGAATGGTGGCTGGAGAAATACCGCCTCACCACGGAGGTCTATCTCGGCCTGATCCGCGATTTCTGGCGCGCGCTCGGGCTCGAACGCCCGGTGGTGATGGGCTGTTCGATGGGCGGCGCGATCGTGCTCAAGGTCGCCGCCGACCACCAGGACGAGATCGAGGGCATCGTCGGGCTCGAAAGCACCGCCTTTGCCGAGGGGCGCGACAACGATTTCCTGCACCACCCGGCGATCCACGGCGGCGAGCTCGCGGCCTGCTACACCTATGGGCTGAACGGCCCCGACTCGCCGGAGGCCGGCTGCCGCGAAAACTGGTGGTACTACAGCCAGTCGGGCCCGGGCGTGTACAAGGGCGACGTCTGGTATTACTGCGAGGACTGGGACGCGCGCGATGACATCGGACGGATCGACACCAACCGCTGCAAGGTCTCGCTGCTGACCGGCGAGTACGACTACTCGGCGACGCCGGAGATGACGCGGGCCGTAGCGGACGCGATCCCCGGCTGCCGCTTCACCGTGATGAAGGGGATCGGGCACTTCCCGATGGTCGAGAACTACGCGCTGTTCCGCGGCTACCTGCTCGAAGAGCTGGCGTCCATGGCCTAGCGCGGCGGGCGGAAGCCCGGAACCGGTCGGATCAGGTCAGGAACTTCGTGAAGCCGCCGTCGACGTTCCAGCAGGCGCCGGTCACGAAACTCGCACGCTTCGACGCGAGGAATGCGACGACGCCGGCAACCTCGTCCGGCCGTCCGTAGCGCTTGATCATCAGCAGTTGGGCGGCGAGATTGCCGAACACCTCGTCGACATTCTCCCCGGCCGTACCGACGAAATTGTCCTCTGCGATGCGTTCCCACAACGGGGTGTGGATGAGGGCCGGGTTGACCGCGTTCACACGGATGCCCTCGTCCGCCAGATCCTGGGCCAGGGTCTTGGTCATCGCCAGCATCGCCGCCTTGGCCGAATTGTAGTCCGCCATGCCGCCGAGCCCGCTGTGTCCGCTCACCGAGGCAACGTTGACGATCGAGCCGCCGCCCTGCTCGCGGATCAGCGGCACCGCGGCCCGTGTCGCCCGGACCGCGCTCCACAGGTTGATGTCGTAGGTCTGCTCCCAGACCTCGTCCGGGTCCTCGATTGTCCGGCCGACCGCGGCGTCGCCGGCATTGTTCACGAGAATGTCCAGTTGTCCGAAATGCGCGGCGGTGTCGTTGACGAAGCGTTCGACATCCTCGCGCTTGCTCATGTCGGCGACGCACGAGTATACCTCGCCACCGGCCGCTTCGATGGCTGCCGAGGTCTCTTCGAGCGGTCCTTCGCGGCGGGCGCAGATCGAAACCTTCGCGCCTTCCTGCGCAAGCTCCATCGCGATCGCCTGGCCGAGGCCGAGGCTCGAGGCCGTCACGGCGGCCACCTTACCGTTCAATCCGAGATCCATTGTCCGTTCCTTTTCGTCGTGTTGTCCGTGGGTCGTGTGTCGGCGAGAGTGCCGGCAGACGTTCGAAGACGAGCGCCTTCCCCTAGAAGGCGGGGCTCAGCCGATGCTTGGGATACTCCGCCCCGACGACGTGCTGAATCGTGATCGCGCGCACCATCTGGTAGGTCCGGATGCGGAAGGCGGGATCGCAGGACATGCGGATGTAGGTGTCCTGTGGCTTGACGCCGTAATCCTCGCTCAGCCAGTCGATCATGTTGGCGCAGGCGTCGTAGACTGCGTGCTCCATCGGCAGGTTGATGCCGACCGCGACGATGCTCTCCGGCTTGTCGATCCGGACCGTGGGCTGGCGCTTGTTCTTGATGACGGTGCAGTTGAGCTGCACGGTGGCGCGCGTCTCGTCTGCGATTCCGGTGAACTCCGTATCGCCCTGCCCGCCGTGGATGTCTCCGATGTAGAGCAATCCGCCCTTGTGGTATGAGTTGAGCAGGATCGTGTGGCCGGGCGCCACGTCCCGGCAGTCGATGTTGCCGCCGAACGGGCCCTGGCCCAGCAGCGAGGTGAAGACCTCGCGTTCGGGCGCGGTCGCCAGCGTGCCGCAGAACGGCTCCAGGTCCCAGGTCAGCTTGTCCGAATACTTGCCCTTGCCGTCCCGCGTCTTGCCGCTCGGTCCGGGAAGGTGCTCGATGACCTGGACCCGCGGCTCCGCGCACTGTCCGCCCCAGCGCGTCGACTCGCCGTAGGGCCCGATGCCGGGGAGGATGCCCGAAAAGCCGTAGCGCCACGGGTCGATGGTCTCGAGGTTCACGGCGAGAACGTCGCCGGCTTCGCAGCCTTCGACATAGATCGGGCCGACGACGGGATTGTATTTGGGAGGCCAGGCCGCGTTCAGCGCATCGACATGCGCATCGCCGACGAACTGATGCACCTTCGGATTGTCGCTGTCGTCCTCGATAAGGCCCGACAACGCATCGTCGGTCTCGATCTGGAACGACTCCTCCTGCTTGACGTGAAGCACGGGCTCGTCCCGTGCATCGAACGCATATTAGGTCACTTCGCCACGCTTGATGATCTGCATCGATCGGCCTCCCTGGGTTCGACGAACCGCCGGGTGGTCGCCCGGACGGCCAATTGCGAACACTGTTGCAGCGGAACATTACGATACGAGGCGCATCGGAGAAATCCTTACCTTGCGACGTTCGGTTTTCCGGCAGACGGTCGCGCCGCCTCCGGCACCCGGCTGGCCGTCGGCGATCCGCGGATGGCCGGGACCGGCGCCCGGATAGGGAAATGGCGGCGGTAAGCCGGCCCCACGGCGCGACGGAGGTGGCGTCTGTGCGGAAACTGGGATACGGCGTGGGACGGAACAATCGGGAGCAAGCGCAATGAAGGCCGCTGTGTGCCGGGCATTCGACGCGCCCCTCGAAATAGCGGACATCGAACTCCGGCCGCCGGGGCCGGGCGAGGTCGAGGTCGGAATCGCCGCGTGCGCCGTCTGCCATTCGGATATCCACGGCATGGACGGGGCCTGGGGCGGGTATCTGCCGGCGGTCTACGGTCACGAGGCGGCGGGCCATGTGACGGCGGTGGGCGCGGACATTTCCGGCCTCGAAATCGGCGATGCGGTGCTGGTCACTCCGATCCGCGCCTGCGGCGCCTGCCCGTCCTGCGCCGGCGGGCATCCGGCGACCTGCGAAACGCCGTACGACCGGGTCGGGGACGGTCCGCTACGGGACCGGGACGGCACACCGATCGAGCAGGGAATCTCGGCGGCGGCCTTCGCCGAACGCGTCGTCGTCGACCGGAGCCAGATCGAGAAAATTCCGTCCGACATCGGCATGGACGCGGCCTGCCTGCTCTCCTGCGGCGTCATTACCGGCTTCGGCGCCGTCGCGAATACCGCCGGCGTGAAACCGGGCAGCGCTGTCGTCGTGGTCGGCGCCGGCGGGGTCGGCCTGAACAGCATCCAGGCCGCTGCCATCGCCGGCGCGGCGCGTGTGATCGCCGTCGACCCGGTTCCGGAAAAGCTCGACGGCGCCCGCGAATTCGGCGCGACCGACACCGTGCTGGCGACGGACGACGACGCCGAGCGCCGGATACGAGAACTGACCGGAGGCCGCGGCGCGGATACCGTGCTGGTTACCGTCGGCGCTGCGGACGCCTACCGGAAGGCGCCGCGCTTCCTGGCGCCGCGGGGCCAGCTGATCGCGGTCGGCATGCCGCCGTCGGATGCTTGGGCGCAATGGTCTCCCGGCGACTTCTCCTACCTGGGCCTGGGCATCCGCGGCTCGTGCCTGGGCGATACGGTGCTCTCGCGGGACATTCCCGCCCTCGTCGCGCTCTACCGGCAGGGCCGCCTCAAGCTCGACGAGCTTGTCACCGGACGATACCCTCTGGAGCGGATAAACGACGCCATCGACGACACGCGGTCCGGCCGATACCGGCGCAATGTGATCGTGTTCGACAGAAACGGCCGATGAAGCTGGCGGACCTCGAAGTCCTGGTCGTCGGCAACCCGCCGCCCGGCTGGGGCGGACGGTATTTCTTCTTCGTGAAGGTCTCCACGGCCTGCGGGGTCGTGGGGTACGGCGAGGTCTACGCCGCCGCGGTGGGGCCGGCGGCCATGGAGGCCGTAGCCCGGGATGTCTTCGAGCGGCACATGGCGGGCGAAAACCCGGAGAACACGGAATTGATGTTCCGCCGGGCCTATTCCTCCGGATTCACCCAGCGTCCCGACCCGACGGTCATGGGCGCGTTCTCGGGGCTCGAGATGGCGTGCTGGGACATCGTGGGCAAGGCGCACGGCCGGCCGGTCCATGCCTTCCTCGGCGGGATGATGAACGAGCGGCTCCGTTCCTACACCTATCTCTATCCGCTGCCGGACCATGACCCGATGGCGTTCTGGACCAGCCCGCAGATGGCGGCGGAATGCGCCGCGGAAATGGTACGCCTCGGCTTCACCGCCGTGAAGTTCGATCCGGCCGGCCCCTATACCCTGCGCGGCGGCCACCAGCCGGCGATGGGCGACATCGAGCTATCCGCCGAATTCTGCCGCGCCGTCCGCGGTGCCGTGGGGCGCCGGGCCGACATCCTGTTCGGCACCCACGGTCAGTTCACGACGTCCGGCGCGATCCGCCTCGGCCGGCGGATCGAGGAGTTCGATCCGCTCTGGTTCGAGGAGCCGGTGCCGCCCGACAATCCGGACGAATTCGCCAAAGTCGCGGCGGCCCTGTGCATTCCGGTGGCGACCGGCGAGCGGCTTTCGACCAAGGCCGAGTTCGCGGCGGTCCTCAAAACCGGCGGCGCGAGCATTGTCCAGCCGGCGCTCGGCCGCTCCGGCGGGCTGCTCGAAACCAAGAAGATTGCGGCGATCGCCGAGGTCTTCAACGCCCAGGTCGCACCGCATCTCTACGCCGGGCCGGTTGAATGGGCGGCGAATATCCAGCTCGCGGCCTGCATCCCCAATCTGCTGATGGTCGAAACCATCCAGACCGGCGGCGACTTTCACCGCCGGCTGATCGGCGACACGATCGAATGGGAAGACGGATACATCCGGACACCGACGGCGCCGGGGCTCGGCATCGAGTTCGACGAGAACCTGGCGCGGACGCATCCCTACACGGGAACGCAACTGCATCTGGAGATGCAGGAGGCGCCCTGCGACTACAGCGGCGCCAACGCCTTCACCGGCGGTGCGCCTCCGGTGAAGGAATGATTCGGGAAGTTCCGCCACTGCAGGTCTGCATTGCCCGCCTCGTGCGAATTTCCTTTCGATACTCCTTGCACTGCTGCGATGGCGGAAAACTTCCCGTGGCGCGGAAGTGGTTCAACTTTTACGGCCGCACGATGTACGGCTGGCGCTTCAGGAAGGCGTGAGCCGGGCCGGGGTCTATCCGACCATGCTGTAGCCGCCGCTGATGCTGAGCACCTGGCCGGTGATCCAGCTTGCGCCGCCGGACGCCAGGAAGACGATGGCCGGGGCGACATCTTCCGGCTTGCCGATCCGGCGCATGGGATATTGCCTGACGATCTTCTCGCGGTTCTTCTCCAGCCAGTCCCGGTCGGTGTGGGCGGTTTCGACATAGCCGAGCGCAACTGCATTGACCGTGACGCCGGCCGGGCCGAATTCGCGCGCCAGCGATTTGGTGAGCGACAGGACGCCGCCGCGCGAGGATGCGGTGACGGACAGGAACTTCTCGCCGACCCGCGCCGAATCGCCGGTCAGGTTGACGATGCGTCCCCCGCCCCGCTCGACCATGCGGGCGCCAACCGCACTGCAGCAATGGATTACGCCGTAGAGGCCGACGTCGATCTGGCGTTTCCATTCCTCGGGGCCGCTCTCAAGGAAGCGCCGCGGCTCGACATAGCCTGCATTATTCACAAGCACATCGATCCGGCCGAAGTCGCCGACAACCGCGTCGGTCATGGCCCGGACGGCCTCGAGGTCGGCGACATCCGCCCGGTAGGCCTTGGCCGTTCCCCCGCTTTCGGCAATCTCGCCGACGACGCTGCCGGCGGCATTCGCCGACCGGTTATAGTTCACCGCGACGGTCGCGCCCTCGGCAGCAAACGCCAGGGCGATTTCGCGCCCGACATCCCGCGCGGCGCCGGTCACCAGGGCAACCTTTCCTTCCAGATCAAGCTTCATCCTGGGATCCTCCCTCGCGTGTTTTGACATTGCGGATCAGGCGGAACAGCCGTTCCGGCGTGACCGGCAATTCGTCGATCTGGATATCCATGCCCGAAAGGGCGTCGGCCACCGCATTGGCAACGGCCGCCGGCGCGCCGATGGTGCCGCCTTCGCCCATACCGCGGTATCCGCCCAGCGTGGACGGCGATACGGTATCGAGATGCACCGCCTCGATATCCGGAATTTCGGCGGCCGACGGAACCACATAGTCGACGAAACTCCCGGTCAGGATCTGGCCGCTGCCGTCGTGGACCACTTCCTCGTAAAGCGCCGCGCCTATGCCCTGCGCGACGCCGCCATGAACCTGTCCGTCCACGATCATCGGGTTGACGACGCGCCCGCAATCCTCGGCGACGACGTAGCGCCGAACCTCGACCCCGAAGGTCTGGGGGTCGATCTCCACCTCCGCAATATGGGTCGCGCTCGTCGTCGTACCGAAGAAGGGGTCGTAGGTGGCGCTGGCGCTGAGATCGAGCGATTCGCGCGCTTCCTTGGGTATGCGGCGCATTTCGGTATAGAAGGCCCGCGCCAGGCCCCGCAGCGTTATCGACGCGTCGGTCCCCGCGACCGAAACGACGCCGTCGCGGACTTCGATGTCGGCTTCGGCGGCTTCGAGAAGATGGGACGCCGCCTTCACGACCTGCGTCTTGAGCGAGCGGGCCGAGAGCGTCGCCGCGCCGCCGGCGAGTACGGTGCTGCGGCTGGCATAGGTTCCCGTGCTGTGCGCGACCGCGGCGCTGTCGCCGTGGACTATCTCAACGTCCTCGACGCGGACGCCGAGCTCCTCGGCGACGATCTGGGCGAGCGTGGTTTCCAGGCCCTGGCCGTGGGAGGCGATGCCGAAGGCCGCGGTCACCGCGCCGGTCGAATCGATCTCGATATTGGCGCGCTCGGTGCCGGTGTTGATCGGCATACCGGGCGCCGCCGAGATGCGCGAGCCGATACCCGTCAGTTCGGCATAGGACGCGATGCCGATGCCGGTCAGTCTGCCATCGCCGCGCGCCGCCGCCTGCGCGGCCCGCCGCTCCGCATAGCCGAACCGGTCCAGCGCCGATCGCAGGCAATCCTGAAAACCCGCGCGGTCCCAGACGATGCCGGAGCCGGACTTGTAGGGAAACTCCTCGTCGCGCACCAGGTTGCGCGCCCTGATCTCCGCCGGATCGAGGGCGAGCCGCCGCGCCGCCATATCGACCAGCCGTTCCATGACGAAGGTTGAGACCGGCCGGCCGACGCCGCGATAGGGCCCGGTTGGCGTCTTGGAGGTCGCAACCGCCCGCACCCGGCCGCGATAGTTCGCGATCCGGTAGGGGCCGGGCAGGAAGCTCACCACCTGCACGGGCTCGAGCGAGGCCGTCCAGGGATAGATCGAATAGGCGCCGATATCGCCGACGACATCCGCGTCCAGCGCAAGGAACCGCCCGTCCGCGTCGAGCGCCAGCTTCGCCCGGACGACCTCGTCGAAGGCCTGACTGGTCGCCGTCAGGTCTTCCATACGGTCGCCGGTCCATTTGACCGGGCGGCCGAGGCGCAGCGCGAGGGCGCAGACGACGACCTCTTCCGGATAGAGCGAGGCCTTGGCGCCGAAGCCGCCGCCGACATCCGGCGCGACGACCCGCAGGCGCCGGCCCGGCAGATCGAAAATCTCGGCCAGCGCATCGCGCAGCAGGCCCGGCACCTGGGTCGATCCGTAGAGCGTCAGCGCCTGCCGGCCCGCGTCGTATTCCGCAAGATAACAGCGGTTCTCAATCGCCGCCGGCGTCTTGCGCCGGATGCGGAACCGGTGCTCGACGACCAGAGCCGCGTCCGCCATCGCAGTTTCGACATCGCCCCGGGCGAACTCCCGGGCGGCGATCAGGTTGGTCCCGGCCTCTTCGTGGAGCAATGTCCGGTCCGTTAGAGCTTCGTCCGGGTCGGTCACTTCGGGCAGCGGATCGTAGTCCACGGACACCAGGGCCGCAGCGTCCTCGGCGAGGTAGCGGTTCTCCGCAACCACGGCCACGACGGGTTCGCCGACATGGCGCACCTTGCGGCGCGCCAGCGGCACGAAGTCGGTGGCGCGGTAGTCCGGCATGTTGGAGGTTGCCCGGATCGGGCGCGCGAGCGCGTCGATGTCCTCGGCGGTGAAGACACCAAGAACGCCCGGCGCCTGCCGGGCCTTCGCGGCATCGATCCCGGCGATACGGGCGTGGGCCCGGTCGCTCCGGCAGAAGGCGACATGAACCGCACCCGCCGCCTTGCGGTCGTCGACGAAACCGCCCCGGCCGGTCAACAGCCGCGGGTCCTCGCGCCGCTGGACACGCGCGCCGACGATCCCGGGACTCGCCAGGGCGGTTGCAGGGGTAATGTCGCTCATTCCGGGTCGCTCCCCCGCGCCGCCGCAGCCTCGCGCACCGCGCGGACGATATTGGCATAGCCGGTGCAGCGGCAGAGATTGCCGGACAGGCCCTGGCGAATCTCGTCGTCCGTCGCCAGCGGGTATTTTGCCAGCAGGTCGATCGCCGTCATAAGCATGCCCGGCGTGCAGAATCCGCATTGCAGGGCATGGTGCCGGCGGAAACTCTCCTGGAGCGGGTGGAGCGCCCCGATTTCCCCCAGCCCTTCGACCGTGCGAATCGCAGCGCCGTTGCACTGGACCGCGAAGGTCAGGCACGACCGGGCGCTGTCGCCGTCGATCAGCACCGTGCAGGCGCCGCAGACGCCGTGTTCGCAGCCGACATGGGTGCCGGTCAGCCCGAGGTCTTCGCGCAGGAAGTCCGCGAGCAGGCGGCGGGGCTCGACCTGCCGTTCGTAGCGGATGCCGTTGACCGTCAGTGCGATGTCGATCCGGTCCATTACGGCGCTCCGTCTCGCGCGCGGGCCCAGGCGTCGCCAAGGGCGCGTTCGGCCAGGACGCCGGCCAGATGGCGCCGGTAGTCCGCCGAGGCGTGCAAATCGTCGTCCGGGTCGATGCCGTCGCGCAGGGCGGCGATGGCGGCGGCGACCGCGTCCGGCTCGAAGCCGGTGCCGGTCAGCAGCGCCTCGGCCGCCGCCGCGCGCACCGGCGTTTCTCCGACGCCCAGCAGCGCGATCCTCACCTCTGCGGCGCGGCCGGACGACCCGGTTACGGTGGCCGCGGCGCCCGCCAGCGCAAAATCTCCGTGCCGGCGGGCAAATTCGTGGAAGCCCCACCCGGTTCCCGGCGGCAGCAGCGGCACATCGATATGCGTCACGATTTCATCGTCGCCGACGGCCGTCCACAGCGCGCCTTCGAAGAAGTCGCCGGCCTCGATCGTACGTTCTCCGCCCCGGCGCGCCACGGCAATCCGGGCGTCCAACAGCACGGCCAATGCCGGCAGTTCCGCAGCCGGATCGGCGTGACACAGGCTGCCGCCGATCGTGCCCCGGTTTCGGATCGCCAGATGCGCGACATGCGTCATCGCCGCGCCGAGGACCGGAAGGCGATCGCGGATAACAGGCGAGGTTTCCAGCGCGCGATGCCGGGTCAGGGCGCCGATTCGAAGACGGCCATCAGCCTCCTCGATCGCGTCGGGCGGCGCGATCCCGCGGATATCGACAAGCACCGCCGGTTCGACCAAGCGGAAATTCATCATTGGCACGAGGCTTTGGCCGCCGGCGATCGGCCGGGCGTCTTCGCCGTATTCGGCCAGCCGGTCCGTCGCCTCTTCGACCGTCTCGGCCGCAACATACTTGAACGCCGGCGGTTTCATTTGCCCTCGCCGCGATTTTACCGATGCGCTATTCGGATGATCGAACCGGGGAGTCCCGAAACCGATTGTCGCGGATCGTAAGCGTTCGTATCGACCGATCCGATGTCGCATGTCCAACCGGAACGGGCTCGGCGCGTCTGTCGGAAGGCGCGCTTCCGGGAACCCGGCCGGTATCTGCGCGATTGCGCCTTGAACCGGACCCGGACCGCCCCCGATAATCCGCGCCGGCCCGCGGCCCGGAAATTGAGATAGGGCCCGGAACACAGGACGAGCGGAGCATGAGCGATACAGCGAAGACGGAACCGGGGAAGGTCGCCTTCCTCGGCCTCGGGGTCATGGGCTACCACATGGCCGGACATCTGGCGAAAGCCGGTCACGACGTCACCGTCTATAACCGGACTGCGGCCAAGGCCGGGCGATGGACCGCGGAATTCGGCGGAACCGCGGCGGCGACCCCGGCGGAGGCCGCAGCCGGCAACGGGATCGTGTTCGCCTGCGTCGGCAACGACGACGATGTGCGTGCGGTAACGGTCGGCGAAGGCGGCGCTTTCGAAGGGATGGGCGCCGGCGCGGTTTTCGTCGACCATACGACCGCGTCGGCCAGCGTCGCGCAGGAGCTGGCGGCGGAAGCGTCGAACCGGAGCCTTGGCTTCATCGACGCGCCGGTCTCCGGCGGCGAAGCCGGCGCGGTAAACGGCATGCTCACGGTCATGGCGGGTGGAGACCCGGCGGTTTTCGACCGGTGCCGGGGCGTTATCGACGCCTATGCGCGCGCCGTGACCCTGCTTGGCCCGGCCGGGTCCGGCCAGCTTACCAAGATGGTCAATCAGGTCTGCATTGCCGGGTTGGTGCAGGGGCTGGCCGAGGGGCTGAACCTGGCCATGCGCTCCGGCCTCGACGCGAAGCTCGTGCTCGACGTTATCTCGAAAGGCGCCGCCCAGTCGTGGCAGATGGACAACCGCGGCACGACAATGGTCGACGACGAATTCGAGTTCGGCTTCGCCGTCGACTTGATGCGCAAGGATCTCGATATCTGCCTGGCGCAGGGCCACAGGGTCGGCGCCCTCCTGCCGGTCACCGCACTGGTCAACGAATTCTATGCCCGGGCGCAGGCGCGCGGCGGCGGGCGGTGGGATACCTCGAGCCTGATGCGATTGCTCAGCAATCCGTAGCCGGCCCCCGGCTGGCCAGAACGCCGCTTTCAGACAGGCGCTCGATTTCCGCCCCGGAGTATCCGAGTTCGCTCAGGATGGCTGCGTTGTCGGCGCCCAGGTAGGGCGCCAGCGCCTGCACCGCCGCCGGCGTCCGGTCGAAGCGCGCCGCCGGCCGGGGCTGACGCACCCTGCCGAGCGTTTCGTCCTCGTGGATCTCGATCGTGCCGTTGGCTTCGATCTGCGCGTCGTCCAGCAACTGCCAGCGGGTCAGCACCGGCGCCGCCGGAACATCCTCGCGGTCCAGCCGCGCCAGTAGCTCGTCGCTCTGCCATTTCCGCATTTCCTCGCCGACGATCTCCCGGCGCGCCGGCCGGTTCTGCGCGCGTGCCCCGGCGGTCGCGAAGCGCGCGTCTCCCAGCAGATCCTCGCGGCCGAGCGCCCGGCACATGCCCTGCCATTCCGAATCCGAAACCGCGCCGGCCGTGATGTAGCCGTCTTCGGTCTCATAGACGAGGTCGAGCCCCATCTGGCCCTCGGCAGGGTCGATTTCCTTGCCGACGAAGGTCAGGCTGGAGATCGCTTCCGGCCAGAGATAGGCCACCATGGTATCGAGCATGGCAAGACGGACATGCTGGCCTTCGCCGGTCTGGGAACGCGCGAACAGGGCCGCCGTGATCGCCTGGGCCGCCGCGACCGCCGTCGTCTTGTCGGGAACGATCGTGCGCACCATGCGCGGCTGGCCGGTGGCGTAATCGGTCTGGACGTCAGCAAGCCCGCACAGGGCCTGAATGACCGGGTCGTAGACCCGCTGGCCGGCATAGGGCCCGGTTTCTCCGAAGCCGCTGATCGACACGAAGATGATGTCAGAGCGGAGTTCGCGGACAATGTCCTCGCCCAGCCCCATCCGCTCGATCGCACCGGGACGGAAGTTCTGCACCAGGACATCGGCGGTCGCGGCCAGTTTCCTGACGATGGCGAGCCCATCGGGGCTCTTGATGTCGAGCGCCAGCCCCCGCTTGCTCCGGTTGCACGACAGGAACGAGGCCGACATTCCCCTGTTCATGGCGCTGACATGGCGCATGTGGTCGCCCCGGGGGGACTCGATCTTTATGACCTCCGCCCCCTGGTCCGCGAGCATCATCGTCGCCATCGGCCCGGAGACCATCGTCGTCAGATCGAGGATGCGCACGCCTTTGAGCGGTCCGGTCATTCGTCCGTTTCGTCCTTTGATTCTGTGTCCGGTAAATTCGGATTGCGGTTCAAGATTTGCGGGAATGGCCGTCGGCCGGAACCGGCGGCCGCGTCAGGCAAAATTGATTTCGCGGGCGCTCAGGTAGGCAGGCCGCTCGATGTACCGTTCCCGATAGGCCAGGAGCGCCGGGGGAATCGGGATTTCCAGCGCCAGCGCATAGTCGAGGCAGGTCACGAGCAGGATGTCGGCGACGCTTATGCCCTCCGGCATGAGCGATTCCAATCCATCCGGAAATTTCTTCATCATGCCGTCGATCTGCTCGCAGAAATACTCCTTGGCGGATTCGACGGCGAGCGGCGCCTCGCCGTAGATGTGCGCCAGTTGGAAGTGCCGCCGGATCAGGTAGAGCGGATGCGCATCGAGTTCCGTCATGACGAAAAAGCACCATTCGTTCAGCGCGGCGCGGCGCGCCGGATCCGTGGGCACGAAAAAGCCTTCCGGCGAGGGAAAGGTCTCGCTCAGATAGTTGACGATGGCCGCGCTCTCCGCCAGCACGAACGGTCCGTGCTCGATCACCGGAACCTTGTGCCTGGGGTTCAGGCGCAGATACTCCTCGGTCATGGTCTCGCCGGTGCGCGGCCCGATGGGGCGCAGATCGTAGTCGATGTCCATTTCCGCGAGCATCCAGTGCGCACGCATGGTACGGGCGGTTCCGATTCCCCACACCCTGAGGTCGTTCTCGGACATTGTTCGGTATTTCCTTCAGCAGCGCGGCCTTGCAGCGTTGGACAGGACAGGACGACCGGGAAGGTCCGGTATCGGAACACGCGGCGTTGCAGACACCGCACTCCCCGGCTTGCAGGGTGCCCAAACCGGCCCGCGATCGTTGAACTGGCACTCAAACTGCCCCATCGCGGCGGGCCGATCAACGGTCCGGCTCGCCCGGAGAAGCATCGCGGATCGGCAGGGAAGCAGGAAATTTGCCACGGCTTCTTCCAAACGGCGCAATGATGCCTCGCTGCACTCGAAATGCGCGCCCACTTCGGTTAAGTACAGGCATCCACCCTTGAGGCGCGGCCCTTGAACCCGTTCTTTTTCCGGATCGTTACCGTCGCCATTGTCTGCCTGGTCGCCGGCGGCGCGGTCGGCCGCTTGCTGCTCGCGCCTGGGCCGCAGAAAATTATCGTGCGTGAAACGGTCACCAAGAAGCCCGACTACAAGGTCCCGGAATCAGTTTATCTGAAATGGACCATGGCAAGCGCCTTTCGGGGCGACACGCCGCAGTTCGGCACTCTCGGCAAGAGTTTCACGACGAAACTGCGCCGCGCCTCCGCCGGCGCCATGCAGATCGGTTTTGCCGAACCGGGCCAGCCGATCGCGGCCGAAAAATGTTTCGAAGCCGTGATGGAGGGCAAGGTCGAGACCTGCTGGTCCACACCCGGCTACTGGACATCGACCGAGAAGGCGCTCACCCTGTTTTCCGGCGTGCCGTTCGGCCCCGACGCACGCGAATATCTGGCCTGGTACTATTACGGCGGCGGCGAGGAACTGCTCGACGAAATCTATGGCGGACACGGGCTGAAATCCGTTCTCTGCGGCGTCTCGGCGGCGGAAGGCGGCGGCTGGTTTCGCGAGGAGATCGTCGGGGCCGAGTATTTCAAGGACAAGAAGATCCGGATTTTCGGCCTGGGCGCCCGCGTGGTCGAGAAACTGGGCGCGACCGCAGTGCGCCTCGATGCGGCCGAAATGAAAAAGGCGCTGGAAGCCGGGCAGATCGCCGGCGCCGAATATTCGATCCCGATGATCGATCTGAACATGGGCCTGAATACGGCCGCGAAATTCTACTATGTGCCCGGCTGGCACAAGCCGGCGACCCTGCTGGAACTGCTGATCCGCCGCGGTGTCTGGAACGACCTGGCCGACGCGGCCAAGAGCATGATCGTTAACGCTTGCGGCGACACGATTCGCGAAGGCCTGGCAGAAGGCGCCGCGCTCCAGCCGGCGGCGATTCGCGAGCTGACCGCCAAGGGAGTCGAGATCAGGAACTTCCCGAAAGTCGTGCTGAACGCCCTCGAAGAGGCCTGGCAGAAGGTGGCCGAAGAGGAAAGCGCGGCCAACCCGCTGTTCAAACGGGTCTGGCGCTCATTGATCTCCTTCCGGGCCGAATACCGGCTGTGGGACGACAAGAGCCGGGTGCAGTGATCGGGGAAGGACTCGCCATGCTGCGTGCGGCGGCTATTCCGCGGCCTGGAGCAAGACCGGCCGGTTGAGTTCTTCCATCTCCCGGCGAAGCTGCACGGCCGGATGCGCGCTGTCCGCCGCGACATCGGACCAGCGGACGACCTGCCCCTTCGAGACCGGATTCACCAGCCGGACGCCGTGGGTCAACCCCATCGGCAGGGCCCCTTCGGCCAGCGACCGCGCCGCCGGCATCAATTTGCCGGAGACCGTGTAGCCGCCCTCGCCGTCCAGCAGCTCGCCGGCGCCGAGATTGCGCTTGGCGACCGCGACGGCATCGGCGCGCCAGCCGGTCGCCGCCCCGGTCGGTTCGCCGCGCAGGGCGACATTGGCGACGCTGATGCCGAGCTCCAGGCCGATCAGGTGCCAGCGCTTGTACATCGCCGCATAGCGTCCGCTGTCGTCGGTCTGCAGGCCGTATTCCATGAAGCAGCGCGCGATATAGTCGGTGTCGGCCTCGAAGGCGACGAACACGCCGAAGCGGATATCGTAGTCGATCGCCGTGCCGTCCCGATACAGGGAGGATATGACCTCGACTTGACCCTTGTGGTCGAGCGCGCCGCCCTCGGTTCGCGGCCGGCAGATATTCGGAATCTCATCGATACTTCCGGGCGGATAGGCCAGACCGTCCGGCGCCGGCGTGAGGCCGGTGGCGTTGGCGACCGCCGTGCTCTCGATGGCCGGCTTGGTGCCGTCGAGGAAAGAGGTGAACATTTTCGGGTTGAGTCCACCCTCTTCCGCCTGTTCCGGCGTCAGGCCGTAGCCATCCCACACATTGTCCGGCGTGTAGAACTGGAATTCGGGCAGCCATTTGTGGCCCCGGCCCGCCGCCGTCACGTCGAAGCCGCTCGCCCGCGCCCAGTCCACCAGGTCGCAGATCAGGGCCGGTTGGTCGCCGTAGGCCAGCGAATAGACGATGCCGGCCTCGCGCGCCTTCTGCGCCAGCATCGGGCCGGCCAGCGCGTCCGCCTCGACATTGACCATGACAATCGACTTGCCGTGGCGGCAGGCGAGCAGGACATGGGCCACGCCGGACGGCGGATCGCCGGTCGAATCGATGACCAGGTCGATCGCCTCCTGCCGGAACAGCGCCTCGGCATCGTCGGTGATCCAGGTGGCGCCGGAGCGCAACGCCGCGCCGCAATCGGCCGCCGCATATTGCTCGGCCGGCCAGCCGATGCGTGCCAGATTCTCCCGGGCGCCGGCAGGGTTCAGGTCGGCGATGGCGGCGATGTGGATGCCCGGCGTGCGGATCTCCTGGGCCAGGAACATCGAAGCGAACTTGCCGCAGCCGATTATGCCGACCCGGACGGGTTTCTCCTGCGCCTGACGCTCCAGCAGGAGGCGATGAAGGTTCACAGCGCCTATTCCGCCGCTATCTGGGCTCCGGTCCCGTCTTCGGCCATGCGAGGCATGGGCACCAGCAGGCAATCGTCCGGCAGCGGCTCGATGGGCGCGAAATCGCGATGGGCGACCCATTCCGGGCGCTTGAAACGGCGGATATGGTTTTCGACGTGGCACAGCGACAGGTAGACGATGGTCCGCCCCCAGGGCGACAGGTTGGGCGAGGAGGCATGCACGATGTTGCTGTGGAACATCAGCACGCTGCCGGCCGCGCCCTTGGCGGAAAAGATGCCGCCACGCTCGGCCAGTTCGCTCACCTTCGCCTTGTCGAGGGTCCAAAGCGGATAGCTGGTCGTCTCGATATCGTGGCCGGCGTCGTAGACGCCTTCGCGATGCGAGCCGGGAATGATCCAGAGCGGGCCGTTGAATTCCGTCGCCTCGTCGACGAACAGCGCGATGTTCATGGCCCGGGCTTCCGGCATCAGGTCGTCGCGCGACCAGGTGCCGTAATCCTGGTGCCACTGCCAGACGGCGCCGTCGAAGGCGACCTTGGCGTTGACCTTGTACTGGTGCATGTACACCGGGCCGTCGACCAGCTGCATGACCGGCTCGATCAGGCGCGGATGGCGGCCGAGCCGCCGGAACGCCTCGTGGTAGCAGTGCGCGGCGAAGGCGGTGCGCGGCGAGACGCCGTCCAACTCGCGCACCACCTCCTTGCGCTCCATGGCGTAGACCTCGTCGGCAGCCTGCCGGAGCACATCTGCCTCCCCGGTCGAGAACAGGTTGGGCAGCATGAGGTAGCCGGTCTCGTGGAACCGGTCGATCTGGTCTTGTGTGAGCTTCATTGTCGTACGCCCTTTGGACATCCGGGCCGGAACGGGTTAAGGCAAAGCATAGTCGCGCAGCGCCCCGGATTCAACGGCGCGTGCCGAATTCAGTGCATTCAGCTTTGCCGGCGGGGACCATGAAAGCAGCGTATATCGAAGAACAGGGTGGCCCGGAGGTCCTGCACTATGGCGACCTGCCCGATCCGCGGGCAAGGCCAGGCGAAATTGTGGTGGACATTCACGCGGCCTCGGTCAACGCCGCGGACTGGAAGGTGCGCTCCGGCAGCTATGCGAAGCTGGCCGAATTTCCCTATGTGCTGGGCCGGGATTTCTCCGGCGTCGTCGCGGAAGCCGGTGCGGGCGTCACCGACCTTGCGCCCGGCGATCCGGTGTTCGGCGTGCTCGATGCCGGCCAGGAAGGCGCCTATGCCGAGAAGGTGGCGGTCAAGGCATCGCTGGCCGCGCGGAAGCCCGATGGCTGGACGCACGAGGAAGCCGTCGCCCTGGCGCTTGCCGGGCTGACGGCGATCGTTTCCGTTGAGGACACGCTGCATCTCCGGGCCGGCGAAACCATCCTGATCCAGGGCGGCGCCGGCGGGGTGGCGGGATTCGGCATCCAGCTCGCCAAGCATATCGGCGCGACCGTAGTCACCACGGCAAGCGCGGCGAACCGCGACTATGTCAAGGGCCTCGGCGCCGACCGGGTCATCGACTACCGCGCGCAGGATTTCACCGGGGAAATCTCCGGCGTCGACGCCGTGTTCGAGACCGTCGGCGGCGAAGTGGCGCGGCGGTCGTTCGAGGTGCTGCGGCCCGGCGGACGCGCGGCCTTCATCGCCTCGGGCGGCCAGGCGCCGGCGTCGCCGCGCACGGACGTGACGGCGCTCCGGCCCAACGTCGCCCGCGCCCGGCGCCATATGGAGCGGATCGCCGAGCTGGTCGCCGCCGGCTCAGTGTCCGTCCCGCCGATCCGCACCTTCCCCCTCGCCCAGGCAGCCGACGCCCACCGCGTCAGCGAAGGGCGTCACCTCAGGGGCAAACTGGTGCTGAAGGTGCGGTAACGCGCGGCCCTACACCCGCTCGATCACCATGGAGATGCCCTGGCCGACGCCGATGCACATGGTGCAGAGCGCGTAGGCGCCGCCGCGGCGCTGCAGTTCGCGGGCCGCGGTCGCGACCAGGCGGGCGCCGGACATGCCGAGCGGATGGCCGAGCGCGATGGCGCCGCCGTTCGGATTCACATGTTCCGCATCGTCCGGCACGCCCAGCATGCGCAGCACGGCAAGGCCCTGGGCGGCGAAAGCCTCGTTCAGTTCGATCACGTCCATGTCGTCGATCTTGAGGCCGAGCCTTGCAAGCAGCTTTTCCGAGGCCGGCGCCGGGCCGATACCCATGATACGCGGCGGCACGCCGGCGGTCGCCATGCCGGCGACCCGGGCGAGCGGCTCGAGGCCGTGATCCGCGACTGCCTTTTCCGACGCCACGAACATCGCGGCCGCTCCGTCGTTGACGCCCGAGGCATTGCCCGCCGTAACCGTGCCGCCGTCGCGGAACGGCGTCGGCAGGCCGGCCAGCTTCTCGACCGTCGTCCCGGCGCGCGGATGCTCGTCCTTCCCGACGACGACCGGATCGCCGCGGCGCTGCGGAATCGTAACCGGAACGATCTCCGCCGCCAGAGCGCCGTTCTCCTGGGCGGCGACGGCGCGGCCCTGGCTGCGCGCGGCGAAGGCGTCCTGGTCCTCGCGGGTCACCTGGAATTCCTCGGCGACATTCTCCGCCGTCTCCGGCATCGAATCGGTACCGTACTGCTTCTTCATCATCCGGTTGACGAAGCGCCAGCCGATGGTCGTGTCATACATTTCGGCCTTGCGGGAAAAGGCGGTGTCCGCCTTGCCCATGACGAAGGGCGCGCGCGACATGCTTTCGACCCCGCCGGCGACGGTGAGTTCCGCCTCGCCGGTCCTGACCGCCTGGGCACACACGCCGACCGCATTCATGCCCGAGCCGCACAGCCGGTTGACCGTGGCGCCGGGCACGCTCTCCGGCAGGCCGGCGAGCAGCAGGCTCATCCGGGCGACGTTCCGGTTGTCCTCGCCGGCCTGGTTGGCGCAGCCGTAGACCAGATCGTCGATCGCTTCGGCGTCGACCGCTTCGTTGCGCGCCAGTAGTTCGCGGATCGGCACAGCGCCGAGATCGTCGGTGCGCACCGCGCTCAGGCTGCCGCCGTAGCGGCCGATCGGGGTGCGTACGGGATCGCAGATAAAGGCTTCGGGCATGGTCGGGGTTCTCCTGCGGCAACGGGTTCATCGCGACTTGGGGCGGCGCCGCCGGTCGGACCGTCATATCGGCCGGATGCCGCGCGCCTGCAACCCCCGGTTCGCGAACCGAATCGGCCATAGGCCAAGCTGGCCTGTCCAGTATCGCCAGTTCGATTAGCGGCGTGTGCGATAGTGATCAGCCCGACAGATTCACGCGATCTTGCGCCACCGGCAACGCCGAAACCGCGCCCAGTTTTACAACGTCGACCGTTCGCGCAGCTCTTGCGCCAAGCGAACGAAGCCACGCGACGGCCGGTACCGGGGATCTTTGTAAGCATCGAACAGGTCGTCGAGCAAGTTGACGACGGCGGCGTGACCGATCGACAGAGCCCAAGCGAGCGGGCCGACCGGATAGTTCAGCCCGTACAGCATGGCTGCGTCGGCACCGTCCGAATTGCACACACCGGCATAGACCGCCTCGGCGGCCTCGTTTGCAATCATCGCGACGATCCTTACGAGCACCAAGCCGGGGACGTCGTCAACGACCGTCACCTCCTTGCCGAGCGCCTGAAAAAAGCCGGCGGCAGCGAGGATAGCCCCGCGCGGCGTATCTTTGGCCGCGCCGATGACGATACGCGGCGACGCGCTGTAGTCCAGGCACAGATCGAACCAAACCGTTGAATGGTCGTCGTCTTCCCACAAGTCATCTTCGTCAAATCGCGCCGAATTTCGTATGATGGCGGGTCTCAGGACCACGTCATTCAGGTAAATGCCCGCGTCGCTGAAGTCGGCGTCGAATGGATCGTCCGATTCGTCCGGTTCCGGACCCCAGTTCTCCTCGTTAACGTCAGGCATCGGCGCCAGTACCGCCTGGCCTCCAGATTCTTCTGCCGCCGGCAGGCTATCGCGGCGTCCGGCGGGTCTGAAATAATGTCCGGCCGGCTCCTTCCCATACCACCCCGGCGGCGCGAAATCGCTTTCGCTCCAGTCGGCATCGACCTCAATTCCGACTTTGTGCGCCAGATAGGCCAAAACGGCGAGCGCCTCGAGGCTGGCCGGTCCCGCCGTCGAACACGCGCTGACGCCAGTCACTCTCACCCGCTTCGGCTTCGGCCCCCGAGGCGCGGCGACCGGCGCAGGATTTTCCACGCCCTCCCCATAGCAAAACCAGCCCTGCCCGGTCTTGCGCCCGTAGCGGCCTGCCGCAACAAGCTCCTCCTGCATCAGGCTGGGGCAATAGCGGGGGTCGTAATGGAAGGCCTCCCAGATCGATCGGGTGACCGCCAGGTTCACATCGTTGCCGACCAGGTCCATCAGCTGGAATGGCCCCATCCGAAAGCCGCCGCAGTCGCGCATGATCGCGTCGATCGTCGCTGCATCCGCCGCGCCCTCTTCGAGCAGACGCAGACTTTCGCCGTAGAACGGGCGGTTGATCCGGTTGGCGATGAAACCCGGTGTCGACTTGGCGATCACCGGCGTCTTGCCCCAGGCCGCCGCCGTATCGAACGCGGTGGTGCAAGCCTCTTCCGAAGTCGCCAGGCCCGTGACGATTTCGACAAGGCGCATCAGCGGGGCCGGGTTGAAAAAATGCATCCCGACCAGGCGATCCGGCCGTTTGAGCGCTGCGCCCATGGCGGTAACCGACAGAGACGAGGTGTTCGACGCCAGGATGCAGTCGTCAGGTACAATGGATTCAAGCTCCGCGAAGACTGCCTGCTTGACGTCCAGCCGCTCGACGATGGCTTCGATCGCCAAATTCGATGGCGCGAGGCCAGCCAGGGCGACGACAGGCTCGATCCTGCCCAGGATTGCCGCCTTGCCGGGCGCGTCCAGCCGGCCTTTCTCGATTGAGCGATCGAGGAACCGCCCGATGCCGGCCAGCCCCTTCGCAACCGCCGTCTCATCAGCATCGAACAGCAGGACCCGATGGCCGTGCGCAGCCGCGACCTGAGCGATGCCGGCACCCATCGTGCCGGCGCCGATAACGGAAACGGTCGCGCTTTCCGGGAGTGAGGTCATGTTTCAGCCTTCGTTTCGGGTATTGGGCTGCCGCCGGTTCTAGGAAAGACCGGACAGTCTGTCACGGTCAGGATGGCTGTGTATCTCCCGCTCCGACAGGCGGTCGTTTGTGACGCTCTTGCCGCCGGCGCGCGTCAAACGCTATCGTTGAGCCGCCCCGAGAAGGGCGAGCCCTTCGGAGTCGAGCGATGGCGGTTGAGATCTGGCCGGTTACCGAAAACTTTGCCGCCGAGGTCGGCGATGCTGACCTGTCGACGCCGCTTTCTGCGGAAGACTGGCGGACCGTCGAGGATGCGTTTCACACCTACGCCGTGCTGATCTTCCCCGATCAGCGGATGTCCCAGGAACAGCATGTCGAATTCGCGCGGCGCTTCGGGCCGATCGATCCGTCGATGATCGTCGATCTCGACGGCGTCAAGCCGCGGGTCCTGACCGAAATCGCCGACGTCTCGAACCTGTTGCCCGACGGCAGCTTGTGGAGCGAAGACAGCCGCCTGCGCGGTTTCCAGGCAGGCAACCAGCTGTGGCACACGGACAGTTCCTTCAAGGAGGTGCCGGCCAAGGCCTCGCTCCTGTTCATGCGGACAATTCCGCCGGTCGGCGGCCAGACCGAGTTCGCCGACATGCGCGCCGCCTGGGACGCCCTGCCCGACGACCTGAAAGCGCAGGCCGAGGGCCGGATCGCGCGCCACGCCATCGCCTTTTCGCGGGCCCGCCAGGGCTTTGAGATGTCTGAGGACGAGAAATCCGCCATGCCGGCAGTGCCGCAGGCGATGGTCCGTCATCACGCGTACAGCGGCCGGACGGGGCTCTATCTGGCATCCCATGCCGGGCGGATCGACGGCATGGCCGACGACGCAGCGGCCGACCTGCTGCAGCGGCTGATGGACCACGCGACCCGGCGCCGGTTCGTCTACAGCCATCGCTGGCGCGCCGGCGACCTCGTCATGTGGGACAACCGCTGCACCATGCACCGCGGCCTGCCCTACGACGACTTGCGCTGGCCGCGCGACGCCCAACGGGCGACGGTGCTCGATGTCGCGCCGACCTGCGAGCAGGAAGGCCTGACGCCGGACGCGATGGCGGTCGCAGCCGAGTAGCAGCCGCGCGGCGCTATGCGGGCCCGGCCGCTGCCGGCGGCGGAACCCCGAGGCGCAGTTCCGCCGGCGTCCAGCGTTCGCGGCGGCGGGCGCGGCGGCTATCGGCGGTCTCCCGGCCGTAGGAGGTCGCAGCGCCGGGCCGGTCATGGTGGGCCGTGGCGCGCAGATTGAGGGTCGCGAAGCCGCCTTCCTCTTCCTCGGCCCAGGCGCCGATATAGACCCCGCAGTGGCCACATAGGAGAAATTCCGCCGTGCGCAGGCCGAAGCGATAGCGGACGAGCCGTTCCGGATCGGCGACGAAAACCGTCGCCCGGCCGATCGGGTCGGAGACGCAGCGCGCTGCGTGGGTACGGCAGAACGAGCAATCGCATTCGCGCGGCCGGATCGTTTCCCAGGTCAGGGCCGTCTGGAGTTCGAAACCGAGGTTGCCGCAATGGCACCGACCTTCGATTCGCATCGCATCGCTCCGTTGTCGCCAGGGCCGCGAACGGCCACTTCCGGCCGAAGGATCGCCGAAGCCGGACCGGCGGTAGCCTTTGGCGGGAAAGCCGCGCCTAGACCGGGAACCGCAGCACGGCGCGCAGCCCCCCCATCGGCGACTTGGACAGGATAACCTCGCCGCCGTGGCCGCGCAGGATGTCCCGCGCGATCGTCAGGCCCAGCCCGGCGCCGCCGGAGTCCCGGTTGCGTGCGTCGTCGAGCCGGTGGAATGCCTTGAAGGCGTTTTCCCGCTCGCTTTCGGGAATACCGGGTCCGTCGTCGTCCACGAACACCATGACCATGCCGGCGCGCCGGCTGGCGCCGACCCTGATCTGGCCGGCAAAGCGTTCGGCATTGCGCACGATATTGGTCAACGCGCGCCTGAAGCCGTTCGGCCGCACCGTGGCTTTCAGGCTGGACGGCAGCGCCAGTTCGATACGCGCACCGTCGTCCCGCGCTTTGGCGACAACGTCCTGCACCAGCAGGTTGAGATTCGCCTCGACGGCCTGCTCCAGTCCCTCGCCGCGGGCAAAGGCGAGATACTCCTCGACCATGCGCTCCATCTCGTCGACATCGCGGCGGAGAGCAGCGGTTTCGGGGCTGTCCGGCTCCATGGCGAGGCCGAGCTTCAGGCGGGTGATCGGCGTGCGCAGATCGTGCGACACGCCGGCCAGCATTTCCGTACGCTGGTCGATCTGGCGCCGAAGCCGTTCGCGCATGATCAGGAAGGCGGTGGCCGCCTGCCGCACCTCGGTGGCGCCCCAGGGCTTGAAATCGGGCACATCCCGCCCCTTGCCGAACTGGTCCGCGGCAGCCGCCAGCTCCCGGATCGGGCGCACCTGGTTGAGCATGAACAACCCACCGATGATGAGCAGCACCAGGGCAGCGCCGAGCGACCAGGCGACAAAGAGCTCCGTTGTGATGGGCCGGATTTTCTTTTTTGTCGCGACGATATCCAGAACCCCGCCCGGAGCGGTTACCCGGATGCGGATATGGCGGTCGTCATGGTCGCCGTCGATGACGAAATCCTCCGAGAGAATTCGGTGGAACTGGCGAATCACCTCCCGGCCCACCTGGCCCTCCATGTTCCGGCTTTCGAGGCCTTCCAGGGCCTGATCCTTCTGGAAGATGACGCGCATGCCCTGCCCCGATCGAAGCGCGGACAGGATCCATTCCCTGTCCCTCACCGCCGGGAAATACCGCATGTGGTTGATGGTCAACTGGATGTTGTGGGCGAGATTCTGCGCCATGCGCCGGGACACATTCTGGACGTGGCGGTCGTAGAAGAACCAGAGAGAGATCAACTGAACTGCGATGATCGGCAATCCGAGAATCAGCAGGGAACGGCCGAGCAGGCTTCGCGGCAGAAAACGGCGCAACGGCGACAGCGACCGGTCGTCGGATCGTGGCATCTCGGCAGCGCCTTCCGTCAATCCGGCATCAGGGCATAGCCCTTGCCGCGCACTGTTTGCAGATAGCGCGGATCCCGGGGATTGGGCTCCACCTTGCGGCGCAGCCGGGTGATCAGGACATCGATCGCCCGTGCGCTGCCTTCCAGTCCGCCCTCTTCGGTCAGGGTGTCCCGCCCGACCGGCGCCCCCACCCGTACGGCCAGAACCTTCAGCACCCGCGCTTCGGTCTCGGTCAGCCGGATCCGCACACCGGCGCGCGTCAGTTCGAGCCGGCGCATGTCGAACAGGCACGGCCCGAAGGACAGGGTGCGCGGGACATTCGCCGAATCCGTCCGTTGGCGCCGCAGCGCCGTCTTGATGCGCAACAGGAGTTCACGCGGTTCGAAAGGTTTGGGCAGATAGTCGTCCGCGCCGCGCTCCAGTCCGGCGATCCGGTCCTCGGCCTCGCCCATCGCGCTCAGCATCAGGATCGGCACCGGCGAGGCGCGGCGCAGGCCCTCGGTGAGCGACAGCCCCGATTCGCCCGGCATCATCACATCGACGATCAACAGGTCGAAAGCGAAGGATTCGAGCTTGCGCCGCGCCTCCGCAGCATCGGCCGCCGTGTCGACCATAAAGCCGTTGTCCGAAAGGAACCGCCGCAGCAGGTCGCGCAGCCGCCGGTCGTCGTCCACAACGAGAATATGGGCGCCGCTTTCTTCCATTGCCGCTACCCTGTCATTCCTGCGCAGAGGCTCACCGGCGAACGTCGGCGCACAACGCTTCGTCGCGCAGGGATTGCGGGTCGCAGCCCCGGCCGGTATGCCGGTTATCGGACGGTGTGACGTTGGCCATCGTTGACTCGTTTCCCTAACAATGTTACCCAGCGCGCCCTTTTGTTGAAAGAATCTAACCCGTTTTGCCGGTAAAGGCCATCCGTTGCAGCAGACCCGTCTCCGCTGCCGCCGGCCGGGACCGCGCGGGGCGCCCCAGGGAGGCTTAAGCGAATGTCCATGCCGCCGTTTCACGACCGCGACGGCCTGATCTGGCTCAACGGAGAGCTGATCCCCTGGCGCGACGCCAATGTGCATGTGCTGACCCACGGCTTGCACTATGCCAGCTGCGTCTTCGAAGGCGAACGCGTCTATGGCGGCGAGATTTTCAAGCTGACCGAGCATACCGAACGGCTGCACCATTCGGCCAGTCTGCTGGACTTCGAAATCCCCTGGTCGGTGGCCGAGGTCGACGATGCCTGCCGGCAGGTCGTCGCACATCAGGGGATCGTCGACGGCTATGTCCGCCCCGTCGCCTGGCGCGGTTCCGAGATGATGGGAGTATCTGCCCAGGAGACCAGGGTGAATCTCGCCATCGCGGCCTGGGAATGGCCGGCCTATTTCACGCCGGAAGCGCGTCTCAAGGGCATCCGCATGACGGTGGGCAAATACCGCCGTCCGGACCCGGCGACGGCGCCGACCGACAGCAAGGCCGCCGGCCTGTACATGATCTGCACGCTCTCGAAGCACGCGGCCGAAGCCGCGGGCTACAACGACGCGCTGATGCTCGACTGGCGCGGGCAGGTCGCCGAGGCGACGGGCGCCAACATCTTCCTGGTGCAGAAGGGCGTGCTGCACACCCCGGTTCCCGACTGCTTCCTGGACGGCATCACGCGCCGGACGGTGATGGACCTGGCCCGGCGGCGCGGCTACGAGATCGTCGAGCGCGCGATCATGCCGGAGGAATTCGCCCGCACTGACGAGGTGTTCCTGACCGGCACCGCCGTGGAAGTGACGCCGGTGCGCGAAATCGACGATTATCGCTTCAATGTCGGCGAGATCACCCGCACGCTGGTCGGCGACTATGACGCGCTGGTCAACCGGAGCAGCGGCATGGCCGCATCGGCCCGGGCGAGCGCGGCCTGAGTCCTACTCCGTAGCCGGAAGGCTGTGGATTTTCCCGTCCGGGTGGAAGGCGTGGAAGGCGAAGGCGAAGGAGACGTCGTGCACGGCGTCCTGCAACTGGCCGCGCGCGCCCTTGCGCTGCACCACGGCGTTGCCGATATCGCGTCCTTCCGCGATCACGGCACTGTCGAGCGCTGACGCTTGCCCCTTCTCCCAGGTGATGACGTAGGCGCCCGCAATCACCTTGCGCTTTTCCCGCAGCAGGCTGAAGGTCCAGGCCTGCTTGCCGATCACGACGACCCGCTCCAGCGGCGGCACGCCCGGCGGAAGGCTACCGACATCGAAGTAGGGCCGGCTGCGGCTGTCGTAGCGGCGATAGGGGTTGTGGCCGTAGGCCCGCATACCCTCGTTGTTGGGGATCAGCACCCTGCCGCCGGGATAGCGGCCCGCGAACCGCTCGAAGCTCTCGACCCGCATCGGCAGCATTTTCAGCTTCCGGCCGGCCAGCTTGCCGACGATGCCCTGGCCGAGGAATTGCTGCCACCAAGTTTCGGTCTGGCGGTCGTACATCACAAGGTCGGAATTGCGCAGCTTGCCGGTCGTGCCGAAGTCGAGCACCAGGTCGCCCAGCCGGCGATCGAACACCACCGCGGAATTGCACAACGGGCAATAGGTGACCGAAACCGGCCGGCCGCCGACACTGTCGTTGACGATCTCGTGCCACATCAGCACGCGCAGCGGATAGGCGCGCGCGTCATCCCCGATGACAACGGAGATAACGGGTTCGCGCCCGGCAAGGCCCTTCATGGCGGCCTGGCCGACGGTTGTGAACTTCGGATCGTCGATCGGCGGGATGCCGTCCTTCGGCGGGCCGCCCGAGCGGATCGAGGCGAGATCGACGATGGCGTTGGAAAAGTCGGTCTTCGGCCATTCGCCTTTCCAGGCGAGCGGGGCGTCGGCGGCGGCGCTCTCGTCGATTGGAATGAAAGCGCCGGCGAGGATGAAGATCGCGGCGATCAGAAGCGGCCTGCGGCCCGAACCGGGAGAAGGGGTGCGAAGGCGGATCATGGCAAATTCTCCGTCCGGCGCCCCGTTGAATTTCAGGGCGAAATTTCAGGGCGAAGTTTCAGGGCGCCGGCGCGGTTCCATTTCAACAGGCCAGCGGCCCACGGGCAATCTACAGGTGCTCACAGCTTGGTGAAACCGCGCTTGCGCAAATGCCGGAGCGACGCCGGACGCTTTGCCCATTCGTTGATGACACCCGGTGCTGCGGCGCGATAATGCCGGCCATGGCCGAATCAGCCCTTCCGAGTACGAACCCACGACGCGACCCGGGCGGACGGAGCGCCGGTCGGATCGACCGCGCCGGGCCCGCCTGATGCTGCGCACCGCCGGCGCAATCCTGCTGGCCGCCGCCGTCGCCGGGTTCGTCTTCGGCCTGTCTGCGGTCGTCTCCGTCGCGGTGCACCGGGTCGTGCCGCCGACCCATACGCCGCTGATGGTCCTGCGGGCGGTACAACGCCGCGACGCCTATCCGGCCCGCTGGCGCTGGCGCCCGCTGGAGCGGATCTCGCCGCATCTCGTGCGCGCCGCGATCGCCGCCGAGGACAGCCGGTTCTGCAGCCACAACGGTTTCGACTGGCAGGCGATTCGCCAGGTGCTGAAGACCCTGGAGAAAACCGGCGGGATCCGCCGCGGCGCCAGTACGATTTCGATGCAGACCGCCAGGAACGTTTATCTCACGCAGCACCGTTCCGTCATCCGCAAGGGGCTGGAGGCCGGCTTCACGGTGCTGATCGAAGCCCTCTGGGGCAAGCGGCAGATCCTGGAGGTCTATCTCAATGTCGCTGAATGGGGGCCGGGCATCTACGGCGCCGAGGCGGCGGCGCGGGCCTGGTTCCGCCGCTCCGCCGCGCGCCTCACGGCGGCCCAGGCCGCCCGGCTCGTCAGCACCCTGCCCGGACCGCTACGCTGGCGGCCGGACCGGCCGAACCGCCGCATCGCGCGCAAGGCGCGCATCGTGCGCGAACGGATGCGCCTGGTAAAACTGGGGAAAGACCGCGCCTGCGGCAAGTGAGGGCGCGGCGCCGGCGCCTTATCTCATTCGCCCTATCTCATTCTCCGGGCCGACGGTGCGGCGCGAAAGGCCGGATCGTCCGGGAAACGGCCGGAAATGCGCGACTGGAGCGAGATTCGGGCGCGCAGATGCTGGGAGAGACGGGTCAGAAAATCGACAGGCGGGCCGCTTCGCCCGGTATCGCCGTGGCTGGCCAACGTCACGTCGCGGCCGATCTCATGCGCCAACGGCTGCCGGACGGCCGCCTGCGCGTACCGACGCCGGAAAGGGAAATCGGGCACCTGCGTACAGGCCGCGACAATCGAATCCCTGGAGAACACAGCGGCAAAACTCTCCCGCGGCCGGTCGGGGCGCCTGGCGAGGTAGCGGATCGTTTCGTCGAGTACCGCCACGAACAGATCGATGTAGACCGAGTGGCCGACCGGATAGTTGCGCAGCTTCCAGCGGTTGTTCCGGCCGTTCTGCGGATGCAGGCCGCCGGCATTGTAGGCCGCGGCAACTTTCGGCGGATCGAAGCCGGTCAGGCGGTACTGCCAGTTCAGGTAGATGCCGATCATGCGGATATTGTTGGCCGGCTTCTCCAGCCACGCCCGGTCGATCGATGGGTCGCGCAGCAGAAAACGTGCGGTGCTGATCAGAACTCCGCCCAGCCCGACGGATATCCGGTCCGGCGTCTTCCGGTCGCTGACATACCCGCGATAGATCTGATGCGCCCGCGGATCGAGCGCCGATTCATTGACGATTATCGCCACGAACAGCTCGGCCGGGACACGGTATCTGCGGGCGGCGGCGCGGATCAACGCACCGTATTTCCGCCACGCGACCCGCACATTTTTCAGCCGGTAAAGCTGGCGCGGCGCGATTCGCACCGGGCCGCGCTCGGTCAGGATACCGTTGGCGGTCAATCGCCAGGAGACGCTGTTGCGGAACGATTGCCAGTGGGTCAGGCGGCCGATTTCGAGCCGCCGGCCGTTCCAGCTATGGGCACCGCGAAACACGGGCTTGCCTGCGCGGCATTCCCGGTCGACCGATGAAGCGTGAATCGGCGGCGCAATAACAGCGATGAGCGCTACCGCGCCCAGCAACATTGTAAAAAAACGGATCAAAACGTAACAACCGCATTCTCTCCACACGGCCCGCCGGGCTTGTCCCACCCGATCGAGCCGGCGGAACCTAGTGCATTTGGGTGCTGCTTTGAACCCGGATTCTTCTCCAATACCCGTTAAACGATGAAATTGCGGCAAATCGAACCAATTCCCGGCCAGTGCGAATGCCGATTGGCGAAGCCCGGCCATCGCTATATTCTGGCCGGAAAGCTGACCGACCGACGCTGGGAACCGAGGAAAATTACCATGCAGATTGCGTTTCCGTTGCGCCCTGCCGGGCCGCACTTTGCGGGTTGGATGCGGGCCTGTCTGAGCCTCGCCGGCCTCGGTGCAATCGCCCTCGCGGCGCCGGCCCAGGCGCAGAGCGTCGGCATCGGCACGACCAAAGGGGGCGCCACAGCACAAGTCACGGCCGCCATCGCCAAGGTCGTTTCGGCCCATGCCGGCCTGCAGATGCGCCCGCAGCCCTACGCCAACACCTCGCAATACATCCCGGTCGTCAACAGCGGGAAACTGGAATTCGCCGCGTCGAACATCTTTCAGCTCACTTTTGCCATCAGGGGCACCGGTATGTCGGAGGGCCGGCCCAACCCGAACCTGCGGATGGTCGCGACCCTGATGCCATTCCGTGTCGCTTATTTCGTGAGCGAGAAGTCCGGCATCAAGTCATTTTCCGATCTCAAGGGCAAACGCCTGCCAGGCTTCAAGAAACGGGCGCTGGGCGCCTATCTGCTGCTCGGCACGGCCGCCAACCTCAATGTCAGCACCGCCGGCTGGAACTTCACGCAGGTGCCCAACTTCCCGCGCATGTGGGACGGCTTCAAACGCGGCACTCTCGATACCGCCATCGCCGCCGTCGGCTCCAAACCGACCCGAGACATGAAAGCGGCCCAGGGTGCGCTGCGCATCCTGGCGATAAACGACGACCGGGATTCTATTGCGCGGATGCGGCGGCACCTGCCGGAGTCCTATGTCATCGCGATGAAGGCCAATCCGAAGCTGCCCGGCCTGAGCGAGGACGTGAAGATCATGGCCTTCGACTACACATTGTGGGCGCATAAGGATGTGAAGGCCGACATCGTCTACCGCGTGGCGCAGACGATGCACGACCGGGCCGCCGACCTGCGCGCCGCCGCCCCGCTGTGGCGCGGCTTCAAAGCGGCCGGCATGGCGAAAAAGGTCGGCATCGATTATCACCCCGGCGCGATCCGCTTCTATCGCGAAAAAGGCCTGTGGCGGCAGTAGGAGCCTGACAGCCCGCCGGCGCAGGACGCATTCCGGAATCCGATCGGGAGATGCGCCCCGGCGGCAACGCCCGGTTCCCGGATGAAGCCGCCGGCGCCATATTGCAGGACGCCCCCGCGACCCGGCGTATCTGCGCCTTCCTGGCCGCGCTGATCACGGCGCTGGCGGTCGCCTGGGCCGCCGACCTGCCGCGCCTGGCCGGCCTGTCGTCGCTCTATACCGAGCAGATGATTGCCGTCGTTCTCGGCGCCGCCAACGCGCTCATCTTCCTGCGGCGGCCCTTCCGCCGCGGGCGCGCCCGGCCGAGCGCGCCATTCGCCGACCGGGCGATCGCCCTCGCCTGCCTTGCCGCCGGCCTGTGGCTCGCCATCCGCTTCCCGGTGCTCACCGAAGACGCCTTCTACCATCCCGACGAAGTCCTGGTTATCGGCCTGGTGCTGGTGCCGCTGACCGTCGAAGCCCTGCGCCGGGCCACAGGGCTGAGCCTGCTGCTCGTGGTGGCGGTGTTTATCCTCTATGGCCTGTACGGCGATTTCTTCGACGGCAAGCTCCAGGCCCGGACCATGACCGCGGCCGAAATGGTCCGCTATGTCGGCCTCGACTCGACCGCCATGCTGGGCCGGCCGATCGTTATCGGCGTAACCATCGTCACAGTTTTCATCCTGCTCGGCCGGCTGCTGCTGCTGTCCGGCGGCTCCGATTTCTTTACCGATATCGCCGCGGCTCTGATGGGGCGCAGCCGCGGCGGATCGGCCAAGATCGCGGTCACGGCCTCGGCCATGTTCGGCTCGATCTCCGGCAGCGCGGTTTCCAACGTCGCCTCGACCGGCGTCATCACCATCCCGCTGATGCGACGCGGCGGCTACAGCGCGCGCGCCGCCGGCGCCATCGAGGCGGTGGCCTCGACCGGCGGCCAGCTCACGCCGCCGATCATGGGCGCGGCGGCCTTCCTGATGGCGGAATTTCTCCAGGCGCCGTACCAGGACATCGTCCTGGCGGCGATTATCCCGGCCCTGCTGTTTTACGTCGCCCTGTTCGTCCATACCGACCTGGAAGCGGCGCGCACCGGCGTGACTGCGCTGGAGCCGGACCGGATTCCCGCAGCGCGCGCGGTGCTGGCCGGCGGCTGGTTCCTGATCGTGCCGTTCGCCGTGCTGATCGTCGTGCTGTTCAGCCTCAATCAGCCGGCGGAGACGGCGGCGTTGGCGGCCTGCGCCAGCCTGGCGGCGATCGCGCTCTTCGTCGGCTACGGCGCGCGCAGGCTGACGCCCGCTGCGGTGCTGACCGCCCTGCGCGACACCGGCTTCGCCGTCGTCGACATCATCGTCATCACCGCCGCCGCCGGCATCATCATCGGCATCCTCGACCGCTCGGGTCTGAGCTTCGGCCTCGGCTTCGTGCTCGTCCAGTTCGGCGAGAACAGCCTGTTCCTGCTGCTGCTGCTGACGGCCGGCGTGTCGATCCTGCTTGGCATGGGCATGCCGACGACGGGCGTCTATTTCCTGCTCGCCGCGCTCGCTGCGCCGCCGCTCATCAAGCTCGGAGTCGAGCCGATCGCCGCGCATATGTATGTGTTGTATTTCGGCATGCTCTCGATGATCACGCCGCCGGTCGCGATCGCCGCCTTCACCGCCGCCAACCTGTCCGGCGCCGGGCCGATGGCGACGGCGCTGAGCGCGGTGCGGTTCGGCTGGCCGGCCTATGTCGTGCCTTTCCTGTTCGTCCTGTCGCCGACCCTGCTGATGCAGGGCGATGCTGTCTCCGTGCTCCTGGCGGCGGGGACCGCGGTCCTCGGAGTCGCGGCGGTGACCAGCGCGCTTGCCGGCTATGCCCTGAAACCGTTGGGCCTGGCCGCGCGCCTCGCGATCGGCGTCCCCGGCCTCGCCCTGCTCCTGCCGCCGGCGGCATTTGCCGAGGCCGGCTGGATAAACCTGGCCGGCGGCGCGGTCCTGGCCCTGTATCTGCTTGTGTCGCTGCTCCCGCCCCGGGCGGGGACAGCCTAGACCGCCGGCAGGTCGACGCCTTCGGTGGCCAGCATGCGGCGCAGGTTCTCGACCAGCCGCGCCAGTCCCTCTGCGCTCGACGCCTCGCAGCGCAGCGAAAGCGCGGCTTGGGTGTTCGACGCCCGGAGCAGCCACCAACCGTCGTCAGTTTGCGCGCGGACGCCGTCGATGGCGACGAATTCGGCGCCCTGCGCCTCCAGCCGCGCCCGGACGGCGTCGACGATGGCGAACTTCCGCGCCTCGGCGACGGGAATGCGGATTTCGGGCGTGTTGAACGCGGGCGGCAGGCCGGCGCGGAAGGACGAGAGCGGCGCCGGGTCGCCCGCCATGATCCGCAGCAGGCGCACCGCGGCGTAGAGCGCATCGTCGAATCCGTAATAACGGTCGCGGAAGAACAGGTGGCCGCTCATCTCGCCGGCCATCGGCGCGCCGGTCTCCTGCATCCGGTTTTTGATCGGGGAATGGCCGGTCCGGTACATCTCCGGCCTGCCGCCGAGCCGCCCGGCCTCGTCGAAGAAGACCCGGCTGGCCTTGACGTCGGCGATCATACGGGCGCCCGGCTGCTGCCGGAGCAGGTCGGCGGCGAAATAGACCATCGCCTGGTCGGCCCACAGGATCGCGCCGCTGTCGTCGACGATGCCGAGCCGGTCGCCGTCGCCGTCGAAAGCGATCCCGACATCCGCGCCCTCCTGCGCCACGGCCGCCTCCAGGTCGGCGAGGTTGGCCGCGACGGTGGGGTCCGGGTGATGGTTCGGAAAATCGCCGTCGATTTCGGCATACAGGAGACGGTGCCTGCCGGGGAGCCTGCCGGTCAGCCGGGCCGCGACCTCGCCCGTTGCGCCGTTGCCGCAATCCCAAACGACCGTGAGATCCGAAAGGTCGGCGCCGTCCAGCTCGGCGACCAGGCGGCCGGTGTAGGCCTCCGCGACATCGATTGAGGCGCTCTTGCCCGGCACGGGAGCGGGTTCGAGTCCCACTGCCGCAGCCCGGCCCAGCCCGCGGATTTCGTTGCCGTACACCGGCCGGCCGCCGCCGCACCCCGGCCCGAACGCCATCTTGAAGCCGTTATGGGAAGCCGGATTGTGCGATCCGGTGACCATGACGCCGGCATCGGCGTTGCGGTCGTGGACCGCGAAGTTCAGCATCGGCGTCGGGCCGCGCCCGACCGTGAGGACGCGCCGGCCGCTCGCCGTCAGCCCGTCGGCCAGGGCGTCGCGCAGGGCCGGCGAACTGTGCCGCCCGTCCCAGCCGACGCACACCGTCGAGCCGCCCTCCTGGCCGACCAGCGCGCCGAACGCGGCGCCGAGCGCGCGCGCATCCGCCGGGAACAACGTCTCGCCGACGATCCCGCGCACATCGTATTCGCGCAGGATATCGGGATGGAATGAATGGCCGGGAAGCCGGCGGCCCGATCCGCCCGTGTGGGGTCTACCCGTGTGGGGTCCGGTCATGGATAATCCGTGTGGGCAGGGTGTGCCCGGCAGGCCCGTTGCGGGCGAATTCAGAGGCATGGCGACCCCGGCAGGACTCGAACCTGCGACACCAGGATTAGGAATCCTGTGCTCTATCCTGCTGAGCTACGGGGCCGGTTCCGGCGGTAACCTGGCGGCGGCGCCGGAACTGTCAACAACCGCCGGCCCTGCCGCGAGTGCGGGACGGGCCGGACGGGGCGTTACCGGCCGCCGGCTGCCTCGAGCAGGGTCGGCTGGGCAGCGCCCCTGGGCTTGCCGGACCGGCGCGTGCAGCGGCCTTCGAATTCGGCGCCGTCTTCGATCGACAGGCTCTCATACTCGACATCGCCGTCAACCCGGGCCGTCTTGCACAGGGTCGCAACCCGCGCGGCGATGCCGCCGGTCACCCGGCCATGCACCATGATTCCTTCCGCGGTGATCTTGCCTTCGACATGGCCGCCCTGTCCGACCGTCAGCTTCCGGACGGCAACATCGCCCTGGATCTCGCCCTCGACCATCAGATCGCCTTCCGAATCGATGTTGCCCTCGATCCGCAAACCGTCGCCGACAAACGACGCTTCGGTCCTTTCCACCATATTTCAGTTCCTCCGTCCCGCCCGGAAAACCCAGTCCAAATCCCTGGTCCAAATCCCTGGTCCGAAATCCCGGTCCAGCCCGATCCCAGCCTCGCCCGGAATTCCCGGCGTTGCAAGCCGGTATCGGCGCGGACCCGCTGACCATTTGGCGCGCAGAATCGGACAAACGGTGCCCGGCAATAGGTGCCCCCGGGGAGCAACCAATAATTTAGGTATTTCAAGTACTTACCTCAAGGTGCGGGGAAATACGCACCCGTTGAAATCATTGAGTTTTTTGAATGCCGCCCCGCACCTCGGTGCGGGGACCGGAGGGTCCCCGATCGTCATTTTCGGCGGCCAGCACGCCGACCTGCCGGTCGGGAGAGCCGCCTGATGGCCGCCCGATGCGGCAGGCCGGCCTCATCGGCGGTCGTATTGATCCGCTCGAGAGTCCTTCGCAGCCAGTCGTGCCAGGAGAAGGAGCGGTCCCGGCCTCCCAGTCCGGGTTTCCCGCGCTTGGGGTAAATTTCCGTATGCCGTCTGAGCAGGTATACACGGAGCGTTCTGTTCCACACCGCGGCCTCTATGGGCTTCCTGCTGGGGAGACCGAGCGGCGTCCTTACCCGCAGTTCGGACACGAGATAGAGGTGCCCGCGGGAATCGCACTGCCACCCCGGGCCTTCGGCGCCATGGCGGCGTTCCACTTCGACCCACCCCAACTTCGGCGCGCCGGGGATCTGTGCGAAATCGGTCAGCTTGTCGGACGAAAGTGCGTTACCGCAGCCCCATGCCACCATCGAAAGTGCCGCGATGCCGGCGACGGGCAGAACACGCACGGCCCGCCGAACCCGTGGCCGTTCGCGGACCGGTGCCAGGCTTGCCGTTTCGCCGACGGTCGGCATGGAACGGTATCGATTGCGCTGAATGCCGCCGGCTCGGCCTGCCGCGCTCAGGGCACCGCTTCGATTCGCCACGAAGACGTCTCCGCCTTCTCCCTCGCCGCGAACTTGCCCAGTTTCAGGTGGCCGCGGAAGCACCGCCTCCCCCGGGACACGCTGAACCGGCCGATCGACATTTTCACCTTTTCTTTCGCCGATTTGCGTGGGATGTCGGGCAGCGCGGGGACGCACCCGTCGGATGCCACCTTGAATTCGCCGCCACCCGATATCCTGCAGCCCTCGCCGGGCTTGAGTTCCTTGCCGACGCTGCAATCGCCGCGCCATGTCACCGCTTCCGGCGCCGCCTTGTCCGCACCTTGAGTCTGCGATTTCCCGTCCGCCTCTTGGCGGGCCGCTCGCCGCTCCGCTTTCGACGCCTCGTGCGCTTCCCTGAGCCGCCCGTAGGCGGCGCTGCCGGCAAGCTTCCTGTTTTTCTTCGCCAGGTCGAACGCGGTCTTTCCATCAGCTGTGATCTTCGGATCCGCGCCGCCATTCAACAGCGCCATGACAACTGCCGGGTTGCCGTTCCGGTAAGCCGCCAGATGCAGCGGTGTAACTTTCCCCCGGACTTTCGCGTTCGCATCGGCGCCGGCCTTCAGCAGTGCCAGAACGACTGCCGGCTCGCGGTTGAATATTGCCGCGAAATGTAAGGGAGAGAAGTCGTCCCCGCTTCTGACGCCCGGCTTTGCGCCACCCTTCACAAGTTCATCGATAAAGGCAGGGTCTTGGTTGAATTGAGCGGCGGTATGCAGCGGGGTAAACCTGCCTTTCTTCCTGCTGTTGGGATCGGCGCCACCCTTCAGCAGGGCCGCCACGACCGCCGGATTGCTGTTGTGCCGAACCGCGAGGTGCAAGGGAGATCCGGCGGAACTGTGTTTGGCATTGGGATTGGCGCCGGCCTTCAGCAGCAACGCGATAATCGTAGGATTGCGGGTACGCTGAGCGGCAACATGCAGTGGGCTATAACCATCTTTCGTTCCGGTGTTCGGATTGGCGCCGCGATCCAGAAGTTCTGTGACGATCTTCGGGTTGCTACCGAAGTAAATCGCTGAGAGTAGCGGTGTCGCGCCCTGCTTGTTCCTGGCATTGGGATCGGCGCCTCCCTTCAGCAACGTTTCGACAACCGCCGGACTCCGGCCCTTCTTGGCGGCCATGTGCAGGGGTGTTGCGCCTTCTTTATTCCTGGCATCCGGTTCCGCGCCCGCCTTCAGCAGGGCTGCGACAATTGCCGTGCTGCGGCCGGTCTGGGCGGCGACATGCAAGGGTGAAAAACCGTTCCTGCTCTTTGCATTGGGATTCGCTCCGCTTTCCAGGAGCGCCGCTACGGCAGCCGGGTCGCTGCTGAACAGGGTGGCCAGATGCAGTGGAGCCAGCTGCCTCGAATTTCTGCCGGGCGCCGTACCGAACTGTGCGGCGCAGGCCTTTACCTGCTCGTCGCGGGCCCGGGTCCAGAAGGACTTGGATCGATTCAAGGGGTCGGCATAGCCCGAACAGTCCTTTGCGCTGCCCGCGGCCGGAGATGCCAGAGTCGCGAATCCGGCCGTCAGCGCTCCAGCGACAAGAAGGGACGCCGTCCTCGTTAGAAAATTCATGCCGATTTCCATGATCGTGTCCCCGCAGGAGGTATGAGAAACAGGACTTCCTGAAGCCATCCGCCCGGTGGGCCCGAAAACGCTTTGACTTCCATGGCGGGCAGCCAATTGGCTGAACTGTAGCTCCGCCTGAGCGCTTGCCCCCTCACTACGTCCGCATGGCCCTCCACGGCGCCTGCGGACAACGAAAGCGGCGCCAATACCAGTAAATGCGCACACTACAGAATTAATTATAATTTGTGTGTAAGAACATTCATGAATAAGATGAGTTTTGTATAATTTATGAATGTTTCGTCGCGACGGCCATCGGGATTTGCGCGGTTTCGCGCCTCCCGTACCAGCCGGCGCGGAGGACGAGGATGGACCTATGAACGACCGCAACCGAGAGGATAGCGAGACCGGGCGGGAGAACGAGCCGTCGAAGGGGCGTACCCACGGCGAGGCCCCCGCCGGGCGGGCGCAGGCCAACCTCGAGGCCCTGGTTCAGACCGCACCGGTCGGCGTCGTGATCTTCGATGCCGCAACCGGCGATGTGCTCTCGATCAACCAGGAGGCCAAGCGCATCGTAGAGGGATTGCGCACGGACGGACACACCTCCGAGCAAGTGCTCGACGTACTCACCTGGCAGCGCGCCGATGGGGGCGAGGTCGACCTCTCCGAATTGCCGCTGGCAGGCGAGCTGAGCAACGCCGAGACGTTGCGCGGGGAGCAGATCGTGATTTCGGTTCCCGACGGGCGCAGGGTGACCATGCTCGTCAACACCACGCCGGTCCGTGCCGCCGACGGGACCGTCGCGTCTGTGATTGTCACCATGCAGGACCTCGCGCCGATCCAGGAACTCGAGCGCCTGCGCTCGGAGTTCCTGGGCATGGTGAGCCACGAGCTGCGCGCGCCGCTGACCTCGATCAAGGGCTCCGCCACCACTCTGCTGGAAACCGCATCGGACCTGGATCCGGCGGTCATACGCGAGTTCCACCGGATCATCGCCGCTCAGGCCGATCACATGCACGGTCTCATCAACGACCTGCTCGATGCCGGCCGTATCGATGCGGGCACCCTCTCGGTCTCGCCCGAGCCCTCGGAGCTGGAGGCCCTTGTGGACCGGGCGCGCAACACGTTCCTCTCCGGCGGCGGACTGCACACCGTGCTGATCGACCTGCCGCCGGACCTTCCCCTGATGATGGCCGACCGCCGGCGTATCGTGCAGGTGCTGAACAACCTGTTCTCCAACGCCGCCCGGCACGCCCCGGAATCCTCCCCCATCCGGGTCGCCGCGCTGCGCGACGGGGTGCATGTCGCGGTCTCGGTCTCCGACAAGGGCAAGGGAATATCGCCGGAACACCTGCCGAAACTGTTCCAGAAATACACCGGAGCGGGCGACGGAGGTCGCGAGCTCGCGGGAACCGGCCTCGGGCTTGCCATCTGCAAGGGTCTGGTGGAAGCGCATGGCGGGCGCATCTGGGCCGAGAGCGGCGGGCCGGGGCAAGGCGCGCGGTTCACCTTCACCCTTCCTGTGGCCGAGGAGGCGCACGCCGGGCGCGCCGCCACCCCGAGCACGCCGGCTCCGTCCCGCGACGATCGGGAAGAGACGCGCATCCTGGTCGTCGACGACGATCCCCGCATCCTGCTCTATGTGCGCGACGCCCTGGCTTCCGCCGGCTACGCCCCTCTCGTGACCGGCGACCACCGCAAGCTCGCGCACATCGTCAGGACGGAGAGCCCGCAACTCGTCGTGCTCGACCTGGTGCTGTCCGAGGCCAACGGTATCGAATTGCTGGAAACACTCCCGGAGCTCGCCGACCTGCCGGTCATCTTCATCTCGGCTTTCGGTCGGGACGAGACGATCGCGCGGGCCTTCGAGGCTGGCGCGGTCGACTACATCGTCAAGCCCTTCTCGACGACGGAGCTGACGGCGCGCATCCGCGCTGCGCTGCGCCGGCGCGCCGCGCCCGAACCCTTCGTGCTGGGCGAACTCGCCATCCGCTACGACGAGCGCCGGGTCAGCGTGGCCGGCCGGCCAGTCGAGTTGACCGCCAGCGAGTACGAGCTCTTGCGGGTGCTCTCGCTCAACCCCGGGCGGGTATCGGACTACGTACCCCTGCTGCGCCAGGTCCTGGGCAAGAATGACGATCGCGCCGCCAGAAACGCCCTGCGCACCCTCGTCAAGGGCCTGCGCCAAAAACTCGGCGATTCGGCGACCGACCCGGCCTACATCCTCACTGTGCGCAACGTCGGCTACCGCATGCCACGGCCCGGCAATCGTTAAGCGCCGTTATCCCGGGCCTCGCTGCCAGGTGCTGCACCGCTGCCCGCCCTTGTGCCCTCGGTGCCGGAGCGACCGCCGCAAACGCCAAGCAAGCCGACACCGTCAAGAGATAGCAGATCGGCGCGACGTCAAGGGGTTTGCCTGCTGAGCGGCGCCCGACCGGCATGCCGATCGGCATTGAGAAGGAAACCCGATGGCGGGCCTTCCTGGCGCGCGACCGGCTCGCAAGAGCGTCCGCTTCGCCCGTCCGGGTCATCAATGATCTGCGCACCTTCCTGCAATCCGTGCCGGCAGCGATTGCTATTTTTTCAAGAAAATGCGTCTATTTTTCAATTTTATTAGGATATTTCGATATCTACTGCCGATATTTCATCTTATCCTCTCGTGAAGATACGGATTCGTTAGATCGATTGGTGGCAATGGAGTGGGGGGACCACCCGATGAACACGACACCACCGGCCATGGCCGGGGCACGCCGCGGCGGCGAGCGCGCACGAAGCCCGCTGAGGCGCGCGTTCGCTGCCGGCTCTTATGCCGGATCTGATGCCTGCGTCTCGTTTGAGGTTGCCTCTGAAAATCGAACAGGCGGCCAAAGTGTCTTCCGCTGCGCGCCGGAGGGATGCGCGATGGGTAAGCGACACGGTTCTTCGGGGCAGCTACGGCGTGCGGCGCTCCTTCGCCCGCTCTTCGGTCATCTTGCCCTTGTGCGCACCGCCCCCGGGAGCACTCATCACCGAGCGGAACTTGGCTGTCGCTTGTCTGGGAAGACAGTATGCACGCCTTCCGGGAAATGACGGCACGCTAACCCGCGACCGCAATCCAAGACACGAGCGAAACGATATGAATGAAGAAAAACAGCCGACAGGCTATCGACTGGCGCATACGATGATGCGTGTCAAAAGCACTGACCGATCGCTTGAATTCTATTGCGGCATTCTGGGAATGCAGGTGCTGCGCCGGACAGATTATCCTGACGGAAAATTCACCAACACTTTCATCGGCTACGGCCCGGAATCAGAATTTCCAGCTTTGGAACTGACCGAAAATTGGGGTCAGGAAGATGACTATGACAAGGGCAATGGCTGGGGTCATATCTGCATCGAAACACCGGATGTCTACAAGGCCTGCGAGGAGTTGGCCGCCAAGGGTGCCAATATCACCCGTCCTCCCGGACCGATGAAAAACGGCACCCGTGTGATCGCGTTTTGCGAGGATCCGGATGGCTACAAGGTCGAACTGAACGAATCCATTCTGAAATCTCGCTGAAAGGGAAAGGCACGATGGGCAACAAACCCCAAATCTTTCGATTTCAAGATATCGAACACCGGCTACACACGCTCGAGCCCGGCAAGACCTACATCAAACCCTTTGTGACCAGTGCGGTTAGCGATACAATGTGCGGTGGTCTGAATTTCCTGAATCAGGTTTCCGTGCCGTGGGATCTGACCTGCGACGAGATCATCTTCTGCATGGAAGGGACGTTCCGTTTGACGTGCGATGGCGAAGCTTATGTCTGCAACCCGGGTGATGTGCTCTACATCCCGAAGGACAATCACATCGCATATGAATGCGATGAAAAATGCGTAATCTTCTATGCGGCTTATCCACATGATTGGAAGCAAAGAGCAGGCATAACCTTCGTTCCAGGTATCGACCCCGAAGATATGCCGCCAATAGACAACTGACGGCTAGAAGGCGAAGATGGCCAATGGTGACAGTCAACCATGATCACATCGAGCAGGTGTTAACGGCGGAGAATAAAATACCGGCGCGGAGATGGAGAGAGGACCGTTCAACGACCGCAACCGAGCGGAGGACGAGACAGGGCAGGAGACGATGTGCCGAACGGGCGTACCGGTCAATCATCCGGCTCCAGTATCAGAATTGGACGTATTGTGGGTGTTGCGTCGCGTGGGGCGATTCGATCCGGCGAGCGCCCGCTCAACCTAGCGGATTTCCTCTATTCGTCGCTCCATCCGCAATAAAGCGCGCGGGGGTCCGTCGTCGTGGCGCAACCGGTTGAAATCAAAGCCCAGACCACGGTTGACTTTCTATGGCCTCTTCGTCGGCTTATCGAGCTTACCCGGCGGCCTATATGTACCGGTCCCGGACCCCCGAAATTCACAGCCCACGATCTACGGCACCACTATGCCAGCGGCAGCTTGCTGGCCGGCGAGGGGCGGCCGATGATCGGGAAACTGCTGGGCCACACCAACGTGCACATGACGGTCCGCTACGCCCATCTCGCCAATGACTCGCTATAGACTGCCGCCGACCGCATCGCCAACAGGATCGCGGACGACGCCGGGTTAGGTGAGGCCAACTCAAGCCTCCAAGTGGAGACCCTCGACTCTAAAGGTCGAGCGCTGCCCAAACGCGCTTGCTAGCCTCGTTGACGCGTCGGACAGCGGCGGGAACATCGATCGTGAGAACCTCGCCTTCCCGGACAATCGTTTTTCCGTCGACGATCACGCAATCCACATCGTCGCCCGAAGCGGCCAGGACAAGAAACTTGAACGGGTCGTAGACAGGCGTGGCTTTCGGTGTGTCGGTGCGAACCAGGACGATGTCCGCCTTGCAGCCCGGCGCCAGGCGGCCGAGATCGGGCCGGCCCAGCGCGTCCGCGCCGCCCGCGGTCGCCATGTGGAATACGTCCCGGGAAGACGCGACCTCGGCGGTCTTCTCGACGATCTTGCAGACTACCGACGCCATCCGCATGTCGTTGAACATGTCGAACGGGTAGGTGTCGGTTCCCAGGCATTGGCGGATGCCCAATTCCCGGTACTTGTGGATCGAGTTGATGACACCGCCGCGCCGGACCTTGACCCACGGCAGGTGGCAGATCGTCGTTCGCGAGTCGCGCAGGGCGGCAACTTCGTGCC
>LXNI01000530.1_pt1 | contig 42956 bp, 38 predicted proteins | sample 809091 | NCBI WGS metagenome assembly LXNI01 (sample SAMN04870527, study PRJNA318959) | sponge metagenome | biome: 01000161; feature: marine sponge reef; material: water | host: Sarcotragus foetidus | place: Greece: Milos, Mediterranean Sea | collected 2013-05-29 | depth 5-7 m
CAAGGGGGTAGGTCGGCACTACACGCCGATCTGGAGAGCCGAAGCCCGGAAATCCGCCGCTTTCCAGGCCGAAAAATCGTCAAATTAGCCGAAACGCGGGCCGAGTTGCGGAAGTCGGGCTAACGGAAACGCTCTAGCTATTTGTCGCTCACGGCAGCCGGCCGTCCTGCGATTCCGCGCGCCTGCCGGCGCGACGGGCCGGCGCCTCCGCGTCGCGCGGCCACGCGCGCAGGGGCGCGCGATGTGCGCCGCATTCGCGGCGGGCCGCTGTCGCGGCCTATTGCGCGTCCGTCAAAGACGGACGCGCTCCAATCGCTCTCATAGCCCTTCAGCGAGTCGGGACGGGCGTGCCGGTGGAGTAGTCGTAGAAGCCCTTGCCGGTCTTGCGGCCGAGCCAGCCGGCCTCGACATACTTCGCGAGCAAGGGGCAGGGCCGATACTTGCTGTCGGCGAGGCCCTCGTAAAGCACCTGCATGATCGAGTGGCAGGTGTCGAGGCCGATGAAATCGGCAAGCTCCAGCGGCCCCATGCGGTGATGGGCGCCGAGCTTCATCGCCGTGTCGATGGCCTTCACGGTGCCCACGCCCTCGTAGAGCGCGTAGATGGCCTCGTTGACCATCGGCATGAGGATGCGGTTCACGATGAAGGCGGGAAAATCCTCGGCCATGGCCGGGATCTTGCCCATGCGCTCGGTGACCCCGTGCGCGATCTCGTACGTCTCTTCCTCGGTCGCGATGCCGCGCACCAGCTCGACCAGCTCCATCATCGGCACCGGGTTCATGAAGTGCATGCCCATGAACTTGCCGGGCCGGTCGGTGCTGGCCGCGAGGCGGGTGACGGGCAACGACGAGCTGTTTGTGCAGATGATCGTGTGCTCGGGCAACGTGCCGCGCAGCGCGACGAAGATTTCCTTCTTGACCGCCTCGTCCTCGACGACCGCCTCGATCACCATGTCGACGCCCTTCATGGAGTCGAGGCCGACCGCCGTTGAAATCCGCCCCAGCGCCGCTGCCGGCTCCTCGTCGCCGATCAGGCTCTTGCGCGCCTGGCGGCCGAGGTTCGTGCCGATCGTCTCGACGGCGCTGTCGAGCTCTGCCTGGCTCAGATCGGTGAGCACCACGTCGAAGCCGGAAAGCGCGGCGACGTGGGCGATGCCGCTCCCCATGCGGCCCGCTCCGATGATCCCGATCGTCTTCACCATGGCTGCGGATCAGCCCTTGGAGACGCCCTGGCGATCGAGCTCTTCGGCAAGCTCCGGCAGGACCTTGAAGAGGTCCGCCACGAGGCCGAAGTCGGCGATCTGGAAGATCGGCGCTTCCTCGTCCTTGTTGATGGCGCAGATCACCCGGCTGTCCTTCATCCCGGCCAGGTGCTGGATCGCGCCGGATATTCCGACCGCGATGTAGAGGTCGGGCGCCACCACCTTACCGGTCTGGCCGACCTGGAAGTCGTTGGGCACGTAGCCGGCATCGACTGCCGCGCGCGAGGCACCGACGGCGGCGCCCAGCCGGTCCGCCACGGCCTCGATCAGCGGAAAATTCTCGCCGCTCTGCATGCCGCGCCCGCCGGAGATCACGATGCCCGCGCTGGTAAGCTCCGGGCGGTCCGACTTGCTCAGCTCGTGCTTGACGAAGCGCACCAGCCCCTGGTCGCCGGCGCCTGCGACCGCCTCGATCGCGGCGCTGCCGCCTTCGGCCGGTGCTGCGTCGAACGCGGTGGTGCGCACGGTCACCACCTTCCTGGCGTCGGCGCTCTCGACCGTGGCGAGGGCGTTGCCCGCGTAGGTCGGGCGCACGAAGACGCTGTCGGAGACGATCTCGATGATGTCGGAGACCTGGGCCACGTCGAGCAGTGCTGCGACGCGCGGCATCACGTTCTTGCCGAAGGTGGTGGCCGACGCGACCAGGTGGCTGTAGCTCTCGGCGAGGCCGACCAGCAAGGGCGCGAGGTTCTCGGCGATGCCGTGCTCGTAGGCCGGATCGTCCGCGTGCAGGACCTTGTCGACGCCCGCGACCTGCGCGGCAGCCTCCGCCACCGCCCCGGCGCCGGAGCCCGCGACCAGCAGGTGAACCTCGCCGCCGAGCGCGCAAGCCGCCGTGACCGCGTTGAGGCTCGGCCGCTTCAACCCGGCGTTGTCGTGCTCTGCCAGAACGAGGACGCTCATCCGATCACCCTCACCCGATCACCTTGGCGTCATCGCGGAGCTTCGCGACGAGTTCCGATACGTCCGCCACCTTGATTCCCGCCTCGCGCTTGGGCGGCTCTGCCACCGTGTGCACCGAGAGCCGCGGGCTGATGTCCACGCCGAGTGAGCCTGCGTCGCGCCGGTCGATCGGCTTCTTCTTGGCCTTCATGATGTTGGGGAGCGAGGCATAGCGCGGCTCGTTCAGCCTGAGGTCGGTGGTGACCACCGCCGGCAGATTGATGTTGAGGGTCTCAAGCCCGCCGTCGATCTCGCGGGTCACGTCGGCGGTCCCGTCCTTGAACACGATCTCGGATGCGAAGGTCGCCTGCGGCCAGCCGAGCAGCGCCGCCAGCATCTGGCCGGTCTGGTTGCTGTCGTCGTCGATGGCCTGCTTGCCGAGGATGACGAGGCCCGGCTGCTCCTCGTCCGCGATCACCTTGAGAAGCCGCGCCACGGCGAGCGGCTGCAGATCCTCTTCGGTCACGATGTGGACGGCGCGGTCGGCCCCCATGGCGAGCGCGGTGCGCAGCGTCTCCTGCGTCTTGTCGGCGCCTGCGGAGACGGCGACCACCTCCTCGGCGCTGCCGGCCTCCTTCATCCGCACGGCTTCCTCGACGGCGATCTCGCAGAAGGGGTTCATCGCCATCTTGACGTTCGCGGTCTCGACCCCGGACTGGTCGGATTTCACCCGCACCTTCACGTTGGGATCGATCGTGCGTTTGACCGCAACCAGAACCTTCATGGGCATTCCCGCTGGGCGGATGGACAAGGCCACCGGCGCGTCAATGCGGACCTTCCGCCGCGCGCGCCGCACACTATGACCGGCCTGAAAGGCTGTCAACGCCAGCACCCCGCCAGAGTGCCTTGCTGGACGCTGCCGCCGCCCGCGCGTAGAAATGGCGTCGTTCCGCCGGTGCCGGCGGGGCAGGCTTGCTTGGGCGAGGGAGGCGTCGTTGTCGATCGCCGTCGGATTGGGACTCAACGCATTCCCGTTCTCGGGCGCACGCGCCTTCTGGCGATGGGTCGATCTCTGCGAGGAGGGCGGGGTCGATTCGCTCTGGCAGACCGACCGCCTCGTTTCCGACGAGCCGTTCCTCGAGGTGATGAGCGTGATGGCGGCGCTCGCCGGCCGGACCGAGCGCATCAAGTTCGGCATGAACGTCGCCTCGGTCGGGCTGCGCGACCCGCTGCTGCTCGCCAAGCAGTGCGCCACCATCGATGTGCTGAGCGACGGGAGGCTACTGCCGGCCTTCGGCATCGGCGCGATCCGCGCGCCGGACTGGGCGGCGACCGGCACGGACACCAAGGGCCGTGGCCGGCGCACCGACGAGGGGCTGGAATTGATCGCCCGGCTCTGGACCGAGGACTCGGTCGATTTCGACGGCGAGTTCTATCGCTACGCAGGCGCGCGCATCGAGCCCAAGCCGGTGCAGAAGGCGCTGCCGCTCTGGCTCGGCGGCTCGAGCAAGCCGGCGATCCGGCGCACGGCGCGCATCGGCACCGGCTGGGTGGCCGGGCTGGAGACGCCGGCACAGGTGGCGCCCGCCATCGCCGGGATCAAGGAAGCGCTCAAGGAGACCGGACGGCGCATCGATGCGGACCATTACGGCGCGAGCTTCCACTTCCGCTTCGGCAGCTGGGACGAGCCCCTCATGCAGCGGATGGCCGAGACCTACGCGGTGCGCTTCCAGCGCGACCCCAGGGGCGGAATCGTCGCCGGCGATGCCGCAGACATCGTGCAGCGGATCGAGGAGTTCGTCGCGGCCGGCGTGTCGAAGTTCGTGGCATGGCCTATCGGCAGCGATGACGACGACGTTCTCGACCAGACGCGCCGGTTGATCGCCGAGGTGCAGCCGGCGGTGGAAGCCCTGAACCGCCGGGCAAGCGCCGCCTGAGGCCGCCGTGACGCCAGAGGCCATCGACCGGGCGATCGCGCTCTACGCCGGCGCCCGCAAGCGGCAGCGGCGGATCGACATCCTGCCCCACGACTGCCGGCCCGCCACGCTCGACGACGCCTACGCGGTCCAGGCCGCACTCAACGCGCACCTCGCCGCAACCCACGGCGCCGTCTGCGGCCGCAAGATCGGCTGCACCACGCCGGTGATGCAGCGCTACCTGGAGATCGCCCATCCCTGCGCCGGCGCGCTCTACGAGCGGCGGACGCATGCTGCGCCCGCGACGGTCGCTTACGCCCAGCACTGGCGGCCGGGGGTCGAGTGCGAGATCGCGGTGAGGTTGGGCAAAGCGCTGCCGGCCGCCGCCGCGCCTTACGACCGCACCGCCGTCGAGGCGTCCGTCGAAGCCTGCATGGCGGCCATCGAGATCGTGGACGACCGCTACGAGGATTTTCGCGCCCTCGACACGCCGACGCTCATTGCCGACGACTTCTTCAGCGCCGGCGCCGTGCTCGGCCCGCCGCTCACCGCGTGGCGCGACGTCGACCTCGCGGCGGCGGGCGGCACGATGGCGATCAACGGCATGCAGGTGGGCGCCGGGACCGGGGCCGACGTGATGGGCCACCCCTTCGAGGCGCTGACCTGGCTCGCGAACCACGCCGCCGCGAGCGGCCGTCCGCTCCGGGCCGGCGATCTGGTGCTGACCGGCAGCGTGGTCGAGACCAAGTGGGTCGAGCCCGGCGATACGGTCTCGGTCGCGATCGAGGGCCTGGGCGAGGCCAGCGTCACGTTCGCGCGATGAGCGTCGCACCGCCCCCGGCGCGCTGCAAGACATAGCACGGCGCGTTGACAGGGGCGCCGCGAAGGTCCTGAATCCTCCCATCGCCACCACGGCCCGCCAGGCATGGCCGGGCAAGAGAGGACGAATCCCATGATCAAGCTGCCGCTGACCGCCGTCGCCGCCGCTGCGGCGCTCCTGGCTGCGACCACGGCCTTCGCCGAGGAGGAAGCCGTCGTCAACGTCTACAACTGGTCGGATTACATCGACGAGGATATCCTCACCGAGTTCGAGGCCGAGACCGGGATCAAGGTCGTCTACGACGTCTTCGATTCCAACAACATCCTGGAGACCAAGCTGCTCACCGGCAGCACCGGCTACGACGTGGTCGTGCCGAGCGGGACCTTCCTCGCGCGCCAGATCCAGGCGGGCATCTTCCAGCCGCTCGACAAGAGCAAGCTCGCCAATATCGGCAACCTCGACGAGACCATCATGTCGGTCGTGAGCCAGTGGGATCCGGGCAACCAGTACGCCATCAATTACATGTGGGGCACCACGGGCTTCGGCTACAACATCGACAAGATCGCCGAGCGCGCGCCCGACGCCGATACCGGCTCCTGGGGCATGCTCCTCGACCCCGACGTGGTCTCGCAGTTCGCCGACTGCGGGGTCTACATGATGGACGAGCCGGACGAGGTGGTCCCGGCCGTGCTCAACTACATCGGCGAGGACCCCAACAGCCACGACATCGACGTGATCGCCAAGGTCGAGCCGGTGATGCTGGCGATCCGCCCGCACATCCGCCGCTTCCACAACTCGGCCCAGATCAACGATCTCGCCAACGGCGACATCTGCCTCACCATGGGCTGGTCGGGCGACATGCTGCAGGCCCGCGACCGCGCCTGGGAGGCCGAGAACAACGTCGAGATCGCCTACGTGATCCCCAACGAGGGCGCGCTCTCGTGGTTCGACATGATGGCGATCCCGGCGGACGCGCCGCATCCGGGCAACGCGCACGCGTTCCTCGACTACATCCTGCGGCCGGAGGTGATCGCCAAGGCGTCGAACTACGTCTACTACGCCAACGGCAACGCCGCCTCGACGCCGCTGTTGGACGCCGAGATCACCGAGGACCCCGGCATCTACCCGACCGAGGAGGCGCGGAAGGGGCTCTACGTGACCGACCCCTATCCGCAGAAGGTGTCGCGCTTCATCACGCGGATGTGGACCCGCATCAAGGGCGCGCAATAGTCGCGAGGCGCACACCGCACGGGCGCGCGCGGGCGCGGCGCTCGTGAACGAGAGGCCGCAGGACGCCGGGGGGGAGCCAGCGCCCGCCCCCGGCGGCGACGGCGCCTTCCTCCGCATCGAGGGCGTCAGCAAGCGCTTCGGCAGCGTCGCCGCCGTCGACGACGTCTCCCTCGACATCGGACGGGGCGAGTTCTTCGCGCTGCTCGGCCCGTCGGGCTGCGGCAAGACCACGCTGCTCCGCATGCTCGCGGGCTTCGAGACGCCGAGCGCGGGCGCGCTCCTGCTCGAAGGCGAGGACCTGGCCGCGCTGCCGCCCTACCGGCGGCCGGTCAACATGATGTTCCAGTCCTACGCCCTCTTCCCCCACATGTCCGTCGCCGGCAACGTCGCCTTCGGGTTGCGCCAGGACCGGGTGCCGAGGGCCGAGATCGCGACGCGGGTGGCCGACGCGCTGGCGCTGGTGGAGCTGTCGCCGCTCGCACGGCGCAAGCCGCACCAGCTCTCCGGCGGCCAGCGCCAGCGCGTGGCGCTCGCCCGCAGCCTGGTCAAGCGGCCCAAGCTGCTGTTGCTCGACGAGCCGCTCGCCGCGCTCGACAAGAAGCTCCGCGAGCAGACCCAGTTCGAGCTCATGGCGATCCAGCAGCGCGTCGGCATCACCTTCGTGATCGTGACCCACGATCAGGACGAGGCGATGACCGTGGCCGACCGCATCGCGGTGATGGACAGGGGCCGCATCGCCCAGGTGGACACGCCCTCCGCGATCTACGAGGCGCCGTGCTCGCGCTACGTGGCCGAGTTCATCGGCGACGTGAACGTGTTCGAGGGGCGGGCCAGGGCTCCGAACGGAAATGAAATCGAGGTCGACCAGGCCGACGCGCCGGCGGGGCTCGCGGCACCGGCCCGCGCCGACGGCCCCGCGGCGGGCGACCCCGTGATGCTCGCGGTGCGGCCCGAGAAGATCGAGATCGCGCCCGAGCCGCCACCGCCCGGCAGCGCCAACGCAATGGCGGGCGAGGTGACCGAGATCGCTTACCTTGGCAGTACGTCGACCTACCGGGTGCGCCTCGACAGCGGCAGGATGGTGGTCTCGACCCAGACCAACCGGCTCGGCCAGGCCGGCGCGACCATCGACCGGGGCGCCCGCGTTCACCTCTCCTGGCCGGTCGAGGCGAGCATCCTGCTTCGCTCATGAGCGAACAGCGCACGCCCGCGCGTGCAGGCCCGCGGTGGCTCGGGCGCGGCTCGCTGATCGCGAGCCCCTATCTCTGGCTGCTCCTCTTCTTCCTCGTGCCCTTCGCGATCGTGCTCAAGATCAGCGTGGCCGAGGTGCAGCTCGCGATTCCCCCCTACACGCCGCTCTTCGCCTGGCCCGAGGGCGGCTCCCTCGAGCTCTTCGCGGTCGGCGACAACTACCGGCTCCTGATCGAGGACAGCCTCTACATCCGCGCCTACGCGAACAGCCTCAAGATCGCGGCGATCTCGACCGCGTTCGCGCTGATGGTCGGCTTCCCCGTCGCCTACGCCATGGCCCGCGCGCCCCGCGCCTGGCAGGCGACGCTGGTGATGCTGGTGATCCTGCCCTTCTGGACCTCCTTCCTCATCCGGGTCTATGCCTGGATCGGCATCCTCAAGAACGAGGGGATGCTGAACGGGGTGCTGCGCTGGATCGGGGTGATCGACGAGCCGCTGATCATTCTCAACACCGACATCGCGGTCTACATCGGCATCGTCTATTCGTACCTGCCGTTCATGGTCCTGCCGCTCTACGCCAACCTGGTGCGGATGGACCACTCGCTGCTGGAGGCCGCGGCCGACCTCGGCTGCCGTCCGGCCGGCGCCTTCTGGAAGATCACCGTGCCGCTCGCCAAACCCGGCATCGTCGCCGGGTGCTTCCTGGTGTTTATCCCGGCCGTCGGCGAGTTCGTGATCCCCGACCTGCTGGGCGGCTCCGGCACGCTGATGATCGGGCGCACGCTCTGGACCGAGTTCTTCAGCAACCGCGACTGGCCGGTGGCGTCGGCGGTCGCCGTGATCCTGCTGCTGGTGCTGATCTTGCCCATCGTGCTGTTCCAGCGCCACCAGCAGCGCCAGCGGGAAGTGGACGCGTAATGCGGCGGGGCTTGAGCGGGATCAACCTGGCGGCGCTCACGCTCGGCTTCGCCTTCCTCTACATCCCGATCCTTCTGCTCATCGTCTATTCCTTCAACGAGTCCAAGCTCGTGACCGTCTGGGCCGGGTTCTCCACCAAGTGGTACGTCGCCATGGTTGAGAACGAGCTGCTGCTCGACGCCGCCTGGATCACGCTCCGGGTCGCCTTCGTCTCGTCGACCGTGGCGCTGGTGCTCGGCACCCTCGCAGGCGTTGCGCTGGCCCGGCTCGGGCGCTTCCCCGGCCGCACGCTGTTCTCAGGGATGGTCTACGCGCCGCTGGTCATGCCCGAGGTCATCACCGGCCTCTCGATGCTGCTGCTCTTCGTGGCACTCTCCTGGGCGCGGGGCTACTGGACCGTGACGGTGGCGCACATCACCTTCTCCATGGCCTACGTGGCAGTGGTGGTGCAGTCGCGGCTGCTCACCATGGACCGCTCGCTGGAGGAAGCAGCGATGGATCTCGGCGCACCGCCGGTCAAGACCTTCTTCGCGGTCACGCTGCCCATCATCAGCCCGGCGCTGGTCGCGGGCTGGCTCCTGGCCTTCACGCTCTCCCTCGACGACCTGGTGATTGCGTCGTTCACCAGCGGCCCCGGCTCGACCACGCTGCCGATGAAGATATACTCTCAGGTACGTCTCGGCGTGACGCCGGAGATCAACGCCGTCTCCACGGTGCTGGTGGGGATCGTCGCCACGGGCGTGATCGCGGCCAGCCTCATCAACAAGCGCGCCATGATGAACCGGGAGCGCGAAGCGCAGGCGGCCGAGCCGTAGAGCGTTTCCGCTATTGCACGGAAACGCTCTACGAATTTCTCGCTCACGGCAGCCGGCCGTCCTGCGATTCCGCGCGCCTGCCGGCGCGACTGGCCGGCGTCGCCGCGCGGGACGCGCAGAGCGCACGATGCGGGCGCGCCGCGTTCGCGGCGGGCCGCTGTAGCGGCCAATCGCGCGTCCGTCAAAGGCGGACGCGCTCCAAACCTCACAGCCGGTCGCGGAGCGCGCCATAGGCGAGCGCGAGCGCGAGAGTCGGCCAGCGCAGGAACGTGCCGCCGGGGAAGGGCGGCTGCGGCAGGCGGGCGAACACGTCGAAGCGCTCCAGCGTGCCGGCAATGGCCTCGGCGATGAGGGCGCCGCCGAGCGTCGCCAGCGCCACGCCGTGGCCGGAGTAGCCCTGCCCGTAGTAGAGCCCACCCTCGAGCCGGCCGATGCTCGGCATGCGCGAGCGCGTGATGGCGAGCGTTCCGCCCCACACATGATCGATTCGCACATCGGCGAGCTGGGGGAAGATGCGGAGCATGCAGCGCCGCACCATCGGGCCGGGATCGGCAGGCAGACGGCTGCTCGCGGTCTCGCCACCGCCGAAGAGCAGCCGCCCGTCCGCCGAAAGGCGAAAGTAATTCACCACGAAGCGGGTATCGACGACGGCGACGTCGTTCGGGATCAGGGCGCGGGCGCGCGCCTCGCCGAGCGGCTCCGTCGCGAGGATGAAGTTGTTGATCGGCATCGCGCGCCCGCCGATGCCGGGGTCCAGGGCATCGAGATAGCCGTTGCAGGCGAGCACCACCGCATCCGCCGTGACCGTGTGCGGCCCGGCCTTCACCCTGCAGGGCGCGCCGGAGACAAGCCCGGTGACGGGCGTCCCCTCGCAGATATCGACCCCTGCCGCTGCCGCTGCGCGAGCGAGGCCCCGGACGTAGTCGAGCGGGTGAAGGTGGCCCGCGCCCCGATCCATGAGACCGCCCCAAAAACCCTCGCAGGCCACCTCGGCACGCAGCCCCGCGCGGTCGAGCACGTCCAACGCGTCGTAGCCGTAGCGCTCACGGAGATGCGCGGCCTCGCGGGCGAGCGCGCGCGCGTGACGCGGGCGGTGGGCGGCGATGGCGATGCCGGGCTTCAGGTCGCACGCGATCCCGTGCCGGGCGATGCGGCTTCGGACCAGCGCCTTCGCCTCCTCGGCCAGCGACCAGAGGAGCCGCGCCCGCTCGTTGCCGAGCTCCCGCTCCAGGGTGAGCTGATCGCGCCGGTGCCCGCTGCCGAGCTGCCCGCCGTTGCGGCCCGAGGCGCCGTTGCCGATGCGCCGCGCCTCCAGCAGGAGGGTATCGTAGCCGCGCTCGGCGAGATGGAGCGCGCAGGAGAGCCCGGTGTAGCCGCCGCCGATGACGCAGACATCCGCGCGCCTGTCACCGTCGAGCGCGGGCCAGGCGGGGTTCGTCCTTGCGCTCGCCTCGTACCAGGTCGGCGCCGCGCCGTCGTGCTGCGCGTAGCGCCCGGCGCGTGCCGCTCGGCCCATCACACGGCCAGCAGGAGGAACTTGCGCTCCCAGGAGCTGACGACGCGCAGATAGGCGTCGTACTCGGCGCGCACGATCTCGCAGAAGCCCTTGACGAAGAGGTCGCCGAACATCGTCTGCGCCTCCTCCGAAGCCTCGAACTGCTCGAGCGCCGTCCTGAGGTCGAGCGGCAGGGTCTCGTAGACGCCGGTCTCCTCGCCCTCCACCGGGGGCGAGGGCTCGAGCGCCTGCGTCATGCCGAGATAGCCGGCGGTGAGCGTAGCCGCGATGGTGAGGTAGGGGTTCGTGTCGGAGCCCGGCAGGCGGTTCTCGACCCGGCGGTTGCCGGGCGGCGCGTCCGGCACGCGGAGCCCCGCGATGCGGTTGTCGTAGCCCCAGCCCACGTTGAAGGGCTTGCTCGCGCCGAAGCGGAGCCGGCGGAACGAGTTGACGTTGGGCGCCATGAGCGGCGTGAAGGCAGGCAGGAAGCGCTGCAGCCCGCCGAGGTAGTGGCGGAAGGCCGCCGACTCGGAACCGTCTTCCTCGGAGAAGAGCGGCCGGCGCTCCGCCCCCTCGTAGACCGACTGGTGCACGTGCATGGCGCTGCCGGGCTCGCTCTGCATCGGCTTCGCCATGAAGGTGGCATAGAAGCCGTGGCGCTGGGCGGTCTGGCGCACCGTGCGCTTGAAGACGAACACCTGGTCCGCGAGACGGAGCGCGTCGCCGTGGCGGAAGTTGATCTCCACCTGGCCTGCGCCGCTCTCATGGTTGAGCGTGTCGATGTCGAGCGCCTGAGCCTCGCAGTAGTCGTAGAGGTCCTCGAAGAAGGGGTCGAACTCGTTGACCGCGTCGATGCCGAACTCCTGGCGCCCGGCCTCGCGCCGGCCGGAGGCGCCGATGGGCGGCTTCAGCGGCTGGTCCGGGTCCGTGTTCTTCTCCACCAGGTAGAACTCGATCTCGGGCGCGATGACGGGGTGCCAGCCGCGCTCGCCGAAGCGCTCCAGCATGCTCGCGAGCACGCGGCGGGAGTAAAAGGGCGAGTGCCCGCCGCCCCGCAGCACGCAATCGGCGATCACCTGCGCGGTGGGCTCGTCGTACCAGGGCACGAGGGTGAGCGTCGCCGGGTCCGGCTCCAGCACGAAGTCGCTGTCGCTCACGTCGATGGAGACTGCGCCGGGCGGCGGGAAGTCGCCGGTGAGCGTGTGGACGAGGACGTTCTTGGGCAGGCGGTGCTGGCCGCCGGCGAGCCCTTCGATGAACTTGTCCGTGGGCAGGATCTTGCCGCGCGGCACGCCCGCGAGGTCCGGCACGATGCACTCGACCTCGACGATGCTGCGTTGTCTGAGCCAGGCTTCGATCGCCCGGTGACCGTCATTCATGTGCGCTCTCCGCGCCTCATATGGGCCGCCGCGGCGCTCAATGCCAGCGCTCGCTGCGGTCGCCGAAGAGCATCGTGACGTTGATGCGCCGGTTCTCGTAGCCTGGGCGGAAGTCGAGATCGTCGGTGCGGTGGAAGAGGTCGGAGTCGAAGATCACCACGCGGTTCTGCCGGTAGGGCACCGTAACCGGCTCGTCGCCGGCTTCCTCCAGGAACTCCGCCATGCGGGCGCTGTCGGCATTGTAGGTGCGGAAGGCCCAGTCCGACGGCGCATGGGCCTTGTGGATCACGAGGCCGCCGCAGGCCGGATCGCGGTTCGCCTCGTCGGGCGTCACCCAGAAGTTCACGTTGACGGCGGCGAAGTCGGCATGGGTGGCGATCCCCTGCAGCCTGGAATCGTACTTGTAGGCCCAGAGCTGCTCCAGCCGATGACGGCCGAAGATACCGGGGAGCCGGCCGCGCAGCTCGTCCGCGATCTGGAGCGCGAGCGCGGTCGCGAAGCCATCCACCAGGTAGGCGCCGAGGTAGCCGCGCTTCACCTGATACCAGACCGTGGCATCGAGGCAGAAACGCCACAGCCGCTCCAGCGCGTCCGGGGTCAGGAAGTCGTCGACGACCACCAGATTGGGCGCGCTCTCGCGATAGGCGCTCTCGATGGTGGCGGCATCGAGGTCGGGATTGACGGCAGCATCCGGCGCGGCCGGCGCTTCGGGAAGATGGAGCGGGCGATTGTACGCCGTCGCGATGCGCCGCCAGTCCGCGCCCTCCAGGGCGACCGGCGCCTCGGGCGGGGCGCCGGCGGGCAGTGCGGCGAGAATCCTCTCGTAAGCGTCGGCGAGCCTGCCGAATGACTCGTCGATGCGGCCCTCGTCGCAGAGCCGGCGAATCTGCTCCGCATCGTGCTGCAGCTTGAACGGCGCGGCGGGGACCGCCGGCCGCTCCGCCTGCCGCTCGCTCAGCACGGCGGGTGCGAGCGGCGGGCCGTGGCGCTGCGCCGCCGCGCGGCCGAAGCAGGCCAACGCTGCGGCGGCATCGCCCAGCGCAGCGTGAACCATGCCGAGATTGGCGCGGTAGGTCGCGTTCTCCGGCTTCAGCTCCAGCGCGCGCTCGAGGCTCGCGACCGCCTCGTCCTCGCGGCCCAGGCTCTTCAGCGCGTTGCCGAGATTGGCGTGCGCTGCGGCGTGTTCGGGGTCCCGGTCGATCGCCTGGCGATACGCCGCCTCCGCCTCGTCGACGCGGTTGAGGTCCTGCAGCACATTGCCGAGATTGGCATGAACCACCGCGTGCTCCGGGGCGAGCGCCACGGCGCGGCGGAGGCTGGCCTCCGCCTCCTCCGACGCGCCGGTCTCGCGGAGCGCGTTGCCGAGGTCGGAATGCGCGCCTGCGGCGCCATCGTCCGCCGCGACCGCCTGCCTGAACACCGCCACCGCCTCCTCGGCCGAGCCGAGGTCAAGCAGCGCGCGGCCTAGCTCCAGGAGCGCGGGCCCGTGCTCCGGCCGGATCGCGAGCGCCTTGCGGAGCCAGTCGACCGCCTCCTCCGCCCGCCCTGCGGCGCGGAGCGCATGACCGAGGTTGTAGCGGACGTTGGCGCTGCCCGAGTCGAGCGCGGCGGCGCGGCGGTAGTGCGTGATGGCCTCGTCGTGGCGGCCGAGGCCCCTGAGCGCGCTGCCGAGGTCGCTGAGGAACCCGGCGTTGCGCGGCGCCTTGCGGACGGCCTTGGTCAGCAGCGGCAGCGCCCCCTCCAGTCGGCCCGTCTGCGCATGGAGCACGCCGAAAAGGTGCAGTGCATCCGCATGGCCGGGCCGCTGCTGCAGGACCCGTTCGTAGAGCGCTGCCGCCTCCGCAGCCCTGCCAGCGCGATGATGGCCGAGGGCGACCCGGAGGATGCCGTCGACGGGATCAGAGCCGGGCGACGCGGCCCCGGGCGGCGCGGCGCCCTGCCTCTTCGCCCGCCGTCGCTCGCGCCGCGTCATCGCGCCCTCATGGGGGGCCGGGAGTACGTGCCGCCGGGCGGCCGCTCACCCGGCCTGCGCGAGCGACAGGCCGGACTCGGCGTCGAAGAGAGTGATGCGGCTTGCGCGGAAGGCGATGCCGATACGGGCGCCCACGGTGACCGGCTCGTGCACGTCGATGCTCGCCGCCACGTACTCGCGGTCGACCAGCAGGCCGTCGCCGCCGTCCAGTGCGATGAAGGCGATGATGACGCCACCGTAGGATTCAGTGAACTCGATGGTGCCGTCGATGATGCCCTCGCCGGGGGATTGCAGCTGCACGTCCTCGGGGCGGATGCCGAGCACGATGGACGCCGTGCCCTCGGCGTTGACGCCCTCCAGCGCGCGGCCGGCGACGGTGACTGCGCCGTCGTCGAGAGTACCGCTCAGGAAGTTGATGCCGGGGCTGCCGATGAAATCGGCGACGAACATGTTCGCCGGGCGCTCGTAGATCGTGACCGGATCGGCGACCTGCTGAAGCTCGCCCTTGCTGAGCACGGCCACGCGGTCGGAGAGGATCAGCGCCTCGGCCTGGTCGTGCGTCACGTAGATCGTCGTGACCTTGTACGCCTGATGGAGGCGCTTCAGCTCCGTCCGCATGTGCTCGCGCAGCTTGAGGTCGAGGTTCGACAGCGGCTCGTCCATCAGGTAGCAGGCGGGACTGCGGACCATGGCGCGGCCGAGGGCCACGCGCTGGCGCTCCCCGCCGGAGAGTTTTGCGGGCTTGCGCTCGAGCAGCGGCTCGATGTTGAGCAGCTTCGCCGTCTCCCGCGCCTTCTCGTTCGCCTCGGCTCTGGACATGCCGGCGACCGTGAGGCCCAAGGTCATGTTCTGCAGCGCGGTCATGTGGGGATAGAGCGCGTAGGTCTGGAACACCATGGCCACGTCGCGATCGCCGGGATTGACGTGGGTGACGTCGCGCTCGCCGATGGCGATGGTGCCCTCGGTCGGCTCCTCCAGGCCTGCGATCAGGCGGAGCGTCGTGGTCTTGCCGCACCCGGACGGCCCGAGCAGGGTCAGGAACTCGCCCTTGGCGATGTCGAGGTCGATGCCCTTGACGGCCTCGGTGCCGTCGCGGAAGCGCTTGACCAGTCCGCGAATCGTGACGTTCATGGCGGCCCTATTTCACCGCGCCGAGCGCGAGACCGCGCGCGATGTGTCGCTGGAGGAGGAACACGACGGCGACCATCGGCAATAGCTGTATCACCGCGCCGGCGCTGAGCGAACCCCACAGCACGTTGTAGAGGTCGATGGTCTTTTGCAGCGCGACCGGCATCGTCGTCGCCTTGTCGTAGGTGAGGAAGAGCGCATAGAGATACTCGTTCCAGCTGAAGACGAAGGTGAAGATCGCGGTGACCGCGATACCGGGCGCGGCCATTGGCAGGATGAGGCGGAAGATGATCTGCAGCCAGCTCAGCCCGTCGAGCCGGGCCGCCTCCTCGACCTCCTTCGGCAAATCCAGCAGGAATCCGCGCAGAATCCAGACCGCGAACGGCAGACCGAAGGCGACATAGACGACGATCAGCACGATCTGCGTATCGATCAGGGTGAACCAATTCGCCATCTTGAAGTAGGGCAGCACGACGACTACGCCCGGCAAGAATCGCAATGAGAGTATGACAAGGGCCCAGGTATCGCCCCCCATGAGCCCCATGCGCGCAACGGCGTAGGCCGCAGGCAGCGCGAGTATCATCACGATCAGCGTCGAGACACCGACCGTGATCAGGCTGTTCAGGATGGCACGGTCGAAACGGAAGCGGTCGAAGATCTCGACGTAGTGCTCGCCGGTCGGCTCGAACGAATAGAACGTCGGCGTCTCGGCATTGATGACGTTGGTGGGTTTCACCGAGTTGAGCGCCACCCACACCACCGGGATCAGCCACACGATGACGACAATCACCGCGAGCACGTTGATCGCGCGCAGGTAGATCGACGACATCATGGCGCATCGGCGGCGCGCGCCGCCTTCTCCGTTCGGTACAGCGTGTTGAGGAAGGCGATGACCACCAGGTTGATCAGAATCAATATCAGGAACCCGTAAGCCGCCATCAGGCCGAGATGGCCCTGCTCGAAGATGGTGTAGTCATAGACGCTGGCGAGCAGCGTGGACGATCCGGGCCCGCCCCTCGTCATGATGAAGTTGAGATCGAAGATACGGATCGCATCTACCAGCCGGATCAGGATCACCACCATGATGACCGGGCGGATCAGCGGGATGACGATGCGCCTGTAGTAGGTGACCCCGCGCACCCGGTCGAGCCGTGCCGCCTCCGTAATCTCAGGCGAGATGCTTTGCATCCCTGCGAGCAGGATCAGCGCGATGAAGGGTGTCCACTGCCAGCAGTCGACGAGCATCAGCGTGGCGAGCGCGGTGTCCTTGTGCGAGAGCCAGGTCCATTTCTCGAGGCCGAAGCCGGTATTCAGGATCCAATTGGCGAGGCCCGAGACCGGCTCGAAGATGAAGCGCCAGGTGAGCCCCATGGCGATCGGCGAGATGAACACCGGGATGATGATGAGGGTGCGCAGCAGGCCGGCGCCCTTCATCTTGCGATCGAGCAGAACGGCGAGGAAGAAGCCGAGAACCATCTGGATCGAAACGGTGATGACGGCCCACATCACCGTGAGCCGGATGCTGTTCCAGAAGCGATGGTCCTCGAACAGGTCGTTGTAGTTGCGCCAGCCGACGAAGCGCGCCACGTCCGGGTTGTAGAGCGGGTCGACCTTGAAGGAGAGCGTGCCCGAGAAGATGAGCGGAAAGATCGCAAGCGCCAGCAGGACGATCACGCAGGGCGCAAGCAGCATGTAGGCGGTGCGCCGTTGCTGGCGCGCCACACCGCCCGGCCGCTGCGATCGAGGCGGCCCGGCCGCGCGGGGCGGCCGGACCTCGATGCTAACGTCTGTCACGCCTGAGGCTCCGCGGAGCCCCTGGCCTTACACACTCAGGCGTAGTAGCCGCTGTCCTCCATGATGCGGTGGACCCGTTTGCTCATGGCCGCCATCGCGTCTTCGATGCTCTGCTCCTCGTTGACCGCGTCGGCCACCTCCTCGCCCATGGCGCCCATGATGGCGTAGGCCTCCGGCACCGTGGGCGTGTTGACCACGGAGACCGGATAGGCCTTCATCAGGCCGACGAAGAAGGGCTTGCGGTCGGCCCAGCGGCTGAGCGTCGAGCGCCGCGAGAGCTGGCCGCCGGCGCCCACGATCGCATCGGCGATGAGCGGGCTGCCGTCCAGATCCTCGCGATCGCCCGAGTTGAGGAACTTGATCCAGGCGAAGGCGGTCTCCCGGTTGCCGCCGAATGTCGGCATGAACTGGCCGAAGCCGCCGGCGAGCGCGCGGTGCGCGCCGTTGGGTCCGGTGCCCCTCGGCGAAAGGTCCATGTGCCAAACCTCGTGCAGGTCGGTGTAGGTCGGGTCGTTGAGCACCGCCGTACCCCAGGTGAGCGGGCTGTAGAGCGCGGTACCCTGGGCGAACACCTGGTTGACCTCGTCCTCGCCGGCGTTGGCGGCGACCGGGTGGGCGTACTTCTGGAGCTCGACCAGGACCTTGAGGGCCTGATAGGCCTCCTCGCTCTCCAGCGTCACCGTGTAGTCCTTGTTCTCCTCGTCGGTGAAGACCGCACCGCCCATGCCGCGCAGGGCGCCAAAGTACTGGTAGCCGGCCCAGAAGCTGCGCTGCATCGCCGCGCAATAGGCGTAGCGCTCGTTGGCCGGGTCGTGGATCTCCTTGCAGACGTCGATCACCTGATCCCAGGTCTCCGGCGGAGAGATGCCGGCCTTCTCGAATACGTCCTTGCGGTAGAAGGTCATCATCGCGTTGCCGTCAGGCGCGAGCGCGGCGATGTACCCTGGCGGCGCCGGCCCCTTGGGCAGGTTCCACATGTGCCGGTAGTTCTCCGGTACATCTTCCTCGTAGTCCGCGAGCCAATCCGGGAACGGCTCCAGATAGGGGCCGAGGTCGGTCAGCGCGCCCATGGCGTCGAGCGCTGCGAACTGCGCGTGGTCCTGGGTGATGACGTCGAAGGCGTCGCTCTTGGACCGCATGTAGGTGTTGATCTGGGTCAGCGCCTCGCTCATTGGCTTCGAGACGACCTCGAGCGTGACGTTGGGATACACCTTGTCGAAGAGCGGCTTGACCGCCCGCAAGGAATTCGCGAGCCGTTTGCCGGACGAGGCGAAGTGGACGATCGTGCCGCCAACGTCGGCGTGCACCTCCTTGGGCACGAACTGCGACGCGAGCGTTGCACCCAGCGCCGTCGCGGCCGAGGCCTTCAGCACCTGGCGGCGGGTCAGCTCCCGCCCGCGGAAGTGCTTGATGCGCTTCACCGCGTTATCGTAGGCCCGGATGTCATTGTCTGATTTATGCATGTACGCCTCCCTTAGCGTGTCTGCGTCGGACAGTTGGAATTGTTCTTGTCCGCGAAAACGCTAAGGATGCCGCCGGGGCCTGTCAAGAAAGCGGCCGGGCAACGCGGTGGAATTCCGCCCGCCTGTCCTTTGAGCGCGCGGTGTGTAGACTGCGCGGCGGCACGCACCTTCACGATTCGGGAGCAAAGCCTTGTTCAAACTCAAATTGCGGCGGCTGTCCTTCGTGCTCGCGCTTGTCGTCGCGGCGGGGATCATGATGAGCGACCAGACCGAGACACAAGCCGACGAGGGCACAGGCCCCGTCGTCACGTTCGAGACCACGCACGGCTCGTTTGCAGTCGCGCTCGAGCCGGAGGCCGCGCCAGCGACCGTGGCGAACTTCGTGCAATACGTCCGCGACGGCCATTTCGACGGGACCATCTTCCATCGCGTGATCGCGGGCTTCATGATCCAGGGCGGCGGCTACACGGAGAACTACCAGCAGTCGAAGACGCGCGCGCCGATCGAGAACGAGGCGCCGAACGCGCCCGGCAACGACCGGGGAACCATCGCCATGGCGCGCACGGCGGACCCCCATTCCGCCACCGCGCAGTTCTTCATCAACGTCGTGGACAACGATTTCCTCAACCACCGCGGCAAGAACCCGCAAGGCTGGGGCTACGCTGCGTTCGGCCGGGTGGTGGACGGCATGGAGACGGTGGACCGAATCGCCGCGCTCAAGACCGGCCCGGGCGGCCCCTTCCCGAGCGACGTGCCGCAGGAGGCCGTGGTCATCAGCAAGGCGACCGTCAGCGGCGGCTCCTGATCCGCAAGCGCTGAACGCTCATTGACGGTCCGGGCGATGCGGTCGGACCACCAGGCGGACTATATCGTCGTCGGCGCCGGCTCCAGCGGCAGCGTGGTCGCAGCCCGGCTCTCGGAGGACGGACGCAACAAGGTGCTGCTGCTCGAGGCCGGCGGCTCGGACCGCCGCCTCGTCATCCTGATGCCGGCGGGCACCATGCTCTACGGCATCACCAACCCGCGCTACGACTGGCGCTTCATGGCCGAGCCCGACCCCACCCGCGGTGGGCGCGAGGACTACATGCCGCGCGGCAAGGTGCTGGGCGGCACCAGTTCGATCAACGCCACCTCGTTCGTGCGGGGCGCGCCCGAGGACTACAACGAGTGGGCGGCGCTCGGCTGCCGCGGCTGGGACTTCGAGCACGTGCTCCCCTACTTCCGCCGCCTGGAGGATTTCGAGGGCGGCGCCGACGAATACCGGGGCGCAGGCGGGCCGCTCTCGGTCTCCCACATCCGCTCGCTGCACCCGCTCTCCCGCGTCCTGGTCGAGACCTGCGTGAAGCAGGGCATGACCTTCCGCGAGGACATCAACGCGCCGCCGCAGATGGGTGTGGGCTACGTCCAGGCGACCCAGCGCAAGGGCTGGCGCCACAGTGCGTCGCGCGCCTACCTGTGGCCGGCCAGGGGGCGCGAGAACCTGCGCATCGTCACCCATGCCCAGGCGCTCGGCCTGAGGTTCGAGGGCGCGCGCGCTGTCGGCGTGGACTACCTCCGGGGCGGCAAGCGCGAGCAGGCCACCGCCGCCAGGGCGGTCGTGCTGTGCGCCGGCACCTTCGGCTCGCCGCAGCTGCTGATGCTCTCCGGCATAGGCCCCGCGGCCCATCTCCGCGCGCACGGGATCGAGGTGCGCCATGAACTGGCCGGCGTGGGCGAGAACATGCAGGACCATGCCGGGATCAGCCAGACCATGTGGGTCAACCGCAAGACCTACAACGTGCAGACCGGGCTCCTGAGCGCGCTCTTCTACGGCGCCCAGTGGCTGCTGGCGGGCACAGGGCCTGCGTCCACGCCCATCGCCCAGGTCTTCGGCTTCCGCCGGTGCGATCCGGGCAAGTCGCGCTCTCACGTGCAGTACATGTTCTCGCCGGCGGGCTACGACCTCACCGCCGACGGGCCGGAGGTCTTCGAGAGGCCCGCGATCACCGGGCTGACGACGCTGCACCGGCCCTATTCGGCGGGCACGGTGCGCCTCGGCTCGGCCGACCCGCTGGCCCCGCCCGCGATCCAGCCCAACCTCTTCGCCGACGAGCGCGACATCGAGACCCTGGTGCTGGGCGCCCGCTTCTTCCGCACCGTTCTGGCGAGCGAGCCTATCGCGCGCTACATCGTGGGCGAGCATCTGCCCGGCAAGGGCGTGCAGAGCGACGACGAGTGGCGCGACTACATCCGCGCCAACGCCATCGGCGTCTATCACCCCGCCGGCACCTGCAAGATGGGGCGCGACCCCCTGGCGGTGGTGGACGACGGCCTCAAGGTGCACGGGCTGGAGGGGCTCTACGTGGCCGACGCCTCGATCATGCCGACCGTCGTCAGCGCCAACCTCAACGCCACCTGTATCATGATCGGCGAGCGCGCGGCCGAGATGATCCGCGCCGCCGCCTGAGTGTTACCGTATCAACGAGCAGAGACAGGGAGGACCCCATGCCCTACACCGTCGCCGCAGCCCTCAGGGTCAAGAAGAAGCACGTCGCCGAGTTCACCCGGCTGGTGAAGCGTCACGCCGCCAACAGCGTGACCAAGGAGCCGGGCTGCGTCTCCTTCGAGGTGACCGTCGACCGCGACGATCCCAGGCGCTTCCTCTTCTACGAGATCTATCTCACCGAGGCCGACTTCCAGGCCCACACCGAGACGCCGTGGTTCAAGCGCCAGATGGAGCGGACGGGCCACATGGTCGACGGCGACTTCGAGATTTTCTGCTTCGGCAACCGCATCGCCGCACCCAACAAGTAGCGGCCCGGACGGGCTAGCGCGCGTCCGACTTTGACGGACGCGCGCTAGGCCGCGGCCGCGGCCCGCCGCGAATGCGGCGCGCCCGCGCAGGCGCCGGCCGTCGCGCCGATAGGCGCGCGGAATCGCACGACGGCCGGCTGCCGTGAGCGATAAAGAGTCAGAGCGCTTCCGTGCAAAACGGACGCGCTCTAGCGCGCGTAGCGGGCCCAAAGGGTTGCAGCGTCGGGGCGTTTCTCGTGCTTGGCGCCGGCCTCGGCGATCTCGGCCTCGCTGGGCCCGCCGTGCTCCAGCGCCCGGAAGGCGCGGACCACGGGGCCGGCCCGGTTCGCGTGGCGCTTGGCGGCCAAGCTGATGGGCTCGTGCAGCGCGCCGGAGCAGTGGGCGCAGGGCCAGGCGAGGCGGGCCATCAGCGCGGCCGCCTCGCCGCCGGGATAGCGCTCCAGCAGCTGCACGATGGTCGTCGCGCCGGTGATCGGCTGCGGCGCGCCGGCCGCGCCGGGGGGAGGCATGGACGCCCGCCCTACTCCGCCGCCTCTGCCATGGGCTCGACCTCGACCGGCATGCGGATCGCATCGCGCGGTAGCTGGTAGCGCGCGAACGGCAACACCGCGACCTTGGCGTCCGGCCCGTGCCGGGCCATCGCCGCGGCGAAGGCGTCCTCCAGCGAGGTGCCGGCCTCCATGCCGATATCGGCGGCCATCTCGAGGTTCTCCTCCAGCGTCACCACGTGCAGGTGCTTGCGCACCATGACCTCGTAGATCGGCACCCAGATGCAGCCCGCCCACATCTCGATGGTGCGGCTGTGGATGTCCCGGTAGACGCGCTCCAGGTTAGCGGGCGAGGGCGGCATGTAGGGCTTCATCAGGTCCATCAGCGCGAGCCCGGGGAAGTCGCCGAGATGGGTGCTCACGCCGGGCGACGGGCTGCAGTAGATGAGCGTGCCGCCGTCCTTCACCAGCAGGTCGGACGACATGCAGCCCCAGCCGGTGTGGAAGAAGAGGTGGTCGGTCGGCGCGAAGACGCCGCAGATGGCGATGTCCGCGGGCCCCCCGGCGGGGCGGTCGTAGGCGTAGATGCCGTTGAAGGTGCGGATCGCCTCGCGGTGTGCGTCCGGGTGCGCGCCGAAGTTGATGAAGCTGAGGCTGCCCTTGGTATCCAGCACGCTGTTGAGCGTCGCCGTGAGCCCGCACATGGTGGCGGCCTCGTCGATGTCGGTTCGCATCGGGCCTGCCATGGCGCCGTAGTGGGTCTTGGGCGACATGACGAAGGCGCAGTGATTCGATTCGATGGTCTCGTCCGAGACCACGCCGGGCAGGATCAGCTTGCCGCCCCCGCCGGCGCCCCAGTGATTGGACTGCGCCTGGCCCATGGACAGCGTCACGTCGGACTTCGCGACCTCCCTGTGCAGCCAGACCGGCGTGCCGCCCGTGGTCATGCCGATGAAGACGTACTGCTCGGGGTCGCGCGGCTCGTTCTGGAAGAAGGGGATGCCGAGGCGCTCCATGCGCGCGAGGTTCTCGCGCCCGAGCTTCAGTTCCGTGTCGCGCTCCGACATGGGGAAGACCTTGCCGTTGGCGCAGACGACGCGCGCGTCCTTGATGCCGTGCTCTTCCACGGCATCAAGCACCGCCGGCAGCAGCTTTGAGGTGGGCGTCGGGCGGAACTGGTTGTCGATGATGATGGCGAGGCTCTTGTCCGGCCCGATCATCTGCGAGAAGGGCGGGCCGGAATGCGGCGCCTCCAGCGCAGCCGCGCAGGCCTCCGTGGCGTTCGCGAGGGGCGCGGGCTCGTCGGGGAAGAGCGCCGCCAGCAGGTTGGCCTCGGGGATGTCGAGGGTGAGCGTCTCCCGATAGACCATGGACGGATCGTCGGCCGAGCCGATGGTCAGCGGATCAAGGGATTCGTAGGGGATCACCGCGCGATAGGTGTCGGACATCGCCGCCCTCCTGCGTCTGAGCCGGCCAGAGGCCGCGAAACTGGCATTCGCGCGCCAAGCCGAGTGTAATGGACGGAGGCGGTTATGGACAGGGCGCCCGGTCCGCTCGGTGCCCGCGACAAGGGGGGATGCAGCATGGCGGCCTATCCACGGCTTTTCTCGGAATGGAAGATTCGCAACACCACGATCAAGAACCGGGTGGTGTTCCCGCCGACCTGCCCGAGCTGGGTCTCCGACCCGTGGAACGGGCTCTTCATCGACATGGCGACCCACTACTACCGGGAGCGTGCCGAGGGCGGAGTCGGGCTCATCATCATCGGGGGCACCCACGTCCACAAGAGCTCGATCATGGCGCCGCTGCTCATGCCGCAGCTCTTCGACGACCGGCAGATCGAGCCGCTGTCGAAGATTGCGGACGCGGTGCATGCCGAGGGCTGCAAGCTCGCGATCCAGCTCTGGCATTCGGGCGTGCGCGGCTTCCCCACCTTCAAGCAGGAGGCCACCTACGACCCGGACGCGACCTGGTACACGCTCTCGCCGAGCCAGGTGCCCTTGGGCGAGTTCCCCGGCGCGTCGACGCCCAAGGAGCTCGACGAGGACGAGATCGAGGAGCTGCTGGCGGCCTTCGGCAGCGCCGCGGAGCGCGCGTTCGCGGCGGGTCTCGACGGGGTAGAGCTGCATTTGAGCCACGGCTACCTGCCCTGGCAGTTCATCTCGCCGCTCTACAACAAGCGCACCGACCGCTGGGGCGGCTCGCTGGAGAACCGCCTGCGCTTCCCGCTCGACGCATTGAAGCGGATGCGCGACGCCGCCGGCGACGACAGGTTCGTCGGCTACCGCATCAACTCGACCTCCTTCTGGCCGGGCGACCTCGAAATCGACGAGGTGCGCGACATCGTCGCCGAGATCGAGCGGCGGTCCGATATCGACTACGTCAACGTCTCGGCCGGCGTGCATCACGCCTTCATCCACACGCCGATGGAGTTCGAAGGCGGCTGGGAGCGCGGCTACGCCCGCAAGATCCGCGAGGTCTCGTCGAAGCCGGTGCTGCTGGTGGGCCGCATCACCACGCCGGACGTGGCCGAGCAGCTGCTGGAAGCGGGCGACGGCGATGCGATCTGCCTCGCGCGCCAGCTCTTCACCGACCCCCACTGGGCCAAGAAGGCCGAAGAGGGCAACACCGACGACATCCGCTCATGCGTCGCCGCCAACTTCTGCTGGAAGAGCGTGAGCCGGGGCGGGCGGGTGCAGTGCATCTACACCCCACCGTGGGCCGCGAGAAGGCCTGGGGCGAGGGCACGCTGGTCAAGGTGGCGGAGCCCAAGTCCGTGCTGGTCATCGGCGGCGGCCCGGCGGGGCTCGAATATGCGCGCGTGGCCTCCGCCCGCGGGCATAGCGTGACGGTCTACGAGGCCGAGGGCGAGACCGGCGGCCACGTGCGGGTGCAGTCGCTGCTGCCGACCCGCGCCGAGTACGGCGAGATCGGCCGCTGGCTCGCGGCGCAGGCCGAGAAGAACGGCAGCCGCATCGTCACCGGCGCGCCGGTGACGGAGGAGGACCTGGACCAGGCGCTGGAGGCGGTGAAGCCCGACCACGTTGTGGTGGCCACGGGCTCCACCGTCGCGGTCGACGGCTTCCAGGGCTGGACCGGCGATCCGCTGCCCGGCTGGGAGACCGGCAACTGCGTCGGCTGGGACACGGTGGCGCAGAGCCAGGCCCGGCCGCGCGGCAGGGTGATGGTGCTGGACGACCTCTGCGACGTGGTGGCGCCGCTCACCGCCGTCGCCTGCAAGGAGGGCGGCGCCGACGAGGTGACGCTGGTCACCCGCTGGCCCATGGTCGGCATGGAGACCATCCTCGACGTCTACCTCGACTGGATCCTGCCCAAGCTCTACCAGACGGGCGTGACTGTCTGCGTCGATCACTTCGTCCGCCGCATCGAGGGCAGCACGGTGACGGTCTACAATGTTCACCACGAGGAAGCGGAGCGGCAGATCGAGGCGGACTGGATCGTCATGGCGACGGGCCGGCGCTCCGTGAACGCGCTCCACGGAGCGGTCGCGGCGCGCGGCGTCTCGGTCGAGACCATCGGCGACGCTACCGCGCCCCGCACCGCCTACGAGGCGGTCTACGAAGGCCACCGCCAGGCCCGCAAGCTGTGATCCGCTGCGTACCTGACGCACCACACTTCAAACGACACGCCACGCCTCGAACAAGGAGACTTGCCATGCCCGCTGCCTATCTCATTTCCGAATCGCAAGTGTTCGACCAGGAGCTCATGGACGATTACGCCGCGAAGGCCGGCCCCACGGTGGCGGCCTACGGCGGCGAGCTGGTCGCCGCCACCACCGACGTCGCGCACATGGACGGCATGGCGAAGCCGCCCAGGATCGTGATGATCCGCTTCCCGAGCATGGAAAAGGCGAAGGAGTGGTACAACTGCCCCGAGTATCAGGCGGTGCTGCCGATGCGCTTCAGGGCGTCGAACAGCAGCCTCTACTTCGTCGAAGCCGTCGAGTAGTTTCGCCGCCCCGGCGGCTCCCGTCGCCGGGGCGCCCCCCTTCTCCCGCTCAATCGGCCGGCGCGTCGGGCAGGAAATGCCCGATGGCGTTGGCGTAGTAGCGCAGCATGTCGCGCTCGCCGTCGTTGGCGCGATAGAGCCCGTCCGCCTCGGTCACGAAGTGGCGGAGCGTCAGCATGCGCAAGCCCACGGTGACGGCGTAGTCGCGGTCCGCGCGCGGGATGTGGACGTAGGCGCCCTCACGTTCCAGCTTGTCGATCAGGGCCTGGGTCCGCCCCTTGATCTCCAGCAGGTCGAGCGCCTCGTCGCCTGAGTCGAGGAACACCGTCGCGACCAGGGAGACCGGCAGCACCGGGATCGCCGCGGCGATCGCGTCCAGCAGCTCGCCGCCGAGTTTTTCCACGGCCTCGTGGCGGGCGTCCTCCTCCAGCGCACGGAAATCGATGCCGCTGGCCTTCACGTAGTCCCGCATGGAGATGGGCGTCGCGAAGTTCACGCAGGCGTAGCCGAAGCGGTACCAGCGCCGCCGGATCATGAGGCCCACGTTGTGGGCGACGAACCCCGCCGCAGTTGCCAGCACGCGCGCCTTGCTGGGCCGGGCCTCGCCGGGGGCGGGCGGGCGCACCAGCATGCGGTCCTCCAGCACGCGGTCGTAGTTGATGCCGACGGGCACGAAGACCAGGTCGCGCGAGCCTTCTGGATCGAAGGACGAGACCATGTAGTTTATGAGGCCGAGCTTGGGCTTGCGCAGGCGGCCGTCGCGGCTGAGCCCGCCCTCGGGATAGACCGCCTGGACCACGCCGCCGGCGGTCGCCGCCTGCACGTAGCAGGCGAGTACCTGGCGGTAGAGGCGGCTGCCCGAGCCGCGCCGCACGAAGTAGGCGCCGAGGGAGCGGACCAGCATCCTGAGCGGCCAGACCCGCGCCCACTCGCCGACGGCGTAGCTCAGCGCGGAGCGGTGCGCCGCCATGTAGGCGACGATCACGTAGTCCATGTTGCTGCGGTGGTTCATCACGAAGACGACGCTGGCGCCGGGCTCGATGCGGGCGAGCGCCTCGTCGTCGGAATAGCCGAGGCGCACGCGGTAGAGGCTCTCCACCGCGCGCCTGGCCACGTGATAGCCGATGCGGAAGTAGGCGTAGGCGTTGAAGGAGGGCACGATCTCGCGGGCGTAGCGCTCCACCTGCCGGCTCAGCACCTCGCGTGGGGTGCCGGTGGCCTTGGCCTCGGCGTCGATCGCCTCCATCACCTGCGGGTCGTAGCTGAGCTGGTCGATCAGCACCCGGCGCTTGGTCTGCAGGAAGGGCGGGATCTGCAGTTCCAGCCGCGTGTTGACCTCCTCGATCATGCGGTTGAGGCGGCGGCGCAGGAACCAGCGCGCGCTCGGCATCAGGATCCGGTCGAGCGCGGCCCAGAGCGCGAGCGCGCCCACCACCGCGAGGATCCAGAACGGCAGGGCGAGCGAGCCGGTCATGCGGGCGCCTTGTCCTGCAGCCGGCGGAATTCGTCCGGGGCCGGAGGTTTCCCCTCGCAAGGGCTGTGGCGGCAGAGGTCGTGGACCGGCATGGATCGCCAACAAGGCTCGCGGCTGCGGCGCGGATACGCTAGTTATAGCAGCATTAGGGGCGGCAACGGGTGGCGCCCCTCCGGGGAGACGGGCGGGCACGGTGCCCGCCGGCAAGCGCACGCAGAGGCGCGGTGACGGGCCATGAAGGCGGCGAACTCCAACGAAGACCAATTCGCGATTCTGCGCCGGACCATGGTCGAGCAGGTGGCGCTCCATGCCGACCACGTGAGCGGCAAGACCGGCCGCGCGCCGATCGCGCACCCGGTCATGGAGGCGATCGGGCGGGTGCCGCGCCATGCCTTCGTGCCGGTCGAGATGGCGCTCTACGCCTACCTCGATTCCCCGCTCCCCATCGGCTGCGGCAAGACCATCTCGCAGCCCTTCATCGTGGCCCTCATGACAGACCTGCTGGAGACCGGCGCAGGGCACAAGGTGCTCGAGATCGGCACCGGGCTCGGCTACCAGGCGGCGCTGCTGGCGGAGCTTGCGTCCGAGGTCTACACGGTCGAGCTGATCGAGGAGCTGGCCGAGAGCGGGCGCCGGCGGCTCGGCGAGCAGGGCTACGGCAACGTGCAATTCCGCATCGGCGACGGCAGCCTCGGCTGGCCCGACCATGCGCCCTTCGACCGCATCATTGCGACCGCTGCGCCTGACCTCATCCCGGGGGCGCTGCTGCAGCAGCTCAAGCCCGACGGGCGCATGGTGATCCCGGCCGGCCTCGAGGACGACCAGCGCCTGCTGCTCGTCACCAAGGACGAGAACGGGCGGATCGAGACCGAGGAAATCCTGCCGGTGCGCTTCTCGCAACTGATGAACGCCGACGACGAGACCGGCACCGACGGCTGAACGTCGGTCGCGCCGCCGGCGACTGGATCCGCCGGGGCCACAATCTGATCCTGGGTGGACCAACGGGATCGGGAAAGACATTCGTTGCCTGCGCGCTCGCCCACCAGGCCTGCCGCCAGCACCAGTCCGTCCTCTATCCGAGCGCCGAGTGCAGGCGCCTCTCGTTATGGCTGTCGATGACCGGGCTCCAGTAGACCGAGGTCGACTCCATCGCGACCTTCGTCACCCCGCACGACGCCGGCCCCCGTTACTCCCGCGACCGAGCCGGCGCACCGCGCGGGTGGAGGCTTGACAGACTCGACAATAGAACAAATAGTGAACAACCATGAGCACATCCCGCCCCATGTCGCCGGAGCGAGTCGCGCGCCAGCGCGCCGGCGAGGCCGATGCAGCCGACGTGCCGGTCGACGTATCGGCCGATGCGACGGCCGGCGTGCCGCCTGCCGAGACCTTCGATCTCGCGGCGTTGCGGCGGCGTATCGCGGCGCTCGAACGCCGTACGCCCGCGCTGGAGGGCGGCGCCGGCGGAGGCTGCGCGGGGCGGCCCTGGCCGCTCGGCGTGGGCGCCCTGGACGACGCCTTGCCGGAGGGAGGACTCGCGGCGGACGGACTGCACGAGGCGGCGGGCGAGAGCGCGGCAGACGGGCCGGCGGCCGCGGCCTTCCTCGCGGCGCTGCTGGCGCGGCGGGTGCGTGCGGGCGAGCGTGCCGGTGAGCGCGCGGGCGAGCGCGGTGCGGTGCTGGTCTGCCAGAGCCGGAACGGCGCCGCCCGCTTCGGCCGCCTCCACGGGCCGGGCTGGCGCGACCTCGGCCTGGAGCCGGCGGACCTGCTGATCCTCCGCGCCCGGCGCGAGAAGGACGTGCCCTGGGCGGTGGAGGAGGGCTTGCGCTCCGGCGCGCTCGCGGCGGTGCTGGCCGAGGTCGAGGGCATCCCGTTCGCCGCCAGCCGCCGCCTCGCGCTCGCTGCGGCCGAGGGCGGAACGCCGGCGCTGCTGCTGCGCCACGACGAACTCGGCCCGGCGAGCGCGGCGCAGACGCGCTGGCGGGTGGCGGCGCTGCCGGGCCGCGCCGACCCCTTCGACGAGGGTGCGCCCGGCCTGCCCCGCTGGCGCCTGGCGCTGGTGCGCGCACGCGGCGGGCGGCCCGCGGCGCGCGATGTGGAGTGGAACCGTGAGACGGGTGATTTCCGCCTGGCTGCCGCGCTGGCCGATCGACCGGCTACGCCGTGCGCGGCTGCGCCGCGAGCGGGCGCGGGCGCGATCCGGCGCCGGTCCCGCGCGGCCAGCGGCAGCTGAGGCGACAACGCCGGTTCCCTTCGCGCTGGTGGCACCGGGCCGGCGCGGGCCGGTGCTGTGGGCGGTCAACCGCGAGGCCGGCGCGAAGGGGCTGAACTCTGGCATGCGGCTTGCCGACGCCCGCGCGCTCCTCGCCGGTCTCGTCACGGCGCGCGCCGATGCGGCGGCGGACCGGCAGGGGCTCGAGCGGCTCGCGCTCTGGTGCAACCGCTTCACGCCCTGGTGCGCGGTGGACGGCGGCAACGAGGCGGGCGACGGCAGCAGCGGTGGCGGCGGGCTGCTGCTCGATATCACGGGCTGCGCCCACCTCTTCGGCGGCGAGGCGGCGCTCATGGACGAGATCGCGGCGCGGCTCTCAGGGCTCGGCGTCGAGAACCGTCTCGGCCTCGCCGATGCGCCGGGCGCCGCCTGGGCATTGGCCCGCTTCGGGGCGCAAGACCACCGTATCGCTGCGCCGGGCGAAGCTCACACGGCGATCGCGGGGCTCCCGGTCGAGGCGCTGCGGCTCGCGGCCGAGGACGCCCGCCTGCTGCGGCGCTTAGGCCTCGTCACCGTCGGCGCAGTGGACGGCCTGCCGCGCGCGTCGCTCGCCCGCCGCTTCCCCAACCGGGAGCGGGGCAGCGCGGTGCTCGCGCGCCTCGACCGGGCGCTGGGCCGGTTCGCCGAGCCGATCGTGCCCCTGGCCCCGCCGCCCGCCTGCCTGGAGCGCCTGGCCCTGCCGGAGCCCTTGCTCGACCGGGCGGGGCTGGATGCCATGCTGGCCCGACTCGTGCCGGGGCTCAGCGCGTCCCTGGAGCGCGACGGGCTCGGCGTCCGCCGGCTCGCGCTCTGGTGCTACCGGGTCGACGGCGGCGTGGTGCGGCGCGCGGTGGCGACGGCGCGCGCGACGAGGGACGGCGATCACCTGCTGCGCCTCTTCCGGGAGACGCTGGAGACCGTCGACCCCGGCTTCGGCATCGATTGCGCGGCGCTCCATGCCGAGCGCGTCGAGCCGCTCGCGCCCGCGCAGCTTTCGCTCACCGGGGACAGGCGGCGGCAGGGCGGCGTGGACCTGCTGGTCGACCGCCTGCTGGCGAAGCTCGGCGACGGCGCCGTCTGCCGGCTGGAGCCGGTCGCCCGCCACAGGCCCGAGACGGCGGAGCGGGCGGTGGCCCCCGGACGGGAGCCCGCGCCCTGGCTCGAAGCGCCCGAAGCGCCCGAGACGCCGCAACACCCTCAACGGCCCTTCCGCCTGTTCGACCGGCCCGAGCCCATCGACGTGATGGCCGAGGTGCCGGACGGCCCGCCGCTGCTCTTCACCTGGCGCCGGGTGCGCCGCCGCGTCGCCCGCGCTGCCGGGCCTGAGCGCATCGAGCCGGAGTGGTGGGCCGGCGGCGATACGGGCGGCCGGGACGAGGCGGTGCGCGACTACTACCGCATCGAGGACGCCGACGGCCGGCGCTACTGGCTCTACCGCGCCGGCCTCTACGGCGATGACGAGGCCGGCACCGGCAGCGGGGGCGCACCCCGCTGGTACGTCCACGGGCTTTATGGGTAACGACCAGTCCATCGCCTACGCCGAGCTGCAGGTAGTGAGCAACTTCAGCTTCCTGCGCGGCGCCTCCCACGCCGACGAGCTGGTGGAGCGGGCGGCGGAACTGGGGCTGGCCGCCATCGGCATCGCCGACCGCAACACGCTGGCCGGCGCGGTGCGCGCTCACGTTGCAGCCAAGGCTGTCGCAGCCGAGGCTGTGGCAGCCAAGGCTGTGGCAGCCAAGGGGGCGGGTCTGCGGCTGCTTACCGGCGCGCGGCTCGACCTCGCCTCCGGGGGGGCCTGCGGCCTCTCGCTCCTCTGCTATCCGCAGGACCGCGCCGCCTACGGCCGCCTCTGCCGCCTGCTCACCCTCGGCCAGCGGCGCGCGGCCAAGGGCGGCTGCGTGCTCCATCTCGACGACGTGACGGCCCACGCCGAGGGGCAGGTGCTGATCGCACTGCCGCCGGGCGGTGCGGGCGGTGCGGATGGCGGGGTGTTCGAGACGGCGCTGGCCGAACTGCGGCGGCGCCACGAGGGCCCGCTCTACCTCGCCGCCCACATGCTCTACCGGGGCGACGACGTGAGCCGCCTCAATCGCCTCGCGGCGCTGGGCGAACGCCACGGGACGCCGCTGGTCGCCACCAACGACGTCCACTACCACGCGCCCGAACGCCGGCCGCTGCAGGACGTGCTGACCGCGATCCGTGAGCGCGTCACGGTGGCGCAGGCGGGCTGGCGGCTGGCCGCCAATGCCGAGCGCCACCTGAAGAACGGGGCCGAGATGGCGCGGCTCTTCCGGGGCCGCGAGGACGCCGTGGCGCGGACCCTGGAGATCGTGCGCCTCTGCGCCTTCAGCCTCGACGAGCTGGCCTACGAGTATCCCGACGAGCCGGTGCCCGCCGGCAGCACGCCGCAGCGGCACCTGGAGGCGCTGACCTGGGAAGGGGCCAGGCAGTGCTATCCCGGCGGCATCCCGGCCAAGGTCCGCGGCGCGCTCACGCACGAGCTCGCGCTCATCGCCGAGCTCGACTACGCGCCCTACTTCCTCACCGTGCACGACATCGTGCGCTTCGCCAGGGGGAAGGGCATCCTCTGCCAGGGGCGGGGGTCCGCCGCCAACTCCGCCGTCTGCTACTGCCTCGGCATCACCGCCGTCGACCCGGCGCAGATCGACCTCCTGTTCGAGCGCTTCGTCTCGCGCGAGCGGCGCGAGCCGCCGGACATCGACGTCGACTTCGAGCACGAGCGGCGCGAGGAGGTGATCCAGTACATCTATGGCCGCTACGGCCGCGACCGCGCGGGCCTCGCCGCCACCGTCATCAGCTACCGGGGGCGGAGCGCGGCGCGGGACGTGGGCAAGGCCATGGGGCTGTCGGAGGACACCGCCGCAGCACTCGCCGGCGCGATCCGCGACGTGCACCGGGAGGGCATCGCCGCGCGCCGCCTGCGCGAGGCCGGGCTCGACCCCGCCGATCCGCTGCTGCGCCGGACCGTGGCACTCGCGCGCGAGCTGATCGGCTTCCCCCGCCACCTCTCCCAGCACGTCGGCGGCTTCGTGCTCACGCGCGGGCCGCTGGAGGAGATCGTGCCCATCGGCAACGGCGCGATGAAGGACCGCACCTTCGTCGAGTGGGACAAGGACGACCTGGAGGCGCTCGGCCTGATGAAGGTCGACGTGCTGGGGCTCGGCATGCTGACCTGCATCCGCAAGGCTTTCGCGCTGCTGGCCCGGCACAAGGGGCTGCACCTGACGCTTGCCTCGGTGCCGCAGGACGATGCGGCGGTCTACGACATGCTGTGCCGGGCGGACACGGTCGGCGTCTTCCAGATCGAGAGCCGGGCGCAGATGAACATGCTGCCGAGGCTCAAGCCGCGCCGCTTCTACGACCTGGTGATCGAGGTCGCGATCGTGCGCCCCGGCCCGATTCAGGGCGACATGGTGCATCCCTACCTGCGCCGCCGCGACGGGCTGGAGGAGGTGATCTACCCCGCGCCCGCGCCGGAGCACGGGCCGGCGGACGAGCTGCGCCGGGTGCTCGAAAAAACCCTCGGCGTGCCGCTCTTCCAGGAGCAGGCCATGCGGCTCGCCATGGAGGCAGCGAAGTTCACGCCGGACGAGGCGGACGCGCTGCGCCGCGCCATGGCCACCTTCCGCCGGCGCGGGACGCTCAGCCTGCTGAAGGAGAAGATGGTCGGGCGCATGGTGGCGCGCGGCTACGAGCCCGAGCTTGCGGAGCGCTGCTTCCGCCAGATCGAGGGGTTCGGGGACTATGGCTTCCCCGAATCCCACGCCGCGAGCTTCGCGCTGCTGGCCTACGTCTCGTCGTGGCTCAAGTGCCACCACCCGGACGCGTTCGCGTGCGCGCTGCTGAACGCCCAGCCCATGGGCTTCTACGCGCCGGCACAGATCGTCCGCGACGCGCGCGAGCACGGCGTCACGGTGCGCCCGGCGGACGTGAACGCGAGCGGGTGGGACAACGGCCTGGAAGAAGTGGGGGAGGGCGCGCGCGCGGGGTATTGCGCGCTCCGCCTCGGCCTGCGCCAGGTGAGCGGCCTGCGGAGCGAGGACGCGGCGCGCATTGTGGAGGCGCGTATCGTGGATACGCGCGCCGTGGACGCGCGCGATGCGCCTTATCCCGATGTCGGCGCGCTCGCCCGCCGCGCCGGGATATCGGCGTCCGCCATCGAGACCCTGGCGGCGGCGGATGCCTTCGGCTCGATGGGCCTCGTGCGGCGCGAGGCGCTGTGGCAGGCGCGCGCGCTGGCCAAGGCGCCGCCGCTGCCGCTCTTCGAGGCCGCGGACCAGCGCGAACACGGACCGGAGCCGGCGGTGGCGCTGCCGGCCATGGCGGCGGGCGAGCAGGTGGTCGAGGACTACCGCACGCTCCGCCTCTCGCTGAGGGCGCACCCACTGGCCTTCCTGCGCGAACGGCTCGCGGGGCGGGGCGCGCTTGCGGCCGAGGCGATGGTGCGTGCGGTGGACGGCGAGCGCGCGGCGACGGCCGGCCTCGTGCTGGTGCGCCAGCGGCCGGGCAGCGCCAAGGGCGTGATCTTCATGACGCTGGAGGACGAGAGCGGGACCGTGAACGTCGTGGTCTGGCCCAACATCCTCGAGAAATACCGCCGGGCGGTGCTGGGCGCGCGCCTCGCGCTGGTGCGGGGCAAGGTGCAGCGCGCTGGCGAGATCGTCCACCTGGTCGCGGCCCGCGTGGAGGATCTGACCGGCTGGCTCGACCTGCTGACGCCGGAGCAGGGCAGCGCGCAGCCGGCGACGGACAGCGCCGGGGGCGGGGCGCACGGCGGCAGGCGGCCCGCCGCGTCGCCCGCGTGCCACCCGCGCAACCAGCGCGTGATCCCGAACTCGCGGGACTTCCGGTGAGGGTGGGGCAACTTCCCAATCCAACAAGAGGGTCCAAGATATGTATTTGACACCATATGCATTTGAAGGCATGTAGAGATCGTGATGGATGTAAACGTGAACGACCTAATCGCACAGCTCGACCCCGAGAGGCGGCGGAGGATCGAGGAACGGGCGGCCGAGCTCATCGCCGAGGAAATGACGCTGCGCGAGCTGCGCAAGGCGCGGCAGCTCACCCAGGCGCGCGTCGCGGCCGAGCTCGGCATCAGCCAGGACGGCGTCTCCCGGCTGGAGCAGCGCAGCGACCTCCTGCTCTCGACCCTGCGCAAGACCGTGGAGGCCATGGGCGGCAGCCTCTCGCTCATCGCCAAGTTCCCCGACCGCCCGCCCGTGGAGCTCGCGGGCATCGCCGAGCGCGCCCCCCGCGACTGACGAGCGGGGCGGCTCCACACACAGGGCGGCTCCACACACGGCCATGACGTGAGACGGATCGCCTCGTCAATTCACGCCACCGTCTCGATCGGGATGCCGGCAGACCGCTCGCCTTGCCGTGGGCGGCGCGCGGTGTTTGGTTAGGGCCCGACCACGCAGTCTCGGAAGAAGGGCCCATGAACTTCGACATCGGCGACAAGGCGAAGGAGGTGCGCGACCGCGTCGCGGCCTTCATGGAAGCGCACGTCTACCCCAACGAGGAGGAGATGTTCGCACAGGTGGACGACGGCGACCGCTGGCAGCCGATCCCGCTGCTCGAAGAGCTGAAGGCGCAAGCGAAGGCGGACGGGCTCTGGAACCTGTTCCTGCCCGAGAGCGCGCTCGGCGCAGGGCTCTCCAACCTCGACTATGCGCCCGCCTGCGAGGAGATGGGGCGCTGCCACTTCGCGCCCGAGGTCTTCAACTGCTCGGCGCCGGATACCGGCAACATGGAGGTGCTGGTTCGCTACGGCACCGAGGCGCAGCGCGCGGAGTGGCTGACGCCGCTGCTGGCGGGCGAGATCCGCTCCGCCTTCTGCATGACCGAGGTCGAGGTCGCCTCCTCCGATGCCACCAACATCGAGACCCGGATCGAGCGCGCGGGCGGCGACTACGTCGTCAACGGGCGCAAGTGGTGGACCTCGGGCGCGCTCGACCCCCGCTGCCGCATCCTCATCGTCATGGGCAAGTCCGACCCCGAGAACCCCGACCGCCACAAGCAGCAGTCGATGATCCTGGTGCCGCTGCCCTGGCCAGGCGTCACGGTGAAGCGCGTGCTCCCGGTCTTCGGCTTCGACGACGCGCCCCACGGCCACGCCGAGGTGCTGTTCGAGGACGCGCGCGTGCCGGCGGCGAACATGCTGCTGGGCGAGGGCAGGGGCTTCGAGATCGCGCAGGGACGGCTCGGGCCGGGGCGCATCCACCACTGCATGCGCCTCATCGGGCTGGCGGAACGCGCGCTCGAGCGCATGTGCCGGCGCACCATGGCGCGCGTCACCTTCGGCAAGCCGGTGGCGGACCAGACCGTGACGCAGGAGCGTATCGCCGAGGCCCGCATCATGATCGAGCAGGCGCGGCTGCTCACGCTCAAGGCCGCCTACATGATGGACACGGTCGGCAACAAGGCCGCGCGGAAGGAGATTGCCATGATCAAGGTGGCGGCGCCGGTCATGGCCTGCAAGGTGATCGACTGGGCGATCCAGGCCTTCGGCGGCGCAGGCGTCACCACCGACTACGGCCTCGCCTACGCTTACGCCAACGCGCGCATGCTGCGCTTGGCCGACGGGCCGGACGAGGTGCACCGCAACCAGATCGCGCGGCTCGAGCTCAGGCCCTACCGCAACACGGTGAGCGCGCGCGGCGGCAACGCCTTCGTCATGCCTCGCGACGAGGAGCCGGGCTTCACGTCGAGGCCGCGCCTGGTGGTGTAGGGCGTGGTGTAGGCGCCGTTATCGGGTTGGGGCCGCGGCGGCCGGGCGCGGTTCGACCTGAACGGTGACTTGCAGGCGACCGTCGAGCGCCGCGACGATCCGCATCATCCGGTCGAGGGTGAAGCGGCCGAGACTGGCGTTGCGTATGCGCGAGAAGTCTGCCGCAGCGAAGCCGGTCAAGGCGGCGGCCTCGCGCACCGTGAGTTCCCGCTCGTCCAGGATCGAGATGATGCGGGCGGCGAGGATCGCCTTGGCCTGCTTGAGGTCGGCGTCCGGGTCGCCAAGGTCGCGGAAGACGTTGCCGCTACCCTCGACCAGATCAAGGTCGCTCTCGCTCATGTCGTCAGCTCCCGCTTCAACCGTCTCAGGCGGGTCTTCACCAAATCCATCTCGGGCTTCGGCGTCGAGATCCCGGTCTTCGACTTCTTCTGGAACGCATGAACCACCCACAGCGACCCTGCCAACTCCGCAACATAAACGACGCGCCAGGCGTCGGTCCGGTAGCGGACGGCGATCTGCATGACGCCGGGCCCAAGGCCCTTCAGCGGTTTGGCGATATCCGCCTTGCCGCCTTCGGCCGCGATCGTGAGCGCCGTGCTGACACGATCACGGACGGGCGCGGGAAAGGCTGCGTAGGCCTTGCGCGCCGCTCGGATCCAGCCGATCGGCCGCGTTCGCGCACCAAATCGGGATGTTGTCATATATGACTACATCATTCAATCGGGATGCTGAGGGAAACGAGAAAGACCGCTACTCCGTCTCATCGAAGAGCTCGCGGCCGATGAGCATGCGGCGGATCTCGCTGGTGCCGGCGCCGATCTCGTAGAGCTTGGCGTCGCGCAGCAGGCGGCCGGTGGCGAACTCGTTGACGTAGCCGTTGCCGCCGAGCGCCTGGATCGCCTCCAGCGCCATCCAGGTCGCCTTCTCGGCGGCGAAGAGGATGGCGCCCGCCGCGTCCTTGCGGCTGGTCTCGCCGCGATCGCAGGCCTGCGCCACGGCGTAGACGTAGGCGCGCGCCGCGTTCATCGTCGTGTACATGTCGGCCATCTTGCCCTGCATGAGCTGGAAGGTGCCGATGGGCCGGCCGAACTGCCGGCGCTGGTGGACGTAGGGCAGCACGATGTCCATGCAGGCGCGCATGATGCCCAAGGGCCCGGCGGCGAGCACCGCGCGCTCGTAGTCGAGGCCGCTCATGAGCACGGCCACGCCGCCGCCGACCTCGCCGATCACGTTCTCCGCCGGGACCTCGCAATCCTCGAACACCAGCTCGCAGGTGTTGGACCCGCGCATGCCGAGCTTGTCGAGCTTTTGGGCCGTGGAGAAGCCGGGCATGCCCTTCTCGACGAGGAAGGCGGTGATGCCCCGGCTGCCGGCGTCCGGGTCGGTCTTGGCGTAGACCACGAGGACCTCGGCGTCCGGCCCGTTGGTGATCCACATCTTGGACCCGTTGAGCACGTAGCGCTCGCCGCGGCGAACCGCGCGCGTGCGCATGCCGACCACGTCCGAGCCCGCGCCCGGCTCGCTCATGGCGAGCGCGCCGACGTGCGCGCCGGAGATGAGGCCAGGCAGATAGCGGGCGCGCTGGGCGGCGGTGCCGTTGAGCCGGATCTGGTTCACGCAGAGGTTGGAGTGCGCACCGTAGCTGAGGCCGACGGAAGCGGACGCGCGGCTCACCTCCTCCATGGCGACGCAGTGCTCGAGGTAGCCGAGGCCGCTGCCGCCTTCCTCCTCCTCCACGGTGAGCCCGAGCAGCCCGAGGTCGCCGAGCCGGGGCCAGAGGTCGCGCGGGAACTCGTTGCTCGCGTCGATCTCTTCCGCGCGGGGCGCGATCTCGGCCTGCGCGAAGCTCTCGACCGACGAGCGGATCATGTCGGCCGTCTCGCCCAGCCCAAAGTCGAGTCCTGGCATTCGGTTGGAGGTCATTGGAATTCCGAAATCGCTCTTGCCACCATCATCATAAGACTATACTCGAAACTTACATGAAGTGTTGCTATATTGCGACCGTTCTATGCCAACGAAACATCTCTTCCTGTTAGATGCATCCAGAGGGCGGAATGTAATATGGAGTGGGCGCAACCCCAATATTCGCGCCGTCGAGTTAATGAAGCAGGGCGAAGATTGGTAACTGATTCGATTTTGCAAGCGGAGGACGATTACTTGTTGGTTATCAACAATTGGCGGTCATCACATAGTTTTCCGTTAAACACTTTTCAAAATGGTCTTCGCAAGAGAGGAGTCAAGATTTTTCAGAATTGCATTGTTTCCCAGCGAATAAAACGCCTTTCTTCAATCGACGCCAAATTGCGGAGGTTCGAAAATATGACCTTGTCGCAAATGCAAGATATAGGGGGTTGCCGAGCGGTATTGCGTTCCGTAAATCAAGTGCGTAAACTTGAAAAATCTTATTTAGAGAGTGACCTAAAGCATGCTCTCCAGAAAGTAAATGATTACATAGAAAATCCGCGTAATTCAGGATACAGAGGATTACACCTTATTTATACTTACCGCTCTGATCGAAAGGCAACGTATAACGAGCTCAAAATTGAAATGCAGTTGCGATCTCAGACACAGCATATTTGGGCCACGGCTGTCGAGACGGTCGGAACGTTTGTCCAACAAGCCCTGAAATCCAGTCAAGGTGAGGAGGAGTGGTTGAGATTCTTTGCGCTAATGGGAAGCGCACTTGCTATTCGAGAGAAAACACCTCTAGTGCCAGGGACACCCGACTCATTAGCCGAATTGCAAAAAGAAATAGAGCACTATAGCAACAAGCTAGATGTGAAGAACAGGCTTGAGCATTATCGAATGGCTCTGAAAGTCATTGATGACGAGAGTTTTGAAGGGTCTCACTTCTTCGTGCTAAAGTTGAATCCCCCAAAACAGGAAGTCACGGTAGCCGGATTCCCCAAGAAGGACTCAAAGCTTGCCTCATATTACTACCAAGGTGCTGAGAACGACCTAGCAAGTGTGCCGGGTGGAGAGGCGGTTATGGTGTCCGTAGATTCCGCCTCCAGCTTGCGTAGAGCCTATCCGAACTACTTCCTGGACACTCGCAAATTTCTGGAACTACTGGCATTTGTCACTGGCCCCGGCTTTGGGCGTCCCAAGACAATCAAGTTGCGCTTAGGGGCTATTGAGGAAACGGGCTGATTGAAGCAAGAATGCCGCAATGTGTCTTAGAGTAAAACGAACAAGGGTACCCAAGTTCTTCAACGATACGCTGGGGGCAGAGAACGGTCTCTGTTGGCAGCGAGTTGACGTTGGACAGGGGTTTACAAGGTGCTGTGATGGGGGGGGGAAAAGGATAGAATGCGTCGTCAAGAGGCGGTCCACCCTTGCATGAAGCCGGATAGTACGTATAATATGCATAGTCCAAATTTGGAGCGAAGGCCATGTTGCGAGTCACATCTCGGGAGTTTCAGCGCAACTTCGGGCGGTGTCAGGACGACGCACTCAAGCAACCGCTGGCGATCACCCGAAACGGCAGGGATCGCCTGGTGATCCTCTCGGTCGACGAGTATGAGCGCCTCAAGCGACGGGACCGTCAAGCGCTTGCCGTCGAAGACCTCTCGGACGAAGAGATCGAGGCGATCAGCCGCGCCGAACCTCCTGCCGAGGCCGCGCAATACGATCACGAGCTGACGGTCGAGGAGGGCGCCGATAGCTGAGGGGATACCCGTCACGCCCTAACGTCGTCATGCCCGGACTCGTTCCGGGCATCCATTTTTTCGGTCGGGTCCGTCGGGTCTTGTGTGAGCGCGTGGATGGCCGCAACGAGTGCGGCCATGACGCATTGGGGGGCGGTGCAGGGTTAGGCTCGTCTACCGAGCGCGGGTCTCCACTCCTGCGCCCGCGGCCTTGCCTGATGCTTGCGCGGCTTTTCCTTGCCGCGCGCACGATCCGGTCGTGGCGCACCCGCGAACTTACTTGACGCGCTCGCGACCTTTCAGGCGCGAGCGGCTCAGGCGCGGCCGACTAAGGCGTGCGCGACTTCGGGCGCGGGCGAACCCGGACCATGGTGCGGTGCACAGGGCGCGGCGGGTGTGCGAGGGTCGGGGCATGCGGCGGGAAAGCACGATGGGCACGGTTGGCGCGGAGAGCGGCGGGAGCGGGTGCTTGGGGGTCGAGCGTTGGTCGACCGTCTTCCGCGCCGTCGTCGCCAGGGTCGTGCGGACTGGTGCGGGCAGCGGCCGCGCCACTCTGGAGGTTTCTCTGTCTCGCCTTGTCTCACTTTGTCTCGGTTTGTCTCGCCTTGTCTCGGAATATCTCGGCAAATTGGGCAAAAAACATGCGGGTGGGAAGTGGGATGTTCAGCCGCTCGCGTCGAGCCGCGAGAGCCTTCGGGCCCGCGGGACACCTCTTGCGCGCGCGAGAGCCTTCGGGCCCGCGCGACATGAATGCCCGGAACAAGCGCGGCCATGACGAAGGGGGGCGGTTGATGGAGGCGGGCTGATGCCCCGATGCCCGGAGAGAATCCGGGCAGGATGAGTCAAGGGAGCAAGGGCGGCTAGATCCGAGCCTGTTCCCTGGCCGCGAAGATGCGCTGGAACGCCGGCGCCGGCACCAGCATGTCCTGCAGCGTGTACTGATCGAGCACGTCGAAGAAGGCCTGCAGGCCTTCCTCGAGGACCCCGGTGAGGCGGCAGGGCCCGGCGATCGGGCAGGTGTTCTCCTCCCGCCCGGCGAAGCACTCGACCAGCTGAAAGTTGCCTTCGGTCGCGCGGATGACCTGGCCCAGGTTGATCTCGCTCGCCGGCATCGCGAGCTCGAGGCCGCCGTTCTTGCCCCGGGTCGTCCTGATGAATCCTTCCTGACCCAGCTGATGGATCAGCTTCATCAGGTGGTTCTCGGAAATGCCGTAGGCGTCGGAGATTTCCCGGATCGTGCAGCGCCGGTGGCGGTTGAGGCCCAGATAGATGAGGGCCCGCAACGAATAGTCGCTGTACTTCGTCAGCTGCATGTGACCGACCTCATCGGTGCGCCCGTCGCATTGACACATCGGAGCGCGCACGACCCGCCGCGCGGGCGACGTGCGTCGCCAGCAGATACCACCGGATCGTACACGAGACGAGTGCTTTGCGCGATTCAGGTGCGTGAGCCATGACCGCGCCGGGACATCCGGGCTAGGATGCGCCACGGCGAAACCGGCACGCGCGAGGGGGGATCATGGCTCTGCATCCGCAGGTTCAGGCGTTTTGCGACGAGATCAACGCGATCGAGGTGGCGCCGCTTCGGGAGCGCCCGCTCGCCGAGGTGCGCGAGGGCTTCCACGATCTGATCATGAGCATGCAGGCGCCGGGTGCCGAGGTAGGGCGCGTGGAGGACCGCGATATTCCGGGGCCGCACGGGCCGATCCGCATCCGCCTCTACTGGCCCAAGGGGGCGGACCCCGCCACGCCGCTGCCGGTCTACGTCAACTACCACGGCAGCGGCTACGTGGTGCTCAGCATCGACACCCACGACGGAGTCTGCCGCGCGCTCTGCGAGGGCGCCGGCTGCATCGTCGTCGGCGTCAACTACCGCAAGGCGCCGGAGAACAAGTTTCCCAAGCCCACGGACGACTCCTGGGCGTCGCTCTGCTGGGTCGCCGAGAACTGCGCGGAGATCGGCGGCGATCCGGCGCGCATCGCCATCGGCGGCGATTCCGCCGGCGGCTGCATTGCCGCCGTCATCGCGCAGCGGGCGAAGCAGGAGGGCGGGCCCGCGCTGGTCTTCCAGCTCATGGTCTATCCCGTCACCGACACGGACGAGGGCCGCGAGTCCTACAAGACCTTCGCCGAGGGCTACGTGCTGACCGCCGAAGCCATGGCCTGGTTCTTCGAGTGCTACTTCAACGACGAGGCGGAGCGCACGGACGTCCGCGCCGCGCCGATCCGTACCGAGGATTTGAGCGGCCTGCCGCCGGCGATGGTGATGACGGCGAGCCACGATCCCCTGCTCGACGACGGCCGCGCGTATGCCGAGAGGCTCAAGGCGGCAGGCGTGCCCACCGAGTACATCAACTACGAGGGCCACATCCACGGCTTCTGGACAGCCACCGGCCAGTTCGACGTGGCCGCCGAGGCCCACGCCGCCGCCTGCGCCGCGCTGCGGAAGGCATTCGGGACGGAGGGGTAGAGCGCCGCACCCGGCCGCATCTATGGACGGCCCTCCCGTTGCAAGAGACGTTGATCTGAGCGGCGTGGGTCAGTTGCAAACATCTATCCGGCATCACCCGTATCGGGGTGCCCAAATGGGGAATCCGCGCACACCCGCCTCTACAGGTGGTAGGCCTCTGAGGCCTCGATAGAAATCAGGCTCGTGGCGCGCCGGTCCGACCTGTACAGCTCATTTCTCCATCGTCTCGCAACCTGGTGGCGGGCCTTCAGCGGGCGGCGTGGTAGGCCTCGCCACTTCGAAGCACGGCCCAGATGATCCGTGCGCTCTTGTTGGCGACGGCAACCGTGGCCCGGTTGAAGCCACGCCGCTGGTGAAGCTGGTTGACCCATGTGTTGAAGGGGTCCGTCTTCCCTGCCGCCGTGCGGACAACGGATCGGGCGCCATGGACGAGCAGATCCTCAAGGCTGAGCGCATGCACGCCATTGGTCCGACTCCATGCGCGAATGCAGGGGCAAACTAAGCGCCTCGCGCCGGCGCCAGCGCATCGATCATGTCTGCGACCGGCTCGGGATTTCGGAGCGCCGGGCTTGCCGGGTGCTGGGGCAGCACCGCTCGACCCAGCGCCGCAACGCGCGTGGCCGTGCCGACGAGGACCGCCTGGTGGCGGACATGATCGAGCTGGCCCGCCAGTATGGCCGCTACGGATACCGGCGGATCGCCGCCCTGCTGCGCGACGCCGGTTGGCAGGTCAACGACAAGCGTGCCCTGCGCCTGTGGCGGCGCGAGGGGCTGAAGGTGCCCGGGAAACAACCCAAGCGGGGCCGTCTGTGGCTCAACGACGGCTCCTGCATCCGGCTGCGCGCC
>LXNI01000531.1_pt1 | contig 42910 bp, 34 predicted proteins | sample 809091 | NCBI WGS metagenome assembly LXNI01 (sample SAMN04870527, study PRJNA318959) | sponge metagenome | biome: 01000161; feature: marine sponge reef; material: water | host: Sarcotragus foetidus | place: Greece: Milos, Mediterranean Sea | collected 2013-05-29 | depth 5-7 m
GCCTCGACACGACCTGGCGCAGCGGCAACCTCGCCCTGCACGCCGCCGCCAACGCCAGCGGCCTGCTCTCCCCCGACAACGAATTCGGCGGACGGCTCGAACTCAGGATGGCGTTCTAGGGCGGTCGGTCCTGGCAGAACGGCGGCCGCGCCGGCCCGCCGGACCCCTTCTTCAACGCCAACCGGCCGGAAGACCCGGAGGCGGCCGAAAAAGTGCTTTCGCCCTGAAATCCTGTCCGCCGCCGCAAGGCGATGTCAGGCGAGAGGATTGACCCAGCGCAGGCCGGGAAACCGCCCCATATCGGCATGGCCGACGTTGTGCGAACCGTTCAGGAGCGTTTCCCACCACCGGCGCGCCGCGAAGTGCTTCCGGAATTGCGAATCGTGTGCGTGCAACAACAGGTTGACGTCGGGGACGATCACCGGCCGAGCCGCCGGGCGGTTTCTTCTGCCTCCAGTTCGTCGGCAAGCTGGTTGAGCCGGTCGGCATCGATGCCCGGTTTCAAGCCGAAGGCATGAGGTTCGACCTTGAAGCGCGTTGCACGGGGCGGTTTGCTGCGAATTTCCAGACCTGCGCGCAGCGCATCGTTCACGACGGCTTTCAAGCTCCGTCCGGTGCGTCGCAACTCACGCTGAAGGAGCTGCTCGACATCCGGGTCGATGGTCAGCGTGGTTCGCATGAAGGCATCAGGAAGCTAGATCTGTCTGATGTCAAGATGCCTCGCTTTGGATGATGGCCTCGCCTATCGTGCCTGCCGTCCTGCGAGGCAGGGGACGGTCAGGCCCGGCCGTGGCAGTGCTTGTATTTCTTGCCGGTGCCGCAGGGGCACGGCGCGTTGCGCGAGACCTTGCCCCAGGTCGCCGGGTTGGCAGGATCGAGGGTTGCAGCCGCCTTGCGCGTGCGCACCGGCGCGATCACGCCGCCGTTGCCGTTGGTGAATTCCGGCTCGGGTTCCAGGGCGTCCAGGGCGTCCAGATCCATCCCGGCCATGCGCGCCATGTCTTCGAGCGATCCGAGCGGCGGCAGGCCGAAGGGCGCAGGATCGCCGCCCATGCCGGGGCCGGACTGTTCCCATTCGGCGCTGCTGTCCTGGGGCAGCAGACTTTCCGGGTCGGCGTCCAGCTCGATTTCCAGATGGCAGAGCGCGCCGACCGTGGTTTCCTTCAGGCCGGAAAGCATGACCTGGAACATGTCGAAGGCTTCGCGCTTGTACTCGATCAGCGGGTCTTTCTGGCCGTAGGCGCGCAGGTTCACCGCCTGGCGCAGATGGTCGAGCTGGAGCAGGTGCTCCTTCCATTGCTGGTCGAGAATCTGGAGCAGGACGCTCTTTTCGGCCAAGCGCATCAGCTCCGGCGAATAGGATGCCGTCTTTTCCGCCATGCGCCGGTTCACGGCGCCGAGGATGCGCTCGTAGATTTCCTGGTCGGCGATCCCTTCCTCGGCCGCCCATTCCCGGATCGGCAGGTCGAGGCCGAAGACGCCCAGCGTTCGGGCGTGCAGGGTGTCGATTTCCCATTGCTCGGGATAGGCGCCCTCGGGGATCGCATCCTCGACGACCGCTTCGATCGCCTCTTCGCGATATTCGCGGACCGTCTCCGAGACGTCGTCGGTCTTCATGATGCCGATGCGCTGGGCGTAGATCACCTTGCGCTGGTCGTTCATCACGTCGTCGAATTTCAGCAGGTTCTTGCGGATTTCGTAGTTGCGCTCCTCAACCTTGCGCTGGGCGCGCTCGACGGCCTTGTTGATCCAGCCGTGGACGACCGCCTCGCCCTCCTTGAGGCCCAGGCGCTGGAGCCAGCCGTCCATGCGTTCCGAGCCGAAAATGCGCATCAGGTCGTCCTGCAGGGACAGGAAGAAGCGCGAATTGCCGGGGTCGCCCTGCCGGCCGGACCGGCCGCGCAGCTGGTTGTCGATGCGCCGGCTCTCGTGCCGCTCCGTCGCGACGACGAACAGGCCGCCGGCGGCCACCACCCGCTTCTTCTTGGCCTCGACGTCAGCGCGGATTTCGGCCTCTTTCGCGTCGCGCTCCGGCCCGGCCGCCATATCGCCCAGTTCCTGCACGATGCGCATGTCTGCGTTGCCGCCCAGGCGGATATCGGTGCCGCGCCCGGCCATGTTGGTGGCGATGGTGACGGCGCCCGGTTCGCCGCCCTGGGCGATGATGAAGGCCTCGCGCTCGTGGTGCCGGGCATTCAGCACCTGGTGCGGGATGTTCTTCCTGCCGAGCTTTTCGGCCAGCAATTCGGACTTCTCGATGCTCACCGTGCCGACCAGCATGGGCTGGCCGCGCTTCGAGCAATCCTCGATCAGGTCGAGCACGGCGGCATCGCGCTCCTCGCCGGTGCGGTAGACCTCGTCGTCCTCGTCGACCCGTTCGACCGGCAGGTTGGTCGGGACGTCGACGACTTCCAGCTTGTAGATGTCGATGAATTCCGCCGCCTCGGTCATGGCCGTGCCGGTCATGCCGGCCAGCTTGGGATACATGCGGAAATAGTTCTGGAAGGTGATCGACGCGACGGTCTGGTTCTCGTTCTGGATCTCGACGCCTTCCTTCGCCTCGAGCGCCTGGTGCAGGCCGTCCGAATACCGCCGGCCCTCCATCATGCGGCCGGTGAATTCGTCGATGATGACGACCTTGTCGTTCTTGACGATATAGTCGGTATCGCGCCGGAACAGCTTGTGTGCGCGCAGCGCCTGGTTGGCGTGGTGGACCACGCTGACATTCTGGATGTCGTAGAGGCCCTCCCCGTCGAGCAACCCGGCCTCGCGCAGCAGGGTCTCCAGATGCTCGTTGCCGGCGTCCGTGAGCGCGACCGTCTTCTGCTTCTCGTCGATCTCGTAATCGTCCGGCAACAGGTCCGGGATGAGCTTGTCGACCGCCACATAAAGTTCGGAGGTGTCGTCGGTCGGGCCGGAGATGATGAGCGGCGTGCGCGCCTCGTCGATCAGGATCGAATCCACCTCGTCGACGATCGCGAAGTTGAACGGCCGCTGGACCATCTCCTCCAGGTCGAACTTCATGTTGTCCCGGAGATAGTCGAAGCCGTACTCGTTGTTGGTGCCGTAGGTCACGTCGCAGCCATAGGCCGCGCGCCGCTCGTCGTCGCTGAGTTCGTGGGTGATGCAGCCGACGGTCAGGCCGAGAAACTTGTAGATCTGCCCCATCCACTCGGCATCGCGCCGGGCGAGATAGTCGTTGACGGTGACGACATGGACGCCCTTGCCGGCGAGCGCGTTCAGGTAGACCGGCAGCGTCGCCACCAGCGTCTTGCCCTCGCCGGTCTTCATCTCGGCGATCATGCCCCGGTGCAGGATGGTGCCGCCGATCAGCTGCACGTCGAAATGGCGCTCGCGCAGGGTGCGCCAGGATGCTTCCCTGACCGTGGCGAAGGCGTCGACCAGCAGGTCGTCCAGCGCCTCGCCCTGCTCGTGGCGCTGCCGAAGCCAGCCGGTGCGCGCGGCCAGCTCCGCGTCCGACAGCGCCTGCATCTCGGGCTCCAGACTGTTGATCCGGTCGATCAGCGGCTGAACGCGGTTGATGTAGCGTTCGTTGGCCGAGCCGAGAAATTTCCGGGCGAGATTGCCGAACATGTAGGGCATTCCTGAAACAGGTAAGGCGTTGCGCCCGGCCGGTCGAAAAGCGGGCGGATCGGGCCTTCGAAGCGGGTGGGCTGCGGCGTGAAACCGGACCGATGACAGATAGGGGGGGCGCCCGAACCTGTCAACGAACCGGGCCGTCTATGCCGCGGTCACGCCTCGCCGCGCAGGATGGCGCCGGTCGTCGCCCGCGTTGCCGCCCGGTAGCCGTCCGCCGTCACGCTCAGATGGTCGCGCAGAAGCGCATGGAACGCCGGCAGCCTGTGGAACGGCACGGCCGGATAGGCATGGTGCTCGACATGGTAAGGCATGTTCCACGCGATGAAGCGCACCAACCGGTTGGTGAAGGTCGTGCGCGTGTTCTCCAGCATGTTGGCGACATGGGGGCAGCCGGTGTGCTCGGCCAGCAGATACAGGCGCAGGAAGGGCTGCCCGAGGAACGCCGGGAGCACCCAGAGCCACAGCAGCGCGGCGCTGCCGGCCAGGATCGAGACCGCCCCTGCCGCCGCGTATACCGCCAGAAACGAGCGGGCCTCCCAGATCACGGCGGCCCGTGCGGACGGCGGCACGAAGCCGTCGCGGTTTCGGCCGGCGGCGTTGACCAGCAGCGTGCGGACCTGGCTGGTGAAGTAGGGGCCGCCGGCGATGAGCCAGGCGAGGCCGGCCTTCGACGTCGGCAACGGCCGGGCCAGTTCGGGGTCGCGCGCCGGATCGTGGGTGTAGCGGTGGTGGTCCATGTGAAAATGGTGGAACCAGACCGGCGGCAGCAGGTTGACCAGCCCGGCGCCCCAGCCCGCCGCCGCATTCAGGCCGGCGCTGCGGAACGGCGTCTTGTGCACGGCCTCGTGCTGCAGGCAGAACAGGAAGACCAGCAAAATGCCGTGGAGCGGCAGCAGGACCGGCCAGCCGGGCGCCTGCAGGGCGATCGCGCAGCCGGTGGCGCCGAGGGCGGCGAGATGGCCGGCAAGATGCGCGAGGCCCTTGCGGTCGGAGCGCTGCAAGAGCTCACGCCGCTGGTCCCGGCCCAGCCGGCCGACCGCCTCGCGATGGTCCGGCGTCCGTTGCGGCTGTCCGTCTGCGTCCATCGATCCCTATCCGCTACGCGGCCGGGCATTGAGCGCCCGCCGGTTCTGGTCCCTAATGGGGCCGCATTCGCCGTCGCAATCGTAACACAAACCGGATGTCGATGAACCTGTCCGATTCGGTGCCTGACGCCTGGTTTTCGGCCGACTATGCTGCAGCGCGCGCGAAATTCCGCGCGGCGGCGGAACGGGCCGGCGCGGCGCTTTCCGCCCACCGCAACCCGAACGCCCGGCAGCCGGACGGCGGCGACCTGACGACCGATGTCGCCCGGCTCGGACCGGCGCCGGGCGAGGCGGCCGGCGTGCTGATCGCTTCGTCCGGCACCCACGGGGTGGAAGGTTTCTGCGGCTCCGGCTGCCAGGTCGGGATGCTGGAGACCGGCGCATACCGTCTCCTGCCGCCCGGGTGCGCCCTGGTCCTCGTTCACGCCATCAATCCCTACGGCTTCGCCTGGCTGCGCCGGGTGACGGAAGACAATATCGACCTCAACCGCAACAATCTGGATCATAGCGCCGGCCATCCGGCCAACCCGAGATATGCCGAAATCCATGCCTGGCTGACGCCGCGCGACTGGCATGGGAAAGGTCGCGACGAGGCTGACGCCGCCGTCGCCGCCTATATCAACGAGCACGGGCTGTTCGCCTTCCAGGAGGCTGTGAGCGGCGGCCAGTACGACTATCCGGACGGCCTGTTCTACGGCGGCCGGGCGCTCTCCTGGTCGGCCCGGACCTGGCGGGAGATCGTCGAGACGCATTGCCGGGGTGCGGGACGGGTGGCGCATCTGGATTTTCACACCGGGCTCGGCGACTATGGCGCCTGCGAGATCATCAGCGTCGAAGGCGCCGGCGGAGCGGGTGCGGAGCGGGCGCACCTCTGGTATGGCGACGAGGTGAAATCGCCGGAAAAAAACGACAGTCTTTCCGCCGTCGTGACCGGCTCCGTGGAGAACGGTTTCAACGGCATCGGGCAGGAGACCGAGGTTACGACCGTCGCGCTGGAATACGGCACCAGGCCGGTATACGAGGTCCTCGAAGCCCTGCGCGCCGACAACTGGCTGCACCTCCACGGCGATCCGGCTTCGGAGGAGGGCAAGGCAATCAAAATGCAGATCCGCGACGCCTTCTACGGCGACGAACCGGAATGGAAACAGATGATCTGGGCGACGGCGGACCGGGTCGTGCGCCAGGCCGCCGCCGGCCTGGCAGGATAGGCGCATTATGACAGTACCGGCCAGATCGCACTTGCGTTGAGAAATCCGGGTTGGCTCGCCGCCTCACCGCCCGGAATTCTGCCCTGCGTCTTGACCGTTTGGCGCGGCGAACTGCATAGGTTCTGCCCAGTCCAGGTCTGCCGACCGGCCCCAAAAAGCAGGGGCCTCCGAAGAGGCCCCGCGCCCTGCGGTCGAAACCGCAAGGGGTGTTGCCTGCAACCTACACCTGCCTGTCGGGACTATCAAGCGCGTTCGGCCTGAAGCCGGCGGGGACGGGACTACCGCCGGCCGCCGGACGGGTATCGCGAGCGGGGACAATTCGTGATAGTCGGATGCGAGGATCGGGCGCAGCGCCGGCACGACCGGCAGATCGTCTCGGATCGATTTTGCGAGCGATCTAACCCGATATTCAACAACAATATGTGGTTCGAAAAAGACACACCATGACTGCACCGACCGCCGAAGTCGTTCTGCCGAGCCCGGATTTCGACGCAGCTCTCGTCTTCTTCCGCGATACTCTCGGCTTCCGGCTCGACGCCATCCATCCGGCCGACGATCCGGCGGTCGCCAGCCTGTCCGGCTACGGGCTCAGGCTGCGGCTGGACCGCGATGCCGAAGGCCCGCCGCCGCAGCTGCGGATTGCGAGCAGCGAGCCGTCGACGCTGCTGAACGGCGCGCGGGAAATCACGGCGCCCAACGGCGCAACCGTCACCGTGGCGGACGCCGATCCGCCAATCGACCTGCCGCCGCTGGACCAGAGACTGACGATTCTGAAGGCGGACGGCGGCAACGGCGGCTGGGGCGTCGGCCGGGCCGGCATGCTCTACCGCGACCTGATCCCGCAACGCGAGGGCGGGCGCTTCATCGCCTCCCATATCCGGATTCCGGACGGCGGGCCGGTGCCGGACAATGTCCACTTTCACAAGATCCGCTTCCAGATGATCTACAATTACAAGGGCTGGGTCCGGCTGGTTTACGAGGACCAGGGCGAGCCCTTCGTCATGGGGCCGGGGGATTGCGTGCTCCAGCCGCCGGAGATCCGCCACCGGGTGCTGGAATGCTCGGACGGGCTGGAGGTCGTCGAGATCGGCTGCCCGGCCAACCACATGACCCTGCTCGACCACGACCTGCCCCTGCCGACCGGCCGGCGCCTGCCGGAGCGGGATTTCGGCGGCCAGCGTTTCGTGCTGCACCGGGCCGAAGGCGCCGGCTGGGCGCCGGCCGACCTCGCCGGGTTCGAAGCACGCGACCTCGGCATCGCGGCGGCGACCGGCGGACTGGCGGAAGTCGCGGTGCTGCGGCAGGCGGCCGGCGATATCGATGCGACTGTGCAGAATGGCGGCGAGTTCCTCTTCCACTTCGTATTGGACGGCCGCCTGACCCTGACGATCGACGGCCGGGAGCCGGACAGCCTGGCCGCGGGAGACAGCTTCACCCTGCCCGGCGGCATGCCCTGTCGCATCGGCGCAGCATCGGGGCCGCTTGAACTGCTCCGGGTCCGGCTGCCGTAACGGCGCCCCGGCCCGGCTGCGGACCGCCTGCGGGCTTGCCACGCGGCCGGCAGGAGTGACAGGATTCGGATATCCCCGAAGGAAGGAACCCTGTCATGATTTCGCGCCGCTGTTTTCTGGCAACCTCGGCTGCGGCGACCCTGCTGCCTTCGGCGGCCCGCGCCGTCGGCGCGCCGATGCCGATCTTCGACGCCCATATCCATTTCAGCCACGATGCGGCGGAGCGCCATTCCGTCAGGGAGGCCGTCGCGATCCTCGAACGGGCCGGGCTGAAACGGGCGCTGGTGTCGAGTTCGGGAGACGCCGGCACCCGCGCCCTCTATGCCGCCGCGCCCGACCTGGTCCTGCCCAGCCTGCGCCCCTACCGCCGGCGCGGCGAGATCAGCCGCTGGGTCGACGATCCGTCGGTGGTCGATTTTCTGGAAGACCGGCTCAAGCGGTTCCGCTGGGTCGCGGTCGGCGAATTCCACCTGTTCGCCGGGCAGACGGAAAAGGCCGTGCCGCGGCGCATGATCGAACTGGCGCAGCAGCACAATCTTCTGCTGCACGCCCACTCCGATACCGGCGCCGTCGACGGGATATTCGCCCAATGGCCGGACGCCAGGGTCCTGTGGGCCCATTCCGGCTTCGACGATCCCGACACTGTCGGCCCGATGCTGGAGAAACACCCGAACCTGTGGACCGATCTGGCCTTCCGCAGCGAACACGCCCACGGCGGGCGGGTCGACGACGACTGGCGCAGCCTGTTCGCCGCTTTCCCCGACCGGGTCACGGTGGGCACCGACACCTTCACCCCGGAACGCTGGCACCATGTCGTCGAACACGCCAACTGGACCCGGGAATGGCTGCGCGACCTGCCGCCGGACCTGGCCGAAAAAATCGCCTGGCGCAACGGCGAGGCGATGATCCGGCCCCACCTGGCGCAGTTGCGCTAGCGCGCGATGGCCGGGCGGCGCCAGCGCGGGCCGGCGGTTGCGGCGGCGTTCGCGTTCGCCCTGGCGGCCGGAAACGCGAACGCCTGCGAGCGGCCGCAGGGCTGGGACGGCGGCAGCAAAATCGTCGGAAAGTCCTGGACCGTGTGGTGGCAGTCCGCCCCGGCCGCCATCCCGGTCGGCGGCCATTTTTCCCTTCGCTTCCGGCTCTGCGGGCCGCCGGCCCGGCAGGTCAGGGTGCGCGGCTGGATGCCGGACCACCGGCACGGCATGAACTACCGGCCCGGCGTCACCCTCACCGGCCGGAGCGGCGCCGCCGAGGGCCTGCTGTTCCACATGCCGGGCCGGTGGCAGCTCATCCTCGAAATTGCCGGCGCGGCCAGCCGGGAGAAGCTGGTCGCCGAAATGGTGCTGGAATGAGGCGGCGTCCCGGCATCGGCTGTGTCTTGCCACCGGCCGCTTCGGTATCGGCCGCCATTCGTCGCCGATCGTCCCCGTCATTTCGGTCGGAGCCGCCCGCAGGGCGGCGGAGGGGACAAATCCTTGCGGATTATATCTGTGACTTAGCGTTTGCCGCCCACTGCCGCTCCCATAGCCGAGGCCGTAGAGTCCCCTCGGTGGCACCCCGGACGGAGCGAAGCAGAATTCCGGGGACCAGAGCCACGGGGAAAGGCCTTACGGATCGTCCCTGGGCCCCGGATCGAGTCCGGGGCGGCAATCTTACAAATGACTGATATCATTAGATTAATCCTAGTTGCATTCTGTATACAATGGGCCGTGGCCGCGCTTCCGGCCGGGGCCGTCGACTTCACGGCTGCCGAAAAGCGCAAGATCCTGCGCCACGGTCCGTGGCCGCCGGCGGCGACGGCCGATCCGAGCAACCGGGCTTCCGGCAACCCCTCTGCGATCGCCTTCGGGCGGGTGCTGTTTCTCGACTCCCGCCTGTCGGTCTCCGGCACGGTTTCCTGCGCAACCTGCCACCGGCCGGACGCGGGCTGGACCGACGGCCTTGCGCGCAGCCGCGGCCAGCGGGCCGTCGACCGCAACGCGCTCAGCCTGTTCAACCTGCGCTTCAACCGCTGGTTCGGCTGGGACGGTGCGCAGGACACCCTGTGGGCCCAGAATCTCCGGCCGCTGCTCGACCGGCGCGAAATGGGCATCGGCGCGGCCGGCGCGGCGCGGCTGGTCCGTGACGACCGCCGCCTCGCCTGCGGCTACCGGGAGGCCTTCGGCCAAGCGCCCGGCGCGGACGACGAAGGGGTCTTCGTCGATCTCGGCAAGGCGCTGGCCGCGTTCCTGGAGACCCTCGTCACCGGCCGCACGCCGTTCGACGATTTCCGCGACGCGCTCGCCCGCAACGACGCCGCCGGCCGGGCCCGCTATCCCGACGCCGCAAAGCGCGGCCTGCGCCTGTTCGTCGGCCGCGGCAACTGCGCCTTCTGCCATTTCGGCCCGGCCTTCGCCAATGGCGAGTTCGCCGATGCCGGCGTGCCGCATTTCGCCGGACCCGGCCGGGCCGATCCCGGCCGCTTCGGCGGTATCCGGAAATTGCGCAAAAGCCCCTACACATTGCTGGGCCGCTTCAACGACGATCCGGCCCGGTCCACCGCCGTCAAGACCCGCCATGTCCGCCTGGCCCACAGCAATTTCGGCGAATTCCGGGTGCCGGGCCTGCGCAACGCGGCGCTCACCGCGCCCTACATGCATGCCGGCAGCCTGAAGACGCTTGCCGATGTCGTCCGGCACTATTCGACCCTCGACGAGGAACGGCTGCACGCCGGCGGCGAACGGATCCTGCGCCGGCTCGACCTGAGCGCCCGGGAACAGGCCGACCTGGTGGCGTTTCTGGAGTCGTTGACCGAAGCGGAACCGCGGCGCGACGGTGCAGCGAAACCCGGGACCTCACCATGTCGTTAACGGTTCCGGCCTTACCCACCGATTGAATTCATTGCCGCCAGTCGCTATTCTCCCGCCCATGCCGTCGTTTCTCGAATTCGAAAAGCCTATCGCCGAGCTCGAAGGCAAGATCGAAGAACTGCGCCATCTGACCGACGGCGGCGCCCTCAATATTGCCGAAGAAGTCGGCCGGATGCAGGAGAAGGTGGAGCGCATGCTGCGCACCACCTATTCGAAGCTGACGCCGTGGCAGAAGGTGCTGGTCGCGCGCCATCCGGAGCGCCCGCACGCGCTGGAATATATCGAAAACCTGTTCGGGGATTACCTGCCGCTGGCCGGCGACCGGGCCTTTGCCGAGGACCGCGCCATCGTCGGCGGCCTCGCGCGCTTCGACGGCCGCTCCGTGGTCGTGATCGGCAACGAGAAGGGCCACGACACCGAATCGCGCCTGACCCACAATTTCGGCATGGCCCGGCCGGAGGGCTATCGCAAGGCAATGCGCCTGATGCGGCTGGCAGAACGGTTCGGCCTGCCGGTCATCACCCTGATCGACACGTCCGGCGCCTATCCCGGCAAGGGCGCGGAGGCGCGCGGCCAGGCCGAAGCCATCGCCCGGTCGATCGAGACCTGCCTCGATCTTGAGATCCCGCTGATCGGCCTCGTGATCGGGGAGGGCGGGTCCGGCGGCGCCATCGCGCTGGCCGCGGCCAACCGGGTGCTGATGCTCGAACACGCGGTCTATTCGGTGATCTCGCCGGAAGGCTGCGCCTCCATCCTGTGGCGCGATTCGGACGTCGCGCAGGATGCCGCCGACGCGCTCAAGCTGACGGCGCAGGACCTGTTCGGCCTGGAGGTGATCGACGCCATCGTGCCGGAACCGGTCGGCGGCGCCCACCGCGACAGGGACCTCGTCTTCGCCAACGCGAAGGCCGCCATCGCTACGGCGCTGGACGCGCTGCTCAAGGTCGACGGCCCGGTCCTGCGCAAGCAGCGCCGCGAAAAATTCCTCGCCATGGGCCGGAAGGGGCTGGGGTAGGCTCTACCCCGCTTCGCCCTTCGAGTGGGCGTGGGCATGCGAAAAAGGCACTGACCAAATTCCCCTCCCCTTGGGGGAGGGGCTAGGGGAGGGGTCGTCCGCCGGCGCGCCAATGCTGCTTCCGGCTGGGTTCCGGCCGCCGCATACCCCTCCCCCTGACCCCCTCCCCCAAGGGGAGGGGAGACGCGTCGCTCTACCTGTCGGATCCGACTGAAAACTCTTCGCTGAGGTATCCCCTTTGAGGACGGGGCGTCCGCTGCTGCGCCGACGCCGCTGCCCCTCGCCCGGCTCAGAAATCCTTCGCATCCAGCGGCAGCGCGCTCAGCACTTGCGGGCCGTTGTCCGTAATCAGCACCGGCTGTTCCAGCTTCACGCCGTCGGGGCCGCCAAGCGCGCCGACATAGCTTTCGACGCAGACGATCATGTTCGCTTCGAAATGGCCGTCATACATGCCGTCGTCGGCGTCCTCGGGATAGAGCACGAACGGATATTCGACTCCCAGGCCGCAGCCGTGGACGAGGTCGGCGTAGCGGTTGGGCAGGTAGGTGTCGGGCAGGCGAAAGGATCTGGAGGCGAAGTCCACGAACGACATGCCGGGGCGCAGCAGGTCGATATTGTGCTCGATCTGGGCTTTCGAAAGGTCGAGCAGGGTGGCCTGCGCCGGGGTCGGCCGGCGGCCGCCGACCACCCAGCTGCGCGAGATGTCGTTGTAGAAGCCCATCGGGCCGATCAGGTCGGTATCGAGGGAGAGCAGTTCGCCCGCCTGCATGACCCGGCTCGACGTTTCCTGGAACCACGGGTTGGTGCGCGGGCCGGCGGCGAGCAGGCGGGTCTCCGGATATTCGCCGCCGCGGGCCAGGCTCTCGCCGACCAGATGGCCGAAGGCCTCGGACTCCCGCGTGCCGGGGACGGCGAAGCCATACAGGGATCGAACGCTCTCCTCGCAGGTGGCGAGCGAAGCCCGGAAGGCGGCGATTTCCCCGGCCGACTTGATGGCGCGCGCATGTTCCAGGATCGCCTTGCCGTCGACGGCGCGGATGCCCTCCTCTGCAAGCGCCCAGACCATCAGGGTGTCCGCCCGGTCGACGGCCAGGATGTCCGCCGCGCAGCCGTGTTCCTCCAGCGTCCCGCGAATCTGCGCCGCCCAGCGCCGCGCCATCGCTTCGGCGTTATCGGCGACCAGCATGTAGTCGAAAGGGATCGACGGCCGGACGTCGCTGACGCTCTCCAGCCCGGCGCTCAGATGCCGGCCGGTCGCCAGGTCGAACAGGACCGTCGGCCCGTGGGCGAAGACCAGCGCGTAGCGGACGATATTGTGCATCGTCCAGACCTGCATGTTCCGCGTGCCCGTCGCGTAGCGAAGGTTGACCGGATCGACCGTCAGCACCGCCGCGCGGTCCCGGCGGCGAAGCTCCTGCCGTATCCGCGCGGCGCGATGGGTGCGGATCGCCGCCTCGTCGACGGACCCGAGGCGCGGCGGGCCGTCAGCCATCGCCGTCTCCGGCCTCTTCCGATTCCAGTTCGGCGCGCAGCACGTTCTTGGCGATCTTCTCGATGGTCGAGCGCGGGAAATCGTCGACCAGGCGGACTTCCGTCGGCACCTTGAAATCGGCGAGCGATTGCCGGCAGGCGGCGACGATCTTCTCGCCGTAGTCCGGCGGCGCGTTGGCCGCCCCGCCGTCGACCAGGATGTAGGCGACCGGCACCTCGTCCAGCATCGGATGCTTCTTTGCGACGACCGCGACCTCGCGGGCCAGCGGCTGTTCGGCGATTACCCGTTCGACCTCCGACGCGGCGACATTCTCACCGCCGACCTTGAGCATGTCCTTGGCCCGGTCGGCGAAGCTGCAGAAGCCGTCGCTGTGGACCGCGATCTTGTCGCCGGTGGTGAAGAAGCCTTCCTCGTCGAACGCGTCCGCGGTCGCCTTCTCGTTGCCGAGATATTCGGCGAACATGGAAAGCCCGCGCACGCCGCGGATGAACAGGTCGCCGGTCTCGTCCGGGCCGACCGGCGCGCCGGCCTCGTCCAGGATGCGGATATCGTATTCGACCGAGGGCTTGCCGATGGAGAGCGGCCGGTTCGGCAGATGGACGTCGCCGACGAAGCCGTGGGTGATGGTCTCGGACATGCCCCACCAGCCGATCGTCTTGACGCGGAAAATCTCGTCGGTCGGCGGGCTGCAGATGCCGTTGCCCATCAGGCGGAACGGGTGGCGCTTCGGCACCTCGTAATCCATCAGCGCCCGGTTCATGAAGGGCACCATGCTGGTCCATGTGCAGCCGTTGCGGATCGCCACGTTCCAGAAGCGGCGGGCCGAAAAGCGGGGCTGAACGACACAGGTCGCGCCGGCCCACAGGGAAGCGAGCACGCAGTAAGCCTGGGCGTTGGTGTGGAAGATCGGCAGGTAGGTCAGGTGGCAGTCGGTCTCGCGCAGGTCTTCGTGCAGCGCATTCATCTTCGCGCCCCACAGGCCGTTGCCGTGCAGCCAGAGCACCGCCTTGGGCCGGGAGGTCGTGCCCGAGGTGAACTGGACGGAGAGCGGCGCCATCGGGTCGGCCGGACGGCGCGGCGCATCCGCAGGATCGCCCGCCAGCCGGGCGAAGCTGTCGCCGCCCGGCCCGCTGCCCGGCGCGCTGCCCGGCGTCGGCGCCTCGCCATTGTCGGTGTCGGTGACGGCGACCCAGCGCAGGTCCTTGCAGGCGCCGCCGACCATGGCAGCAAATTTCGGCTGGGTGATGGCGGCGACGGCGCCGGAACGGTCGGCGAAATAGGTCATCTCGTCGGCTGCCGAGCGCGCGTTGGTGGTCACGCAAATGGCGCCGATCTTCGCGCAGGCGAACCAGGCGAACAGGATCTCCGGGCAGTTGTCGAGATGGACCAGGAGGCTGTCGCCGGCCTTTATGCCCCGCGCCGCCAGGCCCGCCGCCACCCGGTCGACCTCATGGGCGAACTCGGCGAAGGTCCAGGCCGCGCGCGGCCCGACGAACGGCTCCCAGACCAGGAACGGCTTGTCCGGATGGCTTGCCGCCCGGGCGGCAACCAGCGCCGGGATGTCGAAGCCGGCAAAGGGATGAACGAGAGGCGATTCGATCCGGCGCATGGCGGTCCTTCGAGACGAGGTTTCGTGACGCGGTCCTGCGGACCGCTCCTCAACCTCTCCTCAGGATGAAGCTGAAAATGTCAAGTCAACATATCCTCTTCATCCTGAGGAGGGGCTGAGGAGCAGCGCGGAGCGCTGCGTCTCGAAGCCCCGTCTCGAAGGACGAAACGGCCGTCTCGAAGGAGGTCACTCGGCCGCCTTGAGATTCGGCGGGTACCGCCTTCTATTGCAGAAAATCTGTCGAACGGACGGAACCATGAGCGGCTGGCAATTCTGGATCGACCGGGGCGGCACCTTTACCGATGTCGTGGCCAAGGCGCCGGACGGGCGGCTGGCGACCCACAAGCTGTTGTCGGAGAACCCCGAGCGCTATCCCGACGCCGCGATCCAGGGCATCCGCGACATTCTCGGCCTGGCGCCCGGCCAGCCGATCCCGGCGGCGCGGATCGACGCCGTCAAGATGGGTACCACCGTCGCCACCAACGCGCTGCTCGAGCGCAAGGGTGAGCGCACGCTGCTCGTCGTCACCCGTGGCTTCGCCGACGCCCTGCGCATCGCCTACCAGGTCCGCCCGCGCCTGTTCGCCCGCAACGTCGTGCTGCCGGAGCTGCTCTACAGCCGGGTCGTCGAGGTCGACGAGCGGATCATGGCCGACGGCACGGTCGAGACGCCGCTCGACCTTGCCGGCGCCGAAAGGGAAATCCGCGACGCCTACGAGGCCGGCTACCGCTCGGTCGCGATCCTGTTCATGCACGGCTACCGCTATACCGATCACGAACGGCAGGTCGCCGGCCTGTGCCGCGACATCGGCTTCGCCCAGGTCTCGGTCAGCCACGAGGTCAGCCCGCTGATGAAGCTGGTCGGCCGCGGCGACACCACCGTGGTCGATGCCTACCTGTCGCCGATCCTGCGCCGCTATGTCGACCGGGTTGCCGGCGAGATCGGCGATACCCGGCTGATGTTCATGCAGTCGAACGGGGGGCTGACCGACGCGCGCCGCTTCCAGGGCAAGGACTCGATCCTGTCCGGCCCGGCCGGCGGCATCGTCGGCGCGGTGCGCACGGCGGAGATGGCCGGCTTCGGCAAGCTGATCGGCTTCGACATGGGCGGCACCTCGACCGACGTGTCCCACTATGCCGGCGAATACGAGCGCGCGTTCGAAACGCTGGTCGCCGGGGTGCGGATGCGCGCGCCAATGATGCAGATCCATACCGTGGCGGCCGGCGGCGGCTCCATCCTGCATTTCGACGGCGCGAAATACCGCGTTGGGCCGGACAGCGCCGGCGCCAACCCCGGCCCGGCCTGCTACCGGCGCGGCGGGCCGCTCACCGTGACCGACGCCAACGTCATGCTCGGCAAGATCCAGCCGGACCATTTTCCCGCCGTGTTCGGGCCGGACGGCGACCTGCCGCTCGACCGTGAGGCGGTGGTGCAGCGCTTCGCGGCGCTGGCGCAGGAGATCGAGCGCGCGACCGGCGACCGGCGGACGCCGCAGCAGGTCGCCGAGGGTTTCCTCACCATCGCGGTCGAGAACATGGCCAACGCGATCAAGGAAATCTCGATCCAGCGCGGCTACGACGTGACCGAATACACATTGGCCTGCTTCGGTGGCGCGGCCGGCCAGCATGCCTGCCCGATCGCCGATACGCTGGGCGTGACCCGGGTCTTCATCCATCCCTTCGCCGGCGTGCTCTCGGCCTATGGCATGGGCCTCGCCGATGTCCGGGCCCTGCGCGAGACCGCGGTAGAGGCGATTCTGGACGCCGGCCTGACCGGCGAGTTGAACGCGACCCTGGACAGACTGGCCAGTTCAGCTAAATCGGAAATATCCGAACAAAATGTACCGGCAGAAAATATCGCGGTCCACCGCCGCGCCCATATCCGCTACGACGGCACCGATGCGGCGATCGTCGTCGCGGCCGGGACGCTCGGGGAAACGGTCGCAGCGTTCGAGGACGCCCACCGCCAGCGCTACGGCTTCATCGTACCGGACAAGGCGATGGTCGTGGAGGCGGTCTCCGTCGAGGCGGTCGGCGCGACCGACAGGGTCGAGGACGCAATCGTCGCGCGCACCAACGATGACGCGCCGGCGGCCATCGACCGGGCGCGCTTTTTCTCGGGCGGAGAATCGCACGAATCCGCCATTTTCGACCGCGACCGGCTGCAACCCGGCGACCGGATCGCCGGCCCGGCCATCGTCCGGGAGGCGACGGCGACCACCGTCGTCGAGCCGGGCTGGGCCGCCACGGTGAGCGAACGCAACCATCTGGTGCTCGAGCGGGTCGTGGCGCTCGACCGCGGCGTGGCGGTCGGCACCCGGGCCGATCCCGTGATGCTGGAGGTGTTCAACAACCTGTTCATGTCGGTCGCCGAGCAGATGGGCGCGGTGCTGGAGAACACGAGCTATTCGGTCAACATCAAGGAGCGGCTGGACTTCTCCTGCGCCATCTTCGGGCCGACCGGCGACCTGATCGCCAACGCGCCGCACATGCCGGTCCATCTCGGCAGCATGAGCGAGAGCGTGCGCGAGATCATCCGCCGCCGCGCCGGCACGATGCGGCCGGGCGAGGTCTATGTCCTCAACGCGCCCTATGCCGGCGGCACCCATCTGCCGGACGTGACCGTCATCACGCCGGTCTTCACAGAAAATAGACAGACTATTCTGTTTTTCGTCGGCTCGCGCGGCCATCATGCGGATATCGGCGGCATTACGCCGGGCTCCATGCCGCCGGATTCGCGCATCGTCGAGGAAGAGGGCGTGCTGTTCGACAACGCCCTGCTGGTCGAGGACGGCCGCTTCCTGGAGGCCGAGACCCGGGCGCTGCTCATCGGCGCGCGCTATCCGGCGCGCAACCCGGACCAGAATATCGCCGACCTCAAGGCCCAGATCGCCGCCAACGAGAAGGGCGTGCAGGAGATCGGCCGCATGATCGGCCAGTTCGGGCTCGACGTCGTCCATGCCTATATGGGCCACGTCCAGGACAATGCCGAGGAGCAGGTGCGCCGGGTGCTCGACCGGCTCAGCGACGGCGCGTTCACGAGCCCGATCGACGCCGGCGGCGAGATCCGCGTCGCGATCCGGGTTCACCGGGAGAAGCGCACTGCGGATATCGATTTCACCGGCACCTCGGCCCAGCTGCCGAATAATTTCAACGCGCCGTCGGCCGTGTGTCGCGCCGCCGTGCTCTACGTCTTCCGGACGCTGGTCGACGAGGACATCCCGATGAACGAGGGCGTGCTCAAGCCGCTCAACATCGTGATTCCCGACGGCTCGATGCTGAAGCCGGTCTATCCGGCCGCCGTCGTCGCCGGCAATGTCGAGACCTCGCAGATCGTGACCAACGCGCTCTACGGCGCCATGGGCGTGCTCGGCTCGGCCCAGTCGACCATGAACAACGTCACCTTCGGCAACGACCGGCACCAGTATTACGAAACCGTCGCCGGCGGCATGGGCGCGGGCGAGGGCCATGACGGCGCGAGCGCGGTCCAGACCCACATGACCAACGCGCGCCTCACCGATCCGGAAGTCCTCGAATGGCGCTTCCCGGTCATGCTGGAGGACTTCCGCCTGCGCCACGGCTCGGGCGGCGCGGGTCGCTGGCGCGGCGGCGACGGCTCGGTACGCCGGCTGCGCTTCCTGGAGGACATGACGGTCGCCATCCTGGCCTCGCGCCGCATCTATGCGCCCTTCGGCGCGGCGGGCGGCGAGCCGGGCTCCAAGGGCCGCAACTGGGTCGAGCGCGCCGACGGCAGCACCGTCGCCATGACCGGCACCGACAAATGCCAGGTCGGCCCGGGCGACGTGTTCGTCGTCGAAACGCCGGGCGGCGGCGGTTACGGCACGCCGGCCGAGATGCGCGAGGCGGCGGAATAGGGCGATTGCCGGGCGGCGTGTGCGGGCATAGATTCCGGCCATGACCGTTGCAGCACCCGCGCAATCCGAAGACAAACGCCAGGCGCGGCTCGACGCCGTGCGCGCCATCGTGCTGGGGGCGCTGGGCGGCCGGGAAGCGCGGGTCTGGCTCTACGGGTCTTTTGCCGACCGGACGGAGCGGGTCTACAGCGATATCGACGTCGCGATCGAACCGGCCGCGCCGCTGCCGGCGGGGTTCCTCCTGGACCTTCACGAGACGCTGGAACTGAGCACCGTGCCGCGCACCGTCCATGTCGTGGACCTGTCCGATGCGGACGGCGGCTTTGCCGAAACCGTCCGGCGGAAAGGCATCCTGTGGAGCGGCTGACCCGTCGGCTGTACGACGCCGACTCGGCCCTGGTGCGGCTCGGCGAGGTGCTGGCGATCGAAACGCCGACCGAAGTCGAGCGCGACGCCGCGATCAAACGCTTCGAATTCACCTTCGAAGCCGTCTGGAAAGCGGCGCAACGCTATCTGGCGGTCATGGAACAGGTCGAGGCGGGGTCGCCCGGCGCGGTCATCCGGGCCTGCCGGGAGGCCGGTATCGGCGATGAGGACGCGGCCGAAGCCCGCCTGGAGGCCGCGAAGGACCGGAATCTGACCAGCCACATGTATAAGGAAACGGTGGCTGAGGCGATTTTCGCCCGGCTGCCCGGCTGCCCGGACACCGCGACGCGCTGGCTGCATGGTTCGCGGACATCGCCGCCCGCGCAGAGCAGCGGCCGTAGATTTCGGCGAGAATCCGGCTTTGTAGGGGAGGGTTTAAAACCCTCCCCTACGCCCTCTGGTATTCCGGTCGAAATGCCGGGTCGAGGCACCTTGCACCGATTAAAGAAAAAACACTTGCAAGACGCGTAATGTTTCCTATATTGGCGGACAGGAACATATAACGAACATTGAAAATTCCCCCATGCCCATCTCCTTCCCCGTGCCCGAGCCCCGGATCATGGGGCGTTACGGACTGCTGTCGACCCGGCAGGAGGTGTTCTGCCGCCGCTTCGTCGTCTGCGGCCGCGATTTTTCAGGGCCGCCGAGGCGGCGCGCCGGGCCGACGCTGCGCCCTGCGCCGCCGCATCCCCGGCCCACGCATCCCCGGCCCACGCATTCCCGGCCCACACGCCCCACGCGGCCCGTTCGCCCCGCCGGCAGAACGGCAGCGCCGCCGGACAGAACGGGGCCGCCCATGACATTTCATGACATTTCCGCATCCGGGTTGTCCGGTGGGTTGTCCGGTGGGTTGTCCGGTGGGTTGTCCGGTGGGTTGTCCGGCGGGTTTCGGCTATCGCCTTTCGGAGAACGGTGATACGACCTGCGTCACCCGCGAATTCGGAGCTTTTCCCGCAATGACTTCCGCCCTTTCCCTGCGCGCCGCCGCTGCGGCGCTGGCATTGGCCTTGCCTCTTCTTGCCCTTGCCCTGGCCCTGTCCGCCGCCGCGCCGGCGCAGGCGCAGCAGTCCAAACCCGCCGCAGACCCGGTGGTCGCCACCGTCAACGGCGAGAAGGTGATGCTGTCGGACCTGCAGGCGCTCCACGCCGATCTGCCGGAGCAGATCCGCAAAATGCCCATCGAGCGCATCTACCAGCCGCTGCTCCAGCAGGTCATCCAGACAAAGCTGCTGGCCGCCAGGGCGCGGGCCGCCGGCCTGAACAAGACCCCGGCCATCGAGCGCAGGCTGCGGAACCTGGCCGACCGGGTGCTGCAGGAAGCCTATCTGACCGAACATATCGACAAGGCCGTGAGCGAAGATCAACTCGCCAAGGCCTATAAAGCGTTTGCTGCGAACCACAAAGGCGCGGAAGAGGCGAAAGCCCGGCATATTCTGGTGAAGACCAAGAAAGAGGCGATGGCGGTTGTCGAGGCGCTGGAAAAGGGCGGCAAGTTTGCCGAGATCGCGAAGGAGAAATCGATCGGTCCGTCCAAGACCGGCGGCGGAGACCTCGGCTGGTTCGCCAGGGGCCAGATGGTCAAGCCGTTCGCCGACGCGGCGTTCGCGCTCAAGAAAGGCGCCTATACGAAGACGCCGGTACAAACCCAGTTCGGCTGGCACGTCATCCTGCTGGAGGACCGCCGCAGCACGCCGCCGCCGCCCTTCGAGGCGAAGCGCGACGAACTCAAGGCGGAACTGGGACGAAAGCTGGCGGTCGCCGAAATCGAACGTTTGCGCAAAGCGGCGAAAATCGTCCGGTTCGGCCCGGACGGAAAGCCGCTTGACGATGGCGCGTCCGGTAAGAAAGAAGACCGGAAAGAAAAGAAGTAAGACGACAGGATCAGGGAACAGGCGTCTCCGCACGGCCTGACCCGGCGCCCTTCCGGGGCGACCGGAGCCGGAGGCGGGCCGCACTACGCATCATGGCTTTAAAAAAATCGCCGCTCGCACCCGAGCGGTTTCCCGACCTGCCGGCGATCGGCGGGGTGCAGTTGGCGGGCCGCGCCTGTGGCCTCAAGCGCAGCGGCGCGAAGGACCTGATGCTGGCCGTCCTGACGCCCGGCACGGCGCTCGCCGGCGTCTTCACCCGCTCGATGTGTCCCTCGGCCCCGGTCGACTGGTGCCGGGAAGCGCTGCCCGGCGGCCGGGCGCGGGCGATCGTGTGCAACTCGGGCAACGCCAACGCGTTTACCGGCAAGGCGGGCGATACGACGGCAGAGCAGACCGCCAAGGCCGCCGCCGCCCTGTTCGGCTGCCCGGAGCGGGAGGTGTTCCTGGCCTCGACCGGTGTGATCGGCGTGCCGGTCGGGCCGGACCATATCGGCCGCTGTCTGCCGGAGCTGGCCCGCCATCTCAGCCCCGGCGCCTGGCGCGATGCCGCCGAAGCGATCGTGACGACCGACACCTTCCCCAAGGGCGCCTGCGCCGAAGCGACTATCGGCGGCACGACGGTGCGCATCGCCGGCTTTGCCAAGGGCAGCGGCATGATCGCACCGGACATGGCGACCATGCTGGGTTTCGTTTTCACCGACGCCAATATCCCGGCGCCGCTGCTGCAGAAACTGCTGGCCCGGTCCAACGACCGCTCCTTCAACGCCGTGACGGTGGACGGCGATACCTCAACCTCCGATACCGTGCTGCTGTGCGCGACCGGCGCGGCCGGCAATGCGCCGCCGGCCGATCTCCGGAGCCTCCGGGCGTTCGAGAACGCGCTGGATTCGGTCATGATCGATCTCGCCCAGCAGATCGTGCGCGACGGCGAGGGGGCGAGCAAATTCGTCACCGTGACCGTGAGCGGCGCGGCCTCCGCCCGGGCGGCGCGGCGGATCGGCCTGACCATCGCCAACTCGCCCCTGGTCAAGACCGCGATCGCCGGCGAGGATGCCAACTGGGGCCGCATTGTCATGGCGGTCGGCAAGGCCGGCGAGAAGGCGGACCGCGACCGGCTCTCCATCGCCATCGGCGGCGTCACCATCACGGAAAACGGCCAGCTCGTGCCCGGTTACGACGAAACCCCCGTCGCCGAACATATGAAGGAGACGGAGATCGATATCGACGTCGATATCGGGATCGGGCGCGGCCGGGCGATCGTGTGGACCTGCGACCTGACCCACGGCTACATCAGCATCAATGCCGACTATCGAAGCTAGGGCGGCTTTCTCCGACGGGACTGCGGGCTGCGATCCGGGGCTTGAACCGGCGCTACCGGAAGACCTGCCCATCGTGCTCGTCGCAGCCGTCGCCCTGGTCGATATCGACAACCGCGTGCTGATCGCGCAGCGGCCGGCGGGCAAGGCGATGGCCGGCCTCTGGGAATTTCCGGGCGGCAAGGTCGAGCCGGGCGAAACGCCGGACGCCGCCCTGATCCGCGAGGTGCGCGAGGAGCTGGGCATCGATACGTCGGAAAGCTGCCTGGCGCCGTTCACCTTCGCGTCCCACGCCTATGCCGATTTTCACCTGCTGATGCCGCTCTATCTCTGCCGGAAATGGCTGGGCCAGCCGGCGCCGCGCGAGCATGAGGCGATAAGATGGGTCCGGCCGATGCGCCTCGGAGACTATCCCATGCCGCCGGCCGATGCGCCGCTGGTCGCCATGCTGCGGGATTTTCTCTAGCGCGTCGCCGCGGGCAATAGGAGGAGCCGATGCAGGTGAGCCTTCTGGGCACCGGGCTGCCCTATCCCAACCCGCGGCGGCGCGGGCCGGGCTACGCGGTGCGGGCCGGCGCGCACAACTTTGTCATCGACTGCGGCTCCGGCATTGTCCACCGGATGGTCGAGCTGGGCCTGATGCCGAACGAGGTCGACCACCTGTTCATCACCCACCTGCATTCGGATCACTTCATCGATCTTGGCCATTTCATCGCCACCCGCTGGATGATGAGCGACGACCGGCCTTGGCACATCTACGGGCCCGAAGGCGTCCGCACGATGGTCGGGCAGCTCCTCGAATTGCTGCGCCCCGATCTCGAACTCCGGATGCGGATTCGAAAGGTGCCCAGGGAAATGCCCGACATCCGGGTCCACGAACTGATCGAAGGCCCGGCGCTGGACGTCGACGGAGTCGCGGTGACCGCGTTCGACGTCGCCCATTATCCGCTCGACCGGGCCTTCGGCTACCGCTTCGAAACACAGGATCGGCGGATCGTGCTGTCGGGCGATACCAGCCCGTGCGAAAACCTCATCCGGCACGCGCACCGGGCCGAAATCCTGATCCACGAGTGCGTGCAATACGAGAAATGGATCTCGCCGCAGATCGACCACAGCCATACGCCGTTGGCGCATACTTCGCCGGAGCGGCTCGGCCTCGTCGCGCGCGACGCCGCGCCGGGCCTGCTGGTCACGACCCACATGCTGCCGGAGTCAGAACCGCGCGAACTGCGTGAGATCATCCGCCGCGACTACGGCGGCCGCCTTGTCATCGGCGAAGATCTGATGACCCTGTAGCTGCTGCGCGGGAAACCGCCCTCGGCTATCCTGTGTCCGACGATTGCGGGGCTTTCCCCGGGAAGTGGCTGATCATGGTTTGTGCCTGACATGATTGACGGCGAAATCGGGCCGGTCCTGGCCTTCGGGGCGATTGTCGTGGCGCTCGTGCTCTACGCCGCCCCCAGGGTGTCGATGGAACTGGCCTCGCTGGCGGTCATCTGCCTGCTGCTGCTGGCGTTCCACATCTTTCCCGAAACCGGAGGCGACGGCCGCAACAGGCTGGGCCCGGCAGACCTGCTGGCCGGTTTCGCGAATCCGGCCCTGATCGCGCTTCTGGGGCTCATCATCATCGGCCAGGGCCTGGCGCAGACCGGGGCGCTCGACCGCGGCGCGCGGGTGCTGCTCAGCGCTGCGGGGGGACGCTCCAGGGTCGCCGTGTCGCTGTCGCTGCTGGCCGTGCTGCTGATCAGCGGCGTGCTCAACAACGTGCCCGTCGTCGTCATTTTCATCCCGATCCTCCAGGCGCTCGCCAGCCGCGGCGGCGCGGCGCCCAGCCGTTCCCTGATGATTCTGAGCTTCGCTTCGATCCTGGGCGGCATGACGACGCTGATCGGCTCCAGCACCAACCTGCTGGTCTCCGGCATGCTGACCGATCTGGGCCAGCCGGGCTTCGGCTTCTTCGACTTCACCGTGCCGGGCCTGGCCGTGGCCTTGCCGGGCCTGCTCTTCGCGCTGCTGGTGGTCCGCCGCCTGCTGCCGGACCGCAGCGCCGGCGACGATGCGGCCTACGCGACCGGCCGCCAGTTCCTCGCCCAGATCGACATTGTCCGGGACCGGCCATTGGACGGACTCAGGCCGGCCGGCGGCTTCTTTCCGCAGATTGCCGATGTCACCGTCCACGCCATCCAGCGCGGCGAAGCGAGCCTGCTGCCGCCGTTCGAGGAGGATGCGGCGCTGCAGCCCGGCGACATCCTGATCGTAAGCGCGACCCGGGCCGCCCTGACCGAGGCCGTGCGCGGCCAGATGGACCTGCTGCACCCGTCCCTCGGCGACGCCTGGGCGGCCCGGGAAGACGAGACCCACGGCAAGCCGCCCTGGCTGCGCGGCCGGCAATTACTCGGCGAGGTCATGGTGACGCCGGGGTCGGAGCTGATCGGCCGGACGCTCGAGGAGATCGGCTTCCGCTATCGCTACAACTGCGTCGTCGTCGGCGTGCAGCGCCGCACCGCCCGCATGCACCGGCCGATCACCGACCTGCCGCTTGCCGCCGGCGATGTCCTGCTGGTCCAGGGCACCGCGGAGGCCAAGGCGGCATTGCGCGGCCGGCCGGGCATCCTGCCGATCGAGTGGTCGGCGAGCGAAGTGCCATCGGCGCCCGAGGCCTGGCGCGCGCTGGCGATTTTCGCAGCCGTGGTCGGGCTTGCGGCGCTGGATATCCTGCCGATCGAGATCGGCGCGCTGGCCGGCGCGGCCGCCATGCTGGCGACGGGGGTCATGACCCTGCGCCAGGCGGCGCGCTCCATCGGCGCGGATCTGGTGCTGGTGATCGCCGCCGCCCTGGCGCTGGGCAAGGCGCTGCAGGCGACCGGCGGCGCGATGATCCTTTCCGACCTGCTGGCCCAGGCGCTCGCGGGGGCGCCGGTGCCGGTCGTGCTGTCCGCCTTCTTCCTGCTGGTCGCCGTCCTGGCCAACCTGGTCGGGACCAAGGCGGTTGCGGTCCTGTTTACGCCGATCGCCGTCTCGTTGGCGCTGGGGCTGGGCGCGCCGGTCGAGCCCTTCGCGGTGGCTGTGGTCTTCGGCGCCAACTGCGCCTTCGCGACGCCGATGGGTTACCAGACCAATCTGCTGGTGATGGGCCCGGCCGGCTACCGGTTCCATGACTTCGTACGGGCCGGCCTGCCGATGCTGCTCTTCGTGTGGGCGACGGTCAGCATTGTCCTCCCACTGTATTACGGCCTTTAAAAGACGCCCGCGGGCAGGAGCCGGGCAGCGCCTCCGGGGCGCGGCGGGAGATGTGGCGCCGGCCACGGCGGGACGTCCAATGTCTCAACATCGCCGGTCATGCTGCTGAAATATCGCTGTAAACCAGTTTTGGATTTTTCAAGAACTGGTGTAGAATAAAGAAAAGATACTCTTATTTCCGGTGTCAGAGGACAAACCGGGTGAGAAATGTGTTGAGACAAGCCGGAGCGGTTACGGCCGCTGCATCAGTATTCGCAGTCGCGAATGCCATCTCAACGCTTGCCGGAAATCCAGAATATCTGGCCCGGGTTAAAGCTGCCGAGCAGGCCGTTCCGAAACCGAATCCCCTGACGGGGCCGGCGTCCCGTCCGTCATTCGCCGAATGGATCGCGGCGCTCAAGACCGACGCGCGGACAAAACGGATCGGCGAAGGCACGCTGACCGCGGCGCTCGGCAGCCTGCGCCTGAACCGGCGGGCCCTGGAGCTGGAGTCGCGCCAGCCGGAGTTCGTCACCCCCGTCGGCGCCTATCTCGCCGCGCTGACCGGCAAACGGGCACTGGACACCGGACGGGAAAAGCGCCGGCAGCACGCCGCCCTGCTCGCCAGGATCGAAGCGGCCTATGGCGTGCCCGCGCGCTACCTTCTGGCGATCTGGCGGCTGGAATCCGATTACGGGGCCAATTTCGGCGCCTTTCCGGTAGTCGAAACCCTGGCGACCCTGGCCTATGCCGGCACGCCGAAGCGCCGGCCGTTCTGGCGCCGGCAGTTGATCGGCGCGCTGCAGATCGTCGACAGGGGCCATGCGCCGCTCGACCGGCTGGTCGGCTCCTGGGCCGGCGCGATGGGCCATACCCAGTTCATCCCGACCACCTATCTCGACCACGCCGTCGATTTCGACGGCGACGGGCGGCGCGACCTGTGGGGCAGCCTGCCGGACGTTTTTGCCTCGACCGCCAACTATCTCAGGAAGTCGGGCTGGCAGCCGGGCCTGCCGTTCGGCTGGGAGGCGAGGCTGCCGGAAGGGTTCGACTTCAGCCGGGCCCATATCGGCGAGAGCCGAACCGTCGCCCAATGGCAGGCGCTGGGAGTCCGGCGCGCCGACGGCAAGCCGCTGCCGGAGATTGCCCGGCCGGTCAGCCTGGTCGTGCCGTCCGGCTGGAACGGACCGGTTTTCCTCGTTACGCAGAATTACCGCGCCATCCTTCGTTACAACAATGCGGCCGCCTATGCGCTGACCGTGGGGCTGCTGGCGGAACGGCTGGAAGGGGCGGGCAGACTCACTGCCCGCTGGCCTGCCGGCGACCGCCCGCTGTCGCGCTCCGAAAAGGCGGAATTGCAACGAAATCTGATGACGCTGGGTTTCGATCCGGGACCGGTCGACGGAAAGGTCGGCCCGGACACCAGGAAGGCGATACGGGCCTTCCAGAAAAGGGCCGGCAAACCGGCCGACGGTTACGCCAACCATGCATTGCTGGAAGCGGTCCGCAAGGCCGCTCACCGGTAGGCGGCGGGGTGAAGAGAGAGCAGACGGTCGATCCGCGACGCCGGGCGTCGGGGATCGCTGAAACAGGGTAGGTCGAAATGCTGTTCCTTCATCGCTGGAACCGGCCCGCAAGGTTGTGGCGGCCGGTCCGAAACCTGGCACTTCTTTCCTTCGCCGGCGGGGTGCTCGCCGCCTGCGGCGGCGGCAATTTCGGCGCCGGCAAGGACGCGTCGTCCCAATACCGCGCCTGCCTGAAGAAGATGCCCGCACTCTACCGCTACTCGGGCAGCTTCGAAGGGTATCTGCGCAAGGCCAAGCAGGTCGGGCGCAGGTGCGGCATCCGGAGTTCCACGCTCCATGCCGGTCTCGGCCGGCTGGGCGAAAGGGATTTCAGGTCTCCGGACATTGCCGACACCGGCGGACTCACGCTGAAAGAGCAGATTGCCGACGCAACGGGGGCTGACGGTGTCCTGATCGCCCGGCGGCGCGGCGGCAATGCCGTGCGCGATTATCTGAATAACCGCGTGACGCCGGATCTCATCTACCGCGGCCGAAGAATGATGTCGCGGAATCGGAGCCTCTTGCGGCAAATCGAAAAGCGCTACCGCGTTCCGGGCCACTATCTCGTGGCCCTGTGGGGCATCGAATCGAAATACGGCCGCGTCACCGGCCGCTATCGCGTCGTCCCGACCCTGGCGAGACTCGGCTATCGCAGCCACCGCCGGCGCTTTTTCTCAAGCGAGCTGCTCGGCGCGCTCATGATCGCTGACCGCGGCTTCGCACGGCTGAGCCGGATGTATGGCAGCCCGGCCGGCGCCATGGGCCAGACGCAATTCATGCCGTCCGCCTACATCTTCTACGCCGTCGATCACAATGGCGACGGGCGGCGCGACATCTGGCGAAACAGGGCCGATGTTCTCGCCTCGATGGCGAACTACAATATCAAGCGCGGCGGCTGGGACACCCGGACCGGAAGCGCGATCTATGAGGTTCGCCTGCCGCGCCGCCTGCGCGTCGACAGGACCGGTTTCTACAATCAGCGTCCTCTGGACTACTGGCGGCGTGCCGGCGTTCGCCGGGTCGACGGCCGGTCCCTGCCGCGCAGCCGCAAAAACGCCTCCGTCTACATGCCTGCCGGCTGCCGCGGACCGGTCTTCCTGCTGACCAGGAACTTCCGCGCCATCATGCGCTACAACAACCTGATCGAATATGCCTTTGCCGTCTCGGTGCTGGCGGAAAAGATCAAACACGGCTTCACGATCCGCAAGCCCTGGCCCCGGTACGACTACGCGCTGACAAAGTGGGAGCGCGCCGACCTGCAACGCCGGCTGACCCGAATGGGCTATGGCCGTCTCAGGGCCGACGGCATCCTCGGCCAGAAAAGCCGCCGCGCGATCCAGCGCTACCAGGCGCGCAAGGGCCTGTGCGCCAGCGGCCATGCAAACACGCGGCTGTACGACCATGTCAGGCGCAGGCGGAGCGGCGGTAACCATGCCGACGGCGGCGGTGCGCTGCCGGCGCCGGGGCCGGTCATCCAGCAGGCGGAGGCGCAATAGGGCGGACCCGTCCGGGCGCGGCGGCAACCGGGGCAGGTTGCGATCCGGCTATTCCATATCCACCGGCACGCCGGGCCGGTTCTTGCCGCTGCGGATAACCTGGATGGACTGGACGGTCGTGACGTGGCGGGCGGAGGTCAGCCGGGTGGTGATCTCGTTTTCGTGCGCGGTGTTTCGCGCCACGATCTTGAGCAGGAAATCGCCGGCGCCGCGCACCATGTGGCATTCGCGCACCTCGCGCCAGTTGGCCATTTCATCCTCGAAGGCGCTCAGCACTTCCTGGGCCTGGCTGTCCAGGCCGACCAGGACGAAGAACAGCACTTCGAAACCCAGGGCCTCCGGGTCGACCTGGGCATGGTAGCCGCGGATATAACCGGCCTCCTCCAGCGCGCGGACCCGGCGCAGGCAGGGCGGCGCGGAAATGCCGGCGCGCCGTGCCAGCTCAACGTTGGTCATCCGGCCATGTTCCTGCAGATCGCGTAAAATCTTCAGGTCGATGGCGTCGAGCCGGACCCGCTTGCCGCTTTCTGTCATCAAGCGTGCTGACATGGACGGTCGTTATCCTCCCTGGGTTCCGCAGCCCCGCGTCCGGGATCTGTTTCAGAATATTTCCCTGTGACAATCGGCTTTTCCGTCGGGATTGCCTGTTCAATGCCAGACACGCAATAAAGTTTCAATGTTTTCCGAATCATTCGTGACTGTGAAGGCTTATCGGCGATGACGCAACCGCTCACCGTCTGGGCGGTGACCGAAGGGCATATCGGGACGGAAAACCAGGCGCGCGGCGTGGCGGAGGCGCTGATCGGCAGCGGCCCCGGCACTGTCGTCGTCAAGCGGATTTCGATCCGCGCGCCCTGGCGCTGGCTGCCGCCGGCCCTCTGGCCGTTGCCGCTGATGGCGCTCGGCGGCAACGGCGATGTGCTCGAACCGCCCTGGCCGGATGTCCTGATCAGCTGCGGCCGCCGTGCGGCGGCGCCAAACCTGGCCGTTCGGAAAAGCAGCAACGGCGCCATCCTGTCGGTGCATATTCAGCGGCCGTACATGCCCAGCGACCGGTTCGATCTGGTCGTCGCGCCGCGGCACGACGATCTGCACGGCGCCAACGTGCATGTCACCCGCGCCGCCGTCCACCGGGTAACCGCCGAACGGCTGGCAACCGGCCGCCGCGATGCGGCTGGAGGCACGGACCGGGTCCGCCACGCTGTGACCGTGCTGATCGGCGGCTCGAACCGGCGGCACCGGCTCACCGAGGCGATCGCCGCCCGTTTCGGCGACCGGCTGGCCGCCCTGTGCCGCCATCGGCCGATCGACCTGCGCCTCACGCCATCGCGCCGCACGCCTCCGGCGATTGTCCGGACCCTGGCCGAAAAGCTGGCCGGGACCGGGGCGGAGATCTGGGACGGATCAGGCGACAATCCGTATTTCGCCTGGCTTGCGATCGCCGACACCATTGTCGTTACCTGGGATTCGGTGTCGATGACCTCGGAGGCGCTGGCGACCGGCAAGCCGGTCTATGTATTGCCGCTCGATGGTGTGTCGCGGCGAATCGACCGGTTTCACGCCGGCCTGCAGGCGGACGGCTATACCCGCGTGTTCGATGGGGCGCTGGACTGCTGGAACTACGATCCGCCGGACGATACGGCTGCCGCGGCCGCCGCAATCCGCGCCCGATTGCCGGCGCATCATCGGGGTGCCGGCGCCATGCGCTCAGGTTGACCCTGGCATTGCTTCCAGGCAGGCCCGATCGTATTTCTGTGTCGGCGCAGCAGTGCTCCCGACGCCGCTGTTCCCGCTGCCCGCAAGGTCCCGTCCCGGATTGCGAATGATGCCACAGACTTTCCACGACCGCGTTCTGATTATCGGTTCCGGCCCGGCCGGATACGCCGCCGCGATCTATGCAGCGCGTGCAAACCTCGCGCCCCGGATGGTGATGGGCCTCCAGCCGGGCGGGCAGCTCACGATCACGACGGATGTCGAGAACTATCCCGGCTTCGCCGACGTGATCCAGGGGCCGTGGCTGATGGAGCAGATGCAGGCCCAGGCCGAGCATGTCGGGACGACGATAACCCACGACATTGTCGTCGGGGTGGATTTCACGCAGCGTCCGTTCCGCTGCGTCGGCGACGGCGGCGACACCTACCTCGCCGATGCCGCGATCATCGCGACCGGCGCCCAGGCGCGCTGGCTGGGGCTGGCGAGCGAAGAGAAATTCATGGGCTTCGGCGTTTCGGCGTGCGCGACCTGCGATGGTTTCTTTTACCGCGGCAAGGAAGTGATCGTGGTCGGCGGCGGCAACACCGCCGTCGAGGAAGCGATCTACCTGACCAATCACGCCACGAAGGTCACGCTGGTGCACCGCCGGGACGAATTGCGGGCGGAGAAGATCCTGCAGGATCGCCTGTTCGCGAATCCGAAGATCGAACCGCTCTGGAATACCGTGCTCGACGAGGTGATCGGCGAGAGCGATCCGCCGGGTGTGACGGCCGCCCGGCTGCGCAATGTCGTCTCCGGCGAGATCGCGGAGAAGCCGGTCGACGGCGTCTTCATCGCCATCGGACACGACCCGGCCACGGCCATATTCCGGGACAAGCTGGCGATGGACGAGGAGGGCTACATTCTGGTGGAGCCCAATACGACCGTGACCAGCGTCTCCGGCGTCTTTGCCGCGGGCGATGTCGTCGACAAGGTTTACCGGCAGGCGGTCACCGCCGCAGGACTGGGCTGCATGGCGGCCCTGGATGCCGAGAAATTCCTGGCGGAACAGGAGGCGGCGACGCCGATGGCGGCAGAGTAGGCAGCCGGACCGGCGTCGGGCTGCCGGGCAGCCGCGGGCGGAGATGGATGGTGGACTGGGACAAACTAAGGGTCTTCCTGGCTGTTGCCGATGCCGGCAGCTTCACCCATGCCGGCGAGGTTCTGCATTTGAGCCAGTCTGCCGTCAGCCGCCAGGTCGGCGCGCTCGAGGAGACGCTCAACACGGCGTTGTTCAACCGGCACGCACGCGGCCTGATACTCACCGAACAGGGCGAATTGCTTTACCGCAATGTCCGCGAGATGGCCGGCCGGCTCAACGAGACCGAGGCCCTGATTGCCGAAAGCAAACAGAAACCGGAAGGGCCGCTGGTCGTTACGGCCCCGACCGGGCTGGGCTCAAGCTGGCTGACGCCGCGCATCGGAGAATTCCTCAAGAAGTATCCGGATATAGACGTGAGCCTGCTTCTTGCCGATAGCGATCTCGACCTTGGAATGCGCGAAGCGGATGTCGCCATTCGCCTGACCGAACCGACCCAGCCCGACCTGATCCGCCGTTCCCTGATGACGATCCACAATCACGTCTACGGATCGACGGACTATGTTCGCCGGTACGGCATGCCGAAAACGCCGGCCGACCTCGACAGCCACCGCCTGATCACCTTTACCGATCATCCGCCGGCGCCGGCCTTCGTGAATGCCGAATGGATTCTGAAGGCCGGTGCAAACGGTTCGCAACTGCGCATTCCGGCCCTGCGCGTCAACAATATCTACGGCATCTTCCGGGCCGTGCGCAGCGGAGTCGGCTTGGCGCTGCTGCCCGATTACCTGGTGGACGGCAACACCAGCATGGTGCGCGTGCTCTCGGAGACGGACGGACCGGCGATGACGGCCTATTTCGTCTATCCGGAAACCTTGCGCAAATCGGCCCGCGTGGCGGTGTTCCGCGATTTTCTGATCCGAAAGATCGCCGAGACCCGATTCTGATCCGCGGCGCTCAGCCGTTCGCCGGTAACGCCAGCCATGCGCCTGCCGCATGGTGAAATTGTCGCGTCGGCTCTACTGCCCCGTCGCATTCGGTCGCATAATCGGTAGTGAGGATGTGCGGCGTGGCATTGCCCTTCTGAACCGTAAGGCGGCGGCTTCGTTTTTCGGTAAGGTCAATCGTTAATATCGTTGCTTCCTCCCAGACGTGAAGCCTCCCTGTTCCTGAGTCCCAGAAACGCCGCTTTCCGGGACTCATTTTTTTGTCCGGCTTCCGGCCCGGCGGCAGGCGCAATCCGTCAGCCCGTCAGCCCGTCAGCCCATCAGGCCGGGCAGCAGCAGGGCGATTTCAGGCACGGCAATAATCATCGCGAGGCCGATGAGGCTGGCCACGACGAACGGCCAGACGCCGGCGAAGATCGCCCAGATCCGGACATCCGTGAGCACCGTTTTCACGACGAAGACATTCATGCCGATCGGTGGCGTGATCAGCCCGATTTCGACGATGATGATGGCGACGATCCCGAACCAGATCAGGTCCACGCCCATCGGCTCGATCACCGCCACGAAGATCGGGATGGTCAACAGCAGCATCGCCAGGCTGTCGAACACGCAGCCGAGCAGCAGATAGATTACGCACATCGCCAGCACGACGCCGACGGGCGACAGTTCGAAATACTCGATCAGGCTGACGATGCCGTCGACCATGCCGGCCAGGTTGGTGAAGTTGGCAAAGATCAGGGCGCCGAACGCGACGACGAAAATCATCGATGTCGTGATCCCGGCCTCGATCAGCGGTTCGACGATGGCGCGCCAGCTGAAAATACGGCGGTAGGACAAGGCCATGAGCAGGAAGGCCAGGCTGGCGGCCGCACCGATTCCGGCGGCTTCCGACGGAGTGAATACGCCGAGATAGATGCCGCCCAGGATGATCGCGAACAGGACGACGACCCCGCCGACGCTGATGAACAGTTCGGCGACGTTGTCCGGCCGCTCCACTTCGGATGGCGGGGCCAATGACGGTTTCACCCGGATAACGGCAACGATGGCAACGATATACAGGACGGTTAGCAGGATGCCGGGAATGACGCCGGCGATGAACAGCTTGCCGATATCGCTTTCGGTCAGAATGCCGTAAATCACCATCGGCACGCTGGGCGGTATCAGGATGCCGAGCGTGCCGCCGGCGGCGATGGAGCCGGCCGCCAGGCTGTCGGCATAGCCGTAGCGCTTCATCGACGGCATGGCGACCTTGGCCATGGTCGCGGCGGTGGCGAGCGACGATCCCGACACGGCGGCGAAACCGGCACAGGCGCCGACGGTCGCCATTGCAAGGCCGCCGGGCGCGCGGCCGAACACCATGTTGCCGGCGGCATAGAGGCCGTCCGACAGGCCGGCGCGGTGGATGAATACGCCCATCAGGACGAACAGCGGCAGCACGGCGAGCCCGTCGTTCAGGCCCATGTCGATGATCTGCTGCCCGGCCATGGTCATGGCCGGTTCGGCGCCTTCGACGATGGCCTCAAAGAAGCCGACATCGTCAGCCTCGCCGCGGACATAGGCAAAGCCGACCGTGCCGACGATGATCAGCGTGTAGCCCAGAGGAACGCCGGAAAAGCAGATGGCGAACAGCGCCAGGAAGCCGACGAGGGTCGGGTCCATCGTGCCGGCCCGGTTCAGTCGACCTGGGACATCATCGACACGCCGGCGGGCCGGGTGGCGATGCCGTGCGCCAGGAACCAGGCGAGCAACAGCTGAATGACGAGGGTCGCCCCGGCGAAGCCGCACATGACGTAGGCGATGGGCGCAAACGGCCAGCCGAGATAGTTGGTGATCTGCTTGGCCTCGGCCAGCAGCAGGCCCTGCTGGTACATCAGGTAGCAGATCAGCGCGAGCGCCACCATCGAGCACAGGGTGACGAAGAAGACCTGGATCTGCTTCGAGCGGCCGCGGAAGAATTCCTCGAACAGCGATACGGTGATGTGGTTCTTGTTCCAGGTCACGATCGGCAGGCCGCCGAAAATGGTCAGCCCCATCAGGAACTTGATGACCTCTTCGGCGCCGGCGATCGGCTGGTTCAGAAGATAGCGGCTGAAAACGTTGGCGAACACCAGAGCCATCATCGCGAACACTGACAGGCTGACCACCGACAGAAGCGGGATCGTCAGCGCCTTCGGCAGGGCGACGGTGTGCGGCTGCGGCGGCGGGGTGGCGTCGTCGTTCATACCGGGCTCGGGCGAGCGTCCTTCCGGTCCGTGTCGGTTCAGGCTGCGCGAGGCTTCAACCGGCGGTCTGCCCGTCCCCGACCCGGTAGGCCGGAAGAGTATTGCGCAAGGGACCGCAACAAAGCACGGCTTGATTGGCGCCGTCGAGTCGCGAAGCTACGCCGCCGGCCGGGGCCGACTGCGCCCCGCGCCGGGTCGGACCTCAACGCAGGGTGGTGCCGCCGTCGATCGCGATCGACTGGCCGGTCATGAAGTCGCTGTCCGCCGAGGCCAGAAACAGCAGGGCGCCGATCAGGTCCTCGGGCTGCTGGTCCCGTTTGATCAGCCGTGCCTGCGGCGCCATTTCGATGAACCTGCCCCATTTTTCCGGATTGGCGAGGATCGGCTCGCTCAGGACGAACCCCGGACACAGGCTGTTGATCTGGACATTGTGCTCCGCCAGTTCACGGGCGAGCGATTTGGTCATGACCCAGACCGCGCCCTTGGACGCCGTGTAGTGCGGCATCATCGGCGGCCCGACATGGACGACGCCGGAGGCGATATTGACGATCTTGCCGGCCTTCTTCTCCATCATGATCGGCGCAACCGTCTGGATGCACTGGAACTGGCCGCGGACGTTGACCTGCAGCATCCGGTCGAACTCCTCGGCGCCGATCTGCAGGAACGGCTTCGGCGTCAGGCTGGCGAAGATGGCGGCATTGTTGACCAGGATGTCGACCGTGCCGAATTCCTGCACGGCATAGCCGGTCATCGCCCGGATGGCCTCGATTTCCGAAATGTCGGTCTCGATGAAGCGCGCGGCGTCGCCGATTTCGCCGGCCAGTGCGCTGCCGTCGAGAATGTCGGCGATCACCACCTTCGCCCCTTCGGCCGCCAGCGCCCTGGCATAGACCGCGCCGATTCCCTGCGCGGCGCCGGTTACGATCGCCACCTTGCCGTCAACTCGTCCCATCGGTTTCCTCCCCCGGTTCGGTTCCGTGTGCCGGATCACGCCATGAAAGGCGTCAGCATTGTCGTGTCGGCCAGCCGCATGCGTTCGCTGAGCATACGGTCGTTCATTTCCTGAAGTTTCGTCCCGGCCGCCGGATCGGACCACAGGTTGTTCATCTCCTGCGGGTCGGTATTGCGGTCGAACAGTTCGCCGGTTTCCTCGCCCATGAACCGGGTCAGCCGCCAGCCGTCGTGGATCAGCGTCCAGGTGCGCAATCCGAAATCCATGTCGATATGAACGGCCGGGCAGTCCTCTTCGATCATCAGGCCGGCCCGCGGCGGATCGGCGCCGGCCGCGGCCGCGCCGACGATATCGACACCCTGCATGCCGGCGGCGGGATCGATGCCGGCGCGGTTCAGGACGGTCTGGGCGATATCGATCGAACCGCCCAGAACATCGCTGCGGCGGTCCGACGGTCCCGCCGGATCGGCCCAGACGAACGGCACCCGGAGGACGCCCTGATAGTGCAGGCCCTGCTTCAGCATCAGGCCGTGATCGCCCATGAAATCGCCGTGGTCGGAGGTGAAGACGACCACCGTATCCTCATCCAGGCCCAGCGCCTTCAGCCGGGCGAGGATCCGGCCGACCTGGTCGTCCAAGCAGGAGACCAGGCCGTAGGTGAGCGCCAGGATTTCCTTTGTGTGCCGTTCGCCGGCGAGAAAGCCCCACATGAAATTGTCGCGCTTCCTGCCTTCGGCCGCGTCGGCGCGCAGGGTTTGCAGATAGCGCGGCTCGTCCCGGTTCACATGGCCGTGGGACTCGGGCAGCGGAATATCCGCCGGGTCGTACATGTCCCAATACCTGCCGGGCGGGCAGAAGGGGTTGTGCGGGTCCGGGAAGCTGCAGAACAGGAAGAAAGGATCGTCCGATCCGGCCTGCCGCTCCAGCCAATCGATGGTCCGGTCGGCAACCCAGGTGCTGGACCACAATTCTTCCGGCACCGCCGTGCGCCAGGCCTGTGGGGCAGTGATAGTGCCCCTGTCGAGGCCGTTCGCCGGGCCGACCTTGTTCGCAATGTCCGGATCCTGCCGGGCGCGCCAGACGGCATAGTCGCCGCCGACCCAGTCGCCGTGGCCGTTGGCCACTTCGACATGGTCGAAACCGTAATAGGGCGTGGGCACCCTGTAGTCCGGGTTGCGCAGCCACTGGCCCGTCCACTCCAGGTCATAGTTCGGCCCGGTGCGCCATTCGCGCGTCGCGTTCCACAGGGCGTCGTCGCGCGGTATCGGGGACGCGTCGACGCCGCGGGTGCGGCGCGGCCGGTCCGCGTCGATACCCGGCTGCGGCACCGCCATGGCCGATTTGACGCTCGGCGGCTCCGGCGCTTCGAGCGAGGCGTCCAGTTTCGAGATGTTCTGAAAGTGCCCCTTGCCGATCAGCCCGGTGCTGTAGCCGCCGGCCTTCAGCAGATCGACGAAGGTTACCGCATCGAGCGAAAGCGGAATGCCGTTCTGCCGGGCTCCGCTGGCGGTCGGCGTGCGGCCGGTCAGGATGGTCGCCCGGTTCGGCATGCAGATCGGGCAGGAAACGTAGAACTCGTCGAAGGTCAGGCCGCGGCCGGCCAGGGAATCGACGTTCGGCGTCCGGACGACCGGATTGCCGTAGCAACCCAGATGGTCCGCCCGGTGCTGGTCGGTGATGATGAACAGGAAGTTCGGCTTCTTGGCCACGCGGCGCTCTCCTTAAAGGTGCACGGAGCCGCCGTCGGCAGCGATGGTCTGGCCGGTGATGTAGCCGCTGGCGTCCGATGCAAGGAAGACCGCGAGGCCGGTAAGGTCGCCCGGCGTGCCCAGTTCCTTGAGGCATTGCACGTCGATCATTCTGGCCCGGATGGCGTCGGTCCGCCCGGCATTCTCCACTTCGGTCTCGATCAGGCCGGGCATGATGGCATTGGCCGTGATTCCGTCGGGCCCGAGCTCGCGCGCCATTACCCGCGTCATGCCGATCACCGCACTCTTGGACGTCACATAGTGCATGAAGCGAGGCAGCCCCATCGGCACGGTGCTCGAGGAAATGTTGATGATGCGGCCCCATTTCCTGGCCCGCATGTCTGGCAATACGGCGGCGGCGCAGAGCATGCCGCCGGTGACGTTCACCCGCATCACGCGGTCCCATTCCTCGAGCGGGATATCCTCGAAGCCGCAGCGGCCGAGCCGGGTGAAGATCGCGGCGTTGTTGAGCAGAATATCCGTACCGCCGAACGCCCCGCGCGCCGCCGCCGCCATCGCCTCCACCGAAGCGGGCTCGCCGACATCCGCCTGAACGGCGATAGCCGAACCGCCGCTGTCGGCGATTTCGCCGGCGACCGCATCTGCGTTGGCCCCGTCCAGGTCCGCGACGACGACCCTGGCGCCTTCCTGCGCGAATGCCTTTGAATAAGCGCGGCCGATGCCTTGGCCGCCGCCGGTGACGATGGCGGTCTTGCCGTCCAGAGTTGCCACAGTGCCCCTCCCTGCCTGTGCGGCGGCAATGTTTCAGCGTCGGGGGAGAAACGCAAGCTGCGGCGGCACAGCGCCGCGTTGCGCTGCACGCCGGGGTCTCCGTCGACGCGGCGGCGCGTCGCTACCCGGTTCGCCCCCGATACAATATTTCAGGGCGCACCTGCCGGCGGGATGCGGCCGGACAAAGTTGCCCGGTGTGCAATTCCGAACGCCGGGGGCTATAGTGACGGTGTCGCCGGGCGCGGCGCTTCCGCGTCCGGAATTTTCCGACCGGTCCGATCGTTTCCGGTCTCTCCGGAGCGGGGTCGGCTCCGGAATCCTCATCGCAAGCTGCAGGAACAGGGGCGGGAACAGGGAATGAGTCTGTCGTGAGGCGGTCGGGTGGAATGGCGGCGATTCCGGTTGCCGGCTTCCTGGCGCTGGCGGCCGGGATGCTTCCGGCCGGGGGCGCTGCGGCCGCGAACGGCGGACCGGCGCCGGACGGCGTGGAACCCCTCGGCCTCGAAGCCTTGTTCAAGCGGTTCCTGATCGACGAGCGCAGCGTCGGATATGTCGCCTTGGACGCCGCGACCGGGGCGCTCCTGACGGCGCGCAATGCCGGCGGAGGGTTTGCCCCGGCTTCTGCCGTCAAGGCGCTGACGGCGATCATGGCGCTCGATGTCCTGGGACCGGATCATCGCGCGGCGACCCGCCTGTACAGGACCGGACCCGTGAAGGACGGGGTTCTGGACGGCGATCTGATTCTGGTCGGCGGCGGCGATCCGGAACTGTACTCCGAAGATTTCATCCCGATGATCCGGGCGCTGAAGGCCGGCGGCGTAAGGAAGGTGAGCGGCCGTTTCCTGTATGACGACAGCCTGTTTCCCGAGGCCCGGCAGATCAGCGCCGCCCACCACGGCGATGTTGGCTATAACGGCGGGGTCGGCGCGCTGTCGCTCAATTTCAACCGGCTGCGCCTGAGCTGGACCCGGTCCGATAGCGGCCTTCGGGTCCGGATCTATTCGAAGACCGACAGGATGGCCGTGCCCGTCGACCTGGTCACCAGCGGCGTTGCGCCGGCCGGAACCACGGCGCGCCACGGCGTGGTCCGGAACGGCGACGGCCCGAAGCCGCGCTGGCAGGTCGTGCCGACGGTCAAGCGCAGCGGCGCCATGTGGGTGCCGGTGAAGCGGGCCGGGCTGATCGCTGCCCATGTCTTCCAGCAGGTCGCCGCGAAACATGGCGTCGCCGTGCCCGATCCGCAGCGCGGCGGCCTGCCGGCCGATGCTGCGTCCGTTTCGGCGCATCGTTCCGACCCGTCGATCGAGGCAGTGGGCCACTTCCTGAAATACAGCAACAACGTCGCCACCGAAATCGTCGGCCAGGCCACGACCCGCCGGCTTGCCGGCAAGCCGCTGCCGCTTGCGCAGTCCGGCGCCGCGATGGCGGCGTGGTACCGGCAGCAGTTGCCCTCGGTGGACTGGTCGGGCCTGCGCATCGCCAACCATTCGGGGTTGAGCCGGGAAACGCGAATTTCGCCCCTTCAGATGGCGGCAGTCCTGCGCTGGGCGCGCGATCGCGAGTATGCCGGCCGCCGGTTGTGGAATCTCCTGCAGCCCTATTGGGTCGGCACCGGAAAGGCGCGTACTGCAAAGAAACAGCGGCGCACGGGCGGACGCCCGGAAACCCGTTCCGCGCAGGGGTCCAAACGCCCGGCTGACGGCCGAAGTACGAAATCCGGGAGCAGGACCGGCCGGGCGGCCGCAATGCAGGTGCGCGGCAAAACCGGCACGCTCAACCATGCCCGCTCGCTGGCCGGCTACATGGTGACCCGGTCGCAGCGCGAGATCGTTTTTGCCGTATTGATCGACGACGACCGCGCCCGCCGTGCCGCCGCCGAGGCGGGCCGTCGGTACAAGCGGCTGAGCCGGGCCCGCTGGGCCTGGCGGTCCCGCGTCGTGCTCAACTCCATCGTCCGCAAAATCATGCTCGATTTCTGAGCGGCCGGAGCCCCGGCCCCGCAATTTCCAGGAGCCTTGCCCATGAAGTTCGGAATCGGTCAGCCCGCGCTCCGGCGCGAAGACCGCCGGTTTCTCACCGGCCGCGGCAGATATGTCGACGATATGAATCTTCCCGGCGCGCTGCACGGCGCCGTCGTGCGCTCGCCGCACGCAAGGGCGAAGATCCTGTCGATCGATACCGAAGCGGCGCGGGCGGCGCCGGGCGTCAAGGCGGTTTGGACGATCGACGATCTGGACGCGGCGGGGCTCGGCGACGTGCCCTGCCATACCTCGCCGGCCGCCATGGGCGCGCCGCCGCCGAAATTCTGGCCGGCGCGGCCGACCCTGGCGCGCGGCGAGGTCCGCTTTGTCGGCGAGCCGGTCGCCTTTGTCGTGGCCGGGAGCCGCGGTGCGGCGGAGGACGCGGCCGATCTTGTCCTGGTCGACTACGAGGATTCAGCCCCGGCGACGACGATCGCGCAGGCCGAGGCGCCCGATGCAACGAAAGTCTGGCAGGAGGCCGAAGACAATGTCTGCTTCGCCTTCGAGCGCGGCGACGCAGTCAGGGCCGACGCGGCCTTCGAGAACGCCGCGACGACGGTTTCGCTGCAGATCTACAACAACCGGGTCTCGCCCAACAGCATGGAGCCCCGCGCGACCGTCGCCACGGTCGATCCGGCGGACGGCCGCCTGATCGTCTACACGGCATCGCAGAATCCGCACGGTATGCGGCCCGTCCTGGCGGCCAATGTCTTCGGCATCCCGGAAACCGAGATCCGCGTCGTCAGCCCCGATGTCGGCGGCGGTTTCGGCATGAAGAACAACGCCTTCCATGAGGATGTCCTGGTCTGCCACGCCGCGCGCGTCTTTAAGCGGCCGGTGCGCTGGACGTCGAGCCGCGCCGAAGGTCTGCTCAACGATACCCACGGGCGCGATGTGCTGGCGGATGCCGAACTGGCGCTGGATGCGGACGGCAAATTCACCGGATTGCGCGTGCGCGCCCGCTACGCGATGGGCGCCTACCTGTCGTCGGCTGCGCCCGCGGCGGCGCTCGTGGGCTCCCTGATCTACAGCGGCGTGTACGATATCCCGGCCGCCCACCTGTCGATCGCCGCCTACTTTACCAATACGGCGATGGTCGGCCCGTATCGCGGCGCCGGCCGGCCCGAAGCGATCCACGTCATCGAGCGGCTGGTCGATCTGGCGGCGCGCAAGACCGGCATCGATCCCGTCGAAATGCGCCGGCGCAACATGGTGGCGCCCGGGCGCCTGCCCTATACCGGCCCGTTCGGGCCGACCTACGATACCGGCAACTTCGCAGCCCTGATGGACAATGCTCTGGCCGCCGCAGACTGGGACGGTTATCCCCGGCGCGCCGCGGAAAGCGCGCAGGCCGGGAAGAAGCGCGGACGGGGGCTGGCCTATTTCATCGAGACCTGCGGCCTGTTCAACGACCGGATGGAAATCCGCTTCGACGAAGGCGCGAGCGTGACGATCCTGGCCGGCACCCACAGTCACGGCCAGGGCCACGAGACGGTCTTCGCACAACTGGTCTCGGACTGGTTGGGCGTCCCGCCGGAGCGCATCCGGTTCGAGCAGGGCGATACCGACAAGGTCGGTTTCGGCCGCGGCACCTACGCGGCGCGCAGCATGACGGTCGGCGGCAATGCCCTGCGCGACGCCGCCGACAAGGTGATCGAGCGCGGCAAGCTGCTCGCGTCCGTCATGTTCGAGGCGGCGCAGGAGGACATCGCGTTCGAGAACGGCGAATTCTCGGTCGCCGGAACCGACAAGAAAGCCGGCTGGGCGCAGATCTGCCACGCCGCGTTCGTGCGTGGCGGGCCGACGGCGGCTTTCGGGCCGGGCGTCGAGGCGACCGGCAGTTTCTCGCCGACGACGCCGAATTTTCCCAACGGCTGCCATATCGTCGAGGTCGAGCTCGACCCGGAGACCGGCCATGTCGCCGTAGACCGCTATACCTCGGTCGACGATTCGGGCACGGTGCTGAACCCGCTGCTCTACGCCGGCCAGATTCACGGCGGCATCGTGCAGGGCTGGGGCCAGGCAATGCTGGAACAGGCGCTGTACGACGAAGACAGCGGCCAGCTGCTCACCGGCAGCTTCATGGACTACGGCATGCCGCGCGCCGACGACCTGCCGGATTTCGCGCTCGACCACCTGCATATCCCCTGTGCGACCAACCCGCTGGGCATCAAGGGCGCGGGCGAGAGCGGCACGGTCGGCGCCCTGCCGGCGATCGTCAACGCCGTGGTCGATGCGCTGGCGGACGCCGGCGTGACCGACATCTCCATGCCGATCACGCCGGCAAAGGTGTGGGCCGCGCTGAAATCCTAACCTTCCGCGCGGAGATAGCGGTTCATCCGCCGCTCGCCCAGGCGGAAGGTTCCTGTGATGAACAGCGCCAGGATCAGGTACATCGCGGCGGCGTAGAGATAGACCGTATCGTCGTAGCCGCGCGAGAAGACGGAACGGGTCTCGCCCATGAGGTCGTAGACCGTGATCGTGCTGACCAGCGCGCTGCCCTTGAGCAGCAGGATGACCTCGTTGCCGTAGGCCGGCCAGGCGATGCGCAGGGCGCGCGGCAGGACGATCCGGCGGTAGACCGTCACCCTCGACATGCCGCAGGCTTCGGCGGCCTCGATTTCCCCCTTCGGTACGCCGGCAATGCCGCCGCGCAGGATCTCCGCAACATAGGCGGTCGTGTTCAGCGTCAGGCCAAGCAGGCCGCAATATTCGGCGTCACCGAGCAGGATCCAGAACGGGCTCTCGCGCACAGCCTCGAACTGGGCGAGCCCGTAATAGAGCAAAGCGAGCTGCACGATCAGCGGCGTGCCGCGGAAAAAGTAGATGTAGAGATAGGCCGGCACGGCAATCCAGCGCCGGTCCGACCGCCGCGCCAGCGCCAGGGGAACCGCAAGGATCAGGCCGATGATGCAGGCGAGCGCGACCAGCTTGACCGTGATGACCGCGCCGTCGATCAGCCGGTCGCCATATCTGATCCACAGGTCGAGCATCGGTGTCAGGCCGCCCGCCGCACGGGCCGGCGCGGCGTGGCTTCGCCGGTGACGCCGCGACTGGCGTGCCGTTCCAGCCGGGCGCGGAAGACGTCGGAGACGACGGTGAGCAGCAGGTAGAGCACGGTCGCCGCCAGATAGAACACGAACGGCCGCTGGGTCGCCTCCGCGGCAACGCTGGTTTCGCGCATCAGTTCGTCGAGCGCGATGACGCTGACCAGCGAGGTATCCTTGAGCAGGACCATCCAGAGGTTGCCGAGCCCGGGGAGGGCAAAGCGCAGCATCTGGGGAAAGCGAATGCGCAGGAAAGCCTGCCGGCGCGTCATGCCGACGGCGAGCGCCGCCTCGATCTGGCCTTTCGGCACGGC
>LXNI01000532.1_pt1 | contig 42907 bp, 34 predicted proteins | sample 809091 | NCBI WGS metagenome assembly LXNI01 (sample SAMN04870527, study PRJNA318959) | sponge metagenome | biome: 01000161; feature: marine sponge reef; material: water | host: Sarcotragus foetidus | place: Greece: Milos, Mediterranean Sea | collected 2013-05-29 | depth 5-7 m
CTGATCGAAGGTGTTACCTATGTGTCCGGGCAGGAACCAGGGATTTTTGGTCGGGCGACGGCTTCCGCCACCTCCGGCGCCCACAGCACTGGCAATGGCACGCAGTTCTTCCCGTTCAGCATAAGTACCTGGAATACTACGCCCATCAGATAACTGATGAGCGGGTAGACGGTTTACGGAAAATCCGAACGCACCATCCTTCACGGTCTGGGCCGCCACGTCTGCAATCTGACGGATCTCTTCCTCAGTCGCCTGTTCGTCTATAGCGCGCTCGCCCATGACGTATAGACGAGCAGCCGAGTGACCCACCAGACCACACAGATTGATTGCCGGTTGAAAGCCTTCCAGTGCATCCAGGTACTCACCATAGGACTGCCAACTCCAAGGCAAGCCCTGGAGAATGGCAGGTAGGGGGATATCCTCCACCGCTTCCATCATGCCCGCCAGAAATTCCCGATCAGATGGTTTACAAGGCGCGAAGGTAACACCGCAATTCCCTAATAGCGCAGTAGTTACACCGTGCCACGTAACCGAGGTGAGTTGAGAATCCCATCCAATCTAAGCATCCAGATGAGTATGCAGGTCTGTGAAACCGGGTGAGACTATGAGACCGGTTGCATCGATCTCCTCCCGGCTTTCACCACTGACCTTTCTCATCTCGGTAATTTGATCACCATTCACTGCAATGTCTGCCTGAAACGGATCCGCACCTGTACCATCGACGACGGTACCTCCGCGGATTACCAGATCATGAGTCATATTTTCTCCTGTAATGAGTGATCGCCCGCGGGGCATTATCAGATCCCTTCCATCATGTGTTTTTCGGCAACAGCCTCGTTTAACACGACGCCCAGCCCGGGTTCAGAAGACGGAATGATGTAACCGTCTTCCCACTGGATCGGTTTTTCCAGAATCTCCGCATGGAAGCCGTCGAGCTTGCCAATGCTTTCCTGAATCAAAAAGTTAGGGCTACAGGTATCCAATTGAATATTCGCGGCAGCCTCGATCGGGCCGCAATAAAGATGCGGTGCAATCTGTGCATAATGCGCTTCCGCCATCCCGGCAATTTTCTTCGCTTCCAGTATTCCACCAACCCTGCCCAGCGCCATTTGCAGGATTGCCGCCGCCTGTTTATCTAAAAGCTCTCTGAACTCGAATTTAGTGGCAAGACGCTCACCCGAGGCAACCGGAATACTCGTCATTTGGGCGACCCGTGCCATTTCTTCTCTATTCTCAGGGGGGACTGGCTCTTCAAACCATAGCGGATCAAACTGCTCTATACGTTTTGAAAAACGAATCGTGCCAGAAGTCGTCGACTGACCATGGGTACCAATGAGAATGTCACATTCGCTCCCCACAGCTTCGCGCACGCTGCGCACAACCGCTTCGGCATTCTCCAGCCGGTCAAGTGGCGGTTCCCGAGGATCAGAGTTTCCAAAAATGTCGATGAGCGGGTCGAACTTAACCGCGGTGAAGCCTTCCTTAACATAGTGCACTGACCTCTTCGCAGCCAGCTCGGGGTTGGTGTGCGGAAGTCCGCCCCCTGGTTCATTTGGATCGCCATACAAGTAGGTGTAGGACCTTAACTTGTCGTGATATCTACCTCCCAGGAGATTGTAGACCGGCTGCTCAACCGCCTTTCCGATCACATCCCAGCACGCCATCTCGAACGCACTGAGCACGGCACAAACGGTATGATCTGGATGCTGATGATGGCTACCCATCTCAAATGCATCACCGTAGTAGACATTTCGCCAAAGGCGTTCAATCTGAAAGGGGTCCTGATCGACAAAGTAGGCTTCCCCAAAATCCCTGATCATTGCTGCTGTAGTACGTGGATGTAGGGGCACCATAAAGGCCTCTCCTATCCCCTCGATTCCATTGTCTGTCTTGATTTTGACAAATATCCAGATCCTTCCACCCTGGTGAGGGGGAGGGGTTTTTATTACATAAGGTTTCACATCAACTATTTTCATTATCGTTTATAGGACCGCAGCACGCGGCCCCCCTTTATCTCCCGTTAGTTCGTCGTTTTCCAGAATTACTTCACCGTTGCAGATCGTCGCTCGATAGCCTCTACCCCGCTGAATGAAACGTGGGGCGCCAAACGGCAGGTCATTTACAATTTCTGGTTGCCGTTCAGCGACGTTATCAGTATCGATGACGTTAACATCGGCCTTCTTTCCCACCGCAAGTGTGCCACGATCATTCAGGCCCAATACCTCTGCCGGCATGGACGTCATCTTTCGCACTGCCTCAGGCAAGGTAAATACGCCTTTATCGCGAACCCAGTGCGACAACACAAAACTGGTACAGCCACTGTCGTTCATCTTACTGACGTGCGCTCCGGCATCGCCTTGAGTCGGTATCACCCAGTCCGATTGAATCATCTGTTCGAGGCCATCCATATCCACGTTGAAGCCACGCATGTGGAACATCGCTTTTCCGTCCGACTCATCAGCAAGCCGTAACCATGTTTCTCCCGGATGTTCTCCCGCCGCTTGCGCCATGTCGTATAGACTTTCATTCAGCGCATGACTATATCGGGGACGGTCTTCGCTACCCATCCAGAACCAGCGTTTGGTCAAGTCGACATAATCCATGTTTTTGATCTCATCAACCAATTGCTGACGGGTTTCAGGGTCGCGAATCGCCTTCAGGCGACTTTCATTATCCAGCGCGAGCAACGCATCCCATGACCTGGACTTAAACAAGTTATTGGTAAATAGCCCCCCCACGTTTCCACCCCCGCGGGGCACTGTTATCGAGGTCACATTAAGTCCCTGATCCCTCATCGCCCGAACTCTTTGATCTATACGCTTCCAACCCAACTCCAAAGCACCGTTATATATTGCGCCTTTTGATAGGCGGGCATAGTCCTCAATAAGTGCAATGTCCTCATCAAATTCTCTGAAAAGTGTGACCATCTGCATAAAGCCGCCATGTTGACCGATCGCCCTGGCGATCGCACGTAGTTCGTCTCGGTCGGCAAACGTGCCGGGGATGGCTCGACCATCCGGCAATTTGTGCATTGGATTGCGGTTGACGGAGAATCCAAATGCTCCCTCCTTCACAGACTGTGCTGCCAGTTCCGAAATCTGGCGGATCTCATCTTCGGTTGCCTGCTCTTCGATAGCACGCTCCCCCATAACGAAGAGACGAGTCGCAGAATGACCGGCCAGTCCGCAGAGGTTGATGGCGGGTTTTAAGCCATCCAGCGTATCCAGGTACTCGCCGTAAGATTCCCAGGTCCAGGGCAAACCATGCAAAATAGCTTTCTTGGGGATGTCTTCAACCGTTTCCATCATGCCCGCAAGAAAGTCCCGATCAGAGGGTTTGCATGGCGCGAAAGTGACGCCGCAGTTCCCGAGCAACGCCGTGGTCACCCCATGCCAGGTGACAGATGTTAACTGCGAGTCCCAACCAATCTGCGCATCGAGATGAGTATGCGCATCAACAAAACCAGGCGTAACTACCAGACCGGATGCATCAATCTCCTTATGTCCACTACCACTGACCCTGCCCATCCCGGTGATACGATCACCATCGATAGCAATATCTGCTTGAAAGGGATTCGTGCCGGTACCATCGACGACACTGCCCCCGCGAATGACTATATCGTGGTTCATGCTTTTCTCCTGATTTCACTAATTGCTGCCAGTAGCCTGGCCGGTAGTCGCTGGAACCTTCGCTGGCGCTTCATAGGTCAAAGACCCGGGACCACGCAGCGATCATACTGGCAGTCGCATCACCGCAGCGTGCGCGCTCATTATCAGACGCCTTTGGTGACATCAGAACATGTGACTCTCCATTGAAAGGTATCCATCCGCCGCCGGGCGCGCCTTCACGTGCGAACGCGACGAATGCCGACTGCAACTCGTCCGAGAGCACTGCAAAATCATTCTGCGGTACCTCAATACCAAGAAACGAGGGATCACCCAGCAGAAAAGACAGCTCGGCGCCGTGAAAAGCCGAGACGGTATTGGTGACGCCCTTTCACAAGTAAGCGTAGGTACCGTCGGGATTCGTCCGCGCCAACTCGGCAGCGACAATCAGCGTATTGGCGCCAAATGACATGTCCGTCAGAAGTGCATTCATCGCGGCCTGGTAGTCATCGTTTAACTCTGCCAGGTAGGACCCCGCCAGCTCCTCGACTAGTGACGTGAGTGCTGCTCCGTGGAGCCCGCGCCGCCCAGGCGCACCCAGACCAAAAAGCTCGCTCCTAAGCACTGCGTCAAGTTCCTGTCGTGACGTAACTCTGTGACCATATTTGGGCGTCGCCAACTCCGCAGAATTGCTACCCAACATGATGTCCAGGTGAGCTGCGGTGCCCTCATGCAGCAATTCGAGGACTGGTCGAGTCAACAGTTCCCCATCAACAACAATCGCTGGCACGATTCTCAGTAGTCCGCCATCCACACGAGAAACCAGGCGCGTATCCCCATCCTCAATTTGTAACTCGTCGGCGTTTGGGGGTGCCTTTCCCTCAACCGCTTCCTCTATGCCGCGCCATCCAGGCGAGGTGTGTACCATTACCTTTGAATTGCCTGTTAGGGAGTGCTCAACCAGTTGCGCGGCAGAAAACTCCTTCAGGTCGTCCCTGGTAGAGCCTTTCGCTCCCAGTGCCACGCAATATGCCGCGTCAATCCTTTCTGCTTCACCTCGATCGTAAAAACAAAGGGCACCGCCACCAAACGACATTACAATGGCGCGATTAAAGAGATGATTTGAGACCGGCGATGCCGCAAGCGCGATGGTGCAGTGTGCCCCCGCCGACTGCCCCGCCACAGTAACGTTTTTCGGATCGCCGCCGAACGCTCTTATTTCCTCCTGCACCCATCGCAGAGCAGTTACCTGGTCCCAGACACCACAGTTTGCATCCCCGTCGCTGAGTGTTCCAAAGCCAAGGAAACCGAGGCGATAATTGGGACACACCACGACCATTCCCCTCGCCACTAGCGGAGAAAAATCATATTGAGACCCCGACCCCATGTGACACCCGCCACCATGCAGCCAGACCAGCACGGGGGCAGTGCCAGAGCTCAGGTCCGGCGAATGGACTGACAGAGTCAGGCAATTTGCCTCGTCACCGCTGATTTCCTGGGGCTGACCGCCCTCGGACCCGGCCCAACCAGAGTATTGTGGCGCAACAGGCCCGTGCTGAGTGCAATCGAGCACCCCCGACCACCCCTCGGATTGCTCACTTCGCAGGAAGCGGCGCTCGCCGATTGGAGGTGCGGCAAACGGTAAACCCCTGAACACACAGGCCCGAGGCCCGGCCTCAGGTGTGGATTTACCTCTTACGCTACCGCATGACGTGTCTACGGTGACGTCGCCGTTAAGAGTTCCGTATGACATTGTTCCTCCAGTTATGCGAATTACCCCAAAGTAGTTCGCTTTGTCAGAATCTGGCGAATCTCACCGTATCTTTCCCGGTCAATGCGGTAATGGCGAATACACAGGTAGCACGGTATAAACGACAGCGCAATAGTCGGACCCGCAATAATGGCAAGGTGTATCAAGGTTGTCGGATCAACATCGGCGACTGTTTTGATCTCACTCCCGGTTGGCCACTGGATCAGATCGAGGGAGATGCCGGCGATGGCGCTGCCAATACCGTTGGCGGCCTTGTTGGAAAATGCGATCGTGCCAAAAAACACACCTTCGCTTCTTTTGCCCGATTCCACATCATGTTCATCTGCTACATCGGCCATCATTGAATTGCTGGCAACGACAAGTTGCGCGGCACAGAAGGTACCCGTCATTCCGCAGCCGATCAGAACGACTAGCGCCATCGTCCCAGGTACCTCAGGAAAAAACCCAAGGAAGCGAAGCAGGTAGGGCACAAGAGTCATTACGGTCCAGATTCCGAAACCAAGCAGATAAAGGGTTCTCTTTTCCATTCTTGGGCCGAGCTGCGGAGAGACCAGATATCCGGCCATCAGGGCTAACGTGCTGCAACCGATGACGATAGGTATCTGGGAAGGTGATAGTTCCCAATAAAAAGTGTTTACATAAAGGGATAGCGCACCGACCACACCAACTGCAACAGAGGCAACGATCTGTGACATAAGCAGCCAGAAGAATGAATGGTTCATTAATGCATTCTTCAGGTCGATCAAAATTCGGGGCAGACTGTTACCACCGGGTGATGACTTTGAACCTGGCAAATGTGGTACCAGATGCTGGGTGCCTGCCGATGTAACGATGATGGAGATGAACATTCCCGCGCTGAAGATCAGCACCAGCGGTGGATAGGCCTCAGGGTTAAGTTGCCCGTTTGGATACTCGGCGGTTGCTGCGAAGAACACGCCGAAGCCAAGGCCTGCAGCAGCAAGCCAGCCCACCTGACCAAACGCCTGTCTGTAGGCAACGATACTGGTCCGTTCGTCAAAGTCCGTACTCATTTCCGCAGCAAGCGCCATATGTGGTACGTGGTACAGGGTCATTGCCAACCTGCAGAGAATTGCAAACACGGTTAACCAGAGGAAAAGGCCGAATTCAGTTGTAGCCAGCGGGTTGAACAAATAATAGAAGAAAATGGCTAACGGTAGGGCAGAGGCGTACATAAAAGGATGTCTCCGGCCCCACCGCGATTTCCAGTTATCGGAAATGGTCCCCATCATCGGATCGGTTACTGCATCGCTGACGGTTGCGATCAACAAGGCCAGACCACAAAGCGATCCTGGCACACCCAGAACCTGGTTGTAGTAGAACAACAGCAACAGACCGAGGCCGCTGTTCATCAAGCCCTCCGCCAGCTGTCCGAACCAGTAGGCCAGCTTTGTTGGCAGGGTAAGTTTCATGTCGGTCTCGACTGGCCGTTATTCAATACCATGGGATGAGTCAAAGATTTCACTCTGACTCATCGAGGCATGGAGTCCTGTGAACGACGACTTTTAGAATCTGGCAGATACGCTGACCCCATAGGTCCTGGGCGCCAGCATGCTGTTTTGAATCCAATCTCCACCATTACTGATATTCTGGTGCGCGACGATCACCTCGTCGTTGGCATTTTCTACATAAAGGGCATACTGCCAGCGTTCCGCAGCGTCATCGAACAACACGCGAAGATTGACCTGACCATAGGCGTCCTGGGAAGCCACCAGTTCATTGGTTGGCACAAAGTAAACACGGCTCTGATGCGCATATTCCACCAGGGTCCTGGCCGCACCCCAATCGCCTACCGGGATTTCATACTGAGCGCTGAGATTGATCGATCGCTTCGGTGCACCTGTCTGTTGATTGCCCTCGACGCTTTCTGTTCCTACTCCCGAGAGGCTTTCAAGAGTTAACTCTCCATAAGTGGCATCCAGCAAACTGACATTGGCACGGAAAATCAGCCGGTCAGTCGGTGCCCAGTCCGCTTCTATCTCTGCACCGTTTATCGTTGTCTCCCCGGCGTTAGTTACTCTGTTGATGGTGATGAATCCACCATCATCACCAGGCAGATCGGCGACCTGGAACACTTGCAGGTCGGTATAGTCCATCGAAAACAGAGAGGTGTTGAACCGTAGGCGACCATCCAGCAAAAGGCTGTTCACGCCTACTTCATAGTTGGTCACCTTTTCAGGTGCAAATCCATCCTGGAAACCAAACGGGAGGAATCCGCCGCCTTTGAAACCCCGCGAAACAGTGGCATACCACATGACATCATCAGTCTGAAAATAGCTCAGCGACACCTTGGGTGTGAAGCTCTCCCAACTGTCCGTAACGTCCTCAAACTGTGGGTTGCCCAGGATAGTCAGGGTGGATTTCATTTCTTTCTCTTCATCGCTGTAACGTGCACCTATGGTAAGTTTCCACTGATCGTTCAGGTGATAGTCAACTTCCCCATAAGCAGCCCACGCCTTGGTATCGAGCAGTTCATTTGCTGCCTCGATGGGTACATTAAAAAAGAAGTCGGGTGTAATGATCACGTGGGTATAGGCACTGAGGCCATTGGGATTTTCCTGATCGAAATAGAACAGCCCCGCAGTCCACTGTAGAGGTCCGTCCGAGTTAGAACTGAGGTTAAACTCCTGCGACCAATGGGTCGTCTCCACCCACGACGGTCCAAATCTCGCGAAGTCGAGTTGACTGAAATCCACGTCGTAGGTCTTGGTGATAAACGTATTTCGGTGACCAGTTGAAGATTTCAGCGTGAAGTTGTCAAAATCCCAGATCAACTGTGCTGAAAAACCCTTAATTTCAACCTCTCCGTCTCCATCCTCGTCGTGATTGATTAACCTGCTTTTAAGATCACCCGCGGCTGCTGGAATAACTGCGCCGACGGCTTCGAGCGCACCCGGCACGTCATGATTAAGTCTCTCGATAAGAGGGGCAATGACTCCCTTTTCCCTGCTGTAATCCGCTGTAAGGTTCAGAGAGAAGCGATCGGTTGGTTCGTACTTCAGCTTTGCCCTGAAGGAGGATACATCAATGTTGTCATAGGGCTGACCGTCAAACAGGTTGTCTATATAACCGTCTCTGCCCAGTGTCTTGAATGCGAACCGGCCCATCAGGGTGTCACCCGCTATCGGGCCACTAACATGCCCTTCGGCCTGTAGCAGATCGTAGTCACCTGCTGTAACAGAAAACCCGCCATCGAATTCACTACTGGGTTCCCCCGTAATGAAGTTAATGGCCCCACCAGTCTGTTCGCTATCACATCCCCAACGGCATCCGAGGGGAACAGCAACGTGATGCTCGCTTGCTCCGCAAATTGCGTCAGCGCCAAATCAACACGTTGTTCGGGAACATTGAATTGGATGAGCAAACCTTCATCGACTTCATCTGCGGTTACAGGTGTTGGTGGCAGCACAAACAACAGCACAAACCACACAGCTAAAACCGATTTCGTTCCTTCACAAAAGCAATGTTTTATATCTTGCGCGTGACTATGAGACGAACCGGTTCGTTTTAGGTGACAACCCGTAAAAAAAAATCTTTGCAACGCTTTTTCTTATAGTCGCCCCCCGGAACTACAGGTTTAGATGCCGTAAAGCAAAACCCTGTTTTCGCTTTCCCGTTGATACTCAATGGAGAAGTTTTCTTTCAGCACAGCCAGCATGCCCTCCACATCGCCCGCCTTGAAGAACCCGGATACGTGCGCTTCTTTCAGGTTTTCATTCAGGAAGACAAACTCGACACCGGTATATCGTTCTACTTCCTTGACGACGTCTGCGAGAGGCTCTCCTCTAAAAATGAGATTCCCCTTCTGCCATGAGAGCTTGACCTGGATTTCTGTGTCGGTGATCGGTCTGGCCTGCTTAGCCTCATTGCCCATCACCAATTCCTGACCTGCAGTGATCACCGCAGCAGAGCGCGGCAGTACAATTTTCACCTTGTTTTGCTCCACATTAACCAATGTGGATTGCTGACCGACGCGGACACTGCCCTCGGTGACCACCAGTTCTATTTCCCGGCCCGGCTTGATTTCAATATTGAAAGCCGTACCGACCGCCTGGACGACACGATCGCCTGCAAGGACGCTTAAAGGTCGTGTTGGATCCTTAGCGACCTGAACATGGACTTCACCGTATTCCAGATGTAAAACCCGGGCGCTACTGGAATAGCGAACACCGATTCGGCTACTGGTATTCAGCGTAATAATGGTGCCATCTTCAAGCAGATTGACTTGCTGCCCACCAATCGCGGTCTCATAAAAGACCTCGGCTGGCCGCTGTGCGGTTTGCGGCGCATCACCTCTATCGAGTGACCAGTTCCAAAACAACAGTGCTGACAAACCAAGGACAACACTCGCGGTCAGCGCATAATAAGGTGCGCGATGGCGGTTAGATTCCATTGTTGATGCCGGTTGCGGGAGCAATGTGGAAAGCCGACTTAGAGAGTCCATCTTGTCCCACAGCCTGGCCATTTTCTCCAGCAACACCTGGTTGGCAGGATTTTCCGTGAGCCATGACTGAAGCTCGAGTTCTTCTTCTCGGGTTAGTCCTTCGCTGAGACGTTCAATCCAAAGACTCGCCTCGTCATAGCGTGGTTCTTCTGACTCTATCGGGTACATTTTGGTCATGCAAAATCATCCTGCGATGCCCGGGTCGGTGGTAGACGCCTTGACTGCAATTCAACCACATTATCCTCCGTTCTCTCTCTTTCTGTACGCTCCATGAACTGCATGCAGGCTTTCATACCTCGCGATATGTAGGTCTGAACTGTGTTCTCGCTGACCCCCATACGCTCAGCAATCTCGCGCCTCGAATAACCGTAGACCTTTTTAAGCACGAATGCGCGACGACACTGTGTGGGCAGCAAGCGTACCGCTTCGCAAAACAGTGAAAACTCTTCGTGGCTAGAGGCCTCATTCAGTGGGTCAGCGCCGTAGGCCGATAGCTCATGCCCGGCCTCATCCTCATCGAAACTATCCGACAGGCGAGTTTCGGCCCGTTTCATGTGATCCAGTGCCAGATTTTTAACCGTTTTGAACAGAAAAGAGCGAGGCGCAGTTATGGGTGACTCACGTTCTGCCTGGCAGGCGCGAACATAAGCCTCCTGCACAATGTCCTCGATTTCTTTCGGTGGAACAATACCGGCTGCAACCCGCTTCAGACGTCCGATTATTGATAGGTAAGTTCGGTCTATGGGCCTGCCTTTTTCCATCTGGGAGCTACTGCTCTTATGGTCCAACTATTATAGACGAATTAGAACCACTTTTGGGAGACAAAGTCAGAACATTTATTTGGCACGAGACAGCATGGATTCTGCGAGTTCGGCTTGGGCATCAGAGCTGTTCATCTGAGCGGAATCGACCTCGTAGGACTTCCACAATTTTTGACCCTACCTATATGCTACCAGTCGACCAGGAATAGGAATAAGAGAGGCACCCGACCCTGGAATCTTTTAACTCATCCTGGTCATGCCACATTCCCTTAGACCCCGCGTCACTATGTCACGTCACCCTCCGACGTGCTCTACCAGCCAAAGGTGGGTCATCGGCGCCCCATCCTCGGGTGGAAATTGACTGGAGTAGCCCTCCGTTATACGATACCTGGCATGGCAGAGTCGACCACGCAACGAGGCCCCCTTGGCCCCCCGGTGCCCACTGAGGGCATCCCTGATGAGATTCTGCGCAAGGTGGAGAACGCGCCTCTCAACGAGGTCATCAGCGACTCCTATCCCTATCCCACCAAGCTATCGAGGGCCAATTACGAGCGCCAGAAGGCCGAATTGCAGGTCGAGTTGCTGAAGATGCAGAGATGGGTACAGGAGACCGGGGAGCGTGTCGTTCTGCTATTCGAGGGGCGGGACGCCGCCGGCAAGGGCGGCACGATAAAGCGCTTCATGGAGCACTTGAATCCGCGCGGCACTACGCTGGTAGCGCTGCCTGTCCCATCCGAGCGGGAGCGCGGGCAGTGGTACTTCCAGCGTTACGTGCAGCACCTGCCGACCACAGGGGAGATCGTATTTTTCGACCGATCCTGGTACAACAGGGCGGTGATCGAGTCCGTGATGGGCTTCTGCACACCGGCCGAGACGGATCGCTTCCTTCGCGACGCCGTTCTGTTCGAGAAGATGCTAATTGACGATGGGCTGCGGCTGTACAAGTTCTGGCTTTCGGTGGGCCGGGAGGAACAGCTCAGGCGGGTGATGTCTCGCGCTCAAGATGACCTCAAGAAGTGGAAACTGAGCGACGTTGACATCAGGTCGTTGCCTCTGTGGGACGAGTTCACAGAGGCGCGGAATCGGATGTTCGAGGCCACCGATACGAAAGCCTCGCCCTGGGTCGTCGTGAAGTCAGACGACAAGAGGCGCGCCCGATTAAACTCAATGCGCTACGTGCTGCGCAGTCTGGAGTACGACCCCGGGGTCACAGAGCGCGTTTCAGAGACTGACCCGAAGCTGATCGGGCCCGCGACGATGCTATACGCCAAGGGAGAAATCTGGTAGCTCCCTTAGGGCTCTGTTGCGCTGTCTGGACTGTTTTTTGAATACACATTTTGACCCTCTGTTATTTACGAACTGTCCAGTTCTCGAGTCGACTCCCGGACAATCAGTTCGGGAACGGTTTGGTTTGGCCCCAGTGGAGCTTCTTCATCATAAAATCCAAGGAGACGTTGAGCCGCGAGCTGGCCGATCTTGCGTGCCGGAGTATGGACCGTCGTCAGACGGGGCCATATTCGAGTTGCCGTCTCAAAATCATCGAAACCGGCAACCGAAAGAACTTCCGGCGCCTTCAAGCCTGCAACATGCAGAGCCTGCAACACCCCGGCAGCCATTTCATCATTGGCCGCGAAAACAGCTGTCGGCGGCGGATCAAGATCGAGTATCTCGGCGCCTCTGGCCAGGCCCGACTCAAACGTATAGTCGCCCTGCAATACATAGTCCGTTGGCAGGTGAATGCCAAACTCCGTCAGGCCGTCCTCAAAACCGGAGCGACGCTCGTGCGCGGAGCGAAAGCTCCTGCGGCCAGCGACTACTGCAATCCGGGTGTGACCCAGCTTCACCAGGTGCCGGGCTGCCTCACGACCACCGACGCGATCGTTGGTAACAATCATTCGCCGCTCCATGTCCAGTGCGACGGAGGCGATGCGAATGTAGGCGCAACCGATTTCGCGCAACGTTTCTACAAGGCGCTCGTCCTCGGATACGGACGGCGTCAGGACAACGCCGTAGAGTTTCTGCATTTCGATGAACTTTCGTGCGTTCTCAATAAAGGTGTCGCTCTCGCGATCGCAAGGATGAACCACCAGTTCGAAGTCGGTGCCCTTCAGACCATCAAGAATACCCTGTTGTACATTGACGACGTACTGCGGGGTTGGATTGTCGGAGATCATGCCAACAAGATACGAACGCCGAAAAGCGAAACCGCGCGCTTGTGGGTCCGGTCTGTAGCCGATGTCACTAATGAGCTCCTTGATTCCGGCGCGCGTCGCATCATTTACCTGCGGTGAATCGTTAATGACCCGGGATACTGTTTTCTTCGAGACGCCGGCAAGCCGGGCTACATCATCCATTGTCGGCTTTCGGCCATCGAGATTATTCTCGTTCCAACTGCGGGCGGCAGCCTTGAAATCAGTGTCTGCTTTCCGGCTTTTTCTTCCCATGGAATTCTCTTAACAGGACTTGCGTCAATCCCGCCTGCTACTGCTCTGGCGTTTGGACTCAAACTTCACATTGAACCAGCCAAACGAGCCGAAATCAACACGTGCCGCAGAGGATACCGACACATCATGAATGCCGGTAGCTGCACCGGTCGAAATCAACGTTCCTTCTGGCAGTTCAATGTTTCGAGTCGCGACAAGACCCAAGAGAAAGCGCAACGCCGCCAGCGGACCGCCCGGAATGGCGTTTGCCGTCGCATCTCCAACAACGGCGCCGTCGATCATGACTTTCGCAGTCATTGAATCGAGGTCTCTGGACTTCCAGTTTTCAACTGCAGGTCCCAGGAGCAGCCCGGCGTTATTGCCGAAGTCGGAAACAACACAGGTCGGACCCAGTAAATTGATTGCAGCCATGGGACTGCTGGCAATCTCCACCCCGACGTGCAGCGAAGACACAAGGTCGATCAGATCTGCGTCGGAGTATTCCGTTCCCGACGGGTGGATGGTGCAGCCAAGCTCCAGAACAAACTCCGCCTCTACCGCGGCGAATCCACCCTCGTAAATCGGCATGGTCCTGGTGGCGCCAGACTCTATACGGACAATGGAAGATTTGAATATCGGGCCGGCCAGGCGCTCATCACCCACTCGCAAGCGATGATCTGCCGGAATCATCCCGATCTTCCAGCCGGCGACCGTATCCCCCCAACGCGCTATTGACGCGGTCTGGATTGCGTACGCCTCGTCCAGTGAGTCCGGAAGGGCGCCCGGAAAACCCGGCAGTGCCTCGGCAGCCATTCGCGCAGCCACCAGGCGCTCGGAAATCGCGTCAAGTTCTCGCGATAGTCCGTCGATATCCGCCTTAGCACTCAATGGGGGATTCAAGGCAAGCCCCGGAAATGTTCCGGGGCTTGCCTGTGAAGTGAGGTGTTGTCATCGTTGTCCGTTCGTTAAAAGCGGTAGATTCCACCTAAAACGATGCGCCTGTCGGGGAGTCCGACGAAACACAGCGGTCCGGTTGCACTGACACAATGTTGATCGATACGCTCTTCGGTAAGGTTTACGACTTCAAGACCAACATCAAGGTGATCATTGACCGAGTAGTTGACGCTGGCATTCAGCTGACCTCTGTCGAGTGTATGAACCGGGAAGCTGAATGTACTGCTGCCGCTCGTGTTGGCGCCGCCGCCGAAGTCCTGTGTGCGGAACGATTCACGCCATGTGTAACGCGCTCTTGCGGACAGACCGTACTTCTCGTAGTACAGCGTGAAGTTGTACGCGTCTTCAGAGAAGTCAAGCAGTCCTCGTGGAATACAGATACCGGAACCGAGAACCTGCGCGCCACGTCCCGACGTGCAATCCTCGATTGAACCACCGCTGAAATCCTGGTTGGTGTAGTTGAAAATGACGCCGAAACCAGACGCCCAACCCAGATTTTCTTCGAAACCGGAAAGGTCGTACTGGAAAGCAAACTCGAAACCGGACTGTGTGGTCGTTGACGGGTCATTGGTCCAGGTCTGGTAGTCAACACACAATCCCATGACATTCGGGTCTCCCAGTACATTCGGTATGACCGTCGGGTTCCAGATACCACCGCCCGGGCAGCTTGGATCCGTTTCACGGGCAAGGCCACTGGTAGAGCTTGGATCGTTAACCAGCAGTGCGCCCTCGAAGACTTGCCCGATGATGTCCGTACGGTCCTTCGTGAAGTAACCGAGGCTCACCAGCGCCGACTCGGCAAAGTACCACTCGACCGCCAAATCAAGCGAATCGACTTCCTCGGGCTTGAGGTTGGGGTTGCCCTGGTCGATCGCAGAGTTTTCCTGATTGTCAGCAGAAAATGCAGTGCTTATCCTGTTGAAACCTGGACGCCTGATGTCAGCGCCATAGCCGAAACGAATCAGCACGTCTTCGCGCAGCTCGGCGACTACATTCAATCGCGGCAGCAGGAAGTCATACTTGCCCTTTGTTGACACCAGTGATCTGTTTCCTGCCGCATCTTCAAAGCCATACGCCACTGAATCCACTTCAGTCTCCACATAGCGCATGCCTACGTTGCCGCGGAAAATACCGGCCTCGAAATTCGCTTGTACATACAAAGCCGTGGTCTCTTCACTGACGTCATAGAACTGGTTCCGATCGGACACAAGGTTCAGGATATCCGGGCTGGCCGTATCGTGTGCGATAACCGCATCTTGCAGAATTGCCAGCGTACCGTCCGGGTCGGAAAAGGCACGATCCGGATCGACGAGCAGGAAATCACTAATGAACAACGATCTGCCGTCGCCTTTATCAAAGTTATCGGGACCGGGCACAAGCAGTTCTGAGAACAAGGCGCCGTTCGGACTGTCTACCATCCGGCTGAAGCCGCCAATCCGGTCTTCAATATCGTTGAAACGACTTGAGGACTCACCGATACGGAAGCCAAAGTCGAGCGTGGTAAGGCTGTTCCAGTCCACGTCCCAGGAGAAGTCCATTCGGATTGCATCTTCTTCGTTTTCGGTTGTATTGCGACCCACAATCACCTGGTCCAGGACAACATTGGCCGGGTTCAACAGATCGGCCGGCGCCGGTGCAAAGGGTGAATTGAAATTGACGCCCCACGCTAACGTGCCGCCGGACAAGTCATAGATGAACGGCACGCAGTTATCGTTGCTGCTCGCATCGAGAGGACAGTTCGGGTTAATGAAGTTCAGGGTCGTGCTCAGGTTGGGGTTGGACGTATCCGACGCTGTCGTCGAGTACTCGGCGCTTACAGACCATCTTTCACCGTACCAATCACCACCAAGCGCAATGACTTGACTGTCTGTGACACGGGAACCGGTGTCGCTTGAGAAACGCAGGTTGGGATCGTCATCATCGTTGGCCAGGTCCGGCTCAAGCGTTCCCTGTAGCGCTGCCGGGAACCTGCCGGGGCCGACACCGAAATCAACCGTTTCATAGTCGGTAGGGACACTGATGTTTCTCAGCGTGCTGACGCCGGAGGCCTGAAGCCTGTAACTGTCCTGGCTTCGCTCCTGATCATTGACAACGACATCAAGATGAAATTTCAGACTCTCACTGGGCGCCCACTCAAAGGTTGACGCGAAATTGACGGTCTCGTAGTCGTAATTTTCCTGCTCCTGAACCAGGAACTGGATACCGAGAAATTCAGATGGATTGACGGCGCCCGCCGGCGAAACGCGGTTGTCGCGGTCGGTGCGGGGACGAAATGACACAGATTCCTGCTCGGTATAGCTTCCGCTGATCACGAAACCGATTTCACCCGCGTCCGTCAACCATGAGTCGCCAAATGCGCCGGAGTATCTTGGCGTCATGTTTTCGGTGCTCAGGCTGCTGTCTTCGTACTGAACCCTGAGCGCGGCCAATGTCGCCGGCAGATCAAGAGGGCGGATCGTCTTCAGGTTGATCGTGCCGCCAACAGAGCCTTCGATGGTCCCGGCGTCAGGTGACTTGGTTACCTCGACCGCCGAAATAATCGCCGGATTGACATCTTCAAAATTGATACCACTACGGCCGGAACCCGAATTCACGGTGGAAACACCATTGAATTCGACCCGGTTTGAATTGGTGCCACGGATCTGAACGCCGGTGCCGACGCCCGCCGTACGGGTAATCTGGACACCGGTAATATTTTCAAGAACTTCCGCGAGGTTTTGATCCGGCAGCTTGCCGATATCCTCCGCAATGACCACCTCGACCAGTTGGTCCGAGTCCCGTTTTTGATCCACGGCAGCAGCCAGGGATCCGCGGATACCCGTAACAACGATCTCTTCGATAGGTTCGTTCTCTTCCATAGGTTCGTTGTCCTGCGCGATGGCCGCAGACGAAAAGACCAGCGCTATCGCGGCTGGCGCGAGTGCAACAATACTACGTTGATTTTTCACTTGGTTGTTCTCCTGTAAGTTTCTTCACCCCATAATGGATGAACTGATTCGGATGGATGAACTGATTCGGGCGATGTATAATACTGATAATAACACCGGTGTCAATAGTTTTTACATTTGCTGTATTTCAGTGGTAAGCAATGGAGCTTTGCCGCACGGATTCTGTCTTGCTAATATAGTTCCGGAACAGCCATCAAGAACACCCGTAGACCATGGCACGGAGATAAATATATGATATACAATAACATATTTTCAATACTTGGCATTACAATCCTGTTGTTCTGTTCGCCGGCCCTGGTAGCAGGCCAATCAAAGAGTGAGCCTCCCGCCTTATTGTCCCATGAGACAATAAGGCGGGACAATTACCTGCCGGATTTTTCTTTTGCGGGGTACAAGAATGGCCTGCCCGCAATACCGGAGGCATCGGGTACCCTGGTCAGGGTTGATGATTTTGGCGCCTCCGCCAACGACGGAATAGACGATACAAAAGCGGTTCTGGCCGCGATATCACATGCAAATGACGTAGACGACCCCGTGATCGTCCGGTTTTCAGTCGGGCGATATGTAATCTCGGAAGTGCTGAAAATAGAACGCTCGGATTTTGTCTTGCAGGGCGCAGGCTCCGGCTCCGGCGGTACTCTTCTGCACTTCCCCCGACCTCTGAACCAGGTCGACAGAAGTTCGTCACTGAATGAACTCAGACAGTACCTGGTGAAGCTCGACAAGCGACAGGTAGAGCCGGAGAAAAATCTTGATGACTATTTCTCCGAGTATTCATGGAGCGGTGGGTTCATCTGGATTCAGAAACCGGGCGTACGTGCGGCGCCTTACCTGGTTGAATACGACCCGGAGATCGAAAAACTGGCGGACATTGAGACTGGCGCAAGAGGCGCCCGGACGATCGAGCTTTCCTCGACAGCCGATATTGACGCCGGCGACATCATTCAGTTGCAGTGGATCAACCGCACGGGACCGGACGCCGGCATCATCAAGTCCCTCTACGGAACAGAATATGAAAGCGCGGGCTCTCATCATTGGTCGTTTCCCGAGCGCCCCCTGGTTCGCCAGACATCCCGGGTGTTATCGGTCGATGGCCGCAACGTGCAGCTGGCCGACCCGCTGCTGCATGATGCGAATGACATGATTCCTGCACAGGTTGCCGCGTGGGATGGCTTGCAGCACGTTGGAATCGAAGACCTCAGGCTCGAGTTTCCCGATTCCCCGTACTTCGGCCACCACATGGAGCGCGGCTACAACGGCATTTACTTCACAAGCTCGTTCGATTCCTGGGCAAGGAACATTCGCATTACCAACGCCGATAGCGGCATCCTGAGCTACAACAGCGCCAACCTGACTTTCAGGGACGTCATTACCGACGGCGCCCGGCGCGCTCACTACGCCGTGCATATGGGCAACGTTCATAACGTGTTGGCCGAGAACATTACGGTCATGAATCCGGTTCTGCATTCATTGTCCTTCAATACCCAATCAACGAAATGCGTTTTCAGGAATGCCGAGGTTCTCGTCAACCCGACGCTCGACCAGCATGCCGGTGCGAATCACCAAAACCTGTTCGACAACGTAACCCTGCACATGCAGGCAGTGAGAAACAGCGATGGGCCGGTCGTCCCAGTGTTTGACGGGAGCGGCGCCGGCTACTGGCAGCCGGGACATGGCGGATTCAATACCACCTGGAATCTACGCGTGCTCGTTACGGGTGGCGCATACGCAGATGAAGTCGTCACGGTGCAGGGCCTCGATGAAGGACCGATGGCCCGAATAGTCGGTCTGCACGGCAATCGGCAATTCAAACTGGATTACCGGCCAACGCCGTATGTCGAAATGCTCAACGAACCGCTCGAATCGGTCCCCTCACTCTATGAATACCAAAGAATCCAACGCCTGAACGACTGGGAGGCTGTCCGAGAACTGCGACCGTAGCGAGGGCGAGACTGATTGAGTCATATTTTTTGGTTACTTGAGGCAAATAAGCGGAAAATATGGCCAATCAGGCTTGTCCGCAGTAGGTCAGTTTGTTCTCGGACAACCTCCTGGCTGATGCCCTCGAAAAGGGTTGCCAGGCCCTCGCATTATTTCTTCCCGGGATCTTTTTGCTGGGCTTTAATATCGGCACCGGCGGCACCATCATCTTCATTCAGCGACGCAGCGAAAGTTCTTCTCGTTGTTTGATCTTCCCCCGAAATTCTGGACACCAGGTTAAGCGTTATATAATGAATCAAGACGAGGTGTTCTATTCCTGTGCAGGGTAACAATAGCAATCAGGTTCAACGGGAAGTATATGGCTTTGTGACTACTTCGGGACCAGCAGAATGCTGCCCGGGAGGCTGTTGCAGGCCAAACCAGCCTATTTGCCTTTCATATCGCCGAGTTCAGCCTTGACCTGATCAAGGCTTGTGTGGCGGATGTCTTTCCCGGCTACGGTATAAATCACATATTCACAGATATTTTTCGCATGGTCACCGATGCGTTCCAACGAACGTGCACACCACATAACCCTGAGTGAACGTTTGATGGAACGCGGATCTTCCATCATATGGGTGATCAGCTGGCGTGACAAAGCATCATATTCCTCATTGATATCCCTGTCGCCCTCTGCAATGGCCAGTGCGCTCACATGGTCCATGCGGGCAAAGGCATCCAGACAGTCATGCAGCATCTTGCGGACCTGTTCTCCAAGATGTTTGAGTTCCGAAAAATAGGTTGGTGTGCGTTCATCGGCAGCAAGCTTCACGGCATGCCTGCCGATCTTTTCCGCTTCATCCCCTACTCTTTCCAAATCCGTGATGGTCTTGAGAATTGCGAAAACCAGACGAAGATCGCTGGCAGCTGGTTGACGCCGTGCAATCACATGGGTGCACTCCTCGTCAATCGCCACCTCCATCGAATTGATCCGGTAATCACTGGTCGCCACATCTTCTGCCAGACTGCTGTCTGAGCGGGTCAGTGCCAGCAGTGCATTATCAACCTGTTTTTCTACCATGCCCCCCATGCTCAGTACCTTGCTGCGCAAGGACTCGAGTTCCTCATCATACTGGTGGGAAATATGCTGCCCGATGTCTTGAAATACCATGTATTACTCCGAATGGTTCCGCTAGCGATCAGCCGTAACGGCCTGTAATATAGTCTTCCGTCTGTTTCTCGCTCGGGTTGGTGAACAACTGGTCAGTGGCGCCAAACTCGACAAGCTCTCCCAGATACAAAAAGGCTGTGTAATCCGAAACACGTGCCGCCTGCTGCATATTGTGAGTAACAATGATGACGGTATAGTTCTTTTTCAACTGAATGATCAGTTCTTCAATTTTCAGTGTCGAAATAGGGTCCAGCGCGGAAGCCGGCTCATCCAGCAAAATGACTTCGGGCTGAATCGCAATGGCCCGCGCAATCACCAGGCGTTGCTGTTGCCCGCCCGATAATCCCAGCGCATTGTCCTGCAGCCGGTCCTTGACCTCTTCCCATAACGCTGCTCCCTTCAACGCCCATTCAACACTTTCGTCAAGCACCCGTTTCTTGTTTACACCCTGCAGCCGCAGCCCGTAGGCCACATTTTCGTACACGGTTTTCGGAAAAGGATTGGGTTTTTGAAAAACCATCCCCACCTTGCGACGCAAATCTGCCACATTGACCGTTTTCTTGTTGATGTCCTCTTCGTACAGCAGCATCTCACCTTCCAGCCGGACATTGTCAATCAGGTCGTTCATACGGTTCATGCAGCGCAACAGAGTGGACTTTCCACACCCGCTTGGACCGATGAATGCCGTCACCCTTTTTTCGGGAACAACCATATTGATATCCCGTAAGGCCTGGGCGGACCCGTAATACAGGCCAAAATCCTTGCATTCAAAGCATGTCTTCTCCGACTCCAGTTCGGGGCTTGCCCGGTTGAGGAGGACATCTTGTGAAATCTGTGGTGCCGCCATAGTCATTTTCCTTAGCTCCTGTCCAATACTGCCCTGAAAAAAAAGGGCCTAGTGCTGTTCCAGGTTTCTGTATTTCTCCCGCAAGTGATTGCGTATATATATTGCAGATATGTTCAGAATAACAATCACTGCCACCAGTATCAAAGCGGTCGCATACACCAGCGGACGGGCGGCCTCTACATTTGGACTCTGAAAGCCCACATCGTAGATATGGAATCCCAGATGCATGAATTTGCGCTCCAGGTGCACGAAAGGCGCATTCATATCGACCGGCAGGGAAGGGGCCAATTTCACAGCACCCACCAGCATCAGGGGCGCCACCTCTCCGGCCGCACGTGCAACAGCCAGAATCAAGCCTGTCATCATCGCAGGACTTGCCATCGGAAGAACCGTACGCCACAGGGTTTCAGCCTTGGTTGCACCCAGTGCCATCGAACCTTCACGTATCGAACGGGGGATGCGTGACAACCCTTCTTCGGTCGCAACGATGACAACCGGTAAGGTCAGCAACGCGAGAGTCAATGACGCCCAAAGCACACCCCCTGAACCGAATGTCGGAGACGGCAGGGCCTCGCGGTAGAACAGTTCATCGATGGTGCCGCCAACCACGTAGACAAAGAAGCCAAGTCCAAATACTCCGTACACGATGGATGGCACACCTGCCAGGTTATTGACCGAGATCCTCACCAGGCGCGTGATAAACCCCTGGTGTGCATACTCGCGCAGGTAGATGGCCGCGACGATGCCAAACGGGGCAACGATAATCGACATCAGCAATACCATGACAACGGTACCAAAGATGGCCGGGAAAATTCCTCCCTCGGTATTCGCCTCACGCGGGTCATCGGAAACAAATCCCCAGAATGTCTTGATATAAAACACGACCTTCTCGCCCAGGGTCATCGCGTTGGGACGGTAAGCCTTGACCACATCGGAAAGCTTGATCTCAACTTCATCACCTGTCATGACCCGTGCCCTGAGGCTGTCACGCGCGATATCCCGGTACAGTGAATCCAGTTCCTCTTTCAGCACCTTGTATTCATGGGTGTATTGATCCTGCCTGGCTGTAATCTGGTCATACGGCCTTTGCCCGGTCACTCCCTTCAGTTCAAGGCCCCGTTTCTCGAGACGCAGTTTTTCAAGCTGGAAGTTGATGGCGCCAATATCTGCTTTCTCGATATGCTCGATACGTTCTCTCAGGTCATTCACTCGATGCAGGCGAACCTCCAACTCATCCCACATGGCAGCACTAGCCACATCTACCGTCCTGTCACCTTCTTTCACGCCAGTCAGATAGCCGTAAAAATTTCCCCATTGCGTGCGTTCCAGCACCATCACGTCTTCCGGGACGCGCACTCTTTTTTCGTTGGGTGCGACCGTAAGCATGAAGTCAACACCCAGCACATCACGAATACCTACCTTGATCAGGCTACGTTTGATCAGGTCCTCGTCACTGTCAATCCTGATCCCGGATTCTACGATCCGTTTCCTGGGTACTTCTTCCGTCTCTACCCGTTCACCTATAATTTGCACGATGTTGGTACCGTTATCGTACTCAATCTCGTATACCGTCTTGGGCCAGAAATGGCCCAGACCACGGGCAGCGATCAGCAGCAACAGACCGGTCACCATGACCATGCTGATGGCCACAGCCCCCCCATTCATCCATACCCAGGGCTGTCCGGATGACATGAATGACTTGAAACTGTTCTGATTTGTTTGGTCTGACATGTATTAGCCTGTAAAACGGTCCCCTAGAGCGTGCTGTATTTTTCCCGCAACCGCTGACGGACAATCTCTGCGATGGTGTTGAAGAAAAATGTGAATATAAACAGCACCAGTGCAGCCAAAAACAGGATCCTGAAATGGGTGCTGTCCACCTCCGACTCCGGCAGTTCTACCGCAACATTGGCGGAAAGCGTGCGCATCCCTTCAAAGATGCTGAAATCCATCACCGGGGTATTGCCGGTAGCCATGAGTACAATCATGGTTTCTCCTACTGCACGCCCGAGTCCAATCATGGTTGCGGAAAATATACCGGGACTTGCAGAAGGCAACACGACTCGTACCAGGGTTTGCCATGGTGTCGCACCCAGCGCCAAAGACCCGGCAGTCAAATGCCTTGGAACACTGAACACCGCATCTTCGGCAATGGAAAAAATGGTTGGGATGACTGCAAATCCCATTGCGATGCCAATGATAATCGAGTTCCTCTGGTCATATCCGATACCCAGGGTATCTGCGATCCAGATTCTCATGTTGCCGTCAAACAGCGTGTTTTCCATCCACGGGCTCATGGCCAGGGACAGCCACCCGCAGATCAGGACCACAGGAACCAGCAATGCGGCCTGCCAGCCATCTGGAATGAGAATCCTGACGCTTTCCGGAACATGCCACCAGATGAAGCTGGCCAGGAACATCCCTATCGGGATGGCCAGCAGGCAGATGAAAATGCCTGGCAGATGAGCCTCCACATAAGGCGCCAGCCACAGGCCAGCCAGAAATCCCAGGATTACGGTAGGCAGGGCCTCCATGATTTCAATGGAGGGTTTGACCAGACCCCGCATTTTTGGGGCCATGAAGTAGGCCGTGAAGATGGTCCCGCAAATGGCAAGCGGCATTGCCAGCAACATGGCATAGAATGCTGCTTTGAACGTGCCGAAGGTCAGCGGAGTCAGGCTGAATTTCGGCTCGAAATCACTTGATGCGGAAGAAGACTGCCACACGAAATCCGGTTCCGGATAGCTCTCGTACCAGACTTTGCCCCAGATTGAGCTGAACGAGGCTTCCGGATGCTCGGAGTCCAGCTCCCAGACGTGCAGCGCACCGGTATTATCCTCAGCCAGGAACTTGTTACTTCTCGGTGCAATGCTCAGGTGCAAAAGCGGACGGTCGGTAATTTCTTTGGTCAGCAAGTGCCGCGACGCCGTAGTATGGAAAATGGAGACATTACCGGCTTCATCAGTAACCAGGAACCCTTTGCGCAACTGCTCGCTCGTTATTCCCGAAATTTTCGAACTGCCGCTGTTGAACTGCCTGATTTTGGTCAGGTGCTGCATGCCAGCCTCATCGCGCACCGGGAACAATTGATAGATATTGCCCCGGTCATCGCCGAGCAATACCGAGATTCCACCGACCAGGAACTCGAATGAAGCCGGTGTGTGGCTTTCTTCCAAAGGCGAGACATCCTCAACATGGGCAGGTCTGTCCCTGGAGCGAATATCATAAAAAGCAATCACACCGTCCTGGCTCAACAGGTACAGCCATTGCCTTTCCGGTGACAGCAGAGCCCGGATCGGGGTACGGATATAGGGCAACTCCACCCGGCTGGCCAGTTCCAGTTCCACATCATCATCCATGAACGAGGAATTTTTTTTGAAATCGATGAGGTTCGAACCATCCTCGGTATGGGCAAAGATGGTCAGTCCCTCTTCATTGTCACCTGCGGCAAAATTGATCACACCCCGGTTGCCGATTTCAAGATCAAGGGGTTCCTCACCATATGGATAGGTAATTCGGGGGACAACGGTGCGCCGGTTGTCGCCATAATTCAGAACATAGCTGTGCCGGAAAATCAGGATCTGCCCGGTGTCCAGTCCCAGACCAATAATGTTCTGGTCAGCATTGACATGGGCCCAACTGCTGATGCGGGCATTGAAACCTGCCAGCAGATCAACCTTCAGAACGGTTGTTCCGGTATCCACAAAGAAGAAGTGCACCACCCCGTTCGAATCCAGACGCATGGAAATCTCCGCCTGCTCTTCTGTCGAATACATCAGGGTGTCTCCGGCTTCCTCCTGCGACAGGCTGTAGCTTGTGATTGGGTGTATTTGTGCACCTTTGAACAGGGGGAAGACCACGGCAAACAGGAAGACAAAAATGAGGATGATCGAGCCAATGACGGCGATGCCGCCTACCCCGACCATGTACCGGGCCAGAAAATCCCGGATCGAGCGCCGGCGCCACAACAGCAGGTTGAATTCCAGTGGTTTGGGTAAGGTCAGGTCATTGGTATCTGAATCCGGCGACATGATTATTGTTGTTTACCTGGCCGGGTCAAAGCCCAAGGGCAGCCAGAGCTCTGGCCGCTACCTTTGAAGGCAGGGGGATGTAACCATCCTTGACCACGACCATCTGACCCTGCGTTGCCAGTACCATCTTGATGAATTCACCCTCAAGAGGCGACAAAGGTTCACCTGGCGCCTTGTTCACGTATACGTACAGGAAACGTGCCAGCGGATACATTCCGGAAATCGCATTATCAGGTGTGGCCTCGACGCGTTCCGATTCGGCCGTCTTCGAAAGCGGTAAGGCCCGCACTCCGGATGTCTTGTATCCGATACCGGAATAGCCAATACCGTTCAGTGACGAGGACACCGACTGCACCACGGATGCAGAACCAGGCTGTTCGTTCACAGTGGACTTGTAGTCACCCTTGCAAAGCGCCTTTTCCTTAAAATATCCATAGGTGCCAGAAACGGAGTTACGGCCGAACAGCTGGAGGTCGCGCCTGGACCAGTCCCCTTCCAGGCCGAGTTCGCCCCAGGTGGTCAGGTCCATGCTGCCACCGCACCTGCGGGTGCTGGAAAAAATTGCATCCACATCCGCAATGGACATGCCTTCAACCGGGTTATCCTTATGCACATAAACCGCCAGAGCATCGATTGCTACCGGAACCGGGGTCGGCTTGTAGCCAAACCTTTTCTCGAATGCTGCAATCTCCTTGTCCTTCATCATACGACTCATTGGACCAAGACTTGAGGTTCCTTCAGTGAGTGCCGGGGGTGCTGTCGAGGAACCTGCAGCCTGAACCTGAATGTTCACATTTGGATAAAAACGCTTGTACTCTTCTGCCCAGAGCGTCATCAGGTTAGCCAGCGTGTCCGATCCCACACTCGACAGATTTCCGGAAACGCCACTCGTTGCCTCATACTCCCCAAGGTCGGGGTCTACCTTGACTTCTGCCGTGACCGACAGGGACAGCGGCAGCAGCAAGGCAATCAGAAGTGCATTGCATTTTCCAAAAAATGTGTACATGTATAACTCCTTGGTCATGGAATATATTTTGGGGATACCGCTAATCTTGAACTTCCTGTGTTACAAGCATATGGGCAATTTATTACATTTTTGTGAAGCCGGCCGAACAGCAGATTGTCGGCTTCAGGTATTTTCGAAGAACAACCGGCTGGCAGGAAACCTGCAGGTGAACTGGGCGCCATGGCCGAGTTGGCTGCTGATCAGCAGATCGCCTTCGTGCCTTTCAATAACATGCTTGACAATGGACAATCCCAAACCCGTGCCCCCTTTTTCACGTGAACGCCCGGCATCAACGCGGTAAAACCTTTCCGTCAACCGGTTAATGTGTTCCGGTGCTATGCCCTGTCCGGTATCTGCAATCGTCAGCTCTGCATGACCCTCTTCTGTCTGCTTCCAGATGACCCGGATTTCCGTGCCTGCATCGGTGTGTTTGATGGCATTTCTCACTAGATTGGACACCACGCTGTGAATTTCCTGCAGGTCACCTCTTAAATCGACATCCGTCTCGATCCGCACCTGAATGTCCTGATCAGCGATCCCTGTCGAAAGTTGGGCCTCCTTGACAACGTCCATGATGACGGCGGGCACGGGGACTACTGCAGACTTTTTCGCGACCGCAGCAGTCGACTCGATGCGTGACAAGGCCAGCAGGTCCTCGACCAACTGCTTCATGCGTTGGGCCTGGAGCCCTGCCGAATGCACGGCGGTTTTGCATGCCCCGGGAAGGCCTGAGTGTTCGGACAATGTCTCCAGGTACCCAAGAATCACGGTCAGGGGAGTACGCAATTCATGCGAAGCATTGGAGATAAAGCTGCGCCGCATTTCATAGACCCGTGCCGTTTGTGACATGTCCTGCGCGATCAGGACCAGCCGTTCCTGGCCAAACGGGATAATCCGTACACTCAGCTCCTTCCCGCTGACACTCGAGCCGTGCACTTCCAGCGGCTCGTCGAACTTGCCAGCATAAAAGTAGTCGGTAAAGGAGGGGTCACGAAAAAGCTGGGTAATCTGCGCATTGGCGTCACTGTCTGGATTGATTTGCAATAGATTATGTGCTGCGTGATTGGAAGACTGTATTTCACCGGATGCTTTCATCACGACCACAGCGTCGGGAAGGGCTGCAATCATCTCATTGAACTGGCTAACTAAATCTTCCAGTGCATCCTGCCTGGCATTGAATTTTTTTTGCAGATCCACGATGCCTGCAACATGCTGGTCGGCCAGACCCAGGAATTCCGGCGCATCGCCAATCCGGGCTTCACTGTCGAGCCATTTTTTCAAGGTAACCAGCTGTCCGGCAGTCCACAGGCCATACGCGATGAGCCCGATGACAAGAAATCCCAACAGATACCCGCTTGCCAACCCGAGGACAATACAGGGTACGAATACGATCAGGATACGATTAAATTCGGACAGCCATGCACCAAACGACATTATTGCGTAGCCGAAAACCGGTAACCATAACTGCGCACGGTCTGGATCATCCGGTCACATCCCAAAGGCTTGAGCAGTTTTCTCAGACGCAGAATATGCACATCCACGGTTCGTTCTTCAACGTACATGTTGCGGCCCCATACGTAATCCAGTAGCTGGGAGCGGCTATAGACCCGGTCAGGATGACTCATGAAAAACTCGAGCAGCCTGAACTCGGTTGGGCCCAGGTTGATGGACTGCCCGCCCAAATGGACGCGGTGCGCCTTTGAATCCAGCTGGATGGGGCCGATGCGAATCTGGTCCCCGATTATGCTGGCGCCCCGGCGCAACACGGCACGAATCCGGGCCGACAACTCCTTGACCGAAAACGGTTTGGTGATGTAATCATCCGCACCCGAATTCAGCCCGGCCACCTTGTCGCGCTCTTCTACCTTTGCTGTGAGAATGATGACGGGTATTTCCTGCGTGGACTCATTGCGCTTCCATCCGCGTAGCAGTTCCAGCCCGCTTACATTCGGCAGCATCCAGTCCAGCAGGATCAGGTCCGGCTGGTGCTCGGCAATCTTGGCTTCTGCGGATTGGCCGTCTACCACCTCATCGACCAGGTAGCCATCCTGACCGAGGGCAAATGTCACCATTTCGCGTATGGGACTCTCGTCTTCAACCAGCAGGATCCGCTTGCCATTCATCGGCTTGGTACGTTAGGAGGATTTTGTAGTGCTTTGACCGTGTTCTGATTCTGCATAATGGTAAACCTGACATGATGGGAGTAAACACACTGATTATTTTAAATTTTTATTACATGACTATTACAACTGAACAGAAATTAGCCTGGTTTGAACAGATACCCCAAGCCGAATGCAGGTGCTCTGGTCAATTTCCGGGTCGTTCCAGTCCGAATGCAACCATTTCAGGTCTTTAATTATTTCCTGAATTCAAGTAGCTCCTCCGCACGTGTAACAAAACCATAACAATTTATTCACGTTCTGCGTATTCTGGTGAACGTGATCACCCGTGCTCCAAAACGCATGCTGAAGATAATATCACTGAGAGTGATCACTTTCACGTATTAGTGGGGTCGGAGTAAAGTGCCGGAGTAAAACGAAACATTGCGACAAAAGCGGGACGTTTTACTCCGGCACTTTACTCCGACCCCGGAGCCTTTTTCTCTACAATTTATAACACCGATAATTGACAATGAACCTCGGAGAGGGGAACATATTTGCTGGCGAGTCTTTCGTTGCATCCTCCTCATGATCTTTCGGCATGGATCATTTTTCCAGGGTAAAGGAAATGTGATTCCTCGAAACGTTATTTACCAAACTCAGTTTCCGCTCTCCCGGGCAGTTGTCCCTGATCGGTGGAAACTGAAACTCATTGTAGAAGAGAAGTAATACAGTGGACGAATTGATCGAGAAGAAAACATGGTCGTTCAAAAGGCTGCTTACCATTGGCCTTGTCGGGTTGGTTGCCGTCGCTGTGATCTACACCCTGTTCTCCGGTCCGAACACATCAAGTCTGACGGTCGCAGCGGAACGGATCAGTATCGATCAGGTGCGCGTGGGTGAGTTTGCGGAATATGTACCGGTTGTCGGCAGGGTTCGACCCAAGGTGACTGTGTATCTGGATCTCGAAGAAGGTGGAATTGTTGAAGAGATTTTTATAGAAAGCGGCAACAGGGTCGAAAAAGGCGATCTTATTCTTGGTTTTTCCAATTCGGCAGTGCAGAAGAACAATATCGATTCGGAAACCCGACTGCTGGAGAACCTCGATCAGCTGCGCAACTCCAAGATCTCTCTCACCGAGCAGAATCTGATCCTCAAGGAACAGTTGCTGGATCTGGATTTCAGCATTCTTGAACTCGAGCGTACCTTTGCCAGATATAAGCGTTTGCACAACGAACAGAATACCGTACTGTCGCTTGAGCAATTTGAATCGACCAGAGATCGATTAAGTTACCTCAAAGACAAAAAGAAGTTGCTGGAAGAACGCATCGAGCAGGAAAGCATCCTGCGTGAACGTCAGAGTACGCAAGTCGACGATTCCATCGAACGGGTTAACCGCAGCCTTTCGATACTGACACAGATCATGGGAAGTCTTGAACTGCGTGCGCCCATCAGTGGTGATCTGTCATCGATGAGTGCGGAGGTCGGGCAAAATTTTTCCAGGGGTCAGCGGGTTGGTCAGATTGACCAGTTGGACCAGTTCAAGGTTACGGCGAGTATCGATCAGTATTACATTGCAAGGGTAGCCGTGGAGCAGGTGGGTGAGTTTGACTTTGGCGGGCAGCGTTATCAATTGCGCATCAACAAGATCCACCCGGAAGTTGCAGAAGACGCAACCTTTCAGGTTGATATGGAGTTTGTCAGTACCGTGCCAGGTGGCATCAAACGAGGACAAAGCCTGCAGATCGATCTGAACCTCTCTGCTTCCAGAACGGCCAACCTCGTGACCAAGGGAGGTTTCTACAGACATACCAACGGACGCTGGGTTTACCAGATAAGTGAAGATGGTGCACGGGCTTATCGTGTCGACCTTGTACCGGGTCGACAGAATCCAGAGAGTTTTGAGATACTCGAGGGACTCGTCCCTGGAGATTGGATCATTTCATCGAGTTACGACGGATTTCGTGATGTTGAGGAATTGATCCTGGAACCACCCATTCAATTGACAAGATCTCTTTAACGGAGCTGACACATGATCATATCGACACAGGGACTGACCAGGATTTTTCTCACTGAGGAAGTCAAGACCACCGCGTTACAGGAAGTAAAACTCGAGATTAATGAGGGAGAATTCGTCTCCCTTATGGGTCCTTCCGGATGCGGCAAGTCCACCCTGTTGCATATTCTCGGGTTAATCGACAATCCGAGTAGCGGCAGCTATAAATTTCTCGGGGAAGAAGTTGCCGACTATCCTGAATCCAGACGAACACAAATCAGAAAAGCCAATATCGGGTTCGTATTCCAGAGTTTCAACCTGATTGACGAACTCACGGTGTTCGAGAATGTTGAATTGCCGCTGATCTACAATGGCACGCCCCATGGTGAGCGAACCAAAAGAGTTGAAGAGGTGCTGGAGAAAATGGATATGAGTCACCGGATGAAGCACTTTCCGCTGCAGTTGTCTGGTGGACAGCAGCAACGCGCGGCAGTCGCGAGAGCAATCGTCAACTCCCCGAAATTGATATTGGCTGATGAGCCCACAGGTAACCTTGACTCAGAACACGGCGAAGACGTGATGAATATTCTTCGCCAGCTCAATGAAGAAGCAACCACCATTGTGATGGTGACACACTCGGAACACGATGCAGCATTTGCCGGTCGGGTAGTGCAGTTACTGGATGGGAAAATTCAATGAAAAAAGTGATGCTGTTGGTGTTGTCTCTCACCCTGGCGCCATCGCTTTTTGCGGAATCCATCGAGGGCACCTGGCAGGGTCAACTGATCGTATCGCCAGGTAATGAACTCACCATCCAGTTTATCATTGAATCTGGCGATGATGGCTACAGTGTGATACTGAATTCTCCGGAGTCCGGCGCTATCAAGAATGAGCCGGCAGATTCAGCCCGCTTTGAAAACGGGGAACTGACAATCGAAGTTGCGGCACTGAGTGGCTCGTTTGCGGGCAAAATCAACAAAGGGGAAATAGCCGGCCACTGGCAACAACTGGATCAGTTGCTGCCGCTGGTGTTGAAACCGCTGCTGAAGGCAGAGCTGTCGGAAGCCTTCCGTACCCTGCTCAGAGGACGCTGGGAAGGTACTCTCACGTTTCCTGCTGGTGAAGCAATACTCGTTGACATGATCTTCAAAATTGACGAAGAGAATAATGTCACTGGCGATCTGGGTATCCCGGGACAGACACCCCAAAGGTTTCCCATGAGTGATGTCATCGCTTCTGAATCCGGGATTCGCCTGAATATTCCCGAAATGACAGCTTCATTTAAGGGATCGTTTACCAAAGAAGGCATCGTTGGTGAGATGATACAGGGCTCTTCTCTACCCCTTACTTTAGTGAAGAAAGTATTTGATCCAAAAATGTCAGCACTGGATTTTAATGAAGAAGCGAGGTCCTTGCTGATGGGATCATGGTTTGGCTATATCACTACACCGGCAGGTGACATCACAGTCGTGTTTCGTTTTACGCAGGTAGACGACTATATACTCGGTTACTCCGATAACCCGGATCAGGGTTCACTCGACATGCCGATCAAGGCCGCGACGCTCAATGGCAGCGACATCGAGATAAAAGTTAATGACTACTACGTGTTTACCGGCAAAGCGGAAGATGGGAAACTGGCCGGCGAGTTGAAGCAGTTTAATAAGACCTCGCCGCTCATGCTCGAAAAAGGACGACTGCCCCCGATTGCATTGGATATACCTGACCGTCTGCGCGGTATCTGGCAGGGTGTGCAAAAACATCCAAAGGGAGTCAATACGGTTATTATTCGTTTTGAGCAGGATCCTGCCGGTGTCATGGTCGGTTTTGTTGACCAGCCAGACTTGTACCTGAAAGGCTCAAGGATTCACGATGTTACAGTTTCAGCAGACAAAGTAACGATTAAACTGTCTGAACTTACCCGTACCAGTTTTACCGGTACCTTGAGTGGCGATCAGTTACTCGGCGCTGTTACAACAGGTGAAAAGGTATCCGAACTGGAACTGAAGCGAATGCAGTAAAGCGTCTACTCGTAACGTAGCGCCTCTACGGGATTGGCTCTGGCGGTAAAGAACGTCTGCAGTGCGATGGTAGAAAAAGTGATCAGCGCCACCACGGCCGATGCCAGCAGAAAAATCCAGAGGGCAATTTCAGTGCGGTAAGCAAATGACAGCAACCAGTCTTCCACGGCGAAATACGAGGCAATCGATCCCAACAGTGAAGCCAGGATGACCAGCACCAGCATGCCTTTGGCCAACAGCGTAATGATCTGGCTCGTGGATGCACCAAGAACTTTGCGAATACCAATTTCTTTGGTCCTTTGTTCCGTGTTAAATGCCGCCAGACCGTACATTCCGATCATGGCGATAAAGATGCATATACCCGCCAAAAGGGTTGTCAGGGTGATCAGATTGTTTTCGTCCGCGTAAATTTCCTTTAACAGATCATCATAAAACCGGTATTCAAAAGGATGCTTTGTATTGAATTTATTGATTACAGACTCGATATAGTTGATGGTTTGAGGGACATTGTCCGGTGCAATATCAGCCACGAAGTATCTGGAAATCAGATTGTGCTGCAAAGGCGGTACATCCGAGTAGTCAGTTTCCCAGAAGGGAATCATTATCAGCGGCATTACGGGCTCATGCAGGGAAGTGAAATGAAAATCCTTCACGACACCAATGACTCTGGCAAAATCTTCCTGGATGCGTTTACCCAGTGGGTTTTCCCATCCCCTGTCCTTAACCATGGCTTCATTCACAAGAACAGATAAGCCAACATCCGTAATCAACCGCTTTGAAAAGTCTCGACCTGCGACGATTTCCATACCCATAACATCGATATACTCCTCGCTGAAATTTAATATATTGAAGGTAGAAACTTCCATCTGGCCCGCGTTATTTTCCATTTCTATTGAGGTATTAGGAACTTCCTTGTCGGGGCTGAAGCCGGTTTGCGCAAACCCATGAATACTGCCATGCTGGAGCAACTCATTTTTAATGACTGGAATCTTCTCGAGGGTATTCACCCCGCGTATTGTTATGTGAAGCTTGTTGTCCTTGTCATAACCCAAAGGCTTGTTGGCGACAAAATTCATCTGCAATTCCATAATCATCGTTGCAGACAGAACGCCAACAGTAACCAGAAATTGAATGAAAACCAGAGACTGACGCAGCCAAAAACCTGTTTTTTTACCGCCTCTCAATGTACCGTGACTGGATAATGGCGCGATGGAAGAAAGATAGAATGCAGGATAAGCGCCAGCGAGGATTGCAACCAGCACAGTCCCAAAGGCAATGTACAGGAGCAATTCCGGATCTTCAGTGATATTCAATAATTCGGTTTTGCCCAGCAATGTGTTGAGCGGGGTATAAGCATTGGCCATGTATACCAGGACAGCAGCAACCATCAGTGCAGCGACCGCGTATACAGCAGATTCACCGAGGAACTGCAACATCAGTTGCCGCCTGCTGGCGCCTAAAATCTTGCGCATGCCAACTTCCCGGGCACGCCGGGTTGCCCGCGCGGTGGCGAGATTGGTGTAGTTGATGCAGGCAATTAATACGACAAAAAGGGCGATGGCGATTAGCGAGTAGACATAAAAAATGTTGCCCGTGGGTTGTTCAAACATCCATCCGCTCGAATAGTGGACGTCCTTCAGGGGCAAGGTGAGATATTGCGCCGACATATCGTATTGCCTGCCATATTCAGCCGCATGGTTCTCGTAAAACTGATCCAGCGCCAGCTGCAGGTCTTGTTCCGTAAAGCCACCTTTGGTCATGAAATACGTGTAGTGGCCCCAGGAAAACAATCTACCCGGATCAGGATTTTGATCGTCGCTGCCGTATCCCAACATCTTGGTACGCGCGTTGGAGATCACTGCGCTATATTGCTGATGTGAATTTTCCGGGATGTCGGCAAAGACGGCGGTAACCTGGTGATCGAATGGATCCGATTGCAAGGTCTCGCCAATCGGATTACGTTCACCAAAGTGAAATCGAGCAAAACTTTCGCTAATGGCAATGGCTGTCGGTTCGTTCAGTGCTGTGGAGAGATCGCCATAAATCACCTCATGATCAAACATGTCGAAGAAATTGACATCTGCCGAGAGTATGTCATCCCAATCCCGCTCAATATCGCCAGATTTAAGGATCTGGCCCTTGGGGCCACTCATACGAACATAATCTATCATGTCCGGGTAGTCCCTTTTGAAAAGCGGGGACAACACATCGGGTGCAAGTGCATAGTTTGTCGTACTCCCACCAGTGGTCCTTGCGAAATTTATCCGAAAAATTCGCTCATGATTAACGTTGTGCTGGTCGTAGGTGAGTTCACTTTCAATATAGGCAAACAGGATAATGCCGCAGGCGATCGCCAACGCCAATCCAACAATATTGATCAGCGCATACGACTTCTCCCGTGAGAGGTTGCGTAGCGCGATGATGATGTAGCTCTTAAACATGACTTTTTCTTTCTAACAGTGTCTTCTTTCAGGTACCCACATCATTCATTTTTCGTGAGTATATTGCCCAGGAATTGCTGATTGCAGCAATGTATCACATCAAGAAGGGTTACACCCTTATCAGGAATCAATCAAAGTGCCAATATCCGAGTAGCGGTCCAGTATTGGCAATACCTTGTCTCGAGACGCTGAAGGCAGCGATAACAACACCCGGCTGATCCCGGCATCAACGTAACCGGCGAGGGTATCAGGGTCAGCCGGAGCTCCGAAAACATTGACCGACAATGACGAAAAATCTCTGCCTTCGGCATCAGCAAACGATTTTAATCTTGCCATGTTTACTTCGGCATCAAAGCCATTTCGCGCGCGTGGCAACCAGCCGTCACAGTACTGGACAATGCGACGTAATGTGTAGTCGGATTCGCCACCCAACAATATCGGCGGATGCGGTTTTTGCACAGGTTTTGGATAACTCCAGCTCTCTGAGAATTCAACATGCTCACCGTGATAATCGGCTGTATCTCCAGTCCACAGCGCTTTCATTGCTTCAATCTGTTCACCCATTCGAGCGAAGCGTTTATTGTATCTTATACCGTGGTGAGCCATCTCTTCCCTGTTCCAGCCACCCCCGATACCAAAGATGAAACGTCCTGCAGACATACGGTCCAGGCTTGCAACCAGCTTGGCCGTAACGATTGTGTCGCGCTGAGGCAGCAGGCAGATACCAGTCCCTATTTTGAGGTTCCTGGTTTTTGCTGCGGCAAAAGACAGCGAAACAAAGGGATCATAGGCGTGCCAATACTCCCTGGGCAGATCATTTCCACCAGGCCATGGAGATTCCCGATTTGTCGGAATGTGGGTGTGTTCCGGGACGAACAGTGATTCAAAACCGCGGTCTTCAACTTCTACAGCCAGTTCATCCATCCGAATACTGAAGTCAGTTGCGAAAATCATTACGCCTATGTGCATTTTGTTTCCTTAATTTTCGATTCAGTAAACTTGATCGTGTTCACCAATATTGACCAGAATGATCTCTTCATTCTGATTCTCCAGCTCCAGTATAATTCGATAGCTCATATTGATGGAAACTGAGGATAAGCCCTGCAAGCGGCCTTCAAGGCTGTGCAGCCTCAGTGAGGGGTGGTAAGGGTTCAGCTCTGACAATTCCAGCGTTTTCCTGTATTGACTGTGTATCTCTGAATGAATCAGCAGGAATTTCCTGGCGCGCCTGGTATAGCTATCCGGGTATATCAGCTTATATGGCATCAGCCAAGCAGACGGTTCATGTGCTCATCAACACTTTCGATTTTGTAGTTGCCACTCTCAATATCGCTACGTGCTTCCTGGAGGGCTATATCCAGTTCGTATTCTCGCAGTTTGTTGTAGGTATTGAAGTCGAGTACAACATACTTGCGATCGCCACGCACGGTAATTACAGCTTCCCCGTCTTGCTGGAGCGCAGCTTCTACAACGGACACGCCTTTAGTCTTGAGATCATTCGCAGTGATGCTGGTCATGAGTTTACCTCTGATAAAGTATCTATAGCATTTTAAATAGTACTCTATATAGTGCGATCTGCCAAACTTTGTAGCTTATGGTTTTTCAAAATCGGCGATTATCGAGAAGGTAGTATTTCAGATACGGACGTTAAAATATCCAGTAACCGCCATCGATTAGAAAGTTGTCACCGGTGTGATAGGCACTGGCATCGCTCATGATGTAGACGGCGAGGCCGGAAAAATCCTCCGGGGTTCCCCACCGGCGCATGGGAACTCGCTTCAATACATTGTCCACAAACCTGGGATTGCCGAAATTTCCTTCGGTCATGGCGGTCTCGATCCAGCCGGGCATGACCGTATGAGCCGTTACACCCCAGCGGGCATAACCGACAGCAAGTGATCGGATCATCGAGTTCATCGCACCCTTGGTCGATGCATAGTGTGTACTGCGCGGAGCGCCGGACCAGGATGACAGACTGGTCGTGCCGACAAGTCGACCACCGGGGTCTCCGGCTTCTGCACGTTTGCGCATATGTCCGGCAGCCTTCTTGAACGTGTAGAAGACACCATCCAGGTTGACGGACATAATCTGACGCCAATTTTCTTCCGGCAGTTCATCAAAATTCGGTCCGCCACCGCCAATACCCGCATTAGCGAAACAGCCGTCAACGCGGCCAAAATCATCCAGTATGGCGTTGAAGTTGCTCTCAACCGCATCGGGGTCGGAAACGTCACATTGCATTGCTGCAACCCGGGTGCCGAAAGTCTTCAGTTCAGCCAGCGCTGTTTCATTCTTGGTTTCATTGGTGCCCCAGATGACAACATCACCGCCAGCTGCTGCGATCCCCTTGGCGAATCCCAGGCCGATACCACCGTTTCCGCCGGTGATGAGTGCGACCTTGCCGGTCAGATCGAAAGGTGAAGATGCCATTTTGTCTCCTGATGGAAGTGGTTTCTGATTCACTATCCTGCTCATCGCCTCACCGGCAAAAGCACTCTGACTGGTCCCTCCAACAACGCCACGACGCTTAACGGGTTTTCGTTTCTTCCGGATTGCCATTTTTTAGTCCAAATGGTTTGTTGCAACTAGCCTAAGAGAGAGCAAGCAGCATTGCAACAGGCGCTCGACAGGTGATTCATATGATTTTTCTGATGAGTATTTGCCTGACTCCAGGGTCCCATCTGAGGGCACTATCTGTGACTGTTTCTTTATAACCCTGTTTTTTGTAGAAGGCTCTTGCAACGCTATTGACCTCTGTCACATGTCCTTCAATCACAGAAAATCCATTCTCACGAGTCCATCCCTCAACTATTGCCACCATTCTTTCAGCAATTCCCTGTCCTCTAACGTCTGGTTTAAGCCATACAGAGTAAATATGAGAACAGTCTGTTTTCTCCGTATCTCTGTAACATCCTGCCATACCGACAATTTCAGACATTACAGAACATAATAGAAATACTGTATCTGGATCATCAACATATCTGGAAACCCGTTCTTTCCAGTCTGCGACTTCAAGTTTTGACTCTTCAAGATAAGTTCCACCAAAAGCGTATGGACTCTCCTGTAGAGCAGTCAATCTGATCCTTCTGAATTCTCTCCAGTCAGCTTTGGCTATATCTTTGATTTCGATATTCACAGTGGGTCGCTTCTTCATGCTCAACATCTTTCACGCAACATCAAAACTATTCCTCCATTTTAATCGAAAACGTTAACAGGATGGAGTCTTTGCTCAAAAGCAGGAACTATCCCGGACTCAAACTGAGTTCACATGTTTTGCGGGAGAGACGCATCAGTCTGGTATAGGCACAACACTGAACCGGGGATTAGGGTTTGTATTTGACAGACTTCAGTGACAGGAAAGTAATCTCTCCTATGCGCGCATATCCACTACTTCTCGAAGACGTTGATCATCTGAATATTCCGTGAATGGCGCCTGGTCATCCAATAGTCGCTTAACTTCCGAAGCAGACAAATGTCGGCGAGCTTCTCTCACAAGGGGTAATGATGATTTTACATCACCAGTTGCACCCAGATGACCACCAGCACACCACATATAGATGTGCGGATTGAATTGACCCTGCCCTGCATCCAGAGCTTCTGCGGCGTATTTTTCGGCCAGTGCATAATGCCCCTGGAACAAACATAGAGCAGCAACCTCACCCATAAGCCAATCTACTTCCCCGTGCTGTGATCTGATCCACTCTGCACAGGCTTCGGCGGCAGATGCTGCCTTTACAGGATCGTCACCAGCGGCAATGAGAGGTATCTGTTGTAAGATCCCTTGCCATCCCAAACGAGGGTTTCCTACACCGTTTGGCGGTAATTCACCGGGTTCGTCAATCATGTGTTGCAACACACCCTGCAGTCGAATCATGTCATCGTCGTTCCCGTCGCGTGCCGCAAACATGAGCAGGTTCCGAGCCAGGAACATCCGGTCGTGTTTGTTCTCCTGCCGTGCAGGAATCGAGGCGATGCAGGATTCCATACGACCCAGGAATTCTGCCTGACGACCAACCCGGATCCAGCAATCCCAGACTGGCGGAACACAAAAAGCCTGAGCCTGACTGGCGTCATCAAGGTTCTTTCGCACCCAGATGAAAAACTCTTCATGCGCTTTCACGACATCGTCATCAGAATGTCCCTTGTCATGCATTGCATCCACTGCCATGTGGCACACACGCCGTTCCATAGCCCAGGCCAGATCCTTGACAGATAACCCATCCTCGGTTAGAAAATTCTCCAGCGCCCTAAGCTTAAGTGTCTCTGGAAGGATCCAGAACACTTTATGGAAAGTGCCTTCTTCCCTGGCGGATGTGTGGATAGTTGCCGCAAGATTTGCAGCTTCGATAAAAAGATGCTCACGATCAATGCGGTCACCCTCAGTTTTTTTGAACTCAGCAAGAAGTTCATCGATTCTGGAAAGTGTATCTTTGATGAGAGTTTGGCGAGCCTGGGTATAGGATTCGCCTGTTTTGGCCATGCGTTCCCGCACAACCCGTTTGAAGTCACGTTTGGCTGTCATGCCATCCTCCTGTAATCACTGGTATCCCCCGGCAAATAACAGCGACGTTAAAGGATGGAAATGAGTTGCGACCCGAGAATCCACTTCCCTTCACCACATAATGAACCCCTGCCGGGCGGAAGTTCACGTGGCTTGGCGCTGGGTCGCGCCTGACGTTAATAATAATCAATCAATAAGGGTTGTCAACAATGAGTCATTCCGGCAATACGTGGAATATTTACCTGGCTACTGGTACCTTGTATCGTCTGCTATGTACAACATGATTCAAAACAATGAACGCTGACAACCTCAGGGATAGGTTTCAGACGCTTAAGATCTGGAGCAGCGGTGATCAACGGGCGCCACATAAGCCTTTGCTGGCACTTTGGGCTATCGGTCGCTGCCTGAATGGTGAGGATCGAATGGCTTCGTTCGAATTCGTAAGTGAGGAACTATCCCGGCTTTTGGAAAGTTTCGGACCCCACCGCCAGGTAGTGCATACGGAGTTTCCGTTCTGGCGCATGCGAAACGACAACGTTTGGGAAATCGACCGTCCACATCTTGTAGAGGAGACTTCGAGTGGAGACGCCGACAAATCAAGTTTAATACAAAACAATATCCAGGGTGGTTTGCTGGAAGAAGACTATCGGGCACTTCGCGCGTCCCCGGATGTCGGCTGGACAATTGCGGAGGGTCTCATAGCTGCACACTTCCCGGAGTCGTATCGAGACGACATCTTGTATGCAGTGGGAATTGATGCAACCGTAAGTGAAAGTATGGTGACGCGGCCTGATCTTGGCAGAGACGATAACGAGGTACGGTACGCAATACCGGAATACGAAATGTCTCGACGTCTTAAACGACATCCTGGATTCAGACCGGCGGTTCTGAAGGCTTACCGGCATCGATGCGCAGTGTGTGAGTTCGGCGTTCACATGGAAAATCGATTACTCGCAGTGGAGGCCGCGCACATACACTGGCACAGGGACGCCGGCCCTTCCGATGTCCGTAATGGTCTCTCCCTATGTGTACTCCACCACCGGTTGTTTGATCGTGGCGCCTTCGCTCTCTCCGCAGAAGATCTGAGGATTTCGGTCTCTGCAAGAGCACAGGGACAGGGATTCAATGAGTCTCTTGGACGGTTCGACGGGCAATCGCTGAGTATCCTGCCGGAAAGTAAGGACCAATACCCTGCACCCGAATTCCTGCGTTGGCACTTTAGAGAAGTGTTTCAGTCACCCACAGCGAATTCGAGATGAATCTCGGGGTGGTCTCCTGAGATGTTTATATATCGTTGTCAATCGACATCAAAATTATTATGGTCAGAGTAGGGCGCCAGAGTCTGACCTGCTCATTAGCGCAAGCGCTCTTCGTAATTGGTTAAAATTCACCGACATCTCTCGGCGATGGTGTCGCCCGCATTGAAACTCCGACTGCCGCCAATGACGCGACCCGGTGTGTTCGTCCGATACGTTCTGCGAATTGCTCTGGAATGTCTACTGTGTCCGCGTACTGCGGCCAATTGCTCACCGCTGTGCGTATATCATCGATAATCCGGTTTGCTGTCGCACTCTTTATGCCAGACGTTTTGGCAAACTGCATAAGGTCGCCGCGATCAAAGTTGTCACGTTTGCCTGCCATACTCATCTGGTGCTGCCCGGTCCAAACCCCCTGGGAGTTGTACGAGTATGTGACATCGTACGCAGGAGACAATCTCCAATTACCGGTGCGGTCCATGAGGAATGCAATGTTCTTGACATGGTCATCCTGATTGCGCGCAACGATGTTGAACACCGCCCGGCGATACTGCTGTTCCACAGCTACCATGCCAAGCCCCAAACTGCGAATTGTGCTCATTGCCTGCTCATAGGTATACGCACCAGGCATATTGTAGTCGAAGTGTTGGAGCGCGCCGAGAGATTGCCTATGGTGCTTGCGTCCCACCGCATCGCGGTCGAATCGGCGTGTCATGAAATGGCTACGACCACCTTCATGATGCAGCCGACACTCAGACATTTCCAAACCAGCATCCCGCGCCATAAGGTGATAGGCGTACTCGATCTTTCCGTACCCCTGCGGGTCGGCAAGCTCCCGGTCGCGATTGTTCGTGATGCCGTCGAACTTGAGGATCCAGTGCTGGAATCCTTCTTCTGTGTCGACCTGCCCCGACCGGAATTCGTCCGTCCCGGGATTCCATGCCAACAGCGCCTTGGCGCGCGCTCCACCGGCAGCTGTCCCGACATTCAGAATTTCCTGGATTGCATCACTGCCATTGGTACTGCCAAGCTTACCGGTCAACTGCATCCGGTCATTCAAAACAATGTTGGCCAGGTCCAGGAGTTGGTCGACAAACATCTGCCTTTGTTTACTTTTCCCTTCGGTGATGGCAGGTTCGAATTCCAGCGCCCCCATGCCTCGCGAGCCAATGTAACAGAGTCGATCTACCGGGTTGAACTCGTCGATACTGCGACCGCTCGTCGCCAACCAGGCGTCGATCAGAAGATTACCGAACCTGTCGGGTAAAGCGTCTGCAAGCAGGCCGGGTAGTCCCTTGAATGCGTCTCGACCGAGTGCTGGAAACACGTACGTCTCCTCTCGCACTGGCATCACAATGGGAGAGAGTTCGATTCCTGCCATCAAAAATTCGGGGTCGTACTGGAATACCCCGACATGACGAATAGCATCCCACGATACGGCGCCGATGCGCCGCCCCCACAGGTTAACCGAGGCATCAGTCACGAGTTTCTTCGCCCCATGTCCATGGTGCGCCGGTGCGGCGTGTTTTTTTGCGACGTGCCCGACGCCGTTCCACACCGCGAATGTCGACCCGTTCGATAGGGCGAATCTCGTACGATGGCAGAACACCCAGTAAGTCGTCGTCTAGTCCAAGAGCGATGATGACCCGTAGAAAGCTGTCAAGGCTCGTCGCCTGACCGGCTTCCAGCCGTCGAATGGTGCGTACCCCGATACCCGCTTCGTCAGCCAGTGCCTGTTGGGTTATGTTACGAGCGAGACGCAGCTTTGCAACGCGTCTTCCGATCTCCGACTCCAGCTCGAACGCGGTTTTCCATGAGGCATCCATATCGGTCATAATCGGCCTTTAAATGGAATAATAATATATAAAAGGTCAAATATAGCCCTATAAAAGAAAAGTGTCAAGGTCACCGCTACCGTACCCCCTACAGAGGTTGTTGAAGACCCATAGGTTGTGATATTACAGGAGATTACGCCAGTGACGACCGAAGGCACGATGTCGAAGAGCAGATAGCGTGTACCGATCAAACATTGGAATGTGTGGTGTTTGAATACGTTGTAGCCATGATTGCAGAAGTCTGGAATTGGGTAGTACAAGAATGGCAGGATGAGTTTGAGGAAATATCTGGCGAGCGGGTTAAAAGCGAAGTTAGACTTGAGAGCATTCAGCAGGCCAAAACTCGCCCTGCCGCTAGCGCGGAGCAAACAGGCCGGATTACCTGTATTTTCTTCGTTATGTTTGATAAGAGAACTCGCCCCGCGAGCGGCGAGCTGTCGTGCAGCAACATGTGTGTGCTAAAAACAGGTGCGTGGACCAAGAGGCCGTACCAGAAATGGTGTGTACGCACCCGTTTAATAGAATGGCTCGCACGGTATCGGCGTCGAGTTGTTGAAGGCATTTAATTACGAACTAATTGTAGCAATATGAATTAGTTAAGCTATAATATACTGTATTCTATTACAGTAGTGACACAACCCATGATATCCCCCGATCCCACACCCTACCCCGAGAATTCACTTGAACGCAGCCTGCAGCGACGCGCCCGCAGTGCAGAACTGGAACCACAGATCATCAAGCTCGCCGGCGAGATCAACGCCGCTGACTATCGCTTCCTCAAACTGCTCGCGGAATTCGATGACAACCATGGCTGGTGGGGCGATGGTATCAAGTCCTTCGCCCACTGGCTCAACTACATGAT
>LXNI01000533.1_pt1 | contig 42894 bp, 36 predicted proteins | sample 809091 | NCBI WGS metagenome assembly LXNI01 (sample SAMN04870527, study PRJNA318959) | sponge metagenome | biome: 01000161; feature: marine sponge reef; material: water | host: Sarcotragus foetidus | place: Greece: Milos, Mediterranean Sea | collected 2013-05-29 | depth 5-7 m
GCGCCAGTGCCGACGCCACGCAACTCCTACGGGATCGGGCTCAACTACCGGTCCCACGCTGCCGAATCCAACATGACGGTCCCCACCGCACCGCTGGTGTTCACCAAGTTCCCCTCGTGCATCGTCGGGCCCAACGACGACGTTGAGCTGCGCAGCGAGCGGGTCGATTACGAGGGAGAGATTGTCGTCGTCATCGGCCCTGGTGGCAAAGACATCGACGAAGCCGATGCCTGGAATCACGTACTCGGGCTCACCGCCGGCCAGGATGTTTCCGACCGTGGCATGCAGATGGCGTCGAAACCGCCGCACTTCGATCTCGGCAAGTCGTTCGACACCTTTGGTCCGATTGGACCGGTGCTGGTCTCGACAGACTCGTTCGCCGATCTCGACTCAGTGCGTGTCTCCACCCACATCAATGGCGAGGAACGCCAGAACGACACGTCGGCCAGCCTGATGTTCTCGATTCCGACGCTGGTCGCTTACTTGTCGCGCATCACGACGCTGCAGACCGGCGACGTGATCTTCTCGGGCACACCCGAGGGCATCGGCGCTGTTCAGGGGTTGTTCCTCGCCGACGGTGATGTCATCACGACAACGGTCGAGGGCGTCGGCACCATGACCAACCGCTGCGTGCGGATTTCCGACCACGGGCACCCGACCCCGAATTTCCCGCCGCGCTGACGTGCGGTCCAGCAGTCAAAAAGGAGCTACGACGCATGACAGTGCTTGATGAACAGCAGACCGGCTTCCTCGCGGAACACCATTTGGCCATCTTGGCGACGGGTCGAACCGACGGTTCGCCGCAGCAATCAATGATCGGCTACATCGTCGACGACGAAGGCCGCATCGTGATATCGGCCAAGAGCTTCACGGCCAAGTGGCACAACTCCGTGCGCCAGCCGTCGGTAAGTTTGTGCGTACCCGACGGCCGGGTCCATCTGGTGGTCTACGGCACAGCCGAGGCCATCTCGGAGGACCCGCTGCGCGCAGAGCTCACGGCCGACATCATCGCCCGGATGAAGGGCGAGGAACGGTCCGATCCGTCGAGCATCGTGCCAATGCTGAATGAGCAGAGGCGCACCGTCATCCGCATCACACCGACGAGCGCCATCTACCACGAGTAACCGACGCCCGTCCCAAAAGAGGGACGTGATTGCCGCGGCCTGTCAGGCGCACCCGCCATGTCGTGCAGGACGACGTGGCACACGGCTGGGTGGGGGTCTATCCCCCCGGGGGGGATGGTGCTGGTCTGGGCCGCCGACCCCGCCGGCGCAGCACAGGGCCCATACCCCGTTCATACTGCATGTTCATTGACGCTCGCAGGGCTTATTGCTACATTTCGTGCCGACACGTCACTGCGTCAGAACGGTCAAACGCAGAGCGAGGAGGCCGAATGCACACCGAGCAACGCGACTTGGACGCCGAGGATGGGCAACTCGGGCTGTACATCGCCCGGCCGGACGGCGACGGCCCTTTCCCACTCGTGATGTTCTTCCATCACGGTCCTGGGTTCGACGACGGATCACGCGAGGCGGCTGACGGCGTTGCCGCTGAAGGATTCTGCGTCGCTGCCCTCGATCGGTACTGGCGTCACGGGCCGTGGAGAACCTTTGACGTATTCGCACTCATGGCCGAGGGCCCCGAGTCACCCGCGATGCAAGAATTCATGGCCATAGCCGGCGGCACAACCGATGAGATGGTCAGCTCGGACATTTCAACGGCGCTCACCTCACTCCAAGCCGACCCTGCGGTCGACACCGTCAACGCCGGTTGCATTGGGTACTGCATCGGCGCACGCACGGTGATCAGGGCGCTCGCCGAACAACCAGAGGTATTTGTGGCCGGAGTCGGGCTTCATCCCTCATTCTGTGTGACGCCCGAGCCGAATTCGCCGCATCTCTCTGTTCCGACGATCACCGGGCGGGTGCACATGGCGCAGGGCACGGCCGACCAGCTCTCATCAGTCGAAGAGAACCAACCGCTGCTCGACGCAGTCGTTGATCTTGGCGACCGCGGCAGCGTCGACCTGATCGACGGTGCCGACCACGGGTTTGCCGTCCCGGGCGGGCACGCCTACCACCCTGAAGGCGCCGCGCGCTCATACGCCACCGCTGCGGCGATCTTCGCCGATCACCTCGGCAGCTGAGGTCACGGAGGCTTCCTGACCGTGTCGTTGGACGATCGACTGGCCCTCTACGGCCGTCGCCCGGACGGGATGATCCCCATCCACGGAGGGTTTGTTCGACCAGAGCTCTTCACACCCGCTCTGATCGAGTTCTTCGACTGTCACATGCCGCCTGACCACATCGCCGCTGCGGCCGAGCCGTTCGTTGGCATAACCACCGACGGCACAGCGATCACCGGGCTCAACACCTTGGCCGACGATGGATTCGACCCGGCCCCCGCCACTGCTGCAGCGACTGCATACCTCGAGACGCTCAGCGAGGCAGAGCGCGAGCGCGCCCAGCGACCCATGTCGTCGCCCCAATGGCGCATGTGGACGAATGCATTTCCGCTACCCGATCAGGATCTGCACGGGATCTGGCTATCGGAGGCCTCAGACCGCCAGCGCAATGCGGCGCTGGCGGTGATCGAGTCCAGTCTGAGCGCCCGGGGCTACCAGCTGACACGCAACGTGATAAAACTCAATGCCTGGCTGGGGGAACTCATCGGGCAGTATCTCGACTCGCTCACCGAGTGGACGTACTTGTTCGCCATCTTCGGAGACCCGGGCCGCAGCGAGCCGTGGGGCTGGCAGCTCTGGGGCCACCATCTCGATGTCACCTGCGTGATCATCGGGAACCAGATCGTGTTGACGCCCACATTCATGGGCGCCGAGCCGAACTTCGCAGCCGACAGCACACGCGCGCTCGACGAGGAGCGGGCCGTGGGCTTCGATATGTACGACACCCTGACGCCGGCCCAACGCACCGCAGCGACCCTTCACCGCTCAATGCGGGCTGCAGACCTCCCGCACGAGATCAACGGCCCCATCAACGGCCGCCACCTCACCGGAGCGGGTGAAGACAATCGGATCGTGCCCTACGCCGGCATCCGTGGAGACGAACTGACACCGGGCCAGCGCGAAGCCCTGCTCAACGTCGCCGAGCCGTACGTCGATCGCATGCCCACTGGCCCACGAAACGCCAAGCTCGCAGCCATCAAGCGTCATCTCGACAGCACGTATTTTGCGTGGATCGGCGGTGACGATCCCGACGGTGCCTACTACTACCGGGTCCAGAGCCCCGTGGTGCTCATCGAGTACGACAACCACCCCGGCATCTTCCTCAATAACGACGACCCGGAGCCATTTCACATTCACACGATCGTGCGCACACCCAACGGCGGCGACTACGGCATCGACTTGCTCGCGCAGCATTACGCGCAGCACGACCACAGCCACAGCTGAGGAGTCGGACGGCCCACGTGCGAATCGGCGGCGGCCCGGTCACCGATCAACTGGCGCATATGCGCGACATCGCCCATCGCACCGGTAGCGAGTGGGATTGACCTGACGGTCAGGTGGCCGATACCGGCAATCGCACGTCGGCTGCACGCAGATCGGGCAGGATGCCGGCGAACAGCCGGTAGTGCTCGTCGAGTTCGGAGTGCTCCATCGAGTGCGGGTGGTAGGCGATCAAATTGCCGGCGCCCAGGAATCGAAGCTGCTCGATGATGCGCTCGGTGACTGTTGCCGGCGAGCCGAACAGAAACTCGTCGGAAATCGAGACATTCATCATTTCGAACGGATCCGGGAGAGGCGGAGCAGCGGTATCGACGACCGAGGCCGCGTCCATCGCCCCAGCTTCGAGAACACCCTCAGGAATCATGTCGGCACCAGCAGCCTTCATCATGCGCGCCATCACCTCGGAGAATGTCAACCTGAGCCGTTCACGGTCAACGTCGAGCAGCATCTCGTGCATCTCCTGGGCTTGGGCGTCGGTCTCGCACACCAGCACATTCCGGCGAATACCGAGATCGTCAGGTGAGCAGTCGCGACCGATCTCGTCGCACGCCTCTCGGTACGCGTCGAACGCGACCCGGGCAGCCTCTTTCGACTGGAACGCCGTCGCTGCCTTGTATCCACGCTTCGCCGCCGTCGCACAGGTCGCACCGCTGTACGCAGTGACCCACACCCTGCGACGGGACTCTTGCCGAGGCCGGGGCATCACAGGGATGTCTTCGAAGTCGTAGTACTCCCCATGCAAGGTGACGTACTTGTTGGCGGCAGCGGCATCGAGGAAATCGGCAACTTCCGCGTATCGAGGTCGTACTTCTTCCTCGGGGAGATCGACGAACAGGTACTCCGGTGGCACCCCGCTCGCCAAGCCGATCTCGAGTCTGCCGTTGGTGAGGTAGTCGAGCATCGAGAGTTCTTCAGCGAGTCGCCAAGGTTGATGGAACGGCAGCACATTTCCGAGGACACCGATCTTGAAGGTGGTCGTCATCTTGGCGAGCGCCGCCACGAGCAGGTTCGGCACGGGGCTCAGTGCGTTGAGGAAGTGATGCTCGCTGAAGAAGACTCCCTCGAACCCATATTGCTCGAGCTCGACCAACCGGTCCAAGTTCCGGTCGTAGGTGTCTTGGACGATCGCAGGATCCTCAAAGTCAGGGTGCTCACGTTTTTGGATGTGGTGAAATTCGAACGCCCACGTACTGATGCCACTCTGTGTCATGGGGTCACGGTAGACATAGTGACAGTCGATTGTCAATCTATATGTCATACATCGAGACTGGCGGTGCTAATCTTCCGCGCACCGCCGGATGGGCCGACGCGGGACTACAGGGGTAAGGCGCCGTGGAGTTTGTTCGCACGCTCGATGAGGAATTGGCATTCGACACCGGCTTTCCGGGCTACCGCGCCCAGATCCTGGCCCAGCAAGAATCGTCGCTGTTCATTGCGAGCTCCGTCCAAGAAGGCGGCTCAGGTCCGGAGTTGCACTTTCACGAAAGCGACCAGATCTACTTCCTCGTCCGGGGAAACATGAACGTCCGGCTCGGCGAAGAAGTTCATCGGATCGGCCCTGGAACGCTGGTTCACATCCCCGCTGGTCTCCCTCACTGCAACTGGAACGACGGCCCGGGCCCCGAAATGCACCTCGAGGGGATCATCCCCTCGCCTTCGGTCGGCCAGGAGATCGCCCACATCATCGACAGTCCCGACGACGTGCCGCCCGTACACCGCACGAGCCAGAGCGGCACCGTGACGACCGTCGACGTCGAGCAGCTCATCGAACCCTTCCCGGGCTTTCGCATCATGCCGCTTGTTGATCCAGGAATGGGCATCGAGCGGATGGTCGTGAACTACGCCGAGGCCAGCCCAGGCGGCAGAGGGCCGGATTGGCACATCCACGAATTCGATCAGTTCTATTTCGTCTTCGAAGGGGAGCTCACCGTCGATGTCGGACTCCAACATCACATCGTCGGACCTGAAACTCTCGTCAGGCTTCCTGCAGGTGTCCCACATCGAAACTTCAACGAAGGCAGCATCACCGAGAAACACCTGGCGATCCTCACCCCTGCGCCCAACGAGGACATGCCTTGGGATTACGGGGTTGACTTCGCTCCCAACGGCGACGACCACAGCGGCAGGTTCGTCCGCCGGTCCTAACAAGATCAGGCAGGTGGACGCATGCACCCGTCGAAGAAGGCAGCGAGTTCGCCGAACGCATCAAGCGGCAGCACGTGGGCGATGTGTTGGTCAGGTCGGACCATGACCATCGCTCCGCCGACACGGTCAACGCTGCGCAGATCGAAAATGTCGTCGTGGGGGTCGGGAGTGAAGATCTTTTCGTAGTCGACCAAGCCGAGTCGACCCTTCGAGGGCCGCAACAGGGTGGGCATCTGGGCAAAGACCACGTCGACATGGGTTTGCTGCACGACCGCCCTGACATCAAAGAGGGAATCGACGTCGGCGCCATCAGTGCAGTATCTGGTGATGGGCGATGCGGAGTCGAACTCCAAGAACTCGCACAGCTGAGCGAGCCTCGCGTTCGACTGATCGGCGAACACATAGATCCGCCATCTGCCATCGGCCTCGGCGACGTGGCCCAGATGCATCGGCTTGGCGTCGGCGGCGCGCACGACCGGAGCAGAGTGGAAACGCGTCCCGATCACAAAGCCAGCGGCGAGGTGCTGGTACGTCTCGTCGCCGACGATCGACGATGGCCCGTACCGAGTCGCCGTACCCGCCGTGAACCGGCCTTGCTGTTGGAAGTAGCGCTGAAACTCGGCTGGATCCACACCGTCGTCGTCAGACGACGATGTCTTCGGCGGCGCGCTGAACATGGCGGCGAACTCACGATCGAATTCGATCAGCTCCTTGGCGAGGCCGCGGCGCTCGGTCGAATACGTGTGGAGTATTTCTGGTCGGCACTGCCCGCGGAGCACCGCTGCGAGCTTCCATCCGAGATTGAATGCATCGCGCATCGAGACGTTCATGCCCTGTCCCGCCTTGGGGCTGTGGGTGTGGCACGCATCGCCGGCGATGAACACGCTCGGCAGCCTCTCCGGGGTCCGACCTACGGGCACATCGTCAAACTTGTCGCACAGCCGTTGGCCGATCTCATAGATCGACCACCAGGCCACCTCCTTCACGTCGAGGGTGTAGGGCGTCAAGATTCGCTGACCTGCGGCCACCAGTTGATCGATCGTGATGCCGCGGTCAGAGATGCGCTCGCTCTCGCCCAATTTGTCGAGCTCGATGTACAGGCGGAACAGGTATCCGCCCTCGCGCGGAATGACCAGAAGGTTGCCCCCTTGGTTGGAGTGCACGACCGCCTTGTACCGGATGTCGGGGAAATCCGTCACCGCGAGGACGTCCATGACTCCCCACGCCTGGTTGGCCGCATCCCCCTCAAGCCTGCGACCCATGAACCCGCGTACGGCGCTCCGCGCTCCGTCGCATCCCACGACATAGCGCGCCCGAACCTCTTCAAGGCGGCCTTCCGCACCCAGATGCGCTAGCCGCGCCCTGGCGAACTCGTCGGTATCTGAGCCCAATACCAAGTCGTCAAGTCGTCGGTGATAGTGGGGCGTCAGTGCCGTGGGAGAGGCGCGCATCCGTTGCAGCAATAAGTCGTGCACTCTCGCCTGATTGAGGATGACGTGAGGAAACTCCGAGAGTCCGTCCTCGACGTCTTGGATTCGTGAGCTGCGGGCGATGTGTTCGGGTCGTTCGGGATCGGGCCTCCAAAAGACGGTTTCGTTCACCCAATACGCCTCCCGCGCGACGCGATCAGCGAATCCGAGCGCCTCGAACATTTCCATCGTGCGGCATGCGATGCCGTCGGCCTGGCCGAGCTCGAGTGGGCCGGGCTTGGCGTCGACCACGCACGTCGTGATCTCGGGAAATTGCGACAGCTGTGTCGCGAGGACCAGTCCGGTGGGTCCGCAGCCAACGACGAGGACGTCCACCTCTGCGGGGAGCGACCGTTCGGCTACCGGAGCCGGGAGTGCCTCCACCGGGTCGAAGACATCGGGATCACCGCGTCGAAAGCCATCGAGGTGAAACTGCATGTGCCCTCCGATTGGGAGCCTTCATTGCCGAATCGGGCAATGTTGACAATCTTGGCGAAAAACTGACTCCCCCGGGCATCGTGGCAACTCTTGGCCCGCTCTCCAAGTTTGAGCGCACAACGCACGAAGCGCCCCGGCATGCGCTCGAACTCTGACAGCCGTGGAGTCGTGCACCACGTATTATGCCTAATATTCTGGAACACCCTCAGGGGGGAGAACCCAATGAAGTTTTCGATGCGATGGGTGGCGGCATTGCTCGCCGTCGTCCTGATCGCAGGTGCCTGTTCATCGCGTGACGACGAGACAGGTACCGAAGAGTCTCCGAGTCCGACCGCTGCCGCTCAGGAAGAGTCAGCAGTGCAGCCGGACGCCGAAGCCGACACCGAAGCCGAACCAGAGGCAGAGGCAGAGGCAGAGCCGGCAGTCGACGCGGAGCCTGAGGTAGTGCTCGAGGCCACCGAGATCGGTGTAACCGCCACCGAGATTCGCATCGGCGTCATCGCCGATATCGATACCCCCGTCGCTCCGGGCCTGAGCCAATCGATCCACGACGCCGCTGAAGCGTGGGCCGATTCAGTCAACGCGAACGGTGGCGTGGCGGGCCGTCAGATCGTGCTGACGAAGTATGACTCGAAGCTCAACCCGGACGAGTCCGTCAACGCGGTCATCGAGGCTTGCCAGAACGAATTCGCTTTGGTCGGTTCGGGCATGTTCGCGTTCTTGAATCCTGCCCCGCTCATTGAGTGCGCAGACATCAATGGCGACATAACTGGTCTACCCGATTTGGCATCGTTGTCCGTCTCCCCAGGCCAGGGTGCATCGACGACAACGTTCCCCGCGTTTGTCAACGGGCAGGTGTTCTACGCCGAGGAGCCAACGTTTGTCTTGACACACGCCGGCATCGACTACGCCGCGTCGCTCCTCGGCGACGTGACCCCGAAGGCCTTGGTGATCGAAACCGGAACGCCCGGCATCCGCACCGCCGCAGTGGCAATCTCCAATGGTCTCGTGGCCGATCGTGGCTTCGAGACAGCTGGCGTGGTCGCCTTCCCCACCACAGCGACACAGGCCGAAGCACTGCCCATCATCAACACCATTCGCGAACAGGGTGTCAACCTCGTCTACGCCCTGCCCATCAGCATGGCCAAGTTGATGGCCGAGGCCCGGGTGCAAGGGCTCGATATGGATTCGATCGCGTGGCTTTGCACCGGACAGTGCTTCAGCCCGTTCTATGCCAGTGCATTCGGGGAAGCCTCCGACGGTTTGATCGTCGGCGTGAACACGCTCCCGTGGACAGACGCAGACCACCCGGTCGTCGCGGAATACTTGGCGAGTGTCGACCGTGAACAGGTCTCGTCGAACGGCGTCGTGACAACTGCCGCAGGCAAGGGATTCGAGGAATTGATGACGAGCCTGGTAGACGCGCACGGCCCGAATGGAATCACCCGAGCGAACCTTCTGGCTCTCCTGCGCACCGGTCCTGTCACCACTGCGGGCGGCCTCCTGGGCCCTGGTTCGGTGCTGGGCCGCAACTCGGAGTGCTACGTCGTGGTGCAGTTGATCGATGGTGCATACCAGCGAGTCGATCCGGCCGGAACGGGTGAGTTCATTTGTGACCCGAGCTCACTCTCGACTGTCGTCAACCCGACCGAGTAGGCACATTGACGCTGCCGATCTGTCCTTGCGGCTCGGTCCTCGACATGAGGGTTGAGCCGCAAGGAAGCTCGGCCCGCAGCCGTTGCGTCTACCGTGCCGGAGCGGACGTCACTTACAGCGTGGAGTGTCATGAGCACAGCGTTCGACTTCACCGGCCGTACTGTCATCGTCACGGGTGCAGCGAACGGCATCGGCTTGGCTCTGAGCCAGTTCTTTGCCGAGGCGGGCGCCACAATTTGCATGGCCGACATCGACGAGGCAGGTCTGGCCGAGGCCGCGACCGGCCCGCTCGCCGAGGCGATTCCCGCGGTCGTCGACGTGTCCGACTCGGCCTCGGTCGCCAGTTCAATCGCGCATTTGGTCGAGCGGACGGGACGGTTGGATGTCGTCGTGAACAACGCCGGCATTCTCCGAGACCGTGTCGTGTGGAAACTCACCGACGAGCAATGGCAGGAGGTACTCGGCGTACACCTCACCGGTACGTTCAACATGACTCGTGAAAGCGTGCCGACGATGCGATCTCAAAGATTCGGCCGCATCATCAATGTGACGTCATACACCGGGCTGCACGGCAATGTCGGCCAGGCGAATTACGCCGCTGCGAAGGCCGGCATCATCGGGTTCACCCGCACGACGGCCAAGGAGCTCGCCGGTTTCGGGATCACCGTCAATGCGATCTCTCCGAACGCCGAGACCGACATGGTTGCGTCGATCCCCGAGGATCGCAAGGCTGAGCTACGGAACGAAATTCCGATGGGTCGCTTTTCCGACCCATCGGAGGCCTGCCCTGCGGTTGGATTCTTGGCGTCGGATCAAGCGGGATACATCACCGGTGTCGTGCTGCCCGTCGACGGCGGATTGTCCATCTAGCGCTCTGCTCGATAGAGGCCGAATCAGGCTTCCTCAGCGGTCGCTCGAACAGGTCGGTCGTCGGCTAGAGGTGCCGTGATCCACTCTTGGCCCGTCGGGCCGGACGATTCGAACCACGACCGCAGCTCCACGACTTGCCTACCTTCGCCTCCTCGCCTTCACATATGATGCACGATGCTTGATAATGGCACCGAAGGAGTCGCGTGACCTCAATCGAGAGACCGACAACGCTGACCGCATTGGTTGCCGAGCGACTGCGAGCCGACATTCTCTCTGAGAAGTTGGGGCCGGGCCAACACCTGCGCCAGAACGACGTGGCAAATGCCTATGGCGTCTCGAGCACGCCTGTGCGAGAAGCGCTCGCGGTCCTCGAGCGGGATGGACTCGTCGTGGTCCACCCCCATCGCGGCGCGACCATTGTCGAGCCAACTATCGAGGATCTGCGCGAGCTCTATGAGATTCGCACGCGGCTGGAGTGTTTCGCGATCGAACTGGCCTGCGCGAACCCGGCACCGGATCTCGGTCCGATCCGCGCCCCGCTCGACCAGATGGCCGAACTCGATCCTGAGGACCGGGCCACCTACATCGCACTCAACAGCACCTTTCACGAGCAGATGTATGCGCTCGCCAATAGGCCGCGGCTCGAGCGGCTCATCACCGACTTACGTGACGCGTCAGCGGTGTACTTGACCCTCTTGGTCGAGTTCACCTCAGACCCCGCCCAGAGCCAGAGAGACCACGAGGCCATATTTGCCGGCCTGAGCGAACGGGATGCGCGAAGAGCGTCATCAGCTCTGGCAGCGCACCTCAACCACACGGTCGAACAAGCTGAGTTGCTCTTCGAGCGACAAGCTGACGACAATCCCCACGCGTCATGACCGAGGACTGCGACAGCTCAGGCTGCTGGAGCCTCAAGTGCGATCATGAGCTCGTCGATCAGCGACTCGATCTCATCGGCTGATCTCGCGACCCCGAAGATGCAAAAGTCGGGTCTGACCAGCACGGCAACACCGCCGAGTTCAGCAAACCATCGCTCGTAACGCCCGCCGATGTCGGCCAAGCCCTCGGGGCTGACGCAGACCGAACGACCGCCCAGCTTCTCCCACTTCACCCTGGCGCCTGCCATGTACTCCGCTGGGTCGATGCCATTCCCGATGAGACACCACTGGTCGCCGCCTCCGATCACGTCGTCGAGCAGAACCTGCTGGTCGCCGTGCTGAACGAGCGCTTGTACGCCGAGGTAGCCGCCATGGTCATCGTTCGCCGCAAACACCCCGGGGCCGAGCCGCCAAGGCGGCGGTGGTGGCGGTGCGAGCTCAGGATTCTCTCTTGCTGCTCGAAGCATCGCGTCGCGCTCGGCTGCTTGTTCAGGATCGACGATGCAGATCATGCTCCCGAGCATCACCGCCTGCTCGACGATGTGACGCACATGCGGCAACCGCTCACTTGTGTAGGTATCCAGAAGTTCGATCGGCGACGACCCGCCCAGCACAAGATCCAGCTTCCAAGCGAGAGTGAGCGCATCTCGAACGCCAGAATTGAGGCCTTGGCCCATAAACGGTGGCATGAGGTGGGCCGCGTCACCGGCCAACAAGATTCGACCATCGCACCAGCTCTGAGCCCACCTGCCGCCGAAGGTGTAAGTAGCAGCCCGCACAATCTTCGCGTTCTCCGGCGTTGTGCTCCACGGTTCGAGGAGACCCCACACCGCTTCCTCGCCGATCGTCTCCTCGGGGGACTCCCCATCGAGAAGCATGAACTCGAAACGTCGCCGATTTCGACCGCCCGGTACAAGTGTGGTAGGCCGTGCCGGATCAAGCGCCTGGCCGAAGGGCAGCGACTCGACAAGGTCCGGCTCGGCCATGATGTCGACGATGAGCCAAGCAGAGGAGAATCCGGTGTCTTCGACCTCGACCTCCGTCGAGGCGCTAACGAAACTGTTGGCCCCATCGCAACCGACCAGGAATCGCGCATGGGCGTGCCGGGAAGCCCATCCATCGCCTCCAGTCGACGCGAGCTCGACGTGTACGTGGTCATCGTCCTGGTCGAGGCCGATGGCCTCCCAGCCGCGCTCAAGTGAGATGTGTGGATGAGCGTTGCAGGCACGGCACAAATCGTCCTCGAGATTCGGTTGGTTAAACGCGGTCATCGCGGGATACCCAGACTGGTCGCCGCCCGGCATCACCTGTGACAGCAACACCTCACCGCCTGGGGCGAAGAACTCCGCAGTGGTATATCGGTCATCGCTGATGTCCATGTGCTGTTCGAGGGCACCGATCAACCCGACCGATTGCAGGCCGCGCAATGAGTCGTGGGAGATGCCCACAGCGCGAGGCAGCGCATAGGGCTCGAGATGACGTTCGACAAGCCGCACTGTTCGACCCCGGCGCCCGAGCAGCAGCGCAAGGAACAGGCCGACTGGACCCGCGCCGACGATCAGGACGTCGGTCTCGCCGTCATCGAGAACACTGTCGTGTGGAGTGGCCAAGAGACGGTCTTACCCGAGCCGCTGGATCTTGAATGGGCGAGGCTCGATGGCGCCGCCGACGTTGAATGCGGTTGTCATGCGATATCCCGAGGGAAGCTAGATCGGATCGGTGGGCACGGTTCCGAGACCGTTCTGCATGAAGTCCATGGTTACTTTCGCAAACTCCTCGGGTCGTTCGTATGGTGGCCAGTGGCCGCACCCGGCGAACACGGCCAGGGCGCTCTGGGGAATGTTTTCGACGTAGTACGGCGCGCCACTCAGGCCCATGGGACCCTCCTCATCTGACCAGACGATGAGGGTTTCGCCGCTGATGAGAGCAAGACGCTCCTCGCTCAGCATGTACTTGGCGTAGACGTCCAAGTCGGCGTTCTGGAGGATGTTGTCGAGACCGGCTCGGAACTCAGGCTCGTGGTAGATCTTGTAACGGACGTCGACCAGCTCCTCAGTCAGCACGTCCTCGTCCACAACGACCTGTAGGAGCCGGGCACGAGTGAACTCGCGGTCGTCGGACATGACGGCGGCAATCGTCTTGTCGCGCACCATGGCGGCGATCTCAGGTTTGTTGAAGTCGGGATTTCCGGCCGGGACCACCATCGTGGAGCGCAGGAACCGGTCGCCCTGTGTGGACAGGAGCCACCCCGTGACCCATCCGCCCAGTGACAGACCGCACAGATGAGCTTTGTCCATGCCCTGCGCGTCCATGTAGTCCAACACGTGGATCCCCATACGTTCGATGCTGTATGCCTCTCCCGGCTTGCCGGTGTAGCCGTGTCCCAGCATGTCGATCAGGTGGACCTCGAACTGCTCCGCATAGTGGGGTGCTGGTGGGATCCACGCTTCGAGATGCCCCGTGATGCCATGGAGGAATATGACTGGTGGTCCCTCTCCCATGATCATGCTCCGCGTGGAAACGCCGTTCGCATCCACCTGATCCACGCGGAACGCGTGCCCCATCAAGTCTGTCCAAATCGACATGGTCTATCTCCTCTTCGGTGGTGCGGCGCCGCTGCCTCACCTTCTTGCGTGGTGCGGCCTCAATCAGCACGGTCAGGCGTTCGCGCAATAGCGCATTATATATGATGCATCTCGGACCGATTTCGACTTCTCGCGCGTCGAGCAATTGCCACTCCCCCCGAATTTCGTTTGTCGACTCTGCGCGGTACGGTGCCTTCGGGCCATCAAAGAGGAACGCTCCCGATGACCGGCAAGCGCCAACCCACGACTGATCGAAGACGTCTGGACACAGTCCCGCCTCTTGACGAGGGCGTCTTGGGCCTGCGTCTCATGCGCATGGTCGAGTGGTGGATGTGCGCCATGGAGGAGAACACTCAGGCGCTGGGAATCCCGACGCTGGGGCGGTCCCAGGCAATGCTGCTGGCCCACGTCAGCCTCGGCGAACACCGCCCCATCCGACTGGCCGAAAAACTGGGCATGAGCCGGCAGGCTGTGCACCTGCTGATCAATCAACTCGTCGAGACGGGGGCATTGCAGGTCAGGCCCGACCCAACCGACGGGCGCGCGACCGTCGTGGACATCGTTCCCACTCATGCTGACGGCACAGACGATTATCTGCGCTTGATGAGCGCGCTCGAACAAGAGCTGGCGGAACGGTTCGGATCCGAATTGTTCGGAGCATTTCGGGCCGTCGCGTATGCCGACTGGGGCGACTATCCCCCCATTTCCAGTGCCGCGCTCGGCGCTGCCGCAAGCGACCACGCGCGCTGAAGCACCGCTGAACGGCGTTCGGACGTAGCCGGCGGCAGCTGCGGCTCAAACGATGCGGCAGGCGTCGTCGAAGTCGAGTCGGGGCCGAAGCTCGTGCAGCCCCTCGCCGGTGCCGTACCCGAGGTTCAACAAGAAGTTCGACCGGTACGCGGTTCCAGCGAAGAACAACTCGTCAATCCGTTCGTGGTCAAATCCTGACATCGGTCCGCAGTCGAGCCCCATCGCTCGCGCAGCGACCATCAAGAAGGCGCCTTGCAGTGACGAATTGCGGAGCGCATGGGCGGCGCGCACCGACTCAGGCATCGAAGCGAACGGGGAAGGGTCCGGCACATGCGGCGCCAGTGTCGAGAGCCGCTCGTGGAATTCTAGGTCATACGCAACGATGGCGGTCACCGGAGCGGACTCGGTCTTGGGCGCATTTGAGGGGACCACGGCCGAGACGACCTTGGCCTTCTCCTCCTGCGAGGTCACGAAGACAATTCGCATCGGGCAGCAGTTCATCGATGTCGGCGCGTACTTTGCGAGCTCGTAGAGCTCGCGCAGCTTCGCCTCGGTTACCGCTCTCGAACTGAACATCTTGTGGGAGCGCGCTGCAAGGAGCAGCTTGTCCAGCGTTGCCGGATCGACCCTGGTCATGAGGCCCTCCATTTTCGAGTGCATCCTTCTTGGGCGCGAACCCCAGCTCAGAAAACACCCGGACATTACACTGTTACGGACGCGAGCAGCCGAAAGTGTCGATATTTTGAGGTGCGGTTTGCAGCCATGAAACCAGCACCAGCACTTGCGGCGGATTCGGCAGTGAACGCTGCCGCCACGATCGCCGACATGTTGCACACAAGGGCGGGATTGCGATTCCTGACCACCGACTTCCAACTCTGAGGCACACCATGCGCATTTGGCAAATGCACGACATCGGCAATCCGTGGACTGACCTGTCACTCGATGAGATCGAGACCCCGACACCCGGCCACGGTGAACTCACCATCGACGTCGAAGCGATTGGTGTCGCGTTCCCGGAGGTTCTCAAGGCGCAGGGCAATTATCAAGTCAAGGCGGACCCGCCGTTCTCGCCGTGTGAATCGGTTGTCGGGCGCGTCTCAGCACTCGGCGACGGCGTCACAGGCTTCGAGGTCGGTGGTCGTGTCATGACTCAAGACGGTGCCGGCATCGCCGAGTCTGCGGTCTCGGTGGCTACGCAGGTTTTCACGGCTCCCGAGTCGCTCAGTGCCGCCCAGACGACAGCGTTGCTGGTGAACTATCCCACGACCTGGTTTGCTTTCAATGAGCGAGCCCGCTTGCGGGAAGGCGAAACGGTCCTGATCACCGCCGCTGCTGGGGGCGTGGGAACCGCAGCGATCGACCTCGCCAAGGCTGCAGGCGCCACAGTCATCGCAGTGGCCGGTGGGCCTGAGAAGGTGCAGTTCTGCAAGGACATTGGTGCTGACTACGCGATCGACTACCAAGCCCGACCCGACTTCGTCGACGAAGTCCGTGAGTTGTCGGGCGGTGGTGTCGACGTGTGCTACGAGGTCGTGGGCGGCGACACGTTCCACCACGCTCGACGCTGCATGGCATACGGCGGCCGCCTCCTGATCATCGGCTTCGCCGGCGGCACCATCCCCGACTCACCGATGAATCACGCGCTCCTCAAGAACTACTCGATCGTAGGCGTCTTCTGGGGAGGCACAGTCGCGAGGGATCCCTCGGCCAGGCGCCGCCACGTCGAGGAACTCACCAAACTGGCCGACGCCGGAAAGATCGACCCGGTGGTGCATCCGCCATATGCATTCGACGCAGCCAGGCAGGCATTCGACGATCTCGCGCACCGCCGAACAATGGGAAAGGTCGTCGTGCAGGCCGGGACGTGGTGAGAGAGATCGACGAAAGGGAAACGGCTCAGCGTGAACGCAAGCAACGGCTCGTCCACGACTCCTGTTCACAGGTGAGGCAGCCGCCGAAGGTGGCATAGTCGACGACGGCCGCTACGGCCTCGGCCGGCGTGGGCGCAGCAGCTTCGTGCGCCGACGACCACTTCGCCAAGGCGTCGAGGGCGAGGGCGACTTCGAGTACATACCGCAAATTTGGCGAGTCGGGTGCGCAATCTGCCACAGGTTCGACGGAGCTGATCATCGCGACCGACGTTTCCGTCCACGGTGTGGACGCAAAAATCGTCGGCTCGCCGTCGCACGTGTGAAGATCGACCTTGTCAAGCCGCGTGAGCAGGTCTGCGAATGATCCCGATTGTGCGCCCTGCGCCTGATCTTCGGCTTGGGCGTCGCGAACCGGCGTGAATGCTGCAACCATCAGTACCTCCCAGAAATACATCAGTCGCCAGCAGTGAAATTTCACGCGAACCTAGCCTCCGACACGTGCGAGGTCAACCCGTCGTGTCAGACGGGAATGCTGTCGGAGCAGTGATCGTTAGCGCCTGGAGGACGTTGCCGAATCAGTCCTCGCCACTAGCTCAAGGCGTGTCGGATCCTTGCCGGTTGACTGCCTCGACGATCTGGTCGGTCTGAGTACGTGTTTCGAAGATCTGCCGGACGAGCCAGTACCGCAGGTAGCGCGACAACGAGTACCGGGCCCACAACACCGTCCCAACGAGCGCAACGCCCACGCCCAGCACCAACAGCGCAAGTCCATCACCCTGAGCAAGCTCGGAGGCGGCACTTCGAACTGAAATCAGGGCCACAATCGACACAACGAGACCTGCGAGCACCAACAGAAACCCGAGGATCGCAAGCTTTCGCTCGGGCTCGGCCTCACCGCCCTTGACGCCGAGGCGACGGATGTCCGCTTCAAACTCCCCGAGCCGCGACGAGTCTTCGCTGGCTGCGTCGACCTTCGACGAAGTGTCGGCGGGAGGTTGTGATGATGGTCCGGCCATGCTGTTCCCCTCTCAGAACACTGCAACTGGCGAAGATGAATCGGAGGGCCTGACGACGATCTCGGCATCGACCACCGATGGAGATTGCCTGACGATGTCAAGCACACGATCGCGAAACGAGGCAATGATGAGTCGAACGGTGTCTACGAGCGCCTCACCGTCACGCTCCGCAATGCGATCGAAATGCTCCGGCGATGACATCAGCACTGCCGCATCGGGATCGCGATCGAGCACCAGCATCCATACGCGGGCCATGTCGGCTGACAACCGATCGTGGATGTACACCAAATGGTCGTTCGCAGTGGCTTCCGCCAGAATCCGGGTGACGCGTTCAGCAATTTCGTTCAGTCTTTCCGGCCGAGCCCGGGCGTCGCCGATCGATTGAGTCAACCGAACGATCTCTGCGTGCTGCTCGGCGCTGGCAGCCACTACGCCCCTCCTGAAGATCTCAGGACCGATCAACGACCACACGTCGAACAGGTTTTCGATCGAGCGCAGCGTGAGCGGCCTGACTTGGTAGCCCTTGCGCGGCATGGTCACAACGAGTCCCTCGTGGTCCAAGCGCGTCAACGCACTGCGAATCGGTGACGCCCCAAAGCCAGTCATCTCCGCGAGTTGCCGTTCTGTAGGACGAGAACCAGGTGCCAGGCGGCACGACATGATGTCGGCGCGAAGGCGGAGGTATGCCGCTTCGCCGAGCGAGATCTTCTCGCTAGGTCGTTCACTCATTCAGCGTCCCCTGCCGGAATCTGGCGCAGGACCGCGGTGGCCACGAATTGGGCTTGCAGGTCATCCTCGTGAGCCTAGGAAGAAAACCGGGCCCTTCTATTCCGTCGGATTGACGACCTGATACACGATGTCAGGGTCGCAATTGAGTTCGCCCGGACTTGCGGGATCGACTCGTTGGTAGGCGCCGTCGACCAGCTGGGTCGTCACCCAGCATCTGCTCGGCACCCCGAGGACGGCTCCATCACCGACAATGCCGGCGGCAGCAATTTCAGGGCCAGTCCTCAGGTGCTCAAGCAGGCTGGCGCGAGTCAGGCCGTTGATGCCGTGCTCCGAGACGATCGTGGCGACCAATTCTTCGAAGCTCTTGCCAGCTGCGAACGCCAGCACGCCGTTGGCCGAGATCTGCATCGGATCGACCGCAGCCAGATACTGCGCGATCGCCGGGTGCTCGGCATCCGTCCAGGGAAGGCTCGCCGGCGACGTCAGGAGCCCGTCGGCTACCTCGCCGAAGGCGTTTGCAAAGAAGGGGCTAAAGCACTGCTGGGTGCATATCCACGCGATCGAGTCCACATCGACCCCCTGGACACGGGCTTCGGCCATGACCTTGGCGACGCTGATGCTCACGCTGTAGACAACGTTCACACCTTGCTCTCGAATCAGGTTGACGACCGGGATCATCTCGGACTGCGGTGCAGCATCGAGGACGGTCATGACACCTGCGGTTTCCCAGCCTCGGGCCTGCGCGTAGGCGTTCGAGGTCGAGACAGCCCCAGGTCGAATGCCAGGCGTACCAGGCTCGGTGACGAGCAACTTCGGAGTTTGGTCGCCAAGGAACGCTTCGACGTAGTCAGCCGGATACAAGACGACGTTGTAGGTCGGCTCACTCGCCGTGAAATCTCGACCGGCCACGAGTATCGAGAACGTGGTCGGCGACGCACCTTGGCCAGGACTGATCGAGAGCGATGAGATGTCCGGCAGGCCGGTCGGGTCGCCGTTGATGTCGGCGCACTCGATGAGCGGCGCTGGGTTCAACAGCACGAACATGCCAGCTCCGATGAGCGCAAACTCGTTCTGGCATGCCTCGAGCACCATGTTGGCTGCTTCGTCCGGGTTCAGTCTCGAGTCGTACGTGGTCAGCACGATCTGGCGGCCTGCAACTCCACCGCTGGCGTTGACCGTGTCGACCCACGCCTGCACACCATCATGGAGCGGCTGGCTCAACCCTGGGCTGATGGGCGTGTCGATGTCGGCGATGACGCCGATACGAATCTCGGTTTCGGTGATCCCGATATCGGTTGCCTCGGGAGTCTCGGCCGGAATCTCGGGTTCGGTCGGCGCCGGGGCATCCGACTCCGCATCCGGCTCGGTCGGCTCCGGAGCATCCGACTCCGCATCCGGCTCGGTCGGCTCCGGGGCTTCGGCCTCTGGCTCGACCTCAGCGGCCGTGGGGGTCGGGGCTTGCGTCGTGGAGGTCTCGTCGTCACGCGTGGTGCACGAGCTCACAAGCAGCACAGATGCGAACACGACAGCGAGCCATCGGGACTGAAGCTTCATTGGACTCATTCCCTGGTATGGGTCCATCAAGCAATCACGATGGACGCGGCTGGCCTTTCATTATACATCATTCTTGTCTTCCGTCAATATTTCTGATCCTTGTTTATTGTCGTGCTTTGGCTCGGAGCATCGACGATCTGGGTGCCTGTCCGGGCGCTCAAATTCCGCCGCGATCAGCTGAGCTCAGCGATCACCTTCGAGCCGAGCAGATCCCAATCAGGCTCGATTCCCAAACCTGGGCCCGTGGGGGCATGAACGAGGCCGTCACCATCAATGTTGATTGGCTCGGCAAGCCCGTACGAAAGATGGTCCAGGTCATAGGAACCGGGAGCATGGGGAACGAGCACTTCGTACATCGAGCAATGGGGCACGGCCATGACGACGTGGACAGTTGCAAGATTGCCGATGCCGTTGTAGGCGTCATGCACCTCGCACGGCAAGTGGTGTGCCTCCGCGAGGGCTGCGATTTTCATCATGCCAGTTATCCCACCTTTGATCACCACATCGCCTCGCAGCGCATCGGTTGCCCGGGCTGCAATCCACGCCGGCAGTGCGCTCAGGCCTCCGAGCGTCATCTCGGTTGCAACGATGGGGATCGAGAGATGCTGCTTGAGGCGCACATAGCCGTCGATGTCCTCAGCGCCCAGAGGATCCTCGTACCAGTGGTATCCGAGCCCTTCGATGGCGAAGCCGACATCGAGCGCCTCACGGTGAGAATACGCCCACGCCGAGTCGAGCATCAGCAGGTATTGGTCTCCCACGGCGTCGCGAACGTCTTCGCACGTCTCGATGTCCTCGCTCACCGGCGCCGGCGATGTCGTGCCTCCAGCCGGCATGCGGCGCCGCTGGGTCGGCGGATGCAGCTTGTAGCCCCGGAAACCAGCGGCCTGGTAGGCCAAGGCCTCGTCGACGTACGTTGCATTGTCGGCGTGGACCCACGATGAGGCGTAGCTGGAAACCGTCGAACGGGCCGAGCCCAGGAGCCGATGCACCGGCAAATTGGCCGCTTTTCCGACAATGTCCCAGAGCGCAATGTCCACGTAGCCCTGCACCGTCGCATCGAACATCCGGGAGCGAGCGGCGAACTCATGCCAGATCGCCCCGATGTCGAGTGGATCCCGACCGATGAGCATCGGCTTGACTGCTGACACCAGCTGCGGCACCACATCCACGCCGGGAGGGCTCACAAAGACGTGGCCGTCGATCCCTTCGTCGGTCGAAATAGTCACCACGCCGATCGGCATGGTCGGTCTCGGAAACACACCCGGCGGGAGCTCCCGCTCGTGAATGAGGACGCGAAGATCAGTGATCTTCATGTCGCGATCATCGCAAGCGTTCGTCGGAGGTCGTGAAGTACATGGGTCGTCCGAGATCGGGTGCGTACTGCGCCACGACCTGTTCGAATCGCAAGGCCGCAAGCGGACCGAGGCCGTCGTAGACCTCGGCGAATGTCTGACGGGCTTCGCCTCGCGGCCAACCTGGGGGAAGAGCATCAACCGGCAGGTCCGGATCGAGTACCAGGTACTCGCTCCATGCATCCAGCACGCGGCCCCGCAGTACCAGCGCCTCTGCAGCGCTGACATCTCCCTGGGACACGCGCTCGCCCACTCTGGCGAATTCGGCGCTAAACAACTTGTACGACTGGGCGAGCGAAGTCAAGTCCCATGCGGCGAGCGGGTCGCCCTCGCCCGCGGAATCGCGGATCCTCGATTCCAAGACCGCGAAGCTGTCGATTCCCAGATCGTCGAGGATCGCTCGTGTCTCGGCCACTCCAGCCCGCGGCGAAACCCACGCGCCGTCGAACAGCGGCGCGAAGCCCCGCCAGCGAAGGCTCGTCCGAAGGAGATGACGCACATCGCGTCGATCCTCGGGCAATGAGAACATGACTACGGTCCACGAACCATCCCAGGGACTTACGTCGAGTCCGAGGCGCATCGTCCTCTCGAGATCATCCATCAAGACGTCGGCCGCATCAGATGTCAAGCGGTAGAACGTATTCCTCCCCCGCTTGGACGATTCGAGGAGGCCGCGGCGGGCCAATCGACTCAGTGCGGCGCGCGCACTGGTTGCGCTGACCCCGAAGTCCTCGGTGAGTGCGACGAGGGCGGCCGAGGGAAGCTCTGCTTCATTTGCGTACCGGTATCCGCCGAGCAGCGACACGATGAGATGTTGCGGGCTCGCACCCGCCTGCGATCGGGGAAGACCGATGTCGCGATCAGCTCTCATCGATGCCGGTCGCCAGATAGATAGACGTCAGTTCCGATGCCACGTCGACGGGGTTTCCCACAGACACCATTCTGCCGTGCAGCATCACGCCTGCCCGGGAGGCAATCCCGAGAACATCGTGGGCGAACTGCTCGACGATGATGGTCGACATCTGCTGCGTCTCCGCAACCTCGGCGACCACTTCGTACAGTTCGGCGACGATCAGTGGTCCGAGCCCCATTGACAATTCGTCAATGACAAGCACAGCCGGCTCCGTGACGATCGCCCGGGCCAACGCAAGCATCTGCTGCTCCCCGCCTGAGAGGGTGCCTGCGACCTGCTTACGCCGCTCACCCAGCACCGGGAACTGTGCGAATGCTCGCTCACGTATTTCGGCCAGATCTATGCCCGAATGCGTCGACATTCGGAGATTGTCGTCAACCGTCAAATTGGGAGAGATACCCCGACCCTCCGGCACGGTGCACAGACCGGCGCGCGCCAAGGCGTCCACCGACATGCCGACTGTGGAATGCCCGCAGAGGCGGACATCGCCCGCGCTGGGACGAACTTGCCCGTTGATGACCTTCAAAGTCGTGGATTTCCCTGCACCGTTCGGACCGAGCAGTGCGAATATCTCACCCGGCGCGACCGACAGGTCGAGATCTCGGATGACGTCGATGTTTCCGTACCCAGCCCGGACATGCGTGAGTTGAACCGCTGGCGTGATCTCGTTCGCCGTTGGCGCCCGGACGCGGCGGTCGGCGGCGACCAGGGTCGCGGGTTTCTCGCTTCCGAGATATGCCTCGCGGACGCGCTCGTTCGCCTGGACCTCGGCCGGTGTCCCATGCGCAATCCTGCGGCCGAGATCGAGGACATGGATCGTGTCGCACGTTGACATCACAAAGGGCATGTCGTGCTCGACCAAGAGCACCGCCACGCCTTGGTCGGCAGCGCGACGCACGACATCGGCGACGACTTTGGTTTCGTCGTCGGTCAGACCCGAGGAGCACTCATCGCACAGCAACACCTTGGGGCTGGTCGCCAAGGCGCGCGCAAGCTCAACCAGGCGCGCTAGCCCGGTCGGCAGGAGGTCGACATTCGTATCGGCGACATCGCGCAGCCCAACCACATCCAGGATGCCCTCGACGTCAACATCTCCAGATGCCTGGCGGCGCCGGTGGGCCTCCGCGGCGACAGCGACGTTCTCACGAACGGTCAGGGAATCAAAAACCTCGAGTCGCTGGAACGTACGGGCGATTCCGAGCCTGGCGCGCCGGTGCGCAGGAGTCCGAGTCACATCCCGGCCTTCGAGGGAGACCCGACCCGTGGCCGGTTGCTGAAGCCCGGTCATGACGTTGAAGAGCGTCGTCTTGCCCGCACCGTTCGGGCCAATCAGACCCGTCACTTCACCCGGCTCGATGGCGAGCGAGACGTCGTCGAGCGCCAACAACCCTCCAAACCGAACGCTGACGTGCGCTGCTTCGACGATGCTCATGCTTCGGCAAACCTTCGCAGATCGGGAGGCACTCCGAGCCGCTTGTCGATGCGACGTACTTCCTCGTCAGTGAACGGTTCGGTGACGCCGAGCAGCTTCGGATCCACTCCCCGCGCACGCCGCCGCGCTTGGGCAGCCGCGACGCGAGCATCTGCTCGCCACGGCAGGCGCGGGGCCCATCCCTTCGCAATCTCCCCTGCGATTCCGTTGGGGTTCTGGCTCACCATCGCGGCGAGCCCACCGGGCGCGATCCGGCCGAGCGCACTAATGAAGGCGCCGCGCCATGCAGCGTTCACGGCGGCGATGACGAACTGCATCCACCCAGCGAACAGCGCGCCTGAAATCAGCGTCACGCCGCCCAAGACCAGATAGAGCACCAGCGTGATCCCGCCGAACATCGAGAAGTCGGTAGCTGTAGGAGTGCCGCGTTGCATCGCGAGCAACCCACCGGCAACTGCACTCATGCAGCCAGCGACGACGAAGACCATGAGCTTGATCCGGCGCACGTCAAGCCCGATGGTCGTACAGGCGGCCTCGCTGTCACGCAAGGCAATGAGCTGCCGTCCAAGGGTGCTGCGACGCAGCGCGATGAGCACGACCGCATACAACGCAAACACGACGGAAACCAGCAACAAGAAACCCCGTGAGGAGTCGAACGACAAACCGAACAGCTCAGGGCGCTGGACCACCTCGGTCCGGTTGCCGAGGATGTCGGGCTGGCCGAAGAACAGCAGTTCCACGCCGCGTGCAAATGCGACGGTCGCGAGCGCGAGGTAGAGACCCTGAAGACGAAGCGCCGGCAGACCGATCGCAACGGCGAACGGGATGGCGATCAACGCCGCGAACAACAGGCCCAGCCAACTCCCATTGACACCGAACTCAACCACTGCGAAGGCACCCAGTCCGCCGAATGCGAGCGGGGCCAGTGCTACCTGCCCGGCCCAGCCGATCAGCGGCACCAGTGGTGCGAGCAGCAAGGCGATCACAAGACCCGACGTGAGACGGTTCACGGTCGTGACGCCAAGCCATCCCGAAACCAGCCACATCGCCACGAAGATCACGGCGCCACCCACGACGGCTTCCCAGATTGCCGGAACTCTGGCGTGGATCCGGGCTTGCACGCGACCGACAACTAGCGGAGCGGCTGGGAGCGCAAGCAGAGCGATGAACAGCACAATCGTCGGGATCGCTTGCGGGACGTTTGCCCACCTTCCCGTCGTGTCGAGGAAGCCGAGAGTGAACGAGGTCAGCAGGCCGATCAACAGCCCTCCTGCGACGGTCAACGGAAGACTCCGCAGTCGCCCGATGATCGCCGCTGCGAACGCGTTGATGATCAATAGCGTCAATATGTCGACGCCCATGTTGATCTCCGGGGCGATCAGAATGCCCGCGAGCGCTGCCAGTGCCGAGCCGATGGCCCACGCGATTGCCGAGGCCCGCGCCGGCCGGGCGCCATGCAGGGCGGCGAGCTCGCGATTGTCGACGACGGCCCTCATCGCTAAGCCGATCCTGCTGCGATGGAGCACGACTCTGAGCGCAATGGCGATCGCCACACCGAGCGCGATGGTGATCGCACGATGCCACAGCACGAACGTGTTGCCGATACGGAAGCCAGACGTGCCGAAAAAGAATGGAACCGTTCGAATTTCGGTCGGATCCCAGATCCACGCAGCGATTCCCATGAGGAAGACCATCAGCGCGACTGTCGCCATCAGCTGCACCACCAGCGTGCTCTGGGCCGCCCGTGAGAATGCGAAACGATCCAGAAAGAAGCCGAATAGCGGTGCAATCACGAGAACTACGAGCACCAACACGACGGCACGAGGCAATCCCCAGCCTTCGGAGAACTGCCAGAACAAGTACGCCATCAACATTCCGATTGCGCCCTGTGCGAAGTTGAAAATCCCGCTGGTCGTGTAGGTCACGACCAGTCCCACGCCTGCAAGCGAGTAGATCGCCCCGAGTGTGATCCCAGCGATCACAGCGTTCGACAGCGTGACAGCGCTAACGGTGTGCCCAGCCCAGCGGGCCGCCGTGACGCCAACCAGGATCCCCGCACCCAGAAGGATCACGATCGCAGGACGCGCCTGGGATCGCAGTCTCGACACAGCAGTCCCCGTCGCTGTGCGAGCCGAGGATGTCGGCGCTCGTGACAACTTCAACATCGGTACAACTACAGACTCTATTGTGTTCGTCAACAATACTGTTGTATACAAGCAGTGACGACAAGCACTGACGGCGCGAGAGCCGGCCGATTCAGCAATCACAGCATGCCCATCGTGAGGGCATTACCTCCGGAGCAAGACCGATGCAGTTTTCGCTGCTGAGCGCAGTTCGCAACCATCCCGACGATGCATACGCCGAGGCAGACGTTTACGCGGATTACATCAGCGACGCAGAGCTCGCGGAGGAGTTGGGCTTTGTGCGGTCGTGGTACGGAGAGCACCACTTCCGCCCGTGCCAGTGGACAGGATCACCGATCCAGCTCTGCACAGCGGTTGCAGCGCGAACCGAGCATCTGCGGGTGGGCACGTGTGTCAAGCTGCTCCCGTTCCATGACCCCATACGGGTGGCCGAAGACGTCGCGACCTGCGACATCTTGAGCCGGGGCCGGTTCGACTTCGGCATCGGTCCCGGATCGCAGTACGAGGAATTCCGCACCTTCGGCGTCAACCCATCTGAGATGAGCGGACGGATGTGGGAGTCCATCGACTGGATCATGGAGGCGCTGGCCTCTGAGGGAATGTTCTCCCACGAAGGCAAGTACTACGACATCCCCGACATGACCTTCACGACCAAGCCAGTTCAGGATCCAATTCCGGTCTGGTCATCGGCGATGGCACCGCAGAATCAGCGCCGAGCTGCCAGGCGCGGATTCAACTTCATCGGTCCGTTCAACATGGGCTGGGACGCAGCACTCGAAGCCGCCGGGCATGACCCGGCGACGGTCCAAGTCGCCTCCATGCAGATGTTGCACATTTCAGACAGCGTCGAGCGAGCGTGGGAAGAGTCGGCCGCAGGCCTTGAGTACTTCGTCAACTTCTACCACCTCCGCCGCGAGCTCAACGGCGAACTCCCGGGCAACGAACCGATCACCCCACAGATGATCCGGGAGGGCAACGCCGGCTTCTGGTCGGCCTCGGTCGGGACGCCGCAGGACGTCATCGCCGGTCTGACGCCATTCGTGAACGGCACGATGGGCCGCAATACCGAGTTGGCCTTGGCATTCCGCCATGCCGGCATGCGCACCCCAGAGGTCCACCGTGCGATGCGTCTGTTCGCCGCCGAAGTGGCACCCGCACTGGTCGAGCTGGCGGCGTCGTGATGGGGTTCACGTCACGACATCCCTGGGTGAATCCACGGCCCGCCGACGCCGCTATTCGACTCTTCACGGCATAACGCAGGAGGACGAGCGCATGGCGGCGACTGAAGGTGCACTCGCTGGGTTGAGAGTCGTCGACTTCGGTCACTACCTGCCCGGCCCGCTCATGGGGATGCTCATGGCTGACGCCGGAGCGGAGGTCATCAAGGTCGAGCGGCCCGGAGGTCCGCTGTGGGACACCAATGCACAGGCCATCCTGCAGCGGGGTAAGCAACGTGTCGCTCTCGACCTGAAGAACGAGAAGGACGTCCATCGCGCTCTGGACGTGATCGCCACGTCCGATGTACTCATCGAGAACTTCCGCCCGGGGGTGATGGAACGTCTCGGCTTGGGGCCCGAGATGGCTCGGGCGCAGAATCCGAGCATCGTGTATGCCCGGATCCCGGGGTTCGCACGGCATGACGAACGAGCGGCGATGCCGGGCTGGGAAAGTGTGATTTCGGCGGCGACATCGATCTACCGCCCGGTGAGCGTCTCCCCCGGTGCTCCGCCTATCAACGACATTCCCGTCTTCACTGCGACGCCGCTGCTGTCCACCTACGCCGCCCTCATCGCTGCCCACGCCGCAGTCGCGGCACTCATTGCCCGCCGGCGAACAGGGCAGGGTGCGGTCGTCGACGTGCCGTTGTACGACGTGGCCTTTGACATCTTCGGGGCCGAGCTCCAGATGCGCCACGACGTCGCAGCACCGGGGTTCCAACGCCCGGTTCCTGCAGGGCTCGGGCACTACCAAGGCTCCGACGGCGAGTGGATCCACCTCTGCCTGTTCGCCGGACATCATCTCCGGTGGTTCATCGAAACGTTCGCCCCGACCTGGCTCGCAGACGGTTTCGCCGACCGTGAGCGGCTCCTGGCTGAGCCCGAGTTGCACGCCGAACTTGCCGCACGCCTCGCCGAGCTCATCAGCCAGCGACCCGCAGCGGAGTGGGAAACCACCATAAATGATGAGAGCGGAGCCCCAGCCGCGTTGTGCCAGACAACCGAAGAATGGCTGCACGACGATCACGCATTCGAGAGCAAGGCGATCGTCGAGATCGTCGACCCGCGTCTGGGAACCACTCGTCAACTCGGTCAGCCCGTCGTCCTGACCGGGACACCGCTGCGACCGCGACCGCGCTCGGATTCGATCACCCCAGCGACGTTTGGCCGGCCGGACAGAGTGCCCGATGTCCCCCCAGCCCGGGGCGGCTCGAACGGCGATGACTTGCCGCTCGACGGCATTCGCGTCGTCGACTTCACCCAGGTGCTTGCTGGACCTACCGCTGGTCGCGTGCTGGCCGAGTACGGCGCCGACGTGGTCAAGATCAACAACACCGCCGACACCGCAGTCATGTGTCACACCTGGGTCAATGCTGGCAAGCGCTCGATACTGCTCGACCTCAAAGCCCCCGCCTCGAGGCAGGTGATCGATCGGCTGCTCGCAAGGTCCGACGTGGTGCTGCAGAACTTCGCCCTCGGGGTGGCGGACCGCCTCGGGATCGGCCCGAGCGATGTGCACCGCTCTCGTCCAGATGCGATCTACCTGTCAGTCAATGCATTTGGCCCGACTGGACGCCGGGCTAAGTGGCGCGGCCGCGAGGAGCTCGGTCAGGCGGTGACGGGAATCCAGAGCAAGTGGCGCAACGCCGACGGCGTGCCGTCGATGAAGACCTTCCCGATATCTGACATCGGCAGTGGCCACCTGGCTGCCTTCGGCGCGCTCCTCGCGCTGCACGCGCGGCTCGACGGCCACGCCGGCCAAGAGGTGACCGCTTCGCTCGCGCACACAGCGACGTTCCTCCAGACCCCGTCGATGCTGTCCTCGCAGCAAGACGGGATTGAACCCGAGCCACCCCAGGGTCAGGATGCGACCGGGTGGGGACCGCTGCATCGTCTCTATCGCGCAGCGGACACTTGGCTCATTGTCGCTGCCGATCGGCTAGCTGACGGATTGGGAGATATCGACGGACTCAGCGACGTCGATGCGGACAATGCGGAGGCCATCGCCGAACGTATCGCTGGCGTCGATGCCGCAACTTGGTGCGAGCGGATCATCAGCGCAGGCGGCGCCGCCCACGTCGTCGTGGCACCATCAGAAATCCTGCGCGACCCTGTCGCTTGGCAACGCGGGCTGCTCGTGGACCTCGGAGGCGATCGGTTGAGCGTCGGTGCGATGCCTCGACTCACGACCGCGACCGTTCGATCGGGCCCGCCGGTGTTCACCCCCGGGGTCGACGGCCAGTCGGTCATCGCCGACATGGGACTCAACGATCGCTGGGACGAACTCATCGCATCGGGGGCGATCGTCACACCAGCCAGCGAGCCGAATGAACCTTCAAACTGAATGGACGAGACGATGACTGACATGCTCGATCTCGAATGGTTCCTGCGCCACCGGCACGCCGAGATTTCGGCGTTCGTGCTGCGGATGGAACCGACCGAGACGCACCCGCAGCCGGGGACACCTGAGTTCGCCGACGTGCTGCGGGAGCACTTCGTCTACTGGCTCAAGCTGGAGGTCGAGGGGAAACTGCTCGGCGCGGGCCCGGTGGCGGACGGGACTGGGCTCGCCATCCTCCTAGCGAGCGACCTTGCCGAGGCCGAACGCATCGTCGGCGATGAGCCCTTCACCCGACGAGGCTTTCGCCGAACCGAGATCCAGGCATGGAGCCTGAACGAAGGTCTCGCAGTGGCAGCGGCGCGCAATGCCCAATCCAAAGACGATCCCAAGGCCGCACAATGACCGATCACGATCACTCCCATGATCACACCCACGAACACACCCACGACCACATGGCATTCGAGGCGCCCGACACCATCCGGTCCATGCTCTTGGCAGCGTGGGCGTTCCTCTCATCACTGTCGCCCATGCAGCGTTCGGCGTGCGAGTTCGCAATGGATCACCCCAGTCGCGCCGACTGGGACTTCATTCCCAAGCCCGACCGTCATGGCATCCCGCTCAGCCAGCTCGACGGGCAGCAGCGCCAGCACGCCCACCAGATGCTGCGCAGCGGACTGAGCCTGCGTGGTTACACGCAGGCCCTCGAGATCATGGCCATGGAGAACATCCTGCGTGAATTGGAATGGCCGATGCTGGGGCTGGGCACTGCGCAGTTCCGCAACCCGGATCTCTACTACCTGTGCTTTTATGGGCGACCCGGCTTCGAAGACACCTGGGGATGGCGCTTCCTGGGTCATCACCTCTCGCTGAGTTACACCATCGTCGGCCAACGCTGGCTGTCAGTCACGCCGTCGAACATGGGCTCGCAGCCGGCGTCTGAGGGCGTGCTCGCGCCGCTGCGTATGGACGAGGATCTCGGATTCGAGATCCTCCATGGGCTGGACAGCAGCCAGCGCGGGTCCACGATCATTCACGACGTCGCACCCGCGGACTACACCACTCGGCAGGTGCCGCGCATCGGCAAGGTCGAATACCCCGACTATGTGGACCTCGGCATCCCGTGGTACCAGATCAGTGATGCCGATCGCGAGGCTCTCAAGTTCGAGAAGGACAACCCTCGTGGCGTCACTGGCGCCGACATGCCCCGCAATCAATCGCTCAACCTGATGGACCTCGTCGAGTCCTTCGTCGGTCGAATGCCCGACGAAGTTGCGGAGCGACAGATGGAACGCATCAAGTCGACGGGACTTGACAACTTGTGGTTCTGCTGGGCGGGAGGTGTCGAACGCGGCACGTCGCACTACTACCGGATTCAAGGAGCTGACATCCTGATCGAGTTCGACAACGCGATCGATGACGGCAATCACATCCACTCCGTCTGGCGTGATTATCGCAACGATCTGGGACACCAGCTGCTGCTGGACCACTACGAACACGAGCATGTCCACGGTCACCATCTCGACACTCGTCTGAAGTCGTCAGTTCCTGACGAGGAGTAACGGTCGGCGACAGCATCTGGGCCGTCATCGATCGGCCGCTCAAGCGCCTAAGTACCACAACCCCATCGCGATGCTCGCCACCGCCACGACAGCGGCGATCGCCCTGAAGATCGTCGTGTTGGTGCCGGGCCGCAGCAACCCGCTGCCGATTGCCAGTGCGAGGGCGGCGTTCGCGAGCACCAAGCCGCCGATCCAAGCCAGGAGGAGCGCGAACCCTTCGCCTCGACTTACAACTGAGGTCGACGCCACGAAGATGGCGATCTGCGTCGGGCTCTCGATGCCGATGCCGTGCAGCATCCCGACACCGGCTGCGATGCCCCGACCCGGCTGGGTCGGCAGTTCGAGGTGATGCGTGTGCCGGTGGCGGTGACGCCTGCCCGGATCGTGACCGACACCTCGACCTGCGAATGCATGCAGGCTCATCGGCTGTTGGTGCGCGGCTGACTCGTGGGCGTGGTCATGGGCGGGCTCGGCAGCATGGTCCGTCACATCGCCGTGAGTGTGGTCATGGGTGTGCTCGACGGTGATCTGCCGGCGTCCCCGATGCGCGCGCACCCGGCGCAAGCCTGCGAAGGTGCCGTCGAGAACGACCATCCACCGGCTTCTCAGGCGCACGTGGCCGCCGTTGCGGCAGAGGTCTACGAGTACGAACACTCCAAGAAGAACCAGGGTGGCTCCGACTAAGCGGCCCATCCATTCGTCGAACGAGGCGGGAATCGTGGCGCCGCCGAAGATGACGATCGCACCCAGGATCAGGACGACGGCGGCGTGCCCGACGGCGTACCACAGCGACAGCATGAAGCCGCGACGCCGATCAGGTGCCGCGCCGTTCAAATCGGCGATGGCAGCAACGTGGTCCCAGTCGACGCCGTGACGCAGCCCCAACAAGAACGACGTGAGAGCGAGGCCGACGGTCATGTGACCGACGGATCGGCGAGCACCCGTTCGGTGAGGGCACAGTGAATGGCCGTCATGGTGTCAGCAAGATCTTGCCGATCGTCGAACGGGACTCGATTGCACGGTGCGCGTCGGCGATGCCGTCAAGGCCGAACGTCGCAAACAGCTCCAGCGTCACCTGTCCTCGACGAAGATCGTCGAAGAGTCGGGCCGAACGCCCCATCAGCTCCGCTCGGTCAGAGGTGAAGTGCGCAAGCCGCGTGCGCGCCAACATGATCGATCCCGCCGCGCCGAGGCGAGAGATGTCCAGAGGCGGCACAGGGCCGCCGGCTGAGCCGTACACCACGACAATTCCCCGGGTGCGGACCGCTGCGAGGCTGTCATCGAGTGTCGGCGCACCGACGCTGTCGTACACCACGTCCACGCCTGTGCCGTCGGTGAGTTCGCGCGCAACCCGCACGGCCGAGGCGTAGTCGGTCGCACGTACGGCCCCGGCCTCGATCGCAGCGCGTTGCTTGCGGGGGCTCGACACTGCCCCCACGACTCGGCCACCGCGTCCAGTGAGCATCTGCACCAACAGGCGCCCGACACCGCCGGCGGCTGCCCACACGAGCGCTGACGGCGTTTCGGGCGGCGCGAACTCGGCCAAGTACTGGGCGGTCAAACCCTGGGAAAACACAGCAACTGCGTCCGCCGAGGTGACGTCGGCTGGAATGGGCACCGCCGCGTCAGCGGGCACGCTGACATGGGTGGCGTGGCTGCCTGCAACGCCAGTCCACACGACGCGTTGACCGATCTCGATGCCCTGGGCGGACGAACCGACCGCCACCACTGTCCCGGCCGCTTCGACACCAGTCCTCTCCGGCGACCCGTCGAGATCACCATGAGCTCCGCTTCGGTGCATGACGTCGAGGAAGTTGAGCCCCGCGACCTCTACCTCAACCAAGACTTCGTCCGGCGCAGGCTCAGGCGTGTGGACCTGGACGACGGAGAGCCGTTCGGGGCCTCCCGCAGCGGTGATAACAACAGCACGGCTCACGTCTCGGACCATCCCTCGCTATAGGTGTACGAACCGGTCAGGCAGTGACGAACTAACGACACCGGCCTCGGCTAACTCGTCGAATCGGTCGCCCACGACTGCGAGCGTGTCCCACCCTGGGGCGGCTACCGGGTCTGTCGCCTCCACCGTCAACCGCTCGAAAACCGGAGCTGGGCCAACCAGTTGAACCGGGCCGATGCCCGGGTGGTCACGCCAGATGCTGAGCCGGTGCTCGATGACGAATGGATCATCCATGAGCGCATTCGGGTCAACGAGTTCATGGGCGCACGCCAACGTGTCAACCCAGAAAGAAACCGGACGACCGGCGAACTCCTCCGAAGATGGCAGGTCGTCGCCCACCGCGAAGAGCCAACCGTCGGCCGCCTGGAACAAGCGACAGTCGCCCGTCCAGCCGAGCGCGTCGGCGCCCGACGGTTCGTCCCACGTCTTGCCTTCGTAGGCGACCATGAACGGCATCTGCAGGTGCGTGCCGCCTTGCACCAACGAGGACTCGACGAATTGCCCGACGCCGGTCCTCGAACGATGGAGGAGCCCGAGGAGGATTGCCGTCGCCGCCAAGTGCCCCGTCGAATAGTCGCAGACCGCGTAACGCGCGAATCGTGGCGTTCCGCCTCCCCATCGCAGCATCATGCCCGTCGCAGCTTGGCCGATCGGTTCCCAGCCCTTGAACTCAGCACGAGGCCCCGCCCGCCCGTACGCGCTCACCGCCGAATACACGATGTCGGACCGTCGACTGCGGACTTCGGCCTCGTCGATGCCGATCCTGGTTGCTGCGTCACCACCGAGGTTCTGCATGAACACATCCGCTTCGGCAATCAACGACCACAGGACCTCCTTGCCCCGAGGATCGGCAATGTCGATCAGGGCGGTCCGTTTGCCGCTGTTGGTATGGGCGTGCCCGATGAGCCAGAAATCCGGCTTGTTGATCTTGACAACATCAGCGCCGAACTCGGCGAGGATCCGTCCGGCAGTTGGGCCTGCGAGCCCGAATGTGCAATCGACGACGGTGATCCCTTCCAAGGGCGCGCCGAGCGGCTCGCCCGTGGGCGACCGAGGAGCCGGCGCAGCGCTGCTCAGCTCGGCGATGATCTGGTTACGGTCCGAATCAAGTGGCCGTCGCGGCGACGCCGCGGCTGGTGTCCGTTCGAGCCGTACGCCGTATCCCCCTTGTCGGGTCGGTCCGAATTCGGGGTCGACGACATCAATGACTGCGTGCGTGGCGCTTGCGTTGACATCATCGCGAAGCCACTCCTCAGTCGTTGCCACGATCGAGCACGGGATCCCCACCGCATTCAGCCGACGATCCCATTCGGCTGCCGGAGCCGAGCCGAACAGCTCGATGATGCGTTGACGCGCCTGTTCGTCGGGCTGATCGAGGTCCGGCATGAACGATCGCTTGAACTGCTCGAAGTGCCACGGAGGGATCATCACGGAGTGGATCCATTTGCCATCGCTGCACACGGCGTCGATGTCGGAACAGGGTGTGAAGGGGTTTGCCTGATCGCGAGGGATCCGCTGATACATGCTTCCCATCGCCTCGAACATTGCCGAGAACAGCGAGACCTCGATGTGATCCCCCAGGCCGGTGCGCTCACGCGCAATGAGCGTCGCGACAATGCTGTTGACCGCGATCACCGCGCCGTAGGTCGAAGCCAGTGGCAGGGCCGAAAAGCACGGACCGCTCGCGAAGCCGGTCGCCACCTCCATCGGGCTCGGTTGGTAGTGCCCCGTCGCCGCCCCGATGATGCCCTCCCACGCAGTGACGCCGCAGCGTGCGTCGTCGGTAGCAAAGCCGGGCAGCGAGCACCAGACGGTGTGCTGGGGACGTTCGAATCCAAGTCGGAGCCTGGTTGGCGGTCGAAAGCCATCGACCACGACGTCGGCACGATCAACCAGTTGCTGGGCCACAGCGTGGTCCGAATCGGACCGCAAATCGAGCGAGATTCGGCGTTTTCCCCGTTGCAGGACGGCGTTCGCGTCGCAGTCCCACAGCGGGCCATCCGGTGGATCGACCCGCGTCACCTCAGCGCCATGGTCGGCCAGGATCATCGTCGCGAGAGGGCCGGCGATGTACTGCCCGAAGTCGACGACGCGAATTCCCTCCAGGACTCTCGCCGACGCGGTCTGCCACGACAGGTCGGCCGTCACGGATTGATGAGGTTGTCCCGGTCGTTGATGATGAAATTCATGCCACGTCGCACGAAGTCGCTGACAACGTCGACAAACGCCTCAGGCCGATCATTCGACACATCGTGGGCGGCCTCATAGACATACATCAGGACGCTGTTCGGCAGCAGCTGCCGATAGGTGCGTCCGTTGACTGGGTTGACGATTCCGTCGTCGCGGCCGAACATCACCAACGTGCGTGTCGTCATCTCCGAAAGGCGCTCGGCGAAGTCCGGATCGGGCAGGCCGTCGCCCATGAGCCGCATGACGGTCGGCCAGACCCGCTCCATGAAAGCGGGATCCGGAGGCTCCAGCGGCAGGCCTCGCTCGGGGTGGGTGCGGAATGCACGCACGAACTCATCGGGCGGGAGCTGAGAGGGATCTGCAGATGCCGCCCGGAACTTGGCCGGCGACTCAAGAGTCAGGGAGATCACACGCCCCGGATGCCGGGTTGTCAGATGCAACGCGCACGCGCCGCCGAGCGAGGTGCCCAGCAGGTGAAATGAGTCGAGGCCGACAGCGTCGACGACTTCGACGACCTGGTCGGCCAGGCCGTCGAAATCGGCAACGTCGTTCGGCTGCGATCCCCATCCCGGCAGCTCGATCATCAGCACCCGGAATTCGGCGGACAACGCGTCGTATGCAGGTCCGAGCCGTGGGCCGCCGGCGCCTGGGAGCACAACCAGCGGAGTGCCCTCGCCCGCCTCGTAGTACGTGACATCGAAGCCTGCTGCTTCGACGGTGCGCGCGGTAAACGCGCCCAGCGCAATCGTTGCGGAGGTCATCGGCGCTACCAGCTCTCTGAGTGAACAGTCGGAACGACTTCGCGACCCATCAGGGCCAGCATTTTCTGCGTGTCCTCCGTCGGGATCGCACCGGTGACCGGGAATCCGGCGTGAATCTCGACTCGGCCGACACCGACCGTTTCGGCGACCTGCTGCACCTGGGCGATGACTGAGTCGGGCGACCCGACGAACGGCGGACCGGGCACAAGCGGCGGAGCCGGAGGAGGCACCGGCTCACGCATCTCCAGCCCGCTCAGATCTGGCGCCCCGCGGCCGATGCCCGCCATAGCCATCCCGCAAGTTGCGAGCGCCATGACCATGTCGTAACTCGCTCCGGCAAACAGTGCGAGGAGCCCGTCGCCGGCGTAACGACCGAACAGCTCCCACGCCGCACCGTCGTTCTCGGCGACCCACGCCGAGTGCCGATACTGAATGTTGTCAGAGGTGGGGCTCCACCCGGCTTCGGCTGCGGCTGCGCGGTAGATGTCGGCATTCGCGGCACATGATTCGGCACCCATGTAGGAGAACCCGATGTCGAAGCCATGGCGGCCGGCGAATTCTGCGCCGTCGGCGCTGTTGGCCGAAATCAGGATTCGGGGGTGCGGCTCCTGGAACACCCTGGGCCAAACGGCCACATTGCGGAAGCGGAAGTAGCGCCCCTCCCATGCGAACGCCTCGGGTTCGGTCCAGCACGACTGGATCAGGAGGGTGCCCTCTTCCATTCGCTCCCGGGACTCCCACGGATTGTCAAAGTAGGTGAGGTACTCGTTGGGCGTTCCCCGAAGCATCGCCACCCGCAGCCGACCACCGAGGAGGTTGTCGAGCATTGCGTACTCCTCGGCAATCCGAACCGGATTCGTAATCGGGAGATCTGTCCCGAAGACGCCGATCTGCTGATCCGGGAACCGATTGCCAGCCAAGGCTGCTAGCAACATCGGATTCGGAGTCAGATTCTTGGGCGAGTAGTGGTGCTCGGCAAAAGAGAGCGTGTCGAACCCTGCGTCAACGGCCGCTGCGCACTCGTCGAGTCCCGCAGAGAAGGTCTCGACCGCCCAGGCAGGGTCACAGGAATGTGGTTGCGCCGGCCAACTGGATCCGTGGTCAGGGCCCGCGTAGGTGAAGGTTTGGAAAAACTCAATTTTCACGTGCGGAACATTACTCGACAGGTAGCTCCACTATCAAGACATGAAGTGTCACTAATGGGGCCACGTCCACAGGCGCCGCTAGATCAGCGGTGTGCCGGGGTCGAGACCGAGCTGCGTGCGGCCGAACATTTGGGCACTGCCGTCGAAGTCGACGGCTGCGTGATGACACGCAGTATTGATGTCCCGGTAGCGAGCTTGGAGTTCGCTCGTGTTGTAGATGCCGTGCGCTCCGGCGGAGGCGAAGATCCGTTCCGTTGCACGGCGGGCGAGTTCGACAGCGTAGGAGGCGTGCCACTTGAGCCTTGCTCGGTCGTCCAGCGTGAGCCGATCGCCGGACTCGCCCACCTCGTCGCACCGATCTGCCGCTTCGCGCACGAGCGCGCCGGCCAGATGGATCTCGGTGCTGGACTCGGCGACTCGTATCTGGGCGCCGACGTTCTCCGCCTTGGATGCACCGGTGTACACCTCGCGACGGGCGGCGGTGCGCTCGATGTGCAGCGCGAGGGCGCCCTCCGCCATGCCGACCACGGTTGCGGCAAGTTGGACCCCGAGACATACCAGCACCGTCAGCCGGTTGACAAAGGTGGCTCCTCCTTCACCGTGTGGGCTCAGTCCGTCGAAAAGGAGCCTGGTGGGAATGGTCCGGTACTCAGGAACCAACACCTCCTCAGCGATGAGGTCCTTTGAGCCGGTGCCTCGCAAGCCCAAGCTGTGCCAGGTGTCGTCGACGACAACATCTTCCTTAGGCACCATCAGATGCAAGAGCTTGCTCGGGCTCTCGGGGAGCTTGTCCGCGATCGCACCGATGAGCAACCAGTCGCCGTGATCGACGCCTGAGGCAAACTGCCAGCGTCCATCGAGGCGCCAACCCCCGTTCATGCGGGTGGCCTTGCCCTGAGAAGCGAGCGTTCCGGGGATGCAGCGATCAGGGCCGTCGGCAAAGACCTCGACTTGGCACTGACCAGGAAAGCTGCCGATCATCCAGGCGTGAGCGTTGGAGACCATTTGAACCCACCCCGCAGCGGAGGCGGCCGCGCTGAGGACAATCAGCGTGTCAACCTGACAGCGGAGCCCCGCCTCAGATCCGCCGTGGGCGGCGGGGGCGAGAACGCGCCACATGCCGGCGTCTGCCAAGGCACGTGCCGTCTCGGGAGCGAGATGGCGAAGGCGTTCGCTCTCGGCGACGCCCGAGCGCAATTTCTCCGATATCGCTGTGGCGGCTTCCACGGGATCGTCAATGGACGGCGGCGGTGAATGGGCCATAGTGAGGAACTTAGGTGCAGTCGGAGCCGTCGTCAGCGCCCAGCGTTCGCACCCGTTCTTCATAGTCGGCCCAGCCGACCAGCCCCCGAGCTTCGTCGAAGGTTGCCCTCGGCTCACCGGCGTCGCCGCAACAGCTAGTGCCAGTCGAGATCGATGTCAATTGAGACCAACTCGATCGCACCGTCAGGTGCAAGCTGGCCGACGACGCTTAACGCCCGCACGAGCACACCGCTGGATATCAGAACCCGGTAGTCCGGGCGATCGGGAATGAGTTCCGGCAGGTCATCGAATTGTTCGGCGATCCGATCGACGAGGCGCAGCAATTCGATGGTTTGGAAGTCTGCGGCTGATGGCTCACCGTTCGGACCACGCTCTGGGCTCAGTTGGCGGTCTAGGTCCTCAAAGAAGCCGTAGGTGGCCTGACCTCGCGACGATCAGTCAATTTTGCTGAGTTGACTCAGTTTCGTCGATCCGACGCATTACCCGCTCACGGGACCGGGCCAGCAGGTCTCGCGGGGAATCGACCACGTCCCAGATGATGCTGTCTTCGAAAATGGCGTCAACCTCAGAAGGGGCCATCGCCTCAAGCTCAGCGGCGGTCCACACCCGTCGCGTCATGAACCCACGGTACTCCGAACCTGCCACGTCGCCGGGTAGCCAAATCGGTGACGATGCGCAGTACGGTGACCGGCGTCGACTCCGCCTGCTCGCACACGGTTGAGCTCGGGCGCTCGCAGCGCCGCATGGACATGTCCGACCCTGTCTGACAGGCTTCGCTTGGGCCACGGAGCCTGCGACTGAGGGGGACACCAGGTGTCACAGATGAACGAGACGGCCGCCGCATTCTTCGACGCGTGCGAGACCGGCCAAGGCTGGGACGGTTGTGCCCAGTACTGCACGCCCGACGCGTCCTTCGCCGCTCAGTCCGAAGCGATCGGCGACATCACCGACCGGCGCTCGTACGCCGAGTGGATGAAGGCCACGCTGACGATTCTCGAAGACGGCTCCTACGACCTGAAGTCGTGGGCCGTCGACACCGAGCACAACAGCGTCCTGGCCTACGCCGTGTTCAACGCCACCCACACCGGCGAGGGCGGACCGGTGCCGCCGACAGGCAAGTCGGTCAGCTCGGACTACGTGTACGGCATGCGCTTCGAGGGCGACAAGATCGCCCACATGACCAAGATCTGGCACTCGGGCGTCGCACTGCAACAGCTCGGCTGGGCCTGACGCCACCCGAAAGGGGCAACCCGCGCATATCGGCTTGCAGCCGCCGGCTTCGATATCGGCGAACCGCTATCGGGCATGCTGGCTCTCATCCAGAGGGAGCAGCTCTATGCGAGTCATCGTTCCATGACGCCTTCCGCCATCGGAACCGCCGACGAGATGCATTTGAGCGCCTTCATCCAGGCATCTCCGAATCATCAGATCAAGGGGATGTGGAAGCACCCCGCGGACGAGACGTCGTGGGGGTACCGGACGCTCCGCTGGTGGCAAGACCTCGTGCGCACCCTGGAGCGTGGCTGCTTCGACGGGATCTTCTTCGCCGACGTGCTGGGCACCTACGACGTCTACGGGGCGAGCCGCGAGGCTGGCCTGCGCGGTGCGGTCCAGATTCCCGGCATCGACCCCACGTTGCTGATCCCCGCGCTGGCGGCGTGTACGGAACATCTCGGTTTCGCCGTCACCATGTCGACCAGCCACCACGCTCCGTACCACACGGCTCGGCTGTTCTCGACCCTCGACCACCTCACCGGCGGCCGTGTCGGCTGGAACATCGTGACCTCGTACCTGTCAGATGCCGAGCGTCAAGGGCTCGGCGAGATCCTGCCCCACGACGCCCGCTACGACCGGGCCGACGAGTACGTCGATGTCTGCCTGAAGCTGTGGGAGCAGAGCTGGGAAGACGGCGCCGTCGTTCTCGATGCCGAGGCCGACACGTTCACCGACCCGGCCAAAGTGCACGAGATCAACCACGCCGGCGAATGGTTCACGGTCGAAGGCCCTCACATGGTCGAGCCCTCCCCCCAGCGCACTCCCGTGCTGTATCAGGCGGGCAACTCGGCACGCGGTGTCGAGTTCGCGGCGAACACGGGCGAGGTGGTCTTCATGTCGGTGCCGGGCAACGACCGCGGTGCTGCAGTGGTGGCATCGCTGCGCGAGCGGGCTGCAGCAGCGGGCCGCGATCCCGAACAGATCAGGGCCCTGCAGGTAGCGCGGGTCGTGGTTGCCGAGACCGAGGCCGAAGCCCGGGAGATGCGCGACGAGTGGTCACGGCTGTTCTCCGTCGACGGCTACCTCGCTCTGTACGGCGGTTGGACTGGCATCGACTTGGGCGGTCACCCGCCCGACACACCGATCGATGACATCGAGGCGAACGCGATCCGCACCCAGGTCGAGCGCTGGAAACTGGAAGACCCCGAGCGGACCTGGACCGTCGGCGATGTCGCCCGACGGCTCTCGGAGACCGCCGGCGGGCTGGGATTCGTGGGTTCGCCGGCCAGCGTCGCCGATCAGATGGAGGCATTCATCGAGACCACCGGCGTCGACGGCTTCAATGTGACGACGGCGCCTGTCCCGTGGGGGTTCACCCAAGTGGTCGACTTGCTGGTGCCCGAGCTCCAACGGCGTGGCCGGTTCCGCACCGGATACGAGGGCTCGACGTTTCGGGAGAACTTCTTCGGCGCCGGCCAACGCCACCTGCACCCCACCTACCCCCGGAGGAGACCCCGATGACAGTGGTCGACCATGACATCGTCGAGATGCCCGATGATCCGATGGTCGGAGCCATGCCGCCATACCGCCGCATCGTCGGGTGGGTGCAAGCTGAGACCGATGGCCTTTCGGGGGATCAACTCGACTTCGACGACACAAGCCCGGACAAGGAGTGGATGTGGTGGTCGATCCGCCGTCAGGTCTCCCACATGGCGTGGGATGCACTGGTGTTCACCCACCGCAGATGCAGCCACCTGCTCTGGCCCGATGGCGACGAGCCCGAACCGGTCGTGTGGGAACACCACCATCTCGGGCCGAACATGAAGTACGACCGGATGCTCGACGAGGACCTCTACTGGGAAATCCCCGACCTCATCGCGAAGATGGAGATCGGCATCGGCTGGCTGGAGCGAGTGGTGGGCGAGAACACGATCGGACGGCTCCGCTCCGACACGACCAGCATCCGGGGAACCGAGTTCTGGTCCTACGTCATCACCACGCTCCCCCGGGGAGCGGGCGCCGACCCGGACCGGCCCGGCTACCTGCGCTACGACCTCGAAGGCTCGCTGTGGATGGTCTTCTACGAGCTGCTCACCCACATCCGCACCATCCAACGACTCAAGACTCGCCAGGGCATCGCCCTCAATGTTGAACTGCCCCGAGTGGGCTATCTCCACCTGCCCGAGTACTGGGGCGACACCGACGCCAACGGGCCATCCATGAAACGAATCGAGATCAACCCATGACGTCAGCCCCCAACCCGTCGATCGACTCAGCCCGCGTCCGGGCCCTCGTCGTCGAAGCCGTCGCCCGATCAGCCGACCTCATCGACACCCCGGCGACCGGAGAGCAGTGGGACCAGCCCTCGGCTCTCGAAGGCATGACCGTCGGAGCACTCTGCGCCCACCTCGTACGCGCTGCCGGCGCGACGATCGCCTATCTCGACCGCACCTCACCCGACCGGCGCCCCGACGGCGACCTCCTCACCGCAGTCACCTACTTCCACGCTGCGGTCGACTCCCCCGTCCACGAACAGATCAAGGACGTCTCCGCGGCCGAATCGGCCATCGGGCACCAAGCAACCGTGGACAAGTGCCGCCAACTGGTCGCCGACCTGGAGACTCGGCTGGCCGACGAACCCGTCGACCGCCTCGTCGCCGCGTTGGGGGGCCGACTCCTCACCCTCGACGACTTCTGCCGCACAAGGCTGATCGAAGTGCTGCTGCATCTCGACGACCTCGCCGTCAGCACCGGCCAGACCCGCCCGGACACTGACCCGCTTGGTCCAGCCATCATCATCGAGATCTGCATCGATATCGCCCGAAACCTCAAGGGCGATTGGAGCGTCCTCTACGCCCTGACCCGAGCCGAACGCTCTGGCGACACCGCAGTCTTCCCCGTCTTCTGATTGCGGACCCAATGAGCCCAATCACTGCAGCCAGGTTCAGCGCCGATGAGCTGTATGAGATCGTCGCGACCTACGCGGGCTTCGGCAACCATCACACCGGGACCCCGGTCGATGCCCAGACGACTGCCTGGCTGAAGTACGTGCTGTTGAGCCTCGGTGCCTCAGTGGACGAAGACTGGTTCGAGTTCGACCGCTTCATCTGCACCGCCGAGTTACGGATCGGGGACCAACTCGTGCCCGCGCTGCCCATCTTCTACAGCGCGCAGGGCGACTGGCGGACCAAGAACCTCTCGATCGTCAAGGTCGATGCTGCCGTCGCCGGCAACCCGCGCGGGCTCGACCCTTACCTCGACACCGACCCGGCAGCAGCGGCGCTCGTCGTCGTCATCGACGGACCCGACGATCTTGTGGTGCAGTGCAACCGAGTGCCGCAGATGCCCGCAACCCCAGGTCGCCCCGCAGTCATCATCCCGGGCAACTGGGCCGAGCGCGTCGGCGCCGCCGATGCCGAATTGGCATTCACGGCGACGACCGAACCGGGTCGCAGCGCCAATGTCATCGCCACGTTGGGTCCAGCCGACGCGCCAGCGATCAACATCACGACGCCGCTGACCGGCTGGACGCCCGCCGGCGGCGAGCGCGGCACCGGTCTCGCGGTCGCTCTAGCGATGGCGGCGGATCTCGCCGCCGACCACCATGTCACGCTCTCCGCGTGCAGTGGCCACGAGCTCGATCACATCGGTCTCAAGCACTATCTCGACAGCCGAGACGTGGACAGCCACGGGGTCATCCATCTCGGTGCGTCGGTCGCAGCGGTCGAACCCGATTCGAAGGGACCGGCCGGACTCGGCGACCGACGGATGGTGCTGACGACGGCCACCGGCGAGCTGCGCGACGAGATCAGCCGCCGGGTGCCCTCGGCGAATTGGCACCTGCACGAGGTGGACACCTGGCCGGGCGAAGGTGGCACCTGGTTCGAAGCCGGAGCGTCGGTGCTGTCTTTTCTGGGCGGGTCTTCGCTGTTTCACACCACCGCCGACACTGCCGCCGCAACGACTCCGCAGGCC
>LXNI01000534.1_pt1 | contig 42839 bp, 29 predicted proteins | sample 809091 | NCBI WGS metagenome assembly LXNI01 (sample SAMN04870527, study PRJNA318959) | sponge metagenome | biome: 01000161; feature: marine sponge reef; material: water | host: Sarcotragus foetidus | place: Greece: Milos, Mediterranean Sea | collected 2013-05-29 | depth 5-7 m
CTTGACGCCCCCCGACGCTTCGATCATCAGGTCAGGAATGAGCGTGTCAGTGATGCGTTCGCCGTGCTCGGACGGATGGGAGTACACATCGGCTCCGGCCGGCTCAGAGGGCACGAAGTCGGGGGCGTCGGCATCGGCCGGGTCGAACAGAGGTCGACCGTGCCCACCGGATGCTTGCTGATTCATCGCCTGCCTTTCGTTCGCTGGGTCACCACGCGCAGCATCGCCGGCTGGCTCAGCCACCGGTGCCCAGGCTGGCTAGGTGGTCCGAGCGCGGCCGTCGGCCTTGGCTGCGGCCTGGTCGCGCCGACGCGCCTCGCCTGCGGCTGCCAGAGCGGCACGGTTTGAATCGTCGACGCGCATGAAGTGATCGCGCCAGCCGTCATTGTCGTCGGCTTCCCACACGTAGGGCGTCTGCACGGTCGTGCGCGGACGCCAGGCGCGCTCGAGCAGGTCAAGCCCGGTGCCCACGATGTCGCGTTGCATCGCCACATCGCCGGGCTTGCCGGTGGGGTTGCCGAGCGGGAAGTCGGTGAATACGAAGCGCGCTACGCCGCACTCCTCCACGATGTCGCGCGCGCTGCCGGCGACCACGGTCGGGATTCCGGCCTCTTCAAGGTGTCGTGCAACCAGACCCACGGTCTGGTGGCAGACGGGTCAGAGCGGAATCAGGAACGCCACGTCGACGCCGTCTTCGCGCATCCACTCTTCGATGCTCGGCGAGTCGTTGCGCTGAGTGCGACGGTGGCTGTAGTCGGTGGGAATGCCGTAGAAGCGTTCCGACACCGCACCGATCCGGCCCTCAGCGGCGAACTCACGCAGCCGGTTGATGGGCAGGTAGGTGTCGAGGTCTTCGGTGTGGGTGTTGTCCTTGTCCCAGAAGAGATCGTTGTTGTACAGGCCCTCGAGCGCGTCGTCACAGCGGGCCGCATAGGGCCGCTTGGGACGCGCAGCAGGCACTCCGGCCGGCTCGCTGCCGGCGCGAAAGAACGACGTCGTGACCAGACCGACTGTGCATTCCGACAACGGCTTGGACAGGGGGGTGAACGCCACCTCGTGGTTGTATGCCCACTGGTACGGCTGCGGGTAGCCGTGCGCCGCGTAGTACTCGCGCGATTTGTCGATGTAGCTCAGGTACGACCGATGCGCCCGCCGCCCGTCCGGCTTCCGGCCATTGCCCTGGCGACCGTTCTTCTGCTGCCCGGAGCGTTCTGTCACAGCCATCGTGTCTCCCTTGCCTTCAGCCGGGCTCGGAACAGCCAGACCGCCACGGTCCGGTCCGTCGACCGGCGCCACAGACTGTACGCGCCCGGCCCTGCTGGATGCCCGGCGCCGCTCACGCTCTTAGCCTGAGCGCTGTGACAGACGCCGACACGAGCGAGCCGAGCGAGAACCCGCCAGGCAGTGAAGGCTCGGCGTGGGGTGCGGGAGGACTGACGCTGGGAGGCAGCCTCGCCGATGCGGTGCAACAGCCGCCGACGGTGTATGCCGCAGTCGGCGGTCAGCGGTTCTTTGACGACCTGGTGGACCGCTTCTACGACGCCGTCGAATCGGACCCGCTGCTGCGACCGATGTACCCCGGCGACCTGACGCCTTCCCGGCAGCGTCTGGCCGGCTTCCTGGCTCAGTACTGGGGCGGTCCCGCCGACTACAGCGCCGAGCGCGGCCATCCGCGCCTGCGCATGCGGCACATGCCGTTCGCGATCGGCCCAGCACAACGCGATGCCTGGATGCGCCACATGGTCGCCTCGCTCGCGGCGGCAACGCTGCCCGATGGATCACCGCTCGACCCCGACATCGCTCAGGCCATGTTCGCCCACTTCGACAACGCCGCCACCCACCTCATCAACCAGCCCTCCTGATGCGCGAGGTGAGGTAGAACGTCGGGCGATGGCTGACACGACCAAGCAGCGGGCGCGCCAGATATGGGAATGCGTCGAGCGCTACCACCAGCTCTGCTATTGGGCGCCCGAGGTGCGCGAAACGGGCACAGCGGCGGGATTGCGTGGCTTCTGGATGAACTACTTCGCCACGCGCGCCGCTCCGCTGGGTCCGGTGCCCGCCAGCGTCGTGGAGTCGCTGTTCTTCTATTACGCACCTGCGCGGGTTCAGCGGGCGATCCCAGATGCCTGGACGTACTCGACTCCGGAGAAAGTGCTGGCAGCGCGCTACCAGGGCATGGACCGGGCACTGCTGCGAGAACTCGGCGACTTCGGCGGCAGCGACGCTATTCGCCGCTGCGCCGAGGTCGTGCGGGCTGCATGCGATGCCGCCGATCCCGTCGGCCGCACGCTGTTCGCTGGCTGGGCATCACTGGACTGGCCCGACGAGCCGCACCTCGCCCTGTGGCATGGCTGCACGCTGCTGCGGGAATACCGCAGCGGATGCCACTTGATCGCTCTGGCAGCGGTTGGCCTAGATGGCTGCGAATCGGTGGTCTCCCAGGTCGCTGTCGACGAAGCGCCCCGCGAGTGGATTCACGAAGAAGCCGGCTGGTCAGAAACTGAAGCCGCGGCCGCATCCGAGCGGCTCCGGCAACGGGGCTGGATCGATGCCGAGGGGCGGGCCACCAATGCAGGCTTCGCCGGGCGAGCCGAAGTCGAGGCGATGACGGATCGGCTCGACGGCGCGCACTGGACTGCGATCGGCGACGAGGCAGCGGATCGGCTGCTGGTCGACATGGCCCCGCTCAATGCAGTGCTGCCGAGAGACGACCAGATCGACTGGCGCGAGCTGTACCCCACCAACGAGTGACGGCATCTGCAAGGCTGCGGCCTATGAGCGAGCAACTGCCCGGGCACGTTGACGATCCGGTGATGTCCCACAGCGAGTCAGTCGATATCGACGCCCCGCCGCAGAAGGTGTGGGACATGGTGACTGCGCTGGATCGCTATGGCGAGTGGAGCAACGAGAACACAGGCGGGTACTGGCGCAAGGGACCTGACGGCGTGCCCGGCACCGGGCAGGTCGGCGACATGTTCGTCGGCGTCAACCGGCTCGACGGCGAGGAGTGGAAGGCCCCGGTCGAGATCATCCGTCGCGACGAGAACGAGGACTTCGCCTTCGTGACGGGCGGCCTGGAATACAACATCGTGTTATGGCGCTACCAGCTCGCGCCAAACGGCGAAGGCACCACATTGACGGAAACCTGGACGCTGCGAAAGCTGTCGCCGCGCATGGTCGAGTTCGGCCAGAAAGAACTCGACTACCGGGCCGGCAACGCTCGGGCGGGCATCCGCGCCACGCTCGCAGCGATGAAGGCGGCCGCAGAGGCCTAGCGCCGAGCCCCAGACAACCGTCTAGCCCGGGATCCCGATCATCTGCGCGGTCGCGTGCATGTTCACCAGACGGTTGAAATCGACGAACTCGCTGAAGCCGTCCTCGGTGATCGTGGCCCGGTAATCGTCCCAGCCCTGGGGGTCGCTGAAGTACAGCTCGGCCATGCCGATGTAGGCCTCGTTCGCAGGATCTTGGCTGTGGTTGACCACGTAGCGCAGACCGCCGATTTCATTCATGACATTGCGCACGTTGGGCGCATGTGCGTCCAGCCAGTGCCGGAACGCCGCGTCGTAGTCGACGCCGTCGCGGCCGGGAACCAGGAATGACACCTTGAAGAATCCCGACCGTGTCACCGGAAACGGTTCGTTCAGCGTGTTCGGCACCACGGGCAGCTCGCCGTCGATCACCACGTACTCGGTGGTCGCCCACCCCACGTACGGCTCGGCCTTCTGCTGGAACGTGTCGGCGGGCACGGTGCCGTGCGGCTCGGGCGGGTTCGGGATCGCCCGGTCGAACCACAGTTGTGCCATGCCGTCCCACGGCACGTCCTTGCCGGGCCGCTGGTCGAACAGCGTCGCTATGTACTTCGTGGCGTGGACCTTGCCTTCGGCGGCGGCGCGCGCCTGCCCGGCGATCACCGCAGGCATGTGGTTCTTGTACCAATTCGCCACCAGTTCGTCGCGGGTGGCTTCGGGTCGGCGCTTGATGAGAAAGATCATCTTGGCGCCGGGTGTTGCTGCGATGCTCGATGACATCGGTTCCTCCTGGGCTGCGATGGTCGGGCGGATTTCACCCTGCGTGCCGCGATCCTGCCACTTGGCCTCGGCCGCCGCAGCGGGCACGCCTGAACGCGCGGACTTCTAGGCGCTGAGTTCGATACGGAGGGCTTCGGCCAGACGGTCGTAGTCGGACTGCCGGTTGTACAGGTGGGCCGAGATTCGAAGGACGCGATCGGGCGGCGCAGGCCAGGTGAACACCGGCACCTCGATGCCGTGCCGCTCCCGCAGCGCCGCCATCAGCGGGTCGAAGATCGCCGAGCCCGAATGGTCGGCAGGTGGCAGCGGCACGCTCGCAATCGCCCCGATCATGTCGGCCGGCGCGGGCGGTGCGATGCCGAGCGACTCGATGAGCACCTCGCGGCCCCCGAGACACAGCTCACGGATCGCGGCCTTCACACCCGGCCAACCGTCACGATGCATCGCCTCGACTGCCGCCAGCGCATCGGCCACGGTCAACCAGGCGGTCGGATCATGGGTGCCGGTCCAGTCGAACTGGGCATGCAGGTGACCGCCTTCGGTCGGCCATCCGCCGTTGTAGCCATGGCTGATGACCGCGTGGTGTATGCCGTCACGCCGGTCGGGTCGCACCCACAAGAACGCGGCTCCCTTGGCCGAGCACATCCACTTGTGGCAGTTCGCCGTGACGTAGGAGGCGCCGAGTTCTGTCACGTCGAAATCGACCATGCCGGGGGCATGCGCCGCATCGACGAGCACTCGGACGTCGGGCTCGAGCCGTGCCACCAACTCGGCCACCGGCATGACAAGGCCCGTTGCCGAGGTCACCGCGTCGATCAGCAGGATGCGCGTGCGGTCGGTGACAGCGCCGAGCACAGCATCGACCACTTCACTGCGGTCCTCCAGCGGGAACGGCACTGCCACCGTGGCGACCACCGCGCCCGCCCGGGAAGCGGTCACGACCGCAGCGTTGGCACATGCGTTGTACTCGTGGTCAGTCACGAGAATCTCATCGCCCGGCATCAAGCTCGGCTCCAAGGAGCGGAGCACCGAGTTCACGCCTGCGGTGGCGTTCGTGACGAAGACGAGTCCAGCGGGGTCGGCACCGACGAACTGCGCCACTGCATGGCGCGTGCAGTCGAGGCGCTCCTGGTACTCGCCTTCGAGGAAGAACCGAGTCGGATTGGCCTCGATGCGTTCGCGGATGCCTTGCTGGGCTTCCAGCACGACACCTGGGGTCGCGCCGAACGAGCCGTGATTGAGATGCAGTACCTCTGGGTCCAACAGCCACGCAGTCACAAACGGCACGCTACGGCGCGATGCGACTATTGCGGAGGTGGCCGCTGAGTTCGCAGGGATCCTCGACGGTTTGGCTTGGCAGGATGCTGAACTGCGCAGTCTTGGCCGGAAGCGCAAGTCCCTGACCTGCGGGTTTGTGTCCAGTGATCAGTCGAGAATTGACTCCTTCAGCACCCTGCTAAGGGCCCAGAGCCGTCACTGGGATCACCGATACTCCATCGGGGCGGCGGTAGGGATACCCAGACGCCGTGACGACGATGAGGTCGGCGGGCTCGCCTGCCTGGTCTGTGTTCACGCGCTCGCACAGCCGCAGCAGGCTGTGCGCAGCAGCTTCGATGGCCCGCTCGCCGCCGAGCTTCACTTCCACGGCCATCCAGCTGCCATCGGGATGCTCGATGATGGCGTCCGCTTCGAGCCCCGTGTTGTCGCGATAGTGGAACACCGACGCCCGCAGCGGCTCGACATAGACCCGCAAGTCTCTCACCACCAGCGACTCGAACAGCAAACCGAATAGCCTCATGTCTCGCCCGAGTCGGGCGGGCCCGGCGCCCAATGCAGCGACCGCCAATGAAGGGTCGACGAAGTGACGCTTCGGCGACTTCCGCAGCCGAGATCGTGAACGCAGGCTCACCGACCAATGGCGCTGCTCTTCGATGACGAAAAGTCGCTGCAGCGATCTCAGGTAGGCCGCGACCGTCTCAGCGCAGATGGGCTCGCCCGCCTCCGCAACATCGGCGCGCAGCGTCTCCATGGTCGCTTCGGTCGCCACGTTGCGAGCCAACGATGCCAGCAGCAGGCGCATCCGAACTGGATCGTGGCGAGGCCCGTCGAGATTCTCGATGTCTGCGCGGCAGATCTCTTCGATCTGATCGCGCACGTACTCGACGGCAGCCGCAGAGTCGCTGCGGGCCGTGGCGGGCCAGCCACCCCGGCACACCATCTCGATGATGTCGCCGATGGCAATCTCTGGACGGCCCGCGCCCAGCGCCGGCTGTCCTGCCAGCGATGCTGCCAGCGACGCCTCGCCTGTCGAGTGGCCGAGCTCGAACAGTGAGAGCGGACGCAGGCGGACACGAGACACCCGCCCGACGCCCGAGTGCCGGGTCAGATCGTCAGCAGGCGCGGCTGAACCCGTGAGAATGAAGTGCCCAGCGCCGCCCAGTTCGTCGCTGCGGCGTCGCGCCTGGTTCCAGATGCCGGGAGCGAACTGCCATTCATCGAGCAAGACCGGTCGTGGCTGGCCGAGCAGAGCCGCGGGGTTCAACTCCGCCGCTTCGCGTGCGTCGTGATCGGTGTCGAAGCGCACCTCACTGGCGGCTTGGCGCCTCGCCAATTCGGTCTTGCCGCACGCACGCGGGCCCTCCACGACCACCATCGGTGCAGAAGCCAGCCTGCTTGCGAGCATGCCGTCCCCGATTCGCGCAATGTACTCCACGAGTGCCATCATGCTCGCGAGTTTCGGAACTTGCAACTAGATTGTTTTGGACTTTGCAACTATTCCACTTCGGATACTGCAATCCACCACTTGCTTGCCGTCGACACTCGCTCTCAACCCAGATCCACCGGTGGATCTGGGCTCAAGCGCTCCGCATTGTGTGCAGGATTGTGCGCGAGGAACCTCGACGATGCTGCTACGCCGTACCGGGTCGATCCTGTTCTTGTCGTTCGCGTTCGGCCCGGCGAATTCGTTCACGCTCGTACCGCTCGAACCGCTCGGTTTGTTCTTTGACCTTGCGCATGAGAGCATCCCATTCTTCGCGAGTGGGCGGCTTTTGATCTGAAGGCCTGTACACAGACGCCGGCATCGCGACGTGGCGGGGGCATTGCGGCGCCGCACGCGCTTGGGAAACTCGGCTCGCTGGACTCGGCTGTCATGACGCCTCCATCGGAGGAGGTGTGAGCCGGCCGTGCTCCACCTCGTACACGTCGAGCGCATTCGACGAGTTCTGGATGACATCAAACGTAGCCGTAGGTGGAATCCTCACTCGGGCGACAATGAGCGGTGGTTCGCGTTCACGACTCGGATGGACCCAAGGCGCCAGACCCGAATTTGGCGCGTGTTTTGCGTTTGTGCTGGTCAGCGGGGGTGCGGCCGGTCGGTGTTTCCACTACATCGTCTCGGATTGGCGGGGTGTCAGCCGATGCGGGCTTTGTCCCAGTGGCGGGTGGGGGTGCCGGTGGCGGCGAGGATCTTTGTCTGCAGCGGGCTTGGGCGGGTGGTGACGGTGACGGGTTGGTCGTCGGCGCGGAGGCGGACTTCGCGGATGCGGTCGAGTTCTCGCAGGGCGCGGGCGGCGGTGAGGTGCTGGCCGGCTACGTCGGGGTCTTCGGTTTCGGCGGTTTGCAGGTCGCGTGTGATGAGGGTCTCGGCGACGGCGGCGTAGACGCACACGGCGATGTGGCCTCTGACGCGTTGTTCGGTCCAGTGCCGTATGGGGCGCAGCCGCAGGAAGTCTTTGAGGGTGCGGAAGCGGGCTTCGACGTCGGCGAGCTGCCGGTAGGCGGCCACGACGCGTTCGGCGGGGGCCTGGTGGGCGGTGAGGCTGGTGGTGAGCACGTATCGGCCGGCGAGCAGCTTTTCGTAGGCGTGGGCGTCTTCGTCGTAGTGGTAGACGAATCGCCCTTCGCTGATGTCGAGGTCGAACAGACGCCCGACGCCGCTTGGGCCGATGATGCGCTGAGCGGCGCGTCCGATCTTCGCTGGATCGGCGAGCCGCCCGGAGCGGACGCGTTCTTCGAGAGCGAGCAGCGCGGTTTCGGTGCGGGCGACGAGCTCGGCGGTGCGCTTGGTGTCGCGTCGCATGCGGGCGTCGGATTCCACGATCACCGCGCGGGTGCCGTCAGCGAGAATCGCTTCGGCAGCGCGGCACTTCAAGCCGGCCACGTCGGCCCATTCGGTGTCGTCGTCGATGGTCTCGAGGGCCTCTTGGCAGGCTTTGTCGCGATGCAGGCGGGTGGCCAAGACGTGATCGCAGCCGGCTTCCGCGACTGCGGCGACGTTGTCGGCGGAGATCAGGCCCCGGTCCGCGACCACGCAGATCGGGCCCACAGCGAACCGTGCGGTGAGGTCGGCGAGCACGCCGGGCAGGGTTGACGCGTCGGCGGTGTTGCCGGCGAACACGTGATGCGCGATCGGCACTCCGTCGCCGGTGCACAACAAGCCGATCACGACCTGGGGCCGGTCGGGACGGCGGTCACGGGAATAGCCGAACGCCTTGGACTCGAACCGCTCCGAGGGACCCGTCGCGCCCTCCAGATAGGTGGAGGTCAAGTCGTAGCAGACGAACCGCAGATCCATGCTGGTCAGGTCGCACAGCCGTGAGAACAAGAACTCCTCGGTGTCTTCTTTGAGATCGGCGACTGCATCCAGGGCCCGGTAGTACTGCCACGCCGACGGCGCCTCCCAGCCGTCGGGCATCACCACATCGGATCGGGCCCACTCGGGAAGCCGGCGCTTGGAGCACGGCGCGACCAGACGGTTCGCGGCCATCGCGAACACCGCGTCGGCCAACCGGCCGGCGTCGCGCTCGGCGCCCGCGGCTGCGAACCAGCCGTCGAGGCCCATCCGTGCCCACAGCGCCGCGGCGCAAGCCACGCCGCCCACCGCGGGCGCCCCGTCAGCCTCCAACGACCCCACGTCGACGCGTTCGGTGTCCAGGTGCTTCTCCAATGCAGCGACGATGCGGTCCAGCCGGCCCGAGCGGCGCAAAGCGGTGACCTCGCCCAAGCGCAGAAGCGTGCGGTGACGGGTCTTCGCGCCGTCGCGCACCGATTCCACCAACGACAGGTACTCGTACGTCTTGTCGCCCCTGCGACGTCTGGTCGTCTTCACGAACATGCCCACACCATAGCGCGCAAACAACGCCGCAGACGGCAATGTGTCGCCCCTACATTTCTGTCACCAAACACCCCCGCAGCACACAAAACCGCAGGTCACAGGCCCGACACCCACCAAAAACCGCCCCAAGGCGCCAAATTCGGGCCAGAAAGTCGACGGTGAACTCATGGCGGGTATGCCAAGCCGACGCATCGTTGGCATAGACGCCGCCACTCGGTACATGCTCCTCGAATGTTCCGTCGAAGTCGGTCGGATCCGTCGGCATGCGGTGCACCATCGAGCAACAGCAAAACTACTTTTCAATGATTATCGATCTATTTTGTCCTCACGAGATCGTCTAGGGCACTGTTTCGGCAAAAGACAAGTAATGCGTCGCTGCGGCAGGCTCGACAGCATTCAGGCAGCTTCGGCGGCGCGCTCAAGCAGCGCCCGCACGAGCGATGTCGCTCCCCGGCCGTGCACCCTCAGCAGCGTGCCGCCCGGTGTTGTTGCCGCCTCCAGCGCCGCGACGGCCGCATGCTTCGCGTGGCTGGTTTGCACCACAACCACGTCGCAGTTGCGAGCCATGGCTTCGAGTCGTTCGCTGTTGACATGCTCGTGCGCGAGCGTGACGCTGACGTCCGGCCATTGCTCGACTATCCACTGGCGCGCCCGCTTCGCCGCCGACTCTGCCAGCGAATAGATGCCAACTCGGCGGAATGAGCGCTCCCGCCGACGAGCCTCGCCGACGAGGCGGCCAGATGGCGGCAACGGAAAATCCAATCCCGCTGCAGCGAATAGCTTCGCCAAGAGAATCGCCTGAGCCTCCGTCAGCCGGTCGGTCCACTGCACTGCAATACCGTGTGCTGCTGCCAACAGTTCGCGCCGAGGTTGTTCGTCGGGCACGGTTGAGAAGATCAGGACATCTAGCGCCTCAATCAGCCAGTCGGCTTCGCGGCTCCCGAGTCCTGACAGCACCCCGCGTAACGCCGCTGCCACCTCGGCAAACTCATCCGCCGAGCAACCGACACGCAGAACCTCCTCTGCCAGCCGCAGCGCGGCACGCCGTTCACTGCGCCCACCATCGCCGTCCAGCATTACGTCCAGAATGGTCACAGCCGGTCCGACGGCCCCGGGAAGCAGGCCACCCGGATCGCAGAGCCAATTGACAAGAATCGGAAGCCCGTTGCGGGTCCGGCCGCGCCGCACACCTGCGAGGGCGTCCATCAATGCCAACACCATGTCGTCTGCCCAGCCGTCATCCAGGACAGATGTCCGGTCCCAGCCAGCAGCCCATTCGTTGAGCACGTCGGGCCGGTCGGGCCAGTCGCCAGTCAGCCAGTCGGGCCAGTCACGGGGTACCTGCTGGCCCGCGTTCAAGTCCACCAGTTGCCGGTACAGGTTCTGCTCGACGGCCTGGCTGAGCAACTGCTCTCGTGCTGTGCCGTCCATCCTGTCCACGAGCGCCACAGCTCGGGCCGCCGACTGTGCATCTCCCAGATTGAATGAGGCGTGCAGCACCGACACCGCATCGGTGCCGCTCAGCGACATTCGGTCGGCGAGGTCCAGTACCGATTCGAACTCGCCTCGCTGACAGAGTCCCACAATCGTTGCTTCAGTCGGCACGGACACGTCACGGCGCAGATGCTCCAACACCGCCGCAACGACCGGATCGGCAGACCACTTCGCCTCCAACACCCGATACACGAGGTGCCGTGGCTCTGTCGCCAGGGATTCCGACAGCGCTAAGCAACGCGCCGCTGCCAGAGAGCCGATTTGACTCGGGTGAGAGACAAGCCCCGGCCATGCGTCTTCGACAGCGACGGCTACTTCTGCCCACGCCACTTCGGATTCGTTGCTATCACTCAGCCGTGAGCTAATGAACAGCGCGTCAGCGGCCTCAGCCAAATGCCTGGTGACTGCGGGCGGCCGCCGAAACTCCGTAATATCAGCCAGTTGCGGGTCGTCGAGCATCTCAAGTGGAGAGCCGAGCGTTCCTATCAGTTGCACCCGCAAGAACTTCGCATTGGCGGCTGAGAGCAGGCACCGAGACTTGATCTCGTCCACTGCGGCCTGCGCAGCGACTCTGTCACGCGCCCCCAGCGCCTCATAGAAGTCTCGCAAGACCCGTCCCACCGGGCGCGGCATATCCATGCCACGCTGCGGTGCGGTCTGCCAAGCGTCAAGCAACGAGCGGACATTGGCGCGGGCATCGCTGCGCCATGCCGTCGCCACGTCGACCCTCAACAGCACGCCGTTAGGAGCGACACGGCATGCGGCATCGTCTACCGCGTCTACTCCGGTGTCGACCTGCACCACGCGAGCACCGATCGGCGGCGCAAGCCATGCCTCCATTTCCTCGGCCAGCAGGCGACCCTCACGAGGGTCGGGAGCGAACCCGTACCAGCGCGTCACCCCTGCGGTCAGCGCGGGCAGCAGCGATCTCTCGCCCGCAGCCATCCTGGCCGCAAGGTTGTGCACCAGGTCGATCAACTCCTCCGGCAGCACATCGAGGTTCACCTCGTTGGGCGGCTGATAGAACCCGGCGATGTCGCTGCCTAGTGCCATTGCGGCTCACCCCAACGCTGCTTGTAGGCCGCCCGCGTCCGGGCGACCGCATCGGGGTCGCGGTTCAGATGAACGGACTCCTCAAGTCTCCGCAGTCCGTTGTAGGTGAGATTCATCGAACCGCTCAGCAATAACTCATGGCTCAGAATCCCCTTTTCGTGCAGTTCGGCCGATTCGCAGGTTCGCAACTGGCGGTCGGCCCCGATGCTCTGCGCCCGGCCGCGAATCTGGTTCAGAAACGCCGAGTTATGCGTGTCAGGTCGGCACGCCACCACGATGCCGCCGCCCCGGGCCAAGTGGAGTCCTAGCACCTCACCCAGTCGCAACCATCGCTTAGCCATAGCCGGCACCAGGCCACGGAAACGCCCAGAGCGGTTGTCCAGTAACCGAACGTCAGAAATCCATGGCGTGACTATCCACAGAGGTTGACTGGGTGCCAGCAGTTCGGCCACGAACAGGCTCGCTAGCGCGTCTGCGAGTTCCTCGCGCGACGCAAACGCGGCAGTCCTCATGCTCCTGATCGTCATTGCTGCGCTTCCCGCAAGTCCACCACCACTCGCACGCCAGCGGTCGAGCGCTCCACCCCCACCACACGGGGATAGAACTCGAGCACTCCGACAACCGTGGGTGCAGCCATCAGATCGACGACCGCCTGCGCCGCCTCCCCGTCGTCGACGCAGTTCACCGCGGCGGTGCCGACCTCCTGCAAGTGACCATCCAGCTGTTCCCGCCACGTAGTTCCGCCGAAGTCAACGGCCTGCAGCGGCTCCACCACGAAGTGCTCGACGAGTAACCGCTCGCTCGCGGGTAGATCCGAGTAGGGGCTGTACGCCGCAAGGCTTGCCGAGCGCAGCCGCCCACTGCGCGGCCATAGCAATCCGACTATCTGCCCAATGGCCCAGTCGTCGCCATCAGCGCTCCCTGCGGCTACGGCGGCGAGCATCGCCCGGACTTCGCGCTGCTGTGCGGCTAGGTATGCAAACACACGTAGTTCAATCTCGATGCCCAATTCGGACTCGAGACGATCCCACCGCTTCAACAAGTCGCTGCACAGTCGCTCTACCCCGTCGTCACTGCCCGGCCGAAGCAGCCGCGTCGCCAGCGCCCCGAGCGTCGACTGATCAACCTCGACGCCGTGGGCGAAGAGCGCCAACCGCAGCCTCGCCCACGCTGCAGTTGCCGACTGGAGGTTGTCGGCACTTCGAACGCCGAGGATCTCCTCGCGGAACAGACCGTGGTCCCGCTGCTCCAAGAAGAGCCGCAGGTTGGAGTCGACGCGTTCACCTTCGCTCGGCCCGAGGGCGGTCGACACGACCGCCCAGAAGCTGCGCGGGTCTTCGCTGATGCGATCGATTACCGCTTCGATGACCCCGGTTCCACCGGGCTGATCCTCGGTGATGATGATCTCAGCAACCGGCTCGTCGTCCTGCCCCGCCTCGATGTCCACATCGGGCCGCAGGTCTTCCACATCAAGATCTGGACATGTCGCCTGCATGGCCTCGATCAGCCCTGCGGCCACTGTGGATGCGAACCGGCCTTGTACCCACGCCCGAGCTGACGCGGGCAATGCCTCGCCCAGCGCCGCGAAGTGATGGCAAAGACGTGCCAGTAACTGAGCATTGGCGAGCGCCGATTCGACGTCGGCGACCAGCCGTGGCAGGTTGTCCGCGTCGTCTCTGCCGTCCTCGGATCCTCCAGCGGCTGCTTCTTCGTCGGAATCGGAGAACTCCGGGGCATAGACGGCTCCGAATACCGAGCGCGCTGCTTCTGCCATCAATGATCGAAGCTTCTCTGCGCGTGGCAGCGAGAGCCCTGGAGGCGGGCCATCTGCGCTCACCATCGCCGCCGCCGACACCGCGAGTTGGGCCAGCCACTTCCGAAGGAATATGGAGGGCGCACCCGCGACAATTGCCGGGTCCGTACAAACCAAGTGCTCGAAGTACGAGGTGCGGAGCGCTCGCTCAAGTGCAGGGTCACCACCGTGCGGTATCTCGCTCGGCAATCGAAGCCGCACACGCACGCCGTCTACATCCATAGCGAATCCGACCGCGGCCTTGTCGCCGCCGACGGTCACGTAGTGCTCGCTGGGGGTGGCCCGCGCGATGTCACGGCGCTCTGCCTCGAATGTGCTGCCGTATCGCCAGACAGTTAGCGGTGAGCGACCACGGTGAGTCAGCGCCTCCATCCGCACGACATGTCGTGCCCAATGATCTCCACTCGGCATATCAATCACTGCAGGAGTGCCTTGGTCCTCAAAGGCAGCATTCCAGTGCCAGCGCCCGTAAGCCGTATCGGGCGTACGTCCGTCTGGCACTTCCAAGGTGAGCTCGCGCGGCTGCACGATCGCAAGATCAACGCCCGGCGCACGGCCTACGTCAAGCCAGTCGTCGCAGAAGTCTTCTACCGGCAGAGACCGCGAGTCAGCCGACGGAGGCTTCACCCATAGGCGTTGGAAGCGACCCCGCAAGGCATATCGGTAACTCACACGTCCGGGAGCATGTTCGCGCATGGCCTGCGCGATCGGCACGGTGTCTACCTCATGGACTGCTCCGTCTTGTTCGCGACGCTTTATGCGCACTTCTGGCGTTTGAAGCTTCGAGAACAACGCCTTCGGCACGAAGTCGTTCATCGGATCCGCCCACTCGTAACTGCGCAAATCGTCGGCTGGGTGACGCAAGGCTTGGAGCCGCCGGATGATCGTGGGCAGCACGGTGGTGACGATTGCGCGGGGGTGATCCCACAGCACCGCTTGCACCTCGACATCGTTCAACCGCAGGTCGCGGCCCAGTTCCTGGCCCATCTGCTCGATTCGCTCCGGCTTCAGAAGATCGCGTGCCTCACGAAGCACTCGTTCGACTCGCTCGATGTTGGTAACTGCGACAGGGCGTGCCAGCAGGTGCCGGACAGCGATGCCTCCACAAGTCAGCGACAGATAGTCCAAGAGCCACCACGTGGCCTGCATCTTGAGGACTACCCGATTGCGCAACGGCAGGCGTACCGGCCGCAGCCGAGGGTCGAACAGCGCCTCATAAGCCTCGAAGGCCAGACGGTCTCGCCCGTAATCCGATAGCACGACCGCCGTCCACGGCCGCATAAACGGGTCCCGTCCAGCTCGTCCGCGACGCTGCAGGAACTGAGCACCGTCGCGGGGCGCCTTGTGCTGAATCACTGCGCCCACGTCAGGGTCGTCGAAGCCCACCTCCAGCGACGCGGTTGCCACCACCACATCACTCTCGTCGTCGACGCCGGAATCCTGTGAACTGGTCCGTCCCACATGGACCCATTGCTGGAGCGTCTCAAGTTCCTCGGCCGCCGACCACCTCTGGCCTGCGTCGTACCGGCCACCGTCCGCGCCGTCGCTCGACCGTAACAGCGCGAGACTGCCGCGGGGCTTGCGATCAACGCCATTCGCGGCCCAACCTTCAGCGTCGTTCAATTGCGAATGGAGGCGGTTGACGACGTCGAGATGATCAGTGAAAACAAAGATGCGTGAGCCGAACGCACCCTCGCTTGGCTGCCCAGGCGAACGGTCAAGCATCCGTCGCAGCAACATCGTGAACTGAATCGTCGTGGACAGCAGTGCAGTCTGAGAAGCAGGATCGCCTCGCAGCGCCAGTAGGTACTCGCGTCCAGCCTCCTGCATCTGATCTTCGCCTGGGCGCACAACGTGGACATTCCCTGTTTCGGCTCCTATGAGCTCTGAGAAGAAACCAGCGGGATCGACCAACGTTGCCGATAGGCCCACTACGTGACCCGGAGACTCCATCGCTGCAAGCCAGCGCCGCATCAAGTTCGCGACCTGTGCGCCGTGTGTGCCGGCGTAGGTGTGTATTTCGTCCAGCAATACAAAGTCTGGAGAACGACGTCCATCTCCCACGATGAGCTTGCGACGGCGGGAGTCGCCGAGGCTTCGGTTGACCATCTCCGTGGTTGTGAACAGGATCTCAGGAGGGCGCGATTGCAGTTCCTTGCGCGTGAACACCAACCGCGTCAGGTCGGTAGAGCACTTCACACAGCGCAGTAGACGGCCCCGCCTGTCCGACGCAGGCCACACCAGGTCACCGTCGCAGCCAACTTCGAGACACTTCAAGAAGGGCGCCACCATGGCCCCGTCACGATTTCGCCAGCGCCGTAGATGACCTTTGTCAGCATCGCCGCGATCGTTAGGCGTTGCGCCGTAGAGCACCCCAACGTGAATCTTCTCCGCATCTGCATCATCGAGTGCGGCGATGGTTTCCAGACACGCGCGCAGCTGGTCTCGCACCAATTCCACACGCGGATAGATGGCAACGATGCGCGGCACACCAACGGGCTTGGGGTTGGCGACCATGTGCGCCAGCGCTGGCGCGTAGAACGCCAAGGTCTTGCCTGCACCGGTCCCCGCCGTGATACATGTCCCTCCTCGCCGAGCGACGTTCGCCAAGAGTGTCTCAGTCGCTTCCAGTTGGAACACCGATGCCCGCCGACTTCCCAAGACCGCCCGCACTACTCGTTCGTGCTCTGGGCGCCACGAATCTCCGAGCCGACCGGCCAGACGACCTACAGCGCCGTCTGCATTGATGTCACGCTTGGGCACTGAGCGAGCACGCGACAGGAAGCGCATGTCTGATACGAGACTGGGCGCGTTGCGCCAGTCACGTCCGTGGAACCACTGCCGCAAATTGGCTGCGAGCCGCACGGTCTCAGCCATACGCGTGCGATACAGCGGCTGTGTCATCCCGTGTGCGAAGATCAAGCCCGCATTCTCTAGTTCCTCAAGGAGCTCCTCCGGATCAGCGGAAGGCTCGTACTTCTCCAGCAGATTGAGCAGTTCATCCTCAGTCAAGGAACCCGTCGTCACTCCCCATGACAGCAACGGCAGTTCGTTGGCCTCCAACTCACTCAGGACCGCTAACAAGCGCTCATTGGCCATCAGTACCGGCGAACCACAAACTCGCCCAACACGCCCGCCTCCTGCAATGCCTTAAGCAGATCTTCGGTCATGTCTTCCAAGGGAATACCGTCGTCAGACGCCGCGTCGTCGAGCGTTTTCTGCACCTCTACTGGCAGGCTTACTCGCGTTCGATGCAGCTCATCGAGCAACATTCGCAATTCAGCGCCAAGTTCCCTCACCTTTGCTACACAAGCATCGAGATCTTCTGTCTCAAGCACTCTTTGTATACCCTCAGGATCGCGTATCGGATTCCTGCCAAGGGCGCTGCTTAGCTGTGACGCAATCCGCTTGGTTCGGATCGCCTTGCTGTCGGACCCGATAATCGACCGAAGGTCATCATGATCTGCAATCAAACGCAAATCTTCAAACTTCGCCTGCCACGCTGACAAGGCCCACTTCGCTAGGCCGTCTTCGATCCGCCGCAGAGCATCACTAAGTGTTACAGATGCCTGTTGCTGCACCGCCGCGGCGTCATGCTGCGTCAATGCCGATCTGAGGCCACCGACGGCTTTGCGAAGGCGTGCTTCATCCAGTCTAGGACGTTCCTCTAGCGCCAACGCATCTTGCAGCACGATGACCCTTCTAAGGAACGCGGTGCAGTCGCATAACTCCGAAAGAAGCCGTGTTGCCTGCTGTTGCAATTCCTGATGCCGGTCCTCACGCAACGAAGTCTCTAACCGCAATCTAAGCGAACCGGCTCGTTCATAGATATTCATCGTGCAATCAGTCCGGCTACATCGAGCAGATTCGCCAATTCCTGCTCAATGTCCGAAACCGTCGTCACCAACTGATCGGAGGCACTTGAGTCAGATGCTCTGTTCGCAAGATCCGAATCGATCTCATCCATGAGCGCCGAAGCCTGTTGGACGAAATCGCGGGCAGCAAGTACCAAGTTCGGCATTGTTCCCGAGATGATCTCTATACGCTGTACAAGGGAACACTCCGTGCCAACAGCGGCCGTTACCTCTCGAAGTGCACGTAGCGCTTCTTCCGAAATGTTGCCAAGCGCCGCGATATCGAACGTGCCAGACCGGCCCGCCCGCAACGCCGCTTCAGCTAGTTCTCTCACGCGCTCAACTTGCTTGTCCAGCGGTTGGTTACTCTCAAGAAGCGGCGCAGCCTCACGCGCCCGTTTACATAGTGAGTCCCACTCCCCATTGACGGCGCTATCAGCCATTCGCAGAAAACGATTAAGCGGAGCATTGTGTGAGTGCAAATGTCCGCCTTCCAATCGTTGCAATTCTGACCGGATACATGGCAGAATCTGATCTGCGCGCAGTGCTCGGACCCCGCCGGTTCTCCCGCGAGATTCACCGAAGTAGGCCTCGACCGTAGGCCGCAGACGTAAGTGGATTTCCCTTGCTTGCGCGACTACGTCACGCCATTCGAACGAATGCGCGTCGTTTCTTCCGATCGTATGCTCGCAGAACATTGAGATCAAGTAGTCTCGCGGGTGTTTTGCACCAGCACAACTACCGAGCATCATTGACGAAGCAAGAAGACCTTCGACGGCCACCGATGCTTCTTCCGATGGCAGTTGACTCAGGGCGGCGGCGGTGTCCCGTGTCCATTCTTCAATCATCTGGGCCAATGCTTGACGATGCTGATCCTCATCAGGATCATACGGTTGAAGCGCCGCATCGTGAATGATCAAGCCAGAAAGCGCGACCGCAGTTGCGGGGTCACGTTGTACACGGATAATCGCCTCCGTTGGGTCGCCCTGGCTCGTTCGCGTCCCCTCGACATGTATATGCAGTTCATGATTGAAGTGCTGGTCAATCAACCCGCTCCCGAGATTCAATGGCCAGCCACTCATATCAAGGCCGTTAAGCACAACACGGCGAATGGAAGTCTTGAGATAATTCGTGACTGGACTACTTAAGTCCTTTTGTTGACCAATCCACGGCTGCAATTCACCATAGGCGCGGTGCTGGTTCGACCGCATGCGATCCTCAATGCGGTTGAGTGTCACGTTGGCAGTTCCCGCAGGTGTTTCGTCTTGAAGCGTGGCGTCTTTAGGAGTCGCACGGTTCTCTGCACTACTTCCGGGCAACTGGCTCGCAATATCCTCGTTACCGAAACTTGTGAGTATCGAACCGGCTATTGTTTCCCGGTCCTCCGACCAATACCGCAGCAGCGTGACGAGTAGATCAGCCTCACCTCCATGCTCGTGCTGCAATCGCTGTTCGATTTCGGCACGCACTGGAATGCTAGTGCTATGGAAATCGGCCATGAGTGTCTCAGACGGAAAGATCGCTGATTCGAGTTCACGTGCGCCTAGCGGAAGGAATTTCTCGATCAATGCCTTGACCACCTGCCGGGGATCGAACCGCTGCGCCGATAAGCAACTGATCAACCTGTCAATGGCGACCCTATTGAACGGGTACAATCCGTAGCCTTCGCTGCTCGCGCCGAAAGATTCGTGACAGATATCCCGGTGATCACACGCGCTACACGCATTCGCCACAAATGTGCCTTCAGTACGCTCAGCCCAGTCGGATTCAAGTTTCTGCGGTTCCAATCGACAAGCGTTGAGATAGCGGCCGAGGAAAGATACTGCTTCCTCTGGCTCGACACCATTAGGTCCATAAGTCGAATCCAACCAGTATGCGTCACTGCAACGCGTACGTACCGTGTCAAGACTGTCAAAATGGCCACGTGTTATGGCAAACAAGACTCTCAAGTTGCAAAGTTCCCCGCCGAGAGACGACGCTGGTTCGACGATCGCGTCCAAGAACTCACCTTCAACGCCATGGAGCACTGTGAGATCTTCAATGAACAGCACGAGTTCTTGGCCCCGACTGCCCATTTCGCGTCGGACCTCTCGAAATACTGCGACTAGATCTATGTTGTTTGAGAGAAAAATGCGTTTGACTGCCCTCGGTAAAGCGTCATTGATCACCTCTATCGCTACGCGGCGTAGATCAGGAAGGTTGCTCATATTCAGAAGGGTCTTGCGTGCTTCGGGAGTTACATCAGCGATGGCGTCGAAGTTCAGTGGCAGATCGCTCTCATGCACGCGCATGGCATCGTCGTCAAGACCGTCGTCATCTTGCCGTCCTTTACGTGCTAGGCCGACTAAACGTGGGATGACTGCGCCGGTCGAGGTAAAGCGTCGGCGTACCACTGGGTCGCGGAAGATATCTGGCAGGGATCGTCTGAGCCGCTCTCGCAACTGAGCGTCTCGCCGTTCCACACCTGACTGGCTAACCGGTTCCTCAGCTACGACCAGTGCGAGTTCGTCAAGCAAGCGCTGCCCAAGCGTCTCGTCGCTTTCGGAGTAGGCAGGTGCCGATTCCAGCGCCTCACGCGCGGCATCGATGGCGGGCCCCCGCATCCCTTCAAGGACCAACTCCACGACGTGCCGAATACTGGTCCTATTCTTAGCGAGGTAACGGGTCACCCATCCAGGACTTTCCCGCGTGTGCTCGTACACCCATCGGACTAGGTGCGACTTGCCGGTGCCAGACCCGCCGACCACCGGGATGAGGAGGTATCCATCCGGACCGATGGCACTGCGGAGCGCATCGGTCACATCCTGTTCCTCGACGCGGGTGCCGTCTGGGTCGCGCCCCAATTCGAGCCGCCCACGCTTAGCCCGTAGTGGGTGATGGACAGCCTGGAAGTGGCCTGCCTTGAAAGACGCAGCATCTCGCGGTGCCGATGCCAGCACTCCCGCATCGGTCCAGCACACATAGTTGACGAAGCTGCTCATGACGCAGCCTCGGCCCTGATGTGCGACAGGGTCGTGCCGTCGAATAGCCTCAACCTCTCTGCGTCTGCGTGATCATCCAGCTTTATGCATCCCTCGTTCGCAAGCCGCTTCAAGGCATCGGTCGTGGCGGCGGTGAGTCTCTCATTGTCCTGATGCGGATCAATCCGATTCGAATTTACGAATGCGCGGTACTTTCCGGTCTCGAGCACAGGCAGATGTTGTCCTAGCGAACGAACGAAGGCCCGACCGTCCAGCACGTTCGACCCGCCGAAGACACTTGGAAGTGTGGAACGCACAGCGGGCGTGGGGTCTGGTATCAGGTCACCCGAGGGCGAAAGCCAACAGAAGCCGAGCGAGCAGGCCCAGCGTCGGAATGTCCGCCATCGAGTGTCGTTGGCGATGGGCCAACCACCTGCGCCGCTGTCTTCATCGTCGGCGGCTGCGACACTGACACCGTGGCGCTTGCCAAAATCAGCTGTCTGTAAGTCCGCTGCATTGCGCTCGCCGCCATCGAAGTCCGTTGGAGCCTCTGAAGCGGGAAATTGCAGGAACCAAGCAAGTGCGTTCGTCAAGTCACGAGCACCCTGCTGACTGCCCCATTCGGCCATGTTGACCTCCGGTGCCAGGATGCGGTGACGGATGTATTCGACAATCGTCGACACACTCTGGCTGGCTGGCTTGCGAGCTTCAGGCACCAACTGGACATCGTCGCCCTCGGTAGTGACGAGGCCCAACTCGCGTGCACATACCAGATTCACTGAGATGTCGTTCTGATGTTTGCCATCGCTTGACAGACCAGGTGGTGCCAAGACGTCCAACAAGCGATCCTGCTTCTCGCGCTGCCCGCGGCACGCCGCCAGGTAGCCGGCGATAATCACCAAGACGCTGACGCGCAGTTCGGGCGGGTTTAGCAAGGCCACGCTTTCTCCTCCTACAGCAGTCGCTCGAGTTCTCCGACCGATCGCGCGCCGTCGCACTCGTGCAGTCGCAGACTGGATCCTCCGGCCCGTGCGTCCCTGCAACCCAGCACTACGTATAGGTCTGACTGGGTACTGCCCTCCAGCCAGGACTCGCGCACAAACTCGCCGTCAGCTAGTAAAAGCGTCGGCACGCCCACTTCCCACAGCGGCTCAAAATCGTCATCGGTGCTGACGGCCACGGGCCACTCCACGCTCGACGCCCGAAGAAGCGTGTCAGCTAACTCGTCTGCGCGGCCATCTGGCACTACCGCTAGCCCGATACCGCCAGCACCGACCAGTCTCCCCACAATCCGCTTCAGCTTGCGCCGCGATACGATCTCAGCTGCTTCAGCGCACACGATCAAACGCGGGCCGTAGCGGCCAGCCGACGCCAGGTCGCTCAGCCTCGAACTCGCAGACTTGATGCGGATCGCTGCAGCCGTGGGTGACCCGGCCGACGACCTGCGGCGCCCGGTGCGTCGGCAGAATGGGCACCTGCCGCAACTCCACTGGCACGTCGTGGCCAGTTCTCGCGGTGTTTCAATGGTGTAGTTCCTCGCAACTAATTCGCCCGTGCATTGCTTGCCTGAAAGCGCCGCCACGAAGCCGTCCCAGCCGTCACGCCCCACTGACAATCGCTCCTGTCGGAACCTCTCCACGTCGTCATTCCAGAAATCGTCGGTCTGATGGTCAGGGCGCAGCAAGCGGACCGACAACGAGCCCCACTCGTCATCGGTCACTTCGCCGTCGCGGTCGGAGGCGCTGCTTGCGCCGAACTGCCACGCCAACGCACCAACTCGCACCATCATGCTCACGGCGGCGAGGTTCCAGGATTCGTTGTAGTCGCTGTGCTGAGTCACGTTGCCAGCCAGAGCAGAGGTTGGCACGCGCAGCACGTTGTCGTGACGCCATTCCGCTGCGGCCGCCATCGCCTTCCATCTCTCGCGCGCATTTTCAACCGTCAGGATGTTCGGCGAAGCGATTCGGGCACCCACCTCGCGGTCAGCCGCTGTGGGTAGCACCAGCGACACCACCGGACGACCGTCGCGCCCACCGCGCCCCACCTCTTGGTAGTAGCGGTCAAGTGTCTCTGGCATGCACGCATGCACCACCGTGCGGATGTCGGGAATGTCGATGCCCAAGCCGAACGCCGAGGTCGCGAACACCACGTCGACCGACGCCGGCGCATGCGGGTCGTCGCGCAAGGCACGCAACACATGCTCTCGGTGAGACGATGACGACTGGCCATCCACGACAGCCGACCGCGTAAAGCCGTGCTTCCTGCTCAGCCGCTCAAGGCTGCGTGGCGTCAGCGTGCCCGGACGCGCAGCGCGATCGTCTCTCAGGGTCGTGTACACAATCGCGGGACGCGGCAAGTGCCGCATCGCCTCCATCAAGCGGTCGTCGCGCACGCCTGCCGCGGCTGCAGGGGCCACCCAGTAGACAGGCTCAGGCCGCACGACGGGCGAGGCGACCTGCAGGAACGGGCCGGGTTGCCCGAACAGCGACTCCAGCAGACGCAGCGTCGATTCGGTAATTGTGGCGCTCGCCAGCACGGTGCGCAGCGGCGGATGACCGTGCACTCGGGCCTCCTCCAAAAGGCGATCTCGCAATCCTGCAAGCAGCTGAAAGTGCGGGCGAAAATCGTCACCCCACGAGGCCACTATGTGCGCTTCGTCCACCGCCAGAACCGCAAACCGGCCGCCTCTGGCCAAGCCGATCAGTGGGTCAGCCAACGATGTCACCAGTGCTTCGGGATTCGTGAACAGGATCGGCTGCTGACCCTCGCGCAGCCGATCCCGGAACGCTCGCTTGTGTTCACGGGGCAGCCCACCGTGATACGCCGTAGGCGGGGCAGCGGGGTGCTGCTGCGCGTAGCGGCGCTGCTGGTCGAGCGCGAGCGCCACCGTCGGCACCACGACTGCCGATGTCTGGCCCCTTTCGGAGGCGTCAACCGCTGGTGCCAGCAATGCCAAGGTCTTGCCGCCGCCTGTGGGCAGATTCACCACCAAGGTGCTACCGGGAGGGGCCACCAGCGCGCTGCGCACCGCTGCCCTCTGCCCAGGTGACCGGTATTCCACAAATTCTTCGTCAAGCCTCCGCAGGAATGGATCGGCACGAACCGACTCGTTGGGCCGGACGGAAGCCACGTTGGAGACTTCGTGGTCTACCGGGTGTTGGGACGCTCCGGCCAACCATTCCGGCCGCCAGGGTTCAGCCCATATGCGAGTCGCATCATTTTTGTGCGATGGCGACGCCCGCAGACCAAAGGCCATCCAGTCAAAGTCCCGACCAAACGTTGCGCCAAACGGGACGTCGAGCCAGGCGGGCGTGATCGATGCGCCCTCGGTCCCCGCGTGTACGTCGCTGAGCCTCGCCGCTCGGCTCACGTCGTCGCCGCGCAAGACCTGACGCAGCAGCACGGCCACATCCGGGGCACCCGCCTCGCCGGACGTTGCACCTGCGAGCGCGCCGGCAAGGCGGTCAGAGGGCGCCAAGCCGTCCTCTGAGGACCATCTGTGGAGCGTCTCCTGAACCGCAGCGACGCTATGCACGGGTAGCTCGGCTCCTCGCTGGATCGGCGCAAAGAATCACGCCGCATCCCAGCACGTCATCAATGACATCCAGTCGGTCGGGTACCGCGGCGGCCAACCGCTCGAAACTGGCCTGCTGACTGCGAACGCCGCTATGGCCTGCATCGTGCCGCGCGCGCAACATGGCCAACCGGTCCTTGATTGCCTCCAACACAATGCCAGCCGCAGCCATCGGTGCCTCGTCGAACGACGGTCGTCCTGCCAGCACGGCTCTCGCGTGGTCAAGCCCACTTGAACACAACGCGCTCCAGCTCAGATGGGCCGTCAGAGTCATCAACTGCTCGGCGTCCGACATGAGATTGCGGTCGCCCCGCGTCTGGCCAAAGGGGCGAGTCGCCTCTGCGTCGGTCACCTCAGAGCCGTCGCGCCGTACCACCACGCCCTCCACTACGGGAGGCATCGCAGCTTCGATGGTTGCTGTCAACCAGTCCCCCAGTCCGTTCTGGGCAGCCATCTCCCGCAGCCGAGAGTTCTCGCCGATCCGAACCAAGAAGTCAGTTCTCAGCAACGGCACGGGTGGCCACACCCCATATGCCGGCCGCCAGAAGGCGAACGCTACGCCCCGGTCGGTGGTCTGCAGATGGCCCGCGATGGCGTCCAACAGACCGTGGCCTGCCCTCACAATCGGGAGATAATGCCGTACCGCGGCCGCCCGCGTCAGCGCCAGTTCTTCGTCGATCCACGGCGCTATCGCCCGTTCCAGTTCGAACGGCACCTGTGGCCGCGGCTTGCGGGCAATCCGCATTGTGCCTTCGTGCGGTTCCGTCAACCGTACGCCCACTCCCTTCAGCCACGTCGTCAGAGCCGATGTCATCGCCCGGTCCGCATCCGCTGCGCGGACACGACTGTTGATGTCATCGTGCTGGTTCCCCACGGCATCAAGCGAGTCGTGTGCGACGATGCGCCGTGTTTCCTCCTCAAGCGATTCCTTCCGCTCTGACAAGTCAACTGTCAGTGCATCGGCACCGTCGCTCAGGACGCGCCGCAGTATCGCCGCCTCCGCGTCCGCCAGCACGTATTGCAGTGATGACACGGACTGGTCGAATACGCCACATGCATCACGCAGGTACGCAAGCCAGTTGCTGGCCAAGGGCTGCTCGCCGTACATGACCACAACCGACTCCACCGGCAGGTCGTTATCGGTGATGAAGCGATCAGATCTCCCGAGGCGCTGCTCAACCCGGAATGCCTCCCAAGGCAGATCCAAGTGAACAATGACGCTTGCGGTCTGGAGGTTGATGCCCTCCTCGGCGCTGGCGTCACATACCAGCACGCGGCACTGAGGTTCCGATATCCACCGTTGCACCGCCTCAAACTGCTCGATTCGCGAATGGTGATCGAGGTGCACTGCCACGCGGTGTCCTCCCCGACGACGCACGAGCGCATCCGCAACAGCTTCGGCGACCGAGGGAAATGCGGATGCCGCCACCACCTTGCCGCGGTCCTTTGAAATGGCCATGCGGTCCAACGCGACAGCGAGCCGGTCAGTCACGGACGATTCATAGGCTTGCAGTTCTCGTCGCCAGTGATCGCCTTGGGCGGCGAACCAGACTCCGAATAGGGAACGCGACGGATCCTGCTCACTCGCATACGCCTGATCGGCGAGCCACAGCAGCGCCACCGGAAGTGAACCACAGGCTTCGGCGACACGTGCGAACGCTGTTGCCGCCTGAACTTCGTCGATCACGCCGGTCTCCACCAACTCCGCCAAGTGAATCCGAAACCCATCCGCCAAGTTGCGGCGCAACCGGTCGGTCTCGTCTGCCACCTCTACGACGAATGGCTCTGCACACCAACGCCCGCGAACCTCAAAATGCTTCCCAACTTTGCGCGAACGCCGCGTTCGCAGCAGACGGTGGTGCAACCGGTAGGTCTGCGACAGATGCTCACGGAGGCGTGTCACAGCGGCAGGGCGCTCGCCGTCTGAGCATTGCACGGCGCGGCGTGCAAGTGATTCCAGCGCACCATCATTCGGAAACGAATGCGTCAGCTGCTCGGCATACAACGAGGCATCGAAGCTGTCCAAGTCATCAGTCAGCGCTTGATATGTCAGCGCAACCTGATCCCGGATCCGGACCCTTTCAACAAACGATTCGATGTCGTCGCGCGGGTAGTTCTCGGGGTCCAACAAGTTCAGTAGGTCCAAGAAAGCGACTTCGTTTGACCTCACCGGCGTTGCCGACAGCAGCAACACCGATACCGCGTCGTGTGCCAACTCCCGCAGACGGCTCAGTCTTTCCTTCGGCCCTGGGGCGAGGCGAGTCAGGCGATGTGCCTCGTCAACAACAAGCATGTGGATCTCACTGCTTGGCCAAGCACCCCAATCGTCGTGGGAACAGATCGTCACGGCGTCGCCAAGGACAGCGTCAAGATGAAACTTGTGGCGCAGCTCACCCGCCCACTGTTGACATAAGTGTTCGGGTGCCAGTACCAACACATGGCCTCGTGCGTTGGTACGAACGTTATCTGAAATCAGCGCACCTGCTTCGATGGTCTTGCCCAGCCCGACTTCATCCGCCAGCAGGTAACGGCGCAGCGAATCGGCCGAGACCGTCCGCACTACCGTCATCTGATGATCATGGAGCTCTGCGGACGCTAGGAACAAGTTCTCGACCCCACGCGTCGCAGAGGCTTGATGGTGCCACTGCCCGATCAGGTCCATGCGCGATCTGTAGATAACAGGATTGTCACCGCCAAGAACAGCCAGTGACTCGAACGGATCTTCAACAGGCAACGACCAGCGAACTTCGAATTCCTCGGCTGACAGAATCATGCCTTCCTGTTTCGGAAAGCTGATTGCATATCGTTCGCTGCCATCAGGATGTTGACTATCAATTCTCCCAATCTTCCACCCAGTGCCGTCGGACACATACACACGAATATGGGGCATCAGTGTCGCCGGCACAATGCCTGTGCTCGGCATTGCCTCATCGGCATAAGGTCGGTGCGAAGGACCCTTGAAGAACCGTACCAAAGCAGTTGTCGAATTAAGCCTCGTCAGCCGCCCGACACCATACGGAACACCAGTGTCAACTAGCGTACCGACGCTCAGTTCCTTAGCCATGCTCACCGCGGGACCTTCAAGACCATTGGTGCGTCTCGGGCAAGAGAAGCAGTTTCGCTATCACGTCAATCCAGTTCGTCGATGGAAAGCTGTCCTTGATTGCTTATCACGCCGTGGTAGCGATCAAGCAAGTAACGACTCAGTAACTGAACGTCCCGCGCGGTATTCTGAATGTCATTCCAATTGCGTTCAACATCAGGTGCAAAATGCCACGTTCCGTGTGTCCACCGGCAACCGTCTCGTAGAGTTTCGAGTTCTTGCCTGAACAACTCCCGACTCGGTTCCTCGCCTAAGTCGATGTCGGGCTCGGCTATAGCATCCATGACATAGCCCATGCTAACGATGCCAGCGCCATGCATCAGTCGCGATTGCCGTGGCGACAAACCCCATGCGTCCGAAAATACCTCGCTTACCGCCGACCAATAGTTCCGTAACAACTCCAGCATGCGTTCGACATCGCCACCCGAACCTTCCGTATATCGATAATGGTACAGACAACCGTCAGTCAGGCTGTTCTCGAGCATTCGCAAGACGGAGTTGTCCTTGACAACGCCACCTGGAGTGGTCGGAGTGCGAATTATTCCATGGAAGGGCGAGTCTTCATCTAGATTGAGTCGCTCGAGCAGCAGGCAAGGGAACTTCTTACGCATCAGTAGTGGCGGGAGCGAACCCGAGGTCGACGGCAACAATTCGTAGATAAGACCTTTGGGAAGCGGCTTGGTGGAATTGACGAGAATGAATTGTGCCCGCTGTTGCCCCTCGTCATCAGTCACGAACGCAGTCACACATACTGGGAACGCCTCCACATTGGCCTCCCGAACTGCAGCCCAGCGCTGTTGGCCGTCCACGATCCATCCGGGCTTGTGTTCATCAGGTTGTGATTCATCTACAGGAACGATTAGATGGCCCGCTCGCGTCGTCGAGTTCGATGCCGATGAATCCTGGTCTGGTTCGAACCGCACTCGCTGGTCGAATGCAACTACTATCGCATTCGGAATCATGGGTTGCTCAGATTCGATATAGCTGCGGATCGCATTTACATGAGCCAAGATTTCCGGGCGCTGATAGCCGTCAAGCACACCCTCTTGCCGCCGGACACGTGAGACTGTGGTGAACCGGGGCAGTTGCTTGCCATCGATCGCGAACATGTACAAGCGACTCTCCGGACCTTGTTGCACCTCTAGTGCGGGCAAACGCAGGACTTCACTGCCATCCGGCGCATCTATCGGAACCATCAATCTGTCCAATCTATACTCGATGATGGCTCTTGTGCCAAACGCTGCCCGAACACATGCAAGTTATGGAAACCACGTCGTCGATTGCGTTCGGCACCTCGAAAAAGCATCACTTCCACCCCGATGTCACGACACACGCCGCAGCTGCACACTTCCCAAGCCCGGGATTCCAGTGTTTCTGTGTACTGCTGGATGCGATCCTTCTTGTCCCCAAACAATACGGAGTATTGTCCAACAGCACCGATAGCGGACGATAGGGAACCTGCACCGTTTGCATAACTTCGTATTTCTGCGAGGCAATCACGCTCAAGTGTCCGAGCGATCCTCTGATCTACCTCGCCAGCATTGACCAATTGTCGCAATCGCGTATTCCCGTCGACTTGCGGCACTCGTATCGCGACATGCGAACCATCGAGCGTGTAATAGTTATCGCGCTCATCCATGAAGGCCTGCACGAAGGGCGAGGTGCTATCGAAGCTGGTAACGCCACAGCGCACGAATTGTCGCATGCAGGCAGACCGCGTCACACCTAGCAAGTGAAGACGAGTGTCACAGCGAAGTTGCTCTTTTGCCTCTGACAGGATCGAGATTATCGCAGGCGTCTTCAAAGGCACCATTCCGCCCATTGCAATGCGGCGGTACCCGATGCTCTGCAGTTGCCGCACCGACGCTGCATACGACTGCGAACTCCATCCATGGGCCACGCCAATCGGTTCAAAATCGCATCGGTTTCTCCGATGTTGATGCAAAAACTCAGCGGCGAGTGAAAGCGTTAACTGTTGTCGCCGTGTCCATTCTTCTGGAACATCTGATGGTGATGCATCCAGGCGCGGGTCGTATCCAAAAACGACGTGGTCGACTGAAACGCCGGCATCAAAACGACAGCGTTGGTAAAAGTCAATGACTTCGTCCACCGAGTATGGAGGTTGATCGTCATGAGCGTAAGTGAATGCGCCACAATCTCCCATAATTTCGAGTCGATTAGCTCGATTTGCTTGCTGCTCAAGCCTGAAGAAGCGCTTGACGCCCTCCCGATATAAGCGATGCCGTTGTGCTTCGGTGTACTTGCCGGAAACGCCTGGCATACCGTCGACAATTGGCTTGGAAACCAGCAACCCGTCATACGGGGCAGGGTGAATCACTTCATGGGCGTATCTGTCGTCCCGCTGCCGAACGCGAAACGGTGAGCGTTCTTCGGAGTGGAAGTCAAAACTTGGATCTACTTGATCTTGGCTATCGGGAAAATAGAACTTCATTCGACTCATTGCGACGAGACCTGTGCGTCGTCAAACAGATGCGCGAACCGGTTCTGCTCACATGCCCGCCCACTGTCCCGAAATCTGCGCAGCGCTACAGACTTCGAGATACGCGCCTCTTTCTGCAATTCAGCTGAGATCCAATCAGCAACCTGTTCATCGGAAACCTTCTCTCGCCGAATGTCCACTGATCGCTCTACTGAACCTGCCAACCGATCAACCACCGTTCGTGCGCTTGAGGCGTCTGCATTCGCGCCGCCGTTCTCGACCAGCGTGTAACGAGCAACCCGTACAAACAGGGAGTTCAATGCGCCGCCGACAGCAAGACGAACTTGTGCCGGCACGCGCACCCATGAGCGTCGGAACCGGTCGTCAGGGCATTCGCCCGATCCGAATACAATTAGGCGCTCGGGTTCCGCCAATCGGCTCGCGGCAAGCGCCAAGTCGTCAGCCATGGCGTTCACGTAAGAGCGACCCGCGCAAACGACGAACAGATCGGCTGAGCGCTCTGCTGCAACTGAAGCGATTTCTCGATGGCCGCGGTTCCGCGAACTGGGGCCCCGCCAGTCGCACAGTGCGCCCCACCAAGTGCGAGCGACACGGGAGGCGCCGTCGGGATCGCTACGACGGACCACAGAATCGGCGTGACCGCCCGCCAGCGTCGCTCCATACGGTGCAATCTCATCGTCAGATCCCAGTAGGCCGAATCCCGCTGAGAGGATCCACAGATGACAGTCGTCGCCCAGAGCGTCGCGCAGTTTCCGCGCTACGTACCAAGAATTGCCCGTGTACAAGTCCAGCGCCGCGACAGTGCAACGAGCCGACTCCAGTCGATTCGTCCATTCGGCGGCACGTTGCGCCACCGGTCCATCCAGATCGCGAAGCTGCAAGCCAGGTGCTGGCCGATATCGCTTGCGGCTAGTGCAGGCGACGAAAGCGTGGACGCTGGCAGCGCTCATCGGTCGCCTCTCCGGCAGCGCTGTGCCGTCAGGCGCCCTGTCGAACACCCTGTCGAACACGCTCGCGCAATGGCGCACTCCGAGGCCAGCACAGCACAACCGTACCGATCCAGCCCAGCGGCTTGCAGGCTGCGCCAGCCCGGGTCGGGTTGGCCTCGGTGTAGGTGCGGATGGCCCGCCGGGCTTCCGGCACCACGCCCGGCGCCGCGCCGAACGGACCGCTATTGAGATGCCGAACGTCAAGGCCCACACAGCCACGCAGTCAGGCAACGAACGCTAGCGGCGCTCCGCGGACTGCTTCTAGCACCCCGAGGTTGACAATCGCACCGCGAGGCTGTTGCATTCCATTTGCGTTATATGCCAAGATAGTCATATGTTGCTCCGGTGCCATGGGAGGTCGAGTTCACGGATGAGTTCGAAACTTGGTGGAACACGCTCGCAGAGACTGTTCAGGATGCGGTTGCCGCCAGGGTCAAACTGCTCGAGGCCCACGGCCCTCAGCTGCCCTTCCCCTACTCGTCGGATGTGCGCAGCTCACGTCATGGGGCGATGCGCGAACTCAGGGTGCAGAGCGCTGGTCGGCCGATACGGATCTTCTACGCCTTTGATCCGCGACGCATGTCGATCCTCCTGCTCGGAGGCAACAAGTCCGGCGACGGCCGGTTCTACGAGACGTTGGTGCCGTTGGCGGATCGTATCTACGACGCATACCTGCACGAGCTACGCCAAGAAGGGCTGATCGAATGACGGGGCACAGACCATTCCGGGAGCTCACCGAGCACTTCTCGCGCGAACAGCGCGACCGCATCGAGAAGCTCAGCCGAGATCTGGCCGCCGAGATGCCCTTGCACGAGCTTCGCCGGGCCCGTTCGCTGACGCAGCAGGACGTGGCCGAGGTACTGGATGTCCAGCAGCCTGCTGTGGCGAAGCTGGAGCGCCGCGCCGACATCTACGTCTCGAGTCTCCGTTCCTACATCGAGGCCGTCGGCGGCCGGCTGCGCATCGTCGCCGAGTTCCCCGACGGCGACGTGTCCATCACGAGCTTCTCCGAACTAGGCGAGGGCGACCGTCCTCTCCAGGCGTGACATCACCGCACAGGCACAAGCGCAATGCCGAGCTAGCTGCTATCGGCTGCGGTGCCGACGAGCTCTTGGCGATCTGCGGCGTTCATGACGGTATCCCTTATGAGCGCCGCAGATCGTTATGAATCAGGCGAGTCGGACTCATGCGCTGCTGCTGCATCTACGTGAATTGAGACTGGAATCAGGCGCGAACATGAAGTCTGAACGAGGGAGGTTGTCATGAAGAAGCTCCTGGTGGCCAACCGGGGCGAGATCGCCATCCGTGCCTTCCGGGCGGCCACCCAGCTCGGCATCCGGACCGTCGCGATCCTTCCCGTCGAGGAAGAACGCAGCGGGGCCCTGCACCGGATCAAGGCCGACGAGGCATACGTCATCGGTGAAGAGGGTCGGCCGGTTCGGGCCTATCTGGACCACGAGGCCATCGTGGCCACGGCTGTCGAAGTCGGCGCCGACGCCATCTACCCCGGGTACGGGTTCCTGTCCGAGAGCCCCGCGCTTGCCGATGCATGCGCCGCGGCAGGCATCACCTTCGTAGGGCCGAGCGCAGAGGTCTTGAGACTGACCGGCAACAAGATGCGGGCACGTCTGGCAGCCGAGGAATCTGGCCTCCCGGTGCTGGCACAATCCGCTCCGGTCGACGACAACGCCGCAGCAGCAGCAGTCGACATCGTGGCTGCCGCAGCCGAGATCGGCTTTCCGCTGTTCGTGAAGGCGGCGTCGGGAGGCGGCGGCCGGGGCATGCGTCGAGTGGAGCGCCCCGATGACCTGTCCGAAGCGGTCGACGCCGCGCGCCGAGAGGCCCACAGCGCCTTCGGCGACGGCACGGTTTTCTTGGAAGAGGCTATGTCTGATGTGCGCCACATCGAAGCACAGGTCCTCGCCGATGGCGGCGGCCACGTGGTGCATCTCTTCGAGCGGGACTGCTCAGTCCAGCGGCGCTTTCAGAAGGTGGTCGAGATGGCACCTGCGCGTGATCTGGACCCGGTCACGCGGCAGCGCCTGCTGGCCGATGCAGTGCGCTTCGCGCAAGCGATCGGCTACGAGAACGCTGGCACGGTGGAGTTCTTGGTGGAAGCCGCAGCGCACGGCACAACAGTCGGCGCTGCACACGGCAAGCGGGCATCACGCGAAGACAGCAGGGCCGAGGTCGCGCGGCGCCATGTCTTCATCGAGATGAACCCGCGCATCCAGGTCGAGCACACGGTGACCGAGGAGGTCACCGACATCGATCTCGTGGAGTCTCAATTGCGCATCGCCTCGGGCGCCACCCTTGCCGATCTCGGGCTCCTCCAAGAACGCATCAGCCTGCGCGGCGTCGCCATGCAGTGCCGGGTCACCGCCGAGAACCCGGCCAACGATTTCCGGCCAGACACCGGCCGCATCGTCGCCTACCGTCCCGCCAGCGGCGCCGGGGTCCGCCTCGACGGCTGCGTGTACCAAGGCGTCGAGATCACGCCGCACTTCGACTCGATGATCGAGAAGATCACCTGCCGGGGCCCCGACTTCGACACGGTCGTGCGCCGCATGCAGCGCACCCTGGCCGAGTACCGGGTGCGCGGTGTGTCGACGAACCAGCCCTACCTGCAGGCGATCCTGGCCGACTCGCAATTCCGGGCCGGCCCGGTCACGACCACATTTATCGACGATCGACCGGAGCTGACGGCGGCCTCAGTCGGCGCCGACCGCGCCACCCGGCTGCTGCGCTACCTGGCCGACGTGACGGTCCACCGGCCCAACGGTCCTGCACCGACCAGCACCGATCCCGCTTCGAAGCTTCGAGCCACTCCGCGCACACCGCCGGCGGGGTCCCGCCAGCGCCTCGACGAACTCGGACCGGCGGGATTCGCGGCTGACCTGCGAGCAGCAAACAACGTCGCGGTCACTGACACCACGCTGCGCGATGCCCACCAGTCCATCCTGGCCACCCGCCTGCGCACCATTGATTTGGTCGCCGGTGCCCGCCAGATGGCCCACCACATGGCACAGCTGTTCAGCATCGAATGCTGGGGCGGCGCCACCTTCGACGTGGCGCTGCGGTTCCTGCACGAGGACCCGTGGGAGCGTCTGAGGCGCATCCGTGCCGCGGCGCCCAACATCTGCACACAGATGCTGCTGCGGGGTCGCAACACGGTGGGCTACTCGCCATACCCCGACACGGTGGCCCATGAGTTCGTGGCTGAAGCGGCTGCGTGCGGCATGGACATCTTCCGGGTGTTCGATGCGTTCAACTCCATCGACCAGATGCGACCCGCCATCGAGGCGGTGATCGACGCAGGAGCGGTCGCCGAGGGCACCATCTGCTACTCGGGCAACCTGACAAGCCCCGATGAGGACCTGTACACGCTCGACTACTACCTCGGGGTGGCCGAACAGCTCGACGGTGCGGGGGCGCACATCCTGTGCATCAAGGACATGGCGGGGCTGCTGCGCCCGCCGGCTGCGACGACGCTGGTGAGCGCGCTGCGCGACCGATTTCCCCAGCCGGTGCACCTGCATACGCACGACACGGGAGGCGGTCAGCTCGCGACGTACCTCGCAGCAATCGAATCTGGGGTCGATGCCATCGACGGCGCTGCGCCGCCGCTGTCGGGCATGACCTCCCAGCCGTCGATCGCGTCGATCGTGGCAATGACCGACGACACTGAACGTGCGACCGGCCTCAGCCTCGATGCCATCGGCGACATGGAGCCCTACTGGGAAGCAGTTCGCCGGGTGTACGCGCCGTTCGAAGCCGGCCTGCAGTCGCCGACGGGCACCGTGTATCGCCACGAGATCCCCGGGGGTCAGCTGTCCAACCTGCGGACCCAGGCTCGGGCGCTGGGCCTGGGGCATCGCTTCGAGGAAGTCGAGCGGCTATACGCAGCGTGCAACGAGCTGCTGGGACGTCCGATCAAGGTCACGCCGTCATCGAAAGTCGTCGGCGACTTGGCGTTGCACCTCGTGGCCTCGGGCGTGACGCCCGACGAGCTGGCAGCTCATCCCGCTGCCGCCGACCTGCCTGACAGTGTCATCGGCTTCTTGCACGGCGAGCTCGGCACACCGCCCGGCGGCTTTCCCGAACCCTTCCGCACCCAAGCCACCGAAGGCCGGGACTGGACGCCCAAGACCAAGGATCTCAGCGATGACGACCTGGCCGGTTTGGCCGGTGACCGCGCCGGCACGCTGAACCGGTTGCTATTCCCGACACCCTCAGCAGCGCAGGCTGAGAACACCGAGCGCTATGGCGACCTCTCGGTGCTGCCGTCGCTGCTGTTCTGGTACGGGCTGGACGCTCACGCCGACGACACCGCAGTCGCGCTCGGCCCCGGTGTGCGGCTGCTGCTCGGGCTGCGGTCTATCAGCGAGCCCAACGACGAAGGCATCCGCATGGTCAGCTTCCGCGTGAACGGTCAGCCGAGAGATATCGACACGCTGGATCGCACCGTGGCCGCCGACCGACCAACCCATGCTCGAGCCGACTCGAGCGTTCCCGGCCACGTCGCAGCGCCGTTCCGCGGCTCGGTCAATGTGTCGGTGGCCGAGGGCGACTTGGTGAGCGCCGGCGACACGATCGCCGTGATCGAGGCCATGAAGATGGAGTCTTCGATCTCGGCGCCGGTGACCGGCACCGTCGTCTCGATCGCTGCAGCGCCTGGCGCCTTGCTCGAACCCGGCGATCTGATCGCCGAGATCCGCCCGGCAGGCCGCTCAGGCAGCCCCGAGACCCAGCACGACACCTGAGGCTGAGCCGATAGGCGAAGCCGTGGCCCGAGCGGCCCGTGAGCGATAGCGAACAAGAGCGGGAAACAACTGGTGCGAGAACGGGAAGGCTCACCCATCCGCTCAGCCTCTAAGGCTGCGCCGCGGGCCCGAGCGGCCCGCTAGCGGAGCGAGCTAGAGCGGGAGGCACAGTGCGAAGCCGTGGTCCGAGAATCCGGCTCATGCCCGCGCACTAGTGTTCGGAGCGCACTCCCAGACGGGGTAAAACTGCACAATGGCAGCAGATGGGACACAGCCGGAGGCTGTTTGGGCACAGCCACAGGCTGATTGGATACAGCCGGGGTCCGAATTCTGGGCTCCCCAACGCAACACCGTCGACACGTCGTTCGCGATGCAACCGGCCGTCTATGCAGACGAGTCGTTCTTTGCCGCCGAGCAGGACCGCCTGTTCGGCCGGGCATGGGTGGCGGTGGCCTTGGCATCGGAGTTGGCGCAACCGGGCCGGCTGCTGGTGCGCTCAGTCGGCGGACGCTCCATCTTGGCGACCCGGTCCGAAGCCGGACTGCACGGTTTCCTGAACTCCTGCCGCCACCGCGGCACCGAGCTAGCGGAGAGCGATTGCAATATCGCCAACACGATTCGCTGCCCCTACCACCGCTGGCACTACAGCGCGGACGGTCGGCTCGTGGCTGCTCCGCTGTTCGACGAAGTACCGCGGGAAGACTTCGACATGGCTGACTACGGGCTGATTCCGGTGCGCACCGATACTTGGGGGCCCCTGGTGTTCGTCAGTCTCAGCGACGACACCCCGCCGCTCGAGGCATGGCTCGGCGACTTGCCGGATCGGATGGCCGACTACCGGTTCGACCAGTGGCAACCGGCTGCACTCGAAGGTGTGTCGTGCACATTCGACGTCGCCGCGAACTGGAAGCTCCTCGCCGAAAACTTCGCGGAGTACTACCACCTGCCCTGGGTGCATCCCGAGCTGGCCAAGGTGTCGCGGGTGCCCGACCACTACCGCTACCAGGGACCCGGGATGTACTGCGGGCAGACCACCACGCCGGTGTCGGGAGACGAGCGAGGTGACTGGCTGACGCTGCCCCCCGCAGCAGGGCTGGACGACTCCGACGCCGCCAGCGGCAGGTTCGTGGCACTGTTCCCCAACGTGACCCTCGCAGTGCTGCCGAGTCACATGTTCCTGATGCGATTGGAGCCGCTGAGCGCCGGCCGCACGCTCGAACACTGCACGTTCCTGTTCCCGCCAGGCCCGATGACGCACAGCGAGCCCTCGGCCGCTTTGCGCGAGTCGTTCGAGATCACTCGCCGCTTCTGGATCGAGGTGAATGACGAGGACATCGACATCTGCGAACGCGCTCAACGCGGCATCTCCCGGGGTGGAGCTCCGCCCGGACCTCTGGCCCCTCGCTTCGAGGAACCGCTCAATCGCTTCCACAGGATGACCGCTGACCTGATGACGCTGCCCTCGCTGGCCGACATGGAGATTCCCCAAGGCGATCGCTCGGGACACGTCGATCTCTATGGAGGCGATCCCAACCCGCTGCCGCCCGCCATCGAACGCCACCCGGTGAGTACGGCTGCAACAGTTCCCACATGACCGAACGCGTCCAAGCGGTCGTCATCGGCGGCGGAGTTGTCGGAGCTTCGGTGCTGTTTCACCTGACTCGCGCCGGCTGGAGCGACATCGTGTTGCTCGAGCGATCAGACCTGACTGCGGGTTCGACATGGCATGCCGCTGGCGGCATACATCCCATCAACGCCGATCCGACGGTCGCAAAGCTGCAGAAGTACACGATCGAGCTGTACCGAGAGATTGAGGAGCTCTCGGGCCAGGACTGCGGCATCCACATGACCGGCGCCGTCTTCCTGGCAGACACGACTGAGCGCCTCGACTGGCTGCGGATGACTGATGCACGAGGCAAGTACCTCGGCATCACCTCAGAAATGATCCCGGTCGACGAAGCTGCCCGGCTGCTGCCCATCATCGACCCCGACCAATTCGTGGGTGCGATGCTCGATGCCGAACACGGTCACGTCGATCCCAGTGGCGTGACCTTTGCCTATGCCAGGGCGGCGACCGCAGCCGGAGCCCAGATCCGCCGCCACACCTGGGCTCGCCGCATCGAGCGAACGCCCGACGGTGCCTGGCGCATCGGCCTGTACGACACGTCCGCCGGCGACCTCGCCGGTAACCGGGATGCCACCGGCGACGACGGCTGCGATGAGTGGATTGAAGCGACCCACGTGGTGAACGCTGGCGGGCTGTGGGCCCGCGAGGTGGGCCGCATGGTGGGTGTGGAACTGCCGGTGCTCGCCATGGAGCACACCTACGTGATCACCGAGCCGCTCGATGACGTCATCTCCCACAACGAGAGCACCGGCGAGGAGCTCATGGGCGCCATTGACTTCGGTGGCGAGATCTACACCCGTCAAGAGGGCCATGGCCTGCTCGTCGGCACCTACGACCAGGCGGCGGTGGCGTGGCAGCGCCGCCAGACGCCGTGGGACTTCGAGCGGCGTCTGCTGACACCCGACCTCGAGCGCATCGCGCCCTCTCTCGAGACTGCGTTTCGGCACTTCCCCGTGCTCGGCGATGTCGGCATCGCCCGAGTGGTGAACGGTCCGTTCACCTTTGCGCCCGATGGGAACCCGCTCGTCGGGCCGATCCGGGGCATGCCTGGCTTCTGGTCAGCCTGTGGGGTCCTGGCCGGGCTGTGCCAAGGCGGCGGCGTCGGCCTCGCACTGTCCAACTGGATGACGACCGGCGATCCCGGATTTGACGTCTGGGCCATGGATCTGGCCCGGTTCGGCGATTGGGCCACCCGACCCTACACCGCTGCCAAGGTGCGTGAGAATTACCGGCGGCGCTTCAGCATCGCCTTCCCGAACGAGTTCCTTCCCGAGGGACGTCCGCTGGCAATCACCTCGATCTACGAACCACAACGTGAGGCCGGCGCAGTCTTCGGCGACGTCTATGGCCTCGAGGTGCCGCTGTGGTTCGCACCCGAGCCTGACACGGTCGAAGACGTCACGTTCGGTCGCTCCAATGCGTGGCCCCACGTGCGCGCTGAAGTGCATGCCGTTCGTCACGACGTGGGGCTTATGGAAACGTCCGGATTCGCAAAATTCCTGGTCGAAGGCCCCGGTGCGCGGGCATGGCTCACGCACTTGCTGGCGGGCAGGCTGCCGCAACCAGGCCGGATCGCGCTCGCGCCGATGTGCAACGAACGAGGCAATCTCACCGGTGACCTCACGGTGGCCTGCCTGCCTGCCGCGATCGGGACCCCAGACGGGCCGATCCAGTCAGTCACCGGCGGCGCCACCGGGAACACGGCGACCACCGAACGCTTCATGCTGTTCGGTTCGGGCATCGCCGAGCGCTACTACGAGCGCTGGTTCGATGCGGACCTCGCCCGCTGGAACGGCACAGCGCCGCATAGGGCGGCGTCATCGGATACAGCGCCGCATGGGGCGGCGTCATCGGATACAGCGCCGCATAGGGCGGCGCGGTATCGAACGCTTGGATCCCAGATGTGCGGCGTGGCAATCGCCGGGCCGAAGTCGAGAGCGCTCCTGTCAGAGGCAACTGACGCCGACGTCTCCGACGAAGCGATGCGCTTCGGCAGTTTCACCGCGCTCGATGTGGGCTGGGCACGCGTGTGGTGCGCCCGGCTGAGCTACACGGGAGAACTCGGATACGAGCTCTGGACCGATGCCAGCTACCTGCGCCATGTCTTCGACCTGCTCGTGACCCGTGGCCGCTCCCATGGGCTGCGCCTCTTCGGCTTGGCGGCGTTGAACTCGCTGCGCTTGGACAAGAGCTTCGGAAGCTGGGCACGCGAGTATCGGCCCGCATACGACCCCTTCGAAGCGGGCCTGGGTCGATTCGTACGTCTCACGAGAGCAAACGACGACGGCGACGACTTTGTCGGGCGGGCGGCCCTCATCAGCAAATACGGGAGCAGCAAGATGCCGATCGCCGGCGTGCAGGCACCCGCTGGCGCGATGGCGCTGCGCACATGGACGCTCAGAGGTCGCGATGATGCGTCTGGCTTCGACGCAGCCGGTGACGAGCCCATCTATTGCGACGGGGAACCAGTCGGCTGGGTGACCTCGGGCGGTTTCGCCCATCACAGCAACCTGTCGGTCGCCATGGGGTACGTGCCGGCCGAACTTGCTCACGACGGGGTCCGGTTTGACATAGAGATTGTCGGGGAGCGACGCGCAGCCCATCTTGTCGACGGCTGCCTTTGGGATCCTGAGGGCACCGCAATGCGTCGCTGAAGCCCACTCGAATCTGCATGAGGCGACGAAAATAGGGTGCTTTCGATTGGTATATTTATCTAAATATGTTACGCCATAATGTGAAATGAATTACACATAATCTGATGCGAAGAAATTCAATAGTTCAGGACATTGATTGCGCTGGCGCTTGTACGCCCCGACGACAAAACTTGTTCTAGACGTCCAGAAGTGCGAGACCCAACTAGGGCGTTGATCCGTAACGAATCCGCATAGTACGCGCGTGTCGGCGCAGTGCTGTCATGGTTTGGGACGACATCCATTGGCCGAATATCGGATCCACATGCGCACGAACTACACTCATCGCTTCCTCGAATTCGGCGGATGTGTTACAGCAAATTCATGCAAATGGATACACAAATGACGGGCCAACATTCACAGCACTTCACTGTTCGATTGCCCACCCGCGCGGCAGACATCGGCCAACATAGCCGACGCTCCCCTACAACATTGAACATCACTCATATAGATCTGTATCGCAATTCATCTCATCCATTCGCAGCGGCGATTGCGCAGCAATGACCTCACGCCTCGAAATGCACCATTACGAGACCATCGTCGCAGTCTCGGAAACCGGCTCAGTGACTGCGGCAGCCGGACGACTTCATGTCAGCCAATCAGCAGTCAGCCACCGATTGGCTGAAGCCGAGCGGCGCCTCGGCGGTCGTCTGTTCGAACGCCGGCCATCTCGCGGCATGCAACCGACACCTGCGGCGCTGGCGCTGTGCCAGGCCGCCCACCGCGCGATGCCCGATCTCGCACGGGCCGAACAGGACTTCATGCGCAGTGTGGGCGGGACGACCGCCACGGTCCGCATTGGTGTCGGTTCCTACGACTGCTACCACTGGCTGGCGCCCTTCGCGGCAGCGTGCAGCGACCAACTCGAAGGGCTGCTGCTCGAATTGGTCGTCGTCGGGGACATGCCGGTGCCGCGGCTCGCTGACGGGACAGCCGACCTTGTGCTCGCTCCAGGACCCGCACAAGGGGCCTGCGAGGCCACGCACCTGTTCACCGATGAGCTGGTGCTCGTCACGCATCCGGAGCACTCACTCGCGGGCCGGACCTGGATCGGCCCCGAGGCGATTGCCGAAGAGAACTACTTCACCTACAACCGGCAGCCGTCACCCGGCTTCGAGTACGAGCGCTTCGTGCGTCCTGCGGGCCTGTCGCCTCGCACGATCACCGTGCTCGAGCAAACCGGAGCCATCGCCGAGATGATCGCTGCCGATTTCGGCGTGTCCATCCTCAGCCGGTGGGCAATGTCGCCATGGCTCGACTCGGGGCGACTTGTCGCAGTGCGTTGCAGTCGTTCCGGACTGGATCTGGAATGGTCGGCCATGACGCGCGTCGAGACGGCCGACGACTCACCGGAGCGGCAAGTCGCGAACGCCATCGTCGGCTGGCTCGGCGATGTTCCCATGAGCTGAGCGGGGCCCCACCGAACCAGTCAGTCGAGCAGAGACCTGCTGATCACGACATCCTGGATCTCGGTCGCGCCGTCGACGTAGTGCGTCAGCCTCGAGGCGGCAAGGTGGCGCGGCAGGGGATGATCTCGGCGCGCGCCGACGGCGCCCATGACCTGCATGCAGTCGGCCAGCCGGCGCTCGGCCACTCGGGTCGCGAACTTCTTGGCATGAGCTGCGTGAACCCCGGCGGAACGACCCTCGGCAATCCCAAGCGCCGCTCGATATGCAAGCAGGCGAGCCGCTTCGAGATCAGTGGCCACATCGGCCAGCCGGAACCGCACCCCTTGGAGGTCAGCGATTCTCCCCCCGAAAGCCTGGCGCTCGCGCACGTAGGACACTGCCGTAGCCAGCCCGGTGCGCAACATGCCACAGCACATGGCCGCAACCAGCACCCGGGCAATGTCGATGCCTTCCATCGCAGCGACGAAGCCCTCGCCGACGGGCACCATCACGTCAGCGTCGGACACGCGGCATCCCTCGAACTTGATGCCGTTCGTTCCGAGGCCGTGCGCACCGCTCAGCTGGTAGCCCTCCGAACGCTCGACGCCGCCGGTGCCGCCATCGACGAGAAAGGTGACAATCCCGCGATGGCCAGCTGCGGGATCAGTCTGCGCGTACACCGTCAGCAGTTCTGCTGAGGTGCCGTTGCTGACCCAGGCCTTCTCGCCATCGAGAACCCATTCGTCGCCGTCACGACGCGCCGAGGTGGTGATCTTGGCGGCGTCGCTGCCCACGCCTGGCTCGGTCAGCAGGAAAGCTCCAAGCCGCTCGCCATGAGTGAGCGGCGGCAGCGCGCGGGCGCGCAGATCCGCTGGGGCGCGCCGGCTCACAGCACCCGCGAGATTGTTGTGGCACACCAGCGAGAAGGCCACCGCGAAGTCCACGGCGGCGATCTCCTCGAGCACGCGTGCGAGCCCGATCTGGGTCATGCCAGACCCACCGTCAGCCGTGGGCACCAACAGCCCGCAGAGCTCCTGGCCAGCCGCGCTCGAGAACGCCTCGGCTGCGAAACGCCGCTCACGTTCCCACGACTCGGCGTGCAGCGCGACATAGTCGCGAGCCCATGACGCAGCGCGCTCGATGACCGCTCGATCTTGCTGGCCGACCGCAGCGTCGGCGACGTCGGGGGTGAGCTCCGCTGTCAGATCCACTGGGGGCATCGAGGGCGAGTCGAGAGCGGGCAGGTCGGTCGCTTGAGTCGTCATGACCCGGAATCTTGCCATTGCGGACCCCTAGAGTTCGCCCGAGTCTGACGGCGCGACGCCAGCGCACCCCAAGTCGAGGAGTACCGCTCCGATGAGTCCCGACCGTGCTGCAACCCACAATGGCAACCGTGGCGGGACCCAGCTCGGGGTCGACGATGCGATCGGGCGCATCGGGCGCAGGGCACGCGTCTACGTCGCGCAGGGCTCGGCCACGCCGTTCGGCCTGCTTGGCGCAATCGACGCCGCACACGACCGCTTCGAGCACATCGAGTTCGTCAGCGCCTTCCTGCTCGACCGCCCTCGCCCACTGGATCATCTCGGCAACCCATTCCGCTGGACGTCGCTGCAGCCCAGCGGCGCTTTTCGCGACGTGGGAGACAACCCGAACTTCAGCGTGGTCCCGGCCAGATACTCCGACATCACCGGGCTCGTCGGACCCGGCGGCGGGTTGGAATCCGACGTCCTGGTGTGCCAAGCCAGCCCACCCGATGCAGATGGCCGCATGAGCCTCGGCACCGGGGTCGGCGGTCATGTCGAGCTGCTGCGATCCGCCTCGCTGGTGATCGCACAGGTGAATCCGCAGATGCCTTATGTCTGCGGCGAGGGCGAATGTCACCGAACCGACTTCGATGTGCTCGTCGAGGTTGACGAGCCC